>Ga0208980_10000612_pt1 | contig 20556 bp, 19 predicted proteins | sample WetSurMetagenome_3_FD_187993 | JGI IMG/M metagenome (GOLD analysis project Ga0208980, IMG submission 187993) | Wetland microbial communities from Twitchell Island in the Sacramento Delta, sample from surface sediment Aug2011 Site A1 Bulk (version 2) | ecosystem: Environmental > Aquatic > Marine... | reverse complement strand
CCCAATCGCGGCCGTTGGTGCTTGTGGCCCGGTCCTCTTGCTAACCTTTCCTGCGCTGATGCAAGGGAAGATTTTCCTGTACCACTCCCCCACTGCGCGACCCAGAAGCTCCAAATCAAGAAATTAGCGCGAGTATTGCTTAGTATTAGCGGCTTTGGGGGTCTCCACTTAACCGGACCAACCCAACATGATGGGCTGTTTTGGCGCCGTCCCTTGCTATACGTGGGTTCGATGGCGCATGTTTCGCCTAGTTCGCACCCCATTTTGGCTGCTTGGGCCGCCTGGAATCGGCCGTAGAATCGAAGTCCGGTTAAGTGGAGACCCCTAAGCGGCTTTATTCCAACTAACCCCCTGAGGAGGAAATCTGTAATGCAGAAAACCCTGATTGCTGTTGCGATGATGGCTGTGATGGGTACCGCTGGCACCCAAGGCATGGGTGGTATGGGCGGCATGCGCTAAACCACTCCCCCAACAGCAGGTCTGTCGGTTTGGGTTGCCAGGGAAGGCGCTTCTCCCACCAACAAACCCTCTCCTTACCGCAGACTTGGAGTACGCAGGCCGCTGGGGCACAAACCTCGGCGGCTTTTTCATTTGTGGTCGATCCACTCATCCCCGGGGCATCACCCCGCACTGATTTGGCCGTCGACCGCTTTTCGCACAGCCACTGACGCCCGTTCCGCGCTTGCGCGGGGTAACGCCGGTGATAACGCAATGCCTGGAGGAACCAACCCATCATCTTGTCCGTTCCGGGCTGGCCAATGCGCGGTGACCACCCACTATAGCAGCATAACGGGTTCAAGGAGCGGCGATCCCGGTTGCCTCGGCCGGGGACAGGACACTGGGAAGCTTTGGTGAGTTCCAGTCAGCGGGTGTCGAGATGCCGCCTCAAGGCGGTATCTCATACCTTGGGCTTGCCTGGTAAAGCTGGACTCAAAGGCAACAGTGCATCGCCCGCGGTCGCCGAGCGGCATTCAAGGCCGGGTTGGGCCCTGCGTGGCTCTTCTTGAGGGGAAAGTGGCTGGCTAAAAACGGCGGGTCACGGGCACAGGACCTGTTCCGGAGCCGGGGCTCAAGCGGCCTTTCTCGGGTATCAGGGGCCCGGTCAGTCAGCAGAGAAGACGCGCAACCTCAGTGGCGCGGGACCGGGAACCCGAGGTATCCCCGCGCAAACTGCGGGAGCTCAGCCGCCGGAGAACACCGTTTGGCAATACGCGAGCAGGGATGCTGGAAAGACACCCAGAACCAGCATCGCCAACCCGTTGATGGATACCGCCACGCGGGTGCCTGTGCTCGCGACCAAAGGCGCGGTGTCGAGGGGTTTGTCGAAATACATCAGCTTGACCACGCGGATGTAGTAGAAGGCGCCGACAATGGAGAAGGCTACTGCTACAAGGGCGATCCAGAGAAGGTCGACACGGATCACGGCCTCGAGCACCAACAACTTTGCCATGAAGCCCACGGTCGGCGGCACCCCCGCCATGGAGAACATCAACAGACCCATCATGGCGGCGTACCAGGAACTGCGATCGTTGAGACCGGCAAGATCCTGCAGCTTTTCCACCTCGAAGCCTTCCCTGCCCAACAGGATGAGAATGCCAAAGGCACCTACTGCCATCATCGCGTAAATAAAGGTGTAGAACATGGCGGCCGAATAGCCCTGGTGGGTACCCGCGAGGATCCCCAGGAAGATAAAGCCCACGTGCGAGATGGTGGAGTAAGCCAGCATGCGTTTGATGTTGGTTTGGGCTACCGCAATCACGTTGCCCAACGCGATAGACAGCACCGAGAGGACCACCAGCATCGCTTGCCAGTCCGCATGCAGATGGCCGAGACCGCCCACCAGGAGACGCATTGCCAAAGCAAAGGCAGCGATCTTGGACGCGCTGGCGAGCAGCAACACCACCGAGGTAGGTGCGCCCTCGTAGACATCCGGTAGCCACATATGGAAGGGCACGGCGCCAAACTTGAAGGCGATCCCGATCAGGACGAAGACCAGCCCGAAGACCAGCACCTTGTCGGCGGCGCCCTTCTGCGCGATCACCTGAGAAACCGTGGAGAACTCTATGGAGCCCGTGGCACCGTAGATCATGGAGATGCCGTAAAGCAGCATGCCGGAACCAATAGCGCCGAGCACGAAGTACTTCATCGCTGCCTCGGAGCCCTTGTGGGAATCCCGGTCGAAGGCCACCAACGTATACAGGCACAGGGCCAGGAGCTCGAGTCCTAGATAGACGCTAAGGAAGTTGTTAGCCGACACCATGATGGTCATGCCGAGCACGGCGAACAGCCCGAGCACGTAGAACTCCCCAAAAAACAAGCCACGGTGGCGCAGATGGTCCCGCGAGTAAACGAACACGAAGAAGCCGACCAGGAAGATGAACGCCTTGAGGCCATCGCTCATGGCATCGCGGATGTAGCTCCCGTCCATGACGACCTGGGTCTCGGGACGGGCCAGGAACAGCGTCAGGGCAAGCGCAGCGCCGAGCGTTGCCAGGGTGAGTCCATAACTGAGAGCGCGGCGCCGCTCGCCCAGGAACACATCGAGCACCAGGATCACGCAGGCCATAGCGCCGACGAGTATCTCTGGCAACAGGGGGATGAGGTTGGCGCTGTCAAATTGCATGGGTACCTTCCGCCGCGAGTCGTCAGAGAAGCATCAGAGTTTCGGGATCGCGATATGCTTGAGCAGGCTCTGGATGGAGATATCCATCATCTCCACCAGGGGCGCCGGCCACACCCCTAGCACCAGCACCGCCGCCGCCAGACTGCCGAGCACGAAGAGCTCCCGGCGATTGATGTCTTGCAGCGCTGCTACGCCCGGGTTCCGCACCTCGCCAAACACCACCCGCTTGATCATCCAGAGTGTATAGGCGGCACCGAGAATCAAGGTGGTGCCCGCCAGCACCGCGAACCAGATATCGGCGCGGAAGCTGGCGAGGATGACCATGAACTCGCCCACGAACCCCGAGGTTCCGGGCAGACCCGCATTCGCCATGGCGAAGAACACCATCAACGCACCGAACACGGGCATGGTGTTGACCACACCGCCATAATCGCCGATCTGGCGCGAATGTAGGCGGTCATAGAGCACGCCCACACACAGGAACAGTGCCCCCGAGATGAACCCATGGGACACCATCTGGACCATGCCGCCGGTTATCCCGAGCACGCCGCCGTCGGTCACCTCCGGTCGACGCAGGATAGCGAAGGCGATGAAAAACCCTAGAGTTACGAACCCCATGTGCGCGATGGAAGAATAGGCAATCAGCTTCTTCATGTCCTGCTGCACCAGGGCGACGAGACCGATGTACACCACCGCGATGAGCGACATGGTAATGATCAGCCAGTCGAGGGAGGCGCTGGCGTCGGGCGTGATCGGCAGGCTGAAGCGTAGAAAGCCGTAGCCGCCAAGCTTCAGCATGATTGCCGCCAGAATCACTGAACCGCCGGTTGGGGCTTCTACATGGGCATCGGGAAGCCAGGTGTGCACCGGCCACATGGGAACCTTGACGGCAAATGCGAGCAGAAAGGCGATGAAGATCAGCACCTGCTCGGTCATCCCGAGCTTGAGGCCATGGAACACCAGGATGTCGAAGCTTCCGGACTGGAAGTACATGTAGATCAAGGCTACCAACATGAACACGGAGCCGAAGAAGGTGTAGAGGAAGAACTTGATGGTGGCATATACCCGATTCGGCCCGCCCCACACCCCGATGATGAGGAACATCGGGATTAACATCGCCTCCCAGAACACGTAGAAGAGCACCGCATCCAAGGCCGAAAACACGCCCACCATCACCCCTTCCATGATGAGAAAGGCCGCCATGTAGTGCGAAGGCTTGTACTGAATCACCTCCCAGCCCGCAATCACGACCAAGATGGTCATGAAGGTGGTGAGCAGGATCAGCGGGAGAGAGATTCCGTCGATGCCAAGCCGGTAGTCCACATTGAAGCTTGGTATCCAGCGGGCGGTCTCGGTGAACTGCATCGCCGCCGTGGAGATGTCGAAGCCCGCCCACAGAATCAGGCTCATTAGGAAGGTCACCACGGAGAAAACCAGCGCCGTCCAGCGCGAGACGTCTGGGGCCTTGTCTCCACTCCCCAGCACGGCGATCCCACCGAGAATGGGAAGCCAGATGGTCAAGCTCAGGATGGGCAAAGTCGCCATCGTGACTGCTCCCTAACCGCTCAGAAGACCACGAAGACCGTCAGCAGGGCCAAGAGCCCCACGATCATTGCCGTGGCGTAGTGATACAGGTACCCGCTCTGAATGTTGCGTACACGCTGAGCGATCCAGCCCACGCCCTCCGCCGAGCCGTTGATCACGATCCCGTCGATGAAGCGTTGATCACCCCCTTTCCACAAGGCATGGCCCAAGGCTCGGCTACCACCGGCGAACAGCCATTGGTTGAGCTCGTCAAAGCCATACTTGCGATCTAGGATGAGATAGAGCCAGGCGAAACGCTGCTTGATGGCATCCGCCACGCTTGGCTTAAGCATATAAATGAGGAAGGCCACGGCGAGCCCCGCCACCGCCAGGTAAAAAGGCACTGCGAGCACCCCGTGCAGTACCATGCCGGTCGCGCCGTGGGTATGGCGCCCAATCTCTACGAGCACGTCGTGCTGGGGTGCGACGAAAATGGCGGTCTTGAACCACCCCTGGAACAGGAGTGGCTCCACCGTCATCGCGCCGATCACCACCGAGGGGATAGCTAACATGACCAGCGGGATCGTGACCACCATGGGGGTCTCGTGCAGGTGATGGCGAGTGTGCTCGTCCATCCGCTCCTTGCCATGGAAAACCAGGAAGAACATGCGAAAGCTGTACAGGGCGGTGATGAAGACGCCCACCAGCACCAGCACGTACGCATACCCGGATCCAAACCGCTGCGCATGACCCACGGCCTCGATGATGGCATCCTTGGAGAAGAAGCCGGAGAACCCGGGAAAGCCGATGAGCGCCAGCGAGCCCATCAATGAGGTCAGATAGGTGATGGGCATGTACTTGCGAATGCCTCCCATGTGCCGGATATCCTGGTCATGGTGCATGGCGATGATCACCGAGCCAGCGGCGAGAAACAGAAGCGCCTTGAAGAAGGCATGCGTCATTAGGTGGAAGATACCCGCTGCATAGGCTGAGGCACCCAGCGCCACTACCATATACCCGAGCTGTGAGAGGGTTGAATAGGCGACTACCCGCTTGATGTCGTTCTGCACCACGCCGATGAGGCCGGTGAAGAAGGCGGTGGTGGCCCCGACAATCAGCACCACACTCAAGGCCGTCTCCGAGAGCTCAAACAGCGGCGACATGCGTGCCACCATGAAGATACCGGCGGTAACCATGGTGGCGGCATGGATGAGGGCCGAAATGGGGGTCGGACCTTCCATCGAATCGGGTAGCCACACGTGCAGCGGCATCTGTGCCGACTTACCCATCGCGCCAATGAAGAGAAGAATGCAGATGAGCGACATCAGCGACCAGGAGGTATCGCCCCACACCCGGATCTGGGCGTCGGCGAGCTGCGGCGCCTTGGCAAACACCTCGGTGTAGTCCAGGGAATGAAAATACATGGCGACCGCGGCAATCCCGAGCAAGAAGCCAAAATCACCCACACGGTTAACCAGAAAAGCCTTGAGGTTGGCGAAGATGGCGGAGTCCCTTACCGACCAGAATCCGATCAGCAGATAAGACACCAAACCCACCGCCTCCCAGCCGAAGAAGAGCTGGAGGAAGTTATTTGCCATCACCAGCATCAGCATGGAGAAGGTGAACAGTGAAATGTAGCTGAAGAAGCGCTGGTAACTATTGCGGCCGGCGAGGCTGGTCTTGGGCCAATTGTGTGCGTCGTCCGCCATGTAGCCAATAGTATAGATGTGCACCATCAAGGAGACGAAGGTAACCACCGAGATCATCAGCGCGGTGAGCCGGTCGACCATGAAGCCGACCTCAAGGTGCAGACCATCGCTGACCATCCAGGTGTAAATGGCCTCGTCGAACACCGGCTCATTGTTGTAGACGAACCGCTTGATGACGTAGAGGGAAAGCAGGGTGGAGGTGCCCACGCCGAGACTGGTCACCCAGTGAGCGCCGGCGCGGCCGATACGCCCCCCCCAGAAGCCCGCGATGATGGCACCCAGCAGTGGCGCCAAGACGATGATCAGGTAGATGCTTTTCATGGCCCTTGGTGGTTGAACGGACCGAGCCACGGCACGATCCGAGGCAAAGCCCCTCTGTTCGTCTGCCCCCTGGTGCGCGCTCGCAACACCGCGCACCCCTGCCCTATCGCTTGTGCCGCCGCGCCCGTTGCGGCAGCCGGAACCTATCCCTTGAGCGCGTTCAGATCATCCACGTTGATGGTGCGGCGATTTCGGAACAGTACCACGAGAATGGCCAGTCCAATGGCCGCCTCCGCCGCCGCCACGGTCATGATGAAAAACACGAACACCTGCCCGGTGGCGTCCCCCAGGAAATGGGAGAAGGCAACGAAGTTCATGTTGACCGCCAACAGCATCAGCTCGATACACATCAAGAGGGTGATCACGTTTTTCCGGTTGAGGAAGATTCCTGCCACGCTCAGCGAAAACAGGATGGCCCCCAGGATGAGATAGTCAGATAGCGCGATCATTCGATATCCAGTTTCTGCTCGGCGGGCATCTGCACCAGACGGACACGGTCGCTCCCCTTGCGAACGCGCACCTGAAGCGATGGGTCCTGATACTTGGTTTCCGGCCGGTGCCTCAGGGTAAGGCCAATTGCGGCCACGATGGCCACCAGCAGGATGACGGCTGCGATCTCGAACGGGTACATATGAACGGTGTAGAGCACCTGGCCCAACTCGCTGATGTTGCTATAGGACGCAGCCTTGGCCGCCGGCGCCGCTACCTTCGCGAGACCGAAGTGCTGCGGCCCCACGATCAGCAGAATCTGCACCAGGAGTGTCACGGCAATCAGCAGCCCCACGGGTAGATAACGGATGAAGCTCGCCCGCAGCGTCGCGACGTCGATGTCGAGCATCATGACCACGAACAGGAACAGCACCATCACCGCCCCCACGTACACCAGCACCAGGGCGATGGCGAGGAACTCGGCCTCGATCAGTAGCCACAGCACCGCGCTGCTGAAAAATGCCAGGACCAAAAACAGCACCGAGTGAACGGGGTTACGGCGGGTGATCACCATGGTGGCGGCGAACACCGTAATGGCGGCGAAGAGGTAGAACAGAAACGTTGCGAAGCTCATCCCCCAGTTCCCCTTCTGGCCTGCCGTTAGCGGTACGGCGCATCCGCCGCCCGGGCGGCCGCGATGTCAGCCTCGTACCGATCCCCATGCGCGAGCAGCTTTTCTTTGGTCATGATCGCATCGACAGGGTTCTCGAAATGGTATTCGTAGACCGCCGTCTCGACGATGGAGTCGACCGGACAAGACTCCTCGCAAAAGCCGCAGAAGATGCACTTGAAGAGATCGATGTCGTAGCGGGTGGTACGGCGGGAGCCATCGGCCCGCGGTTCCGCCTCGATGGTGATCGCGAGCGCCGGACAGGTCGCCTCGCACAGCTTGCAGGCAATGCAGCGCTCCTCGCCATTGGGATAGCGGCGCAGTGCGTGCAGGCCACGGAATCGGGGCGAAATGGGGGCTCGCTCTTCGGGATACTGGACGGTGATCTTGCGCGCAAAGAGATACCGCCCCGTGAGGCCCAAGCCCCGGAACAGCTCGAGCAGCAATAGGCTCTTGAAGTAGTCGATGACGGTCTTCTTCATTTACCCCTCCGTTAGTCAAACCACCAGGGAAGCTGGTAGACCACGGCGAGCCCCACCACCAGAATCCAGACGATGGTGATTGGGATGAACACCTTCCATCCGAGCCGCATGATCTGGTCGTAACGGTAGCGCGGAAAGGTGGCGCGCAACCAAAGGAACATAAACATGAAGATGAACGTCTTGAGGATAAGCCAAATCAGCCCCGGTACCCAGGCGAGCATCCCCTCCAGCGGGGTCCCCTGAAACGGCGACAGCCAACCGCCAAGAAACATCAACGCGGCCAGGCCAGCAATCAGGATCATGTTGGCGTATTCAGCGAGGAAGAACAACGCGAAGGCGGTGCCCGAATACTCCACGTGGAAACCCGCCACGATCTCCGACTCGCCCTCGGCCACATCGAACGGCGCCCGGTTGGTTTCGGCCACGCCGGATATGAAGTAGATGGCGAACAGGGGCAGCAGCGGTAACCAGAACCAGTGCAGCAGGCTGCCGCTCTGCGCGCGCACGATGTCGCCGAGGTTCAAGCTACCAGCGGCCACAATCACCCCGACCAGGGCGAACCCCATGGCAATCTCATAGGCTACCATCTGGGCCGCCGAGCGCATGGAGCCGAGAAAGGCGTACTTGGAGTTCGATGCCCAGCCCGAGATGATGACCCCGTAAACCGCGAGCGAGGTCAGGGCTAGGATGAACAGCAGGCCGACGTTGATGTCTGCGAGCACTAGCTTCTCATCGAAGGGGAACACCGCCCAGGCAGCAATCGCTGGGCCGAGCGACAGCATGGGGGCGAGCAAGAACAGGAACTTGTTGGCCTTGGTGGGGAGGACGACCTCCTTGAACACCAGCTTGACGGTGTCAGCGATGGGCTGCAACAGACCCCGTGGACCGACCCGGTTCGGGCCGATGCGGATCTGCATGTAACCGATCACCTTGCGCTCCGCCAGGGTGTAGTAGGCCACCAACAGCAGTAGAGGAAGCACGATGGCCACGATCTTGACCAGGGTCCAGATCACCGTCTGAAGCCACTCCGGGAGCATACCCCACAGTCCGATCAGAAATTCCATCGGCTCACACCTTCTCTAGGGTGATCGCACCGATCTGCGGCCCCAGCAGTTCACTGCCTGGCACTGCAGCGGGAATCCGCACGCAGCCATCCGCCACAGTCGGATCGACCTCCACCGCCATCTCGACCACCGCTCCGTTGTGCCGCACCCCGACCCGATCGCCTAAAGTGAGGCCCAATCGCCCGGCCTCGCGGGGATTGAGGCGAGCGCAGAGCCCAATGGCATCGCTGGTCTGCTGTAGCGAACGGGCCCGGCGCACCAGCGGGTCCAGGGCATAGAGGGGCACCTCGCCCACCCGCGTGAGACTTGTCGCCGCGGCCGGGGAGCGAAGCTCGTAGGCCCCGCGCGGGGCATTGTCCGGATTCACCCCGGCACACAGACCCTTCAGCTCCGCCAGCACCTCACCTTGGTCTATAAAATCAAAGCCTTCGAGATCCAGTAGGCTACCGAGGACCCGCAAGAGCTTCCAACCCGGGCGCGCATCCCCGGGCGGGGCCACCGCACCCTGGAACGTCTGCCAGGCACCGGCCCCGTTCACCAACGTCCCCGCGGTCTCGGCAAAGCCGGCGAGCGGGAGGAGAACATCGGCGACCGCCTCCAGGGAGGCACTGCGGTAGAGGCTGCAAGCAATCACGAGCTCGGCTGCCGCCAATGCCGAGCGCGCCGCCGCGGGATCCGCGAGGTCGAAATCCGGTTCGAGACCCCAGAGTAAAAAGGCCTTTGTCGGCTGAGTGAGCATCGCAGCTGTGCTCCGGCCAACCGATTCGGCTGGTTTCGCGCCGGGGAGCCGATGGGGCAGGGCTCCGGCAAGGTAGGCCCCCACAGAGTTGGCGGCGGCCGGCAAGTAACCCACCTTGGCCCCGCAACCCTTGGCGATGGCATAGGCGAATGCCTTCAAAGCCGTGTAGTCTGGATGGGCCTCCGCCAGCGATCCCAACAAAATCAGGGCCTCGCCTGTACCGAGCTGCCGCGCCACCGCCTGGTGGGTCTCGGTCACCGTCACACCCGCGATCAGCTCCTGAAGCGCCCCTGATATCTGCACGCCCGCCGCCTTGGCGATGGCGGCCAACTCCGTCAGCATGCCCTGGGGGGAGGCGACGAGTTGGCGCGCATCGAAGCTCAGATCGAGGGCAAAGGGGTTGACCAGGGCCACCGAGGCACCCTCTCGGGCGGCCTTGCGCACGCGGTGCGCCAAAAGAGGCTGCTCTTTGCGCAGGTTGGAACCGACGATGAGAATCGCCGACTGCCGCTCAATCTCGGGGATCGCGAGCCCCAGCCAGGGGAACACCGGATCGACCGCGTCGCCACCGAAGTCGGTCTGACGCAGCCGGCAGTCGATATGACGACCCCCCAGGCCTCGCACCAGCTTCTGCGCCAGATAGAGCTCCTCAAGGGTGGCGTTGGGCGCGAGCAAAGCGGCGAGCTGGTCCGGATCTGACTGGGTGATGGCCTTCAAGCGGGTCGCCACCTGCTCTAGCGCCTTGTCCCACGCGACCTCGCGCCAAGTGCCATCCTCTTTCACCAGCGGCCGCCGAAGCCGGTCTTCGGCGTAAAGACCTTCGTAACTGAAGCGATCGCGGTCAGAGATCCAGGTCTCGTTGACCGCCTCATTGTCCTTGGGGTGAACGCGCATCACCCGGTTCCCCCGGATGTGGAGGTGGAGGTTAGACCCCACCCCATCGTGGGGGGCAATGGCATCGCGCTGGAACAGCTCCCAAGAGCGTGCCTGAAATCGGAACGGTCTGGAGGTGAGGGCACCGACCGGACACAGATCGATAATATTGCCCGAGAGCTCGTGATCCACCGTTTGTCCAACGAAGGTGCCGATGCGCATGTGCTCGCCACGGCCAGTGGCGCCGAGCTCCCGCACCCCGGCAATCTCGGCGCCAAAACGCACGCAGCGAGTGCAGTGGATACAGCGCGTCATCTCCGTGGCGATGAGCGGCCCTAGATGCTCGTCCTTGACCACGCGCTTGCGCTCGACGAAGCGCGAGATGTCCCCGCCATAGCCCATGGCCACATCCTGGAGCTCACACTCGCCGCCCTGATCACAGATCGGGCAATCCAGCGGGTGGTTGATCAGCAGGAATTCCATCGTCCCTTTCTGGGCCGCCAACGCCCGCGGCGAGCGACTGTAGACCTTCATTCCCTCGGCCACCGGCGTGGCGCACGCCGGCAGCGGCTTGGGTACCTTCTCGACCTCGACCAGACACATGCGGCAATTCGCCGCAATCGACAGCTTCTTGTGGTAACAGAACCGGGGGATGCGAATTCCCGCCTCGTCCGTCACCTCAATGAGCATCTGCCCGGGGCGCGCCTGGAGGACGCGACCGTCCACCTCGATGGTAACCCGCGCGTCGTCAGCCATTGTGCTCTTCTCGCTTCACCCGCATCGACCTCAGGAACTCAGACTGACCATGCAACGCTTGTGGTCGATGTGATACTGGAACTCGTCGCGGAAGTGCTTGAGCATGCCCGTAACCGGCATGGCCGCCGCGTCCCCCAACGCACAGATCGTCCGACCCTGAATCCGCGATGCAACATTATCCAGAAGCTCCAGGTCCTCCGGGCGACCCTTGCCGGTCTCGATGCGGCGGACCACCCGATACATCCAACCAGTGCCCTCACGACAAGGCGTGCACTGACCGCAGGATTCCTCATGGTAGAAATACGCCATGCGCTCGAGCACCTTCACCATGCAGGCGCTGTCATCGAGCACGATCACCGCCCCAGAGCCGAGCATGGACCCGGCCTTGGCGATGGCGTTGTAGTCCATGGTCAGCTCCATCATGAGCTCACCGGGAAGCACGGGAGCCGAAGATCCACCAGGAATCACGGCCTTAAGCCGGCGACCACCGCGGACCCCGCCCGCCATCTCCAGCAGCGCGGAAAAAGGTGTCCCCATGGACACCTCAAAATTGCCGGGGCGGTTTACGTGGCCAGAGACCGAGAAGATCTTGGGACCGCCCGAGTTCTCCACCCCGAGCTCCCGAAACCAGTCCGCACCCTGGCGCATGATGTCCGGGACCGAGGCCAGGGTCTCGGTGTTGTTGATGATGGTCGGCCGGCCATAGAGACCGAACTGGGCCGGAAACGGCGGCTTGTAACGGGGCTGTCCCTTCTTGCCCTCGATCGACTCCAGAAGCGCCGTCTCTTCTCCGCAGATGTAGGCCCCAGCACCCAGGTGGGAGTGGATCTGGTAGTCGAAGCCCGAGCCCAGGATGTTCTTGCCCAGGAGGCCGGCCTCCCGCGCCTCCGCCAGCGCCTCCTCGAACCGCTGGTAGGGCTCCCAGAATTCCCCGCGGATGTAGTTGTAACCCGCCACGGCACCAATGGCATAGCCGGCGATGATCATGCCTTCGATCAGGGCGTGGGGGTTGTAACGAAGAATATCTCGGTCCTTGAAGGTTCCCGGCTCGCCCTCGTCGGAGTTGCAGACGATGTACTTGTCCCCCGGGGCCGCCCGGTTAATGAAGCTCCACTTCAATCCCGCCGGAAAGCCCGCCCCGCCGCGCCCGCGCAGCCCAGATTTCTTCACCTCATCAACGATGGCGGCCGGCGCCACACCGTGGGTGAGAATACGGGTCAAGGCGTCGTAGCCACCGCGACTGCGGTACTGCTGCAGCAACCAGGGGCGATCCAGATCCAGGGTGCGGAAGCACAGCTCGTTCGCCATGGCCCTACTCCAGGCCCTCGAGGATCGAATCGACGATCTCCGGGGTGAGATTCTCGTAGTACTGCTTACCGATCTGCATCATCGGAGCCCCACCGCAGGCCCCGAGACACTCCACCTCCTTGAGCGTGAACCGACCGTCGGGGGTAGTCTCACCGAGGTGGGCGCCAAGCTTCCCTTCGAGGTGCTCCACGATCCGGTCGCAACCGTTGAGCATGCAGGAAACATTGGTGCAAACACAGATCTTGTGATGACCGACCGGTTTGAGCTCATACATCGAATAGAAGCTCGCCACCTCGTAGACCCCGATCGGCGGCATGTCGAGATAGGCCGCCACATCGTCGAGCAGCTTCCGACTCAACCAACCGCCGTTCGCGTCCTGCACGATGCTCAACGCCCCCATCACCGCCGACTGCTTCCACTCGGGGGGATACTTGGCCACCCAGCGATCGATCTCGGCGCGGATCTCCGGTTTAAACAGGGCCTCTTTGCCCTCGGCGGGCACCAGCCGGCGCATGGGTTCACTCTTGATGCCCATCAGCGGTCGATCTCTCCGAACACGATGTCGAGGGTGCCGATCACGGCCACCACGTCAGCCAACATGTGCCCCTTCACCATCTCGTTGAGGGCGGAAAGGTGCACGAATCCGGGTGCACGGATCTTCAGGCGGTAGGGCTTGTTGGCCCCATCGGAGACGAGATAGCAACCGAACTCGCCCTTGGGTGCCTCCACCGCCGCGTACACCTCACCGGGCGGCGGACAGTAGCCCTCGGTGAACAGCTTGAAGTGATGGATCAGGGCTTCCATGTCCGTCTTCATCTCGGCACGACTTGGCGGGGTAATCTTGTGGTCGTCGATCATAACCGGGCCGGGGTTCTCCCGCAGCCAGGCAACACACTGCTTGATGATGCGGGCCGACTGACGCATCTCCTCCACCCGCACTAGGTAGCGGTCATAGGAGTCGCCGTTGACACCGACGGGCACATCGAACTCCACCCGGTCATAGGCCGCGTAGGGCTGCTTCTTGCGCAGATCCCACTCGATACCCGATCCCCGTAGCATCGGACCGGTGAAGCCGAGTTGCAGTGCACGCTCTGGCGACACCACTCCGATGCTTACGGTGCGCTGCTTCCAGATGCGGTTATCGGTGAGCAGGGTTTCGTACTCATCCACGTAGCCTGGGAAACGATCGGCGAAGTCGTCGATGAAATCGAGCAGTGAGCCGCCGCGGGCCTGATTGCGCCGCTCGATGTCTTTCTCGCTGTGCCACTTGGTGGCGCCGGCCTTGTACCTGGGCATACGATCGGGCAGATCTCGATAGACCCCGCCTGGACGATAGTAACCCGCGTGCAGGCGGGCCCCCGAGACGGCCTCGTAGCAGTCGAGAAGATCCTCCCGCTCACGGAAGCAGTAGAGAAACATGGTCATCGCGCCCACGTCGAGTCCGTGCGACCCGAGCCACAACAGGTGGTTGAGGAGGCGAGTGATCTCGTCGTACAGGGTACGGATGTACTGGGCCCGGATCGGCGCATCGATCCCGAGCAGACGCTCGATAGCCCGAACATAGCCGTGCTCATTACACATCATCGACATGTAATCGAGCCGATCCATGTAACCGATGCTCTGATTGAACGGCTTGGACTCCGCCAGCTTCTCGGTACCCCGATGTAACAGACCGATGTGGGGATCGGCCCGCTCGATGACCTCCCCGTCCATCTCCAGCACCAGGCGCAAGACGCCGTGGGCCGCCGGATGCTGGGGGCCGAAATTGAGGGTGTAATTGCGGATTTCTGGCATCGCAGAGTTCGCCGGCTACTTGTTCTCGTCCAGGTAACGACTGTCCTCGCGGATCACCCGCGGTACCAACGTCCGCGGCTCGATGCTCACCGGCTCGTAGACCACCCGCTGCTGCTCGGGGTCGTAGCGCATCTCCACATGTCCGCTCAAGGGAAAATCCTTGCGGAACGGGTGGCCAATGAAGCCGTAGTCGGTCAGGATGCGCCGAAGGTCCGGATGTCCTCGGAACAGGATGCCGTAGAGATCGAATGCCTCGCGCTCGAACCAGTCGACCGAGCTCCAGATCTCCCCCACCGAGTCCACCAGAGGCTCGCTTGCGTCGAGGTAAACCTTCATCCGCATCCGCCAATTCTTGCTCACCGAAAGCAGGTGATAGACGGCGGCGAAGCGCCGTTCGGCGGGCAGATCGGCATCGACCTCGCGCTCCACACCGCGCCCGAACCCTGTGGCGGAGGCCGATTCCGTTTCCCACTCGGAGCGGCCGTAGGTACCGTAATCCACACCGCAGAGGTCAATCAACTGCTCAAAGCCAAAGGCGCTATCATCGCGCAGCGTTCGTGCCACAGAGAGCAGATGCTCGGCCGGCACCTCTAGGGTAACCTCGCTGCGGTAGACCGCGACCCTGCAATCGCTCGCTGCGAAGCGCTTTTCCAGATCCTTTGCCAGCTTCTCCAGCCTGGCACGCGGTGAGGACGTTGGGCTCATCGAAGGACCGCCTAACGGGCAATGGTGTTGGTACGGCGGATCTTTTCCTGCAACTGCAGGATGCCGTAGAGCAGGGCCTCCGCGGTGGGCGGACAGCCAGGCACATAGATGTCTACCGGCACGACCCGGTCGCAGCCGCGCACCACCGAGTAGGAATAGTGGTAGTAGCCGCCGCCGTTGGCGCAGGAGCCCATGGAAATCACCCAGCGCGGCTCCGCCATCTGGTCATAGACCTTGCGCAGGGCCGGGGCCATCTTGTTGCAGAGGGTGCCCGCGACGATCATCACATCGGACTGCCGCGGGCTCGGCCGGAAGATGATACCGAAACGGTCGAGGTCGTAGCGGGCCGCACCGGCCTGCATCATCTCCACCGCGCAGCAGGCCAAGCCGAAGGTCATCGGCCACATGGACCCGGTCCGCGCCCAGTTGATCAGCTTGTCGGCCGTGGTGGTGACGAAGCCCCGCTCGAGAATGCCCTCAATGCCCATGACGAGCCCCCCGGGCAACCCAACGCATCGCTACCCTCGTTACGCCCCCATGCGTGGCACGCCCCTCGAGCTGGCTGCATCGCCTCATGCCGCTACTCCCACTCCAGCGCGCCCTTCTTCCACTCGTAGATGAACCCTACGACGAGGATGCCCAGAAACACCACCATGGCGACAAAACCGACCATGCCGATCTTGTCCAGTACCACGGCCCAGGGAAATAGAAACGCGATCTCGAGATCAAAGATGATGAACAAGATGGCTACGAGGTAATAACGCACGTCGAACTTCATGCGCGCATTCTCGAACGCCTCGAAACCACACTCGTAGGGAGAGTTCTTCGCGGCATCGGGACGCCGAGGCCCGAGCATGAAGCCCACGGCGAGAAGGACCATGCCAATGATCCCCCCCACTGCCAGAAAAAGCATGATCGGCAGGTAGTTCGCCAGCACCCTCGACCTCCTGAGCGACCGGCCTTCTTGTGGACCGGCTCGAACTTTGGATGGCTGGGCAGTCTATGTTACGGCCCGCACCCCTGTCAAGCTCGCAAGAAACCCATAATGCTATTATTTTCAGAGTGTTAGCACAAAAGAGCATAAAAAACGGCATCGCCCAAAGAGCGATGCCGTCTGTATGGTTGGTGCCGATGGCCGGAGTCGAACCGGCACGGCTTGCGCCACTGCCCCCTCAAGACAGCGTGTCTACCAATTCCACCACATCGGCGAACGTAACCTGATGACTCAACGCGCGGTCTATTCCTTCGCCTGGGGCTGCTGCTGCGGACTCTCCGCAGTCGCGGGTTCAGGAACCGCCGCAGGCGGCTGCGGCGCCTCGGGAACCACAGCCGGAGCCGGGCCGCGCGCCACCGGGGCCTGGGGGACCGGAACAGCCGGTACGCCCGCCCCAGAGGTATCGACCGAGGATGGGACCGGCACCTCCACCTTCTCCTTGGTCTGGACCGACACAGCCGGAACCTCGGGCATCTGGTCCATGAGGCCCTTCACTTCAATCTGCTCAGTGGAGAAGTAAGCCAGGATCATGCTGGTCACATAGAACAGAGCGGCCAGGGCCGCCGTGCTCCGACTCAGAAAAGACGCCGAGCCGCGCGCACCGAACACGGTCGCAGAGGCACCACTGCCGAAGGCGGCACCCATATCGGCGCCCTTGCCGTGCTGTATGAGCACCAGCCCAACCAAGCCGATCGCTAAGAACAGGTGAAAAACCGTTAAAATCGTCTGCATTGCTTCGTTTCCGCTCCAGGGGACCGCATCCCCCGGGCCGCAGGAACTCCCCTACCGAAACCCCGACCCGATCAGGCGTTGGCCGCCCGGCAGATCGCCAAGAAATCTTCCGCCTTCAGAGAGGCACCACCAATCAGGCCGCCGTCGATGTCGCGCTTGGCGAGGAGCTCGGCGGCGTTGTCTGGCTTCATGCTACCACCATAAAGGATTCGCAGATTGTCGGCCACATCCACATCATGCTCGGCCACCCGCTTGCGGATGTAGGCATGCACCTCCTGGGCCTGCTCCGGAGTGGCGGTAACACCGGTTCCGATGGCCCATACTGGCTCATAGGCCATCACCGCATCCGCGAGCGCCACCGCCCCCTCAAGGTTGATGATGGCATCCACTTGCCGCGCCACCACATCGCGGGTGATGCCCCGCTCGCGCTCCTCGAGAGTCTCGCCGATACAGAGGATCGGCGTGAGGGCCGCCGCACGCGCCACCGCAAACTTCCGAGCCACCACCACGTCGTCTTCGCCGTAGAGCGTGCGCCGCTCGGAGTGGCCAACGATGACGTACGTGCACCCGAAGTCCAACAGCATCGAGGCCGCGACCTCTCCGGTGAAGGCGCCCATGGTCTCCGTTGAGAGGTTCTGCGCCCCCCAAGCAACCGATGTACCGTTCAGCTCCCGCTGGACCATCCCCAGGTACGGGAACGGGGGGCAAACCGCCACCTCTGCAACGCGGACCTCCGACAGACCTGCCCTGATTCCCGCCAGCAAGGTTTTCACGCTGCTCTGGGAGCCGTGCATCTTCCAGTTTCCGGCAATCAGCGGCTGACGCATGTACTTCTCCCTCGATCTAAGAACGCGGCAGGATAGCCTCTCTCACCTCACAAATCAATCATCGTCGCGCTCGACCTTACCACCTATCAGTTTGTCCCAAATCATGGCTTCAGAGCATTTCAGCAGATCTCCTGCAACGGCAAATCAAGCAGTTAGTACCGGATTCTGACGAGTGAGCCCGGCGATTTTTAGAACTGATCGGTGGTGAGGCGCTCGACCGATTCGCAAAGCCTGCCTATCCGGCTTGGCAACGGGGATCGGGATGACTCCTTCCCTGGGGACAATCAGTAGCCTCAGCGAGGCCTAGGGCCGATTCTGAATCAGTCAAGCGAATGCAGTCCTTGCAGGGATGCCGCAGGGAGGTTTAGATAATAGGTTTTCTCCACACCTACGATGGCGCTCGGAGCGATGACGATGCAGAAAATCGCCCTCATCACAGGCGTAACGGGGCAGGATGGGGCCTATCTGGCCGAGTTTCTGCTCGCGAAGGGCTATCGGGTCCACGGCATCAAGCGCCGTAGCTCTCTTTTCAACACCGACCGCATCGACCACCTCTACCAGGACCCCCACGAGCCGAGCCGGCGTTTCGTCCTCCATCACGGGGACCTCACCGACTCCAGCAGCCTGATTCGCATCATCCAGGAGGTCCGGCCCCAGGAGATCTACAACCTGGCGGCCCAGTCCCATGTGCAGGTGTCGTTCGAGGAACCGGAGTACACCGCCAACTCCGACGCCTTGGGCACCCTGAGACTGCTGGAGGCAATCCGAATCCTGGGTCTCGAGCGCACCGCCCGCTTTTACCAGGCATCCACTTCGGAGCTATACGGCAAGGTACGCGAGGTCCCCCAGACCGAGAGCACCCCCTTCTACCCGCGCTCGCCCTACGCCGTCGCCAAGCTCTACGCCTACTGGATCACCGTGAACTACCGCGAGGCCTATGGCCTATACGCCTGTAACGGCATCCTGTTCAACCACGAGTCGCCGCTGCGCGGGGAAACCTTCGTCACCCGCAAGATCACCCGTGCCCTGGCGCGCATCAAGCTCGGGCTGCAGGGCTGCCTCTATCTCGGCAACCTCGATGCCCGCCGCGACTGGGGCCATGCCCGGGACTACGTGGAGATGCAGTGGCTCATGCTGCAGCAGGATGCGCCCGAGGACTACGTCATCGCCACCGGCGAGCAGCACTCGGTGCGCGAGTTCATCGAGGCGGTGTGCCAGGAGCTCGGCATCGAGGTCACATGGGAAGGCGCGGGGGTCGATACGGTGGGCCGCGATCGCCGCAGCGGCCACGCCATCGTTCGGGTGGACCCGCGTTACTTCCGACCCACGGAGGTGGAAAGCCTGCTTGGCGATGCCTCCAAGGCCCGCCAGAAGCTGGGCTGGCAGCCGCGGACCAGCTTCCGTGCCCTGGTGGCCGAGATGGTGGTCGCCGACCTGAAGGACGCCGAGCGCGACCAACTCTGCCGTCGCGAGGGCTTCGACACCCTCGATCGGCACGAATGATCACCGCACCCGCCCCCATCGCCGATCCGCCCGCGGTGTTGACCCCGGAGGCGCGGATCTACCTCGCCGGTCACCGTGGCATGGTCGGCGGCGCCATCCTGCGCCGTTTGCAGGGCCTGGGATTCAGCAACCTCCTCACCCGCACCCACCAGGAGCTCGACCTGTGCGATCAAGCCGCCGTGGGGCGCTTCTTCGCCGCGGAGCCCATCGACCAGGTGGTGCTGGCGGCGGCGAAGGTGGGGGGTATCCAGGCCAACGACCGCTATCCCGCCGAGTTCATCTACCAAAATCTGATGATCGAGGCAAACCTCATCCACGGGGCCTGGCAGGCGGGTGTGCGACGGCTGCTGTTCCTCGGCAGCTCCTGCATCTACCCCAAGCTGGCCAGCCAGCCCCTGGCCGAATCGGCGCTCCTCACCGGCCCCCTGGAGCCCACCAACGAGCCCTACGCGATCGCCAAGATTTCCGGCATAAAGCTGTGCGAGTCGTACAACCGCCAGTATGGCACCCACTACCGCTCGGTGATGCCGACCAATCTGTACGGTCCGGGCGACAACTTCGACCTTGCCAACAGCCACGTCATCCCCGCCCTGGTCCGCAAGTTCCACGAGGGCAAGCAGCGCGGCGCCGCAGAGGTGGTGGTCTGGGGGACCGGCCAGGCACGGCGTGAGTTTCTCCATGTCGACGACCTCGCCGCGGCCTGCGTGCACCTCATCGGCCTACCCGATGCCGAGTACGCGAGCCACACCCAACCCATGCGCTCGCACATCAACGTCGGCACGGGGGTGGATGTCTCGATTCGGGAGCTGGCGGAGCTGATCCGCGACGTGGTCGGCTTCCAGGGATCCCTCCGCTTCGATCCCTCACGACCCGACGGCACGCCGCGCAAGCTGCTCGACGTCAGCCTCCTGCAATCAACCGGCTGGAGACCCCGCGTCGGCCTGCGCGAGGGCCTCGAAGCCACCTACCGCTGGTACCGCGATCACCTCGCTTCGGCGCGCACCTGAGAGGCTGTAACGCAACCCTCGCACGCAGCCCCACCAGCACAGGGTGCCGCGCGGCGATTCCCATTCAGCGAACAAGTGGACTGACAAGGAGGGTTCGAATCGGCCGCGGGGCATCTGGGTGGAATGCGCTCACGGCCGCTGAGCCTGCCGGGCGCTCACAGGGCCCACCCGCGCCACCGGTAGACCCACAACCCCAGGTACTCCTTGATGCAATGGTTGGTCACATCGAGGGCCCCTGCCTCTGGCAGCCAATCGAGGATCGGCAGCTCACTCCGCCCCCCCATGAAATCGGTGGGCGCCGCAATGACGTCGATTCCCACCGCGCGCAAGGTGGCCTCGGCGCGCCGCATGTGAAGGGCCGAGGTCACCAAGAGGACCGACCGCAATCCCTGCTCCTCCAGCAGCGCCCCGACTCCTAGCGCGTTTTGCCGGGTATTGCGGCTCTTGGTCTCCCGGAGAATGGCGGGCGCCGGCGCACCCCATTCCATCAGGAGCC
>Ga0208980_10000611_pt1 | contig 20557 bp, 20 predicted proteins | sample WetSurMetagenome_3_FD_187993 | JGI IMG/M metagenome (GOLD analysis project Ga0208980, IMG submission 187993) | Wetland microbial communities from Twitchell Island in the Sacramento Delta, sample from surface sediment Aug2011 Site A1 Bulk (version 2) | ecosystem: Environmental > Aquatic > Marine... | reverse complement strand
GACAGACTCGCTGTACCAGCCACACGCGTGAGCATCCAATCCGGTGTAACATCCTCCCAAAAACGGGTGCTGGTAACCGGGATCGATAAAAAAGATCTTCTTGATCGATTACAGAAGATCTGAGGGGTATAGATGTTCTCACGGCTCTGCAGAATTGAAGATGAATCGATTCAGTTCGAACGCAGAAACATAAAAAATCATCCTTTATACCAAAGTCCCGGCCTCAAAGTCTCGCTATAGTCACAGCGGGTAAAGAGTTTTTTTTTAATTTCCATTCATCGATCCGCGTTCCTTATTTCCCCCATAATCCTTATACGTGATCAGGGAAACGGAAGATCAAATGTTTTTCCATGGTTCATGGCAATCTTGGCAATCGCGAGATCCTGGATAGCAAGACCCGTGGAATCAAAGATGGTGATGGTATCCGGGCCCGCCCTTTTTTTCCTGCCGGTCACTACTTCCCCAAGAGTTCCGGCAATATCTGTAGCACGATAAATACCGTGGCTTATCGGTACGTTAATCTCTCCGGAATGAATTGCCTGTGCAGTATCATCGACAAAAACCTGTGCACGGCGGAGCAGGGAAGGATCGAGTTCCTCTTTTCCCGGTGCATCTGCCCCAATCGCATTGATATGAGTTCCTTGGTGAATCCATTCACTTCTGATAATGGGGCTCCTTGAGGGTGTAGTGGTGACAAGTACATCACAATCGCAGGTATTTTCCAGCGAAGATGCGACAGTGGGAAATTCCATAAACCTGTCAGCAAATTTCCTGACATGTTCAGGATTGCGACTCCAGATCTTAATCTGTCTGATTTTCAGTTCCCGGGAGATGGCAGTAACCTGAGCCTGTGCCTGTCTGCCCGTACCAATAACCCCAAGCACAATCTCTTTTCGGGAAGAGAGATATTTTGCCGCTACGGCCCCGGCTGCCCCGGTTCGCATATCAGTAAGTCGGGTTGCATTGATCACCGCAATAGGCTGGCCTGTATCAATATCAAGGATCACCGTGAGTGCCATAACGGTAGGAAATCCTTTTGCCGGATTACCGGGATGGACATTCACAATTTTCACACCGGCAATTGCCAGGGAGGGGAGGTAGGCCGGCATTGTTCTGAAGTCTCCTTCTGGAAGAGTTACATACACTTTTGGAGGCATTTCAACAAGTCCCTTCCCATGATCAGAAAATGCCGATTCCACAGCCATATTGACTTCCCCGATATCAAGCCCCATATCCGTGTCGGTAAAATACTGCATGAGCGATTATCGATCGTGATCTGATTTTAACATATCTTCAATCACGAGAATTCCTTCTATCAGGATTTGAAATATTAAGCACAGGTTGGATGAAGGAAGGGAAAGTACCTTCCACCTTCACTCCTCGTCGCATAGCAGGAAGATGATGGAGTAACTTTTTGGAAAGCCAAATCGTACCAGCTAAAAACCTCTGCGTGTTCAACTTTCTTTTTGAGAATGACGTATGAAAATCGTCGTATCAGCCTGGATGTGGAAATTGTTACTACCCTCTAACAGGTATGATGATCGCTGGCGCGCCGGTTGGATGTTCCCCGAAGCCGACAGGTGGCAAAAATCTTAAAACCTGCCTCCCCGCACTGCCCAGGAAATGCCATGAAGCGGAGATCTATCGTATATACTATGATTTTTTTGCTACGATTTGAATCGATTTGTTCATGCTCGTTTCGACCCGGCAAAAACCACGGGTTTATTTCCTGGGTTGTCGTGTTATGGTAAATGATTCCAGCAGCTGGTGAGTAATCCGCGTTCCAAGACTCGGCTGAATGGCTTCAAGCCAGAGAAAAAATCCTACTTTTGAAGGAGTTGGCCGTTCAAATTTGAAATGTCCATCCTTTGCCTGGATCATTTTATGGTACTCTTTTTTCTGACGGGATCGAAGGTAGATGATCAGTTCATAATTGGGAAGATCTGTTGCAATTATGGCCTTTGAATAATACCTGGAAAAATCCTCAGATTCAATCTTTCTGCCCTTTACTGTCAAACCGTAGGAATCGCACAATAATTTTACAGACTGGGGGAATAATCCGCCATAGAGCACTTTTTTTACAAGCTGTCCGGTCTGGCTGGTGATCTTCGGAAGTTCTCGTTCGACCCCTTTTCCAATCTCATCAAAGATCTGAGTGCGCACTTCATCATGGTAATGCTTATAGTTAAACGGGTGTCTGATGGGGAAATCTGTTGCCGGAATCAGATTTGGGTGATTTTCCGGGTTGTTATACAGAATACGAGGGCGATAGTGCTTAAGAATTGACTTTATTTCTTCACATGAACTTGTATGAATAATTGCATTCGTCTTATCCTTTGCAAGCCTTTTAACAACGGAATAGTTGGAAAGATCCATGGATGAAACAAGGAGAAATGGCGTGATCTTCTGATTGTAAAGATAGCTGAGGAGCCGTTTCTTGAACGCGATTTCCTGTTCAAATTCTTTTAAATCTGACGGCGATGTCACAACCTCCGCGAATGCAACATGATTATCTGAATCCACGAGCAGCATATCAAATTCTGCAAGGTCCTGCCCGTTACCCCGGATCGTTATGTCGCCATATTTCGAATAAAAAAGACCGTCCTGTCCCAGCTTAACATCTTCCCGGCGGCGGGGAGCGTCCGCACCTTTTCGTGCAAGGTATTTTATCCGACCTGATTTTTTTGAGATATCCAGAAACATCTCGTAGACTATTGCTTCAAACCACCGCCCTTCCGCAGTTCGCATCGGTTCGATATCCTGGGAAAAAAGTTTTTTACGCTCAATTTTGTTCATGTGACGCGTGGCGTTGAGGGCAATGGCTGCATTGGGTTTAAAATTTTTAAAATTGGAATTCAGCCACGGGATCATAATTGCAGTATAGAATTTCAGTCGCCATTGTAAATAACAATCTGCTTTGAAATTAATTTTCAAATAATCAATGTTAATATAGAAAAATATATATACATTAGAAAGATATTGCCTTCGTACCCTTAGCTATGTGGCTATCCACATGGTAAGGGAGGAAAAAGCCGAGGGGGTCTTTGAGAAATGCCAAAAGCAAAAAAAATAACCGGTATGGCACCTCTGCCACACTATATAATGCCGGATGAATCAGAACCGGATTACGAGCTGATCCTGGAACAGTTGCAGGACTACCGTAAATCTATGATTGGATCATCATATTACTATGTCAGAGCTGCTAATGATCGCTGCTGCCTGTGCAGGATCGTACATGGCGGTGGCAAAATCTTTTTCCATGAACAGGTGGATCACCATAAACATGGGATTAGTGATGAGGATATTGAAAATTCTGTCAGACAGGATACAGGTTCATTTTCCCTGCCGGGATATTACCCTGTTTCACCACATGTTGAACAGAAATTACGTGTATTATACGATATTTAATCCTTTTTTTCGTGAATAGATATGTGCATATCAGGTCTTTTTTGCAGGATTATAAAAAGTAAGGAATTTTAAGTTTACTTGCCGGGGTTATGTTTCCATATCCCCCGTGCGGATCCTGATTGATTTTTCTATTGGCATGATGAAAATTTTACCATCACCGATTTTCCCGGTACGGGCAGCTTCAGTGATTGTTACAATAAGGTTATCGACATCTGAGTCCCTGACTACAATCTCCAGCTGAATTTTTGGAAGAAAGTCTACTGTCATCAGACCTCCGCGGTACTCAAGAGTGATACCTTTCTGTTCGCCCCTGCCTTTGACGTCAGTGATAGTCATTCCAATAAATCCTTTGTCTTCAAGCGCTTTTTTCACGAACTCGAACCGTTCTGGTTTGATAATTGCTTTTACCATTTTCATAGGAATGCCTCCGGATTAGCACCGCTCTCCATGCTGGGAGATATCAAGGCCGACATACTCTTCTTCTTCCGTGACTCGCAGACCGATTGTTTTGTCAACAATCACAGCAAGGACATACGTTACCACAAACGCGTATATAAGGGCTGCGAAGGCTCCAACTGCATTTGCTACGAACTGGTGGACGTTCCCTTCAATCAGCCCTGAAGCGCCGTTCACTGCTGCAACAGCAAAGATACCCGTTGCAAGTGCTCCCCAGAGCCCTCCCATTCCGTGAATGGCCCATGCATCCAGGCTCTCATCCAGACCTTTCCGTATCCGGAAGAGCAGCATACCATAACAGATAGCCCCTCCAATTGCGCCGATCAGCAGTGCTCCCATGGGAGTCACATATCCGCAGCCGGGTGTGATTGCAACAAGACCGGCGATTGCACCGCTGACAAATCCGAGAGAACTTGGTTTGCCGTGAAGCCAGCTGATAAGAAGCCAGGACAGTGCTCCTGCCGCCGCCGCAATATTGGTAGTGACAAAAGCCTGAGCTGCAAGACCATTTGCCCCGAGTGCGCTGCCTGCATTAAACCCGAACCAGCCGAACCAGAGCAGTGCAGCACCAAGAATCGTGAGAGGAATGTTGTTTGGTTCCATCGCATACTTGCCAAATCCAACGCGTTTACCAATGACAAGCGCAAGTGCGAGCGCTGCAAAACCCGAACTTATGTGCACAACGGTTCCGCCGGCAAAGTCCAGTGCACCAAATTGTGCCGCCCAACCGCCACCCCATACCCAGTGGGCCAGTGGATCGTAAACGATCGTGGTCCAGAGAAGTCCAAATATGAGAAATGCACTGAATTTAATACGCTCTGCAAACCCGGATGTGATAATTGCCACAGTTACGGCAGCGAAAACAAGCTGGAATACCATGTACAGCAGTCCGGGTATGGCAGCGCTGTAAGAACCGGGCTCCATTCCTACATTGTTCAGGCCAAGATAGTCAAGGCCGCCAATAAATCCGCCTATGTCGGTACCGAATGCCAGCGAGTACCCTACCAGCACCCACTGGATACTCACCAGTGCGAAAGCGACGAACGACAGGGTAATCATCGATATGAGATTTTTCCTGCGTACCAGTCCCCCATAGAAGAAACCGACGCCCGGTGTCATGATCATGACCAGCGCCGTTGCGGCGAGAATCCATGCTGTTGCTCCTGTATCTAAAGTCATTTTTTGTTCACCTTTACCTCATGTAATCTGCATGCAGGGGATCTTATGAACATTCCCGTTCCTGATCAGCATCCTGCCGGATGAAAAGTCCGGTGGTTTTATGATCCTCTGTTGCAGCTCAACAACGTCGCGAAATTCTCGCTGGAAGGAAGTTACATTCCTATATTTAAAAACATTTCTATTATAAGAAAAAACCTGCCGTCATATAACACGATATGTCCGGCAAAATGAAAGATGAAAAAAAGCCAGCGCGCATCTGATGACAACTTTGAACAATACCCCGGTTTTCAGCGTTCCATCTCGCCAGTCCTGACCCTGATAGCGGTATCGACCGGCAGTACGAAGATCTTACCATCGCCAATCCTGCCGGTTTTGGCAGCGCTGATGATCGCTGCGATAAGCTCGTCCACCTCCGTATCCCGGACAACGATCTCGATCTGTATCTTGGGTAGCATATCCACGATCATCTGTTTTCCCCGGTACTCGAGGGTAATTCCTTTCTGTTCTCCTCTTCCCTGGACTTCTGTAGCAGTCATGGCGGTTACTCCTTTTTCCTCGAGTGCTTTTTTTACGAGTTCAAACCGTTCCGGTTTGATAATTGCTTTTACCAGTTTCATGATAATGACCTTCAGACCCGTTCGCCATGCTGCGATATGTCCATCCCCACGTACTCTTCATCAGAGGATACCCGTAGTCCCATAGTACGGTCAATGATAGTAGCGATGATATAGGTGATAATAAAGGAGAACACAAGTGCTGCCAGTGCGGAGATTCCATTTATCAAAAACTGCTGTGTGTTTCCTTCAAACAGACCTGAGAATCCACAGACAGCCATCGCCGCGAATGCTCCGGTGGCAATTGTTCCCCAGAGTCCCCCCATTCCATGGATAGCCCATGCGTCAAGGCTTTCATCAAGTCCTTTTCTTATCCGGTAGAGCATTGCCCCGTAGCAGATCAGGCCGGCAATGATACCGATCAGGATAGAAACCATCGGTGTTACATATCCTGCAGCGGGGGTTATTGCAACCATGCCGGCTATTGCTCCACTCACCATACCCAGCGAGCTGGGTTTTCCGTGATACCAGCTTGCACCCATCCACGCGAGTGTACCTGCAGCTGCAGCGGCGTTGGTATTTACGAATGCAGTAACCGCTGATCCGTTTACTGCAAGTGCACTGCCTGCATTGAACCCGAACCAGCCGAACCAGAGCAGTGCGGCCCCGATCAGAGCCAGGGGAATATTGTAGGGCTCCATGGAATATTTCCCAAAGCCGGCCCGGCTTTTAATCACAACGGCAATGGCAAGTGCAGAGAACCCCGAGCAGATCTCAACTACAGTACCACCGGCAAAATCCAGAAGTCCCATTGACTGTGCCCAGCCCCCACCCCATGCCCAGTGGGCAAGCGGGCAGTAAACAAATGTCGTCCAGAGCAGCATGAACACAATAAATGAGGAGAGCCTGACGCGTTCTGCCACACCGGATGTTATGATGGTCAGGGTCACCGCTGCAAAGAAGAGCTGGAAAACCATGAACCCCAGCGGGGGATACCCATGCTCCCCTCCATCCGTTCCGACTCCGTTCAGGAATACATAGTCGAGGTTTCCGATAAATCCGCCAATATCAGGACCAAAAGCGAGGGAGTACCCAATCACCATCCAGAAAATACTGACAACCGCGAGCACGACAAAAGAAAGCGCGATCATGGAGATGATATTCTTCCTGCGAACAAGTCCTGCGTAGAAGAGACCCACACCGGGTACCATCAGCATCACAAGCGCTGCAGACACCATAAGCCATACTGTCGTTGATGAATCAAAAGCCATTTTTCCACCTTCATACCAGAGTTTGAGGGACCAGACCGATCCGGGAAAATAGGGCATCAGGGAACCTGACTGGTCCCGTAATGCCTGGAGACAGATAACGGATCAGACTTTTATGATGATTTGATCAGCTTCCGCTGAGTGTGATCATCATTATTGCCCTTCGATCTGATCAATTCCCGTTACCATGCACAATCCCGGATAAAAAGTCCGGTATGGGCAGGATTGAGGAATGTATGAGGTGTTCCTTCTTAGAGATGGTCGAAAAAATTAATATGTTGCCAGATAACGATCCAGCTCCCACGGGTGTACCGCAAGCCGGAAGGAATCGGTTTCCATCTGTGCAATACTCGAGAGATTCGTGATCACATGATCGCCCAGAGTCTTGCAAAGTACTTCGTCTTTTAAGAGAGCTGCATTGGACTCCATCAGGCTGCCTGGCAGCATATCGATATGGAGTCTCTTCCGGGCTTTCTCATCCAGATGATAGATATTCGTATTCGTGCTTTCCGGGGGCATTACCTTGTTTTTAATGCCATCGAGTCCTGCGGCAAGCATGCAGGCAAATGTGAGATAGGGGTTGCACATTGGATCCGGGCTGCGGAATTCGGCACGGGTACTGTTACCGCGGGCTGCAGGGACACGAACCAGTGCTGATCGGTTAGCTGCACTCCACGAAATATAACAGGGAGCTTCGTAGCCGGGGACCAGCCGTTTATATGAGTTGATGGTAGGATTTGCGACTCGTGTGATTGCCTTTGCATGTTTCAGGATACCACCAATGTAGTACATTGCGGTATCTGAAAGCTGATTTTCTCCATTGGGATCAAAGAATGCGTTCTTGCCATTCTTTGCCAGTGACCCATGCGTGTGCATCCCGCTGCCATTGATGCCCGCAATAGGTTTTGCCATAAAGCTCGCATGCAACCCGTACTGGAGAGCAATCGACTTGGTTGCAAACTTGAAGGTAATCACCCGATCTGCAGTGGTCAGGGCATCACCGTATTTGAAGTCAATTTCGTGTTGACTATCCGCGACTTCGTGATGGGAGGCTTCAATCTCAAATCCCATATCACTCAACGCAAGGACAACATCTCGTCTGACGTCCTCGGCAGAGTCTGTAGGTGCAAGATCGAAGTAGGCACCATGGTCCTCGAACTCCGTTGTTGGTACACCATCATACATTTTAAAAAGGAAAAATTCGAGTTCAGGCCCAGTGTTAAACGTAAAACCCATCTTTGCTGCTTCAGCAATAGTTTTGCGCAGAATGAATCGTGGATCCCCGTCAAAAGGTTTATTGCCGTATGTCTGGACATCACAGATGAACCGGGCAACCTTGCCTTCCTGGGGTCTCCAGGGGAGGACTGCATACGTCGCCATGTCCGGTTTGAGCATCATGTCGGACTCTTCGATCCGGGCAAATCCTTCGATGGAGGATCCATCGAACCAGATACCCTCGGTCAATGCTTTCTCTGCCTGAATAACCGGGATCGAGACGTTTTTCGGCTGACCCTGGATGTCAGTGAACTGAAGACGGATAAATTTTATTTTATCCGCTTCAATCTTTTTTAAAAGTTTAGTTACGTCTGCTGGCATATTGGAAGACATGTTCCACCCATTCGTATTTATACTTATTCAACCAATCTGATTGAACGAATGTTCATACTACAATGAACATATGTTCATCAGTACAAGATCATTCTGTATTGTGATAATATGTGTGGTATCATAGGTGTGTTGGACAAGCGCCGTCAGAGTGTTGATGGTGTTAAAATAAAAGAGGCGCTCTCCATGATGAATGAGCGGGGGAGTGGTGAGGGAGCCGGTTATGTAGCGTACGGAATTTATCCTGAGTATAAGGATTATTTCGCTCTGCATGTTTTTTTTGACAATATCCGTGAAAACAAGACTTCGCTCGACAACCTTCTGGAGAAATGGGGAACTATCGTTCATGATGAACAGATCAAAACCTATGAGCAGCCTAATATCAGGAAAGTTCACACTCCCTGGCGTTATTTTTTCCGGCCGGACCGGAGCCTGATGCCGAAAAGTACCACACCTGATGAAGACATTGTTACCCACCTTGTCATGAAAGTCAACGCGGAAAAGAATGGAGCGCTCATCTTCTCTTCCGGTAAAAATCTGGGAGTATTCAAGGCTGCAGGCTGGCCTGAGGATGTTGCAGACTTCTACCGGATTCAGGATTATAAAGGATATCTCTGGCTGGCCCATAACCGGTACCCGACCAATACGCCAGGCTGGTGGGGGGGCGCACATCCTTTCAATCTCCTGAACTGGAGTGTTGTCCATAACGGCGAGATAACATCCTACGGTACCAACCGGCGCTACATTGAAAGCTATGGGTATAAATGTACCATGTATACCGACACTGAAGTGGTAGCCTATCTTGTTGACTTGTTGATACGAAAACACGGGCTCTCTGAAAAGATGGCGGTACGGGCGCTTGCACCACCTTTCTGGGAGGAAATCGACCGGATGCCGGCAAAGGAGCAGGAACTCAACAGGGCAATTCGTCTTGCGTATGGGTCGGCTCTCATGAATGGTCCCTTTGCCATCTGCGTAGCAAACGAAAACACCCTTGTAGGCTTCACTGACAGGATTAAGCTGCGCCCGCTTGTCACCGGTGAATACCAAGACCGGTTGTATATCTCCAGCGAGGAAGCAGCAATCCGGCGGATGGAACCGGGGGTTGATTCCATCACCATGCCAAAAGCCGGTGAACCCGTCATTGGGAGGGTCATTGCATGACCATAGGCAGTATCCCTCTTCGCTATAAAGTGGAGATTGATCCCGACCAGTGCATGCTCTGCGGGCGCTGCGTGGAAAACTGCTCGTATGGTGTGTACCGAAAAGACGGGGATGCTATCCGGATAAATTCCCGCAACTGTGTTGCGTGCCATCGCTGCACCGCATTCTGCCCACGGGATGCTATCAGTATCTATGAGAAACCCACGGATTACCGGAGTCATCCTGTATGGACGCGTGAGGTTCGTGAGAACATCTTCAACCAGGCAAAAACGGGAAAAATCGTTCTTGCAGGTATGGGGAATGCACTTCCTTACCCGATAATTTTTGATCGCCTGGTGCTGGATGCCTGCCAGGTAACAAATCCAAGCATCGACCCGCTTCGCGAACCCATGGAACTGAGAACGTATCTCGGAAAAAAGCCCTCATCACTATCGATTAAGGAATCAGCTCATGGTGAAATTGAGCTCCTGACAAAACTGTCCCCAAACCTCCAGATCGAGACACCGATCATGGTCGGACACATGAGCTATGGTGCTATCAGCTTAAACGCCCAGACCGCGCTGGCAAAAGCAGTGAGCCGGATCGGTACCTTCATGGGGACTGGCGAAGGTGGTCTCCACGAATCGCTCTACCCGTACCAGAAACATATGATTGTCCAGGTCGCAAGTGGGCGATTCGGGGTGGATATCAATTATCTTGAACGCGGTGCTGCCATTGAGATCAAGATCGGTCAGGGTGCAAAACCGGGTATTGGCGGCCACCTGCCTGGTGAAAAGGTCTGTGCTGATGTGTCCTATACACGAATGATCCCGGAAGGAAGCGATGCGATCAGTCCCGCACCTCATCATGACATTTACAGTATCGAAGATCTCAAACAGCTTGTCCGGAGTCTGAAGGAAGCGACCGAGTGGAAGAAACCCGTCTTTGTGAAAATTGCGGCCGTCCACAACTCCGCAGCAATTGCTGCCGGAATCGCACGGTCTTCGGCAGATGCCGTTGTAATAGACGGATTCCGTGGTGGTACCGGTGCAGCTCCGCGGGTATTCCGGGATCACGTCGGGATTCCCATAGAAGCAGCTGTTGCGAGCGTTGACGCCAAACTACGCCAGCAGGGAATAAGGAACAAGGTATCCATTATCGCGAGCGGTGGGATCCGCGAAAGTTCGGATGTGGCAAAGATCATCTGTCTTGGAGCGGATGCAGTTTATATAGGTACTTCTGCGCTTGTCGCGATGGGTTGCCGCGTGTGTGGCACCTGTTATCGTGGGCAGTGTGCCTGGGGTATCGCAACCCAAAAACCGGAACTTACCAGCAGGCTTGATCCCGAGATTGAATCAGTCCAGGTCGAGAACCTGATTCATGGCTGGACTCTCGAACTTGCTGAACTCATGGGTGCTGCAGGAATCAACAGCATTGAGAGCCTCAGAGGCAACCGTGACCGGCTCCGGGGTTACATGCTGGACGAAGGACTTTTGAACGTTCTCGATGTGAAAACCGTGGGGGCCTGATGACGACAGCGGTCAGGATTGATGCAAAAGATCTCCATTACACACCCCTCAACCAGCAAATCCGGAAGGCGATTGCTGAAGGTGCAAAGGAGATCGTGATTGAAAATGTGCTCGGGCAGCGGTTCATTGGAGATGGGATCCGTGGTGAAGGAGTTTCAATCACCCTGAACGGAGTCCCTGGAGGGGATCTCGCCATGTTCATGAGCGGTCCTACAATTATCGTTCATGGGAATGCAGATCATGCACCGGGAAATACCATGGACAAGGGAAGGATCATTATTCATGGCAGTGCCGGTGATGCAGTTGCTCACAGCATGCGAGGCGGCAGGGTCTATGTCCGGGATAATATCGGATACCGGGGGGGCATCCACATGAAGCAGTACACAGATAAGCGTCCGATCCTTGTTGTCGGGGGAGCAGCACGGGCATTTCTTGGGGAATATATGGCGGGGGGTCTTCTGATTGTGCTGGGATTAACCGGCATTCCTCCTATTGAAGAACGTGGGGTCGGAAGCGGGATCCACGGGGGTGAGATCTATGTCCGGGGTGTTGTTGACAAATTTAACCTCGGGGTTGGTGCACAACAAATGCCAGCTACTGAGGGCCAGAAGACCATGATCAAACCGATTATCGAGGATTTTGCCCGGACATTCGGTATTGATCCGACACACCTTCTGACCTCTGAATATTCAAGGATTTCTCCAGCGAGTGCGCGACCATTTGCGAATAAATACACATGGGAGTGAAGGTAATGGCTGCAAAAAGTTATCTTGATTTGAAAAACGAGGTCTGGGAACCAGGTAAATGCTCGGGATGTGGTGCATGTGAAGCGGTCTGCCCGGCGGATGCTATCTCATTTGAGCAAGGAGGAGTGGCAATAAGCCCAGGGAGTAACGGGTACTGCAAACAGGTAACTGATAATGTGAATTGCGGAGCATGTTACGCAGTATGCCCCCGGACCGACACTCAGCCAGCAGAAACACTTGGGAAGTATCTGCACCTTTTTACTGCAAAAGCAACATTTGACGTCCCCTATAAACAAAGCGGGGGAGCCGTCACGGCAATCCTTGCCAATGCACTGGATGAGGGACTGATAGATGCGGTTGTCACCGTAACCGAGGATCGCTGGACGCTGAAACCATCCTCTGTTGTAATCACATCATCAGAGATGCTTGTTCAACAGGCGGGCAGCCGGTATAGCTGGTGGGTGCCGCTCCTTGCTGCGCTTAAGTATGCTGTAATTGAACACAAATACAAACGTATCGCAGTTATCGGTGTTCCCTGTGCAGTCCAGGCAGTAGCACGGATGCGTGAAAGTGATAATGATCTTTTAAAACCGTACGGGAAAGCGATTCGCCTCGTTATCGGACTCTTCTGCACAGAAACATTCGATTACACCGCGCTCGTCAAGGGAAAACTCAAAAACCACTACAATCTCGAACCCTACGACATAAAAAAACTCAATGTAAAAGGAAAATTAGAGGTTCTGAAACATGATGGCAGCACTACGATTGTTCCACTTGCCGAACTGGAAACCTGCATCCGTAATGGCTGCCATTTCTGTATGGATCTCACAGCACTGTTTTCTGATATATCAGCAGGAGCGATAGGCAGCCCACCGGGATCAACATCACTTATTGTACGCACACCGACCGGTAAAGGGTTTGTTGACAGTGCCGTACAGAACCGGAAACTGGCTGTCACGCAAGGTATTGATACTGCAGCGATTGAGAAACTGGCTCTGGCAAAAATTAAGAAAAATTCAAAAAAGTAATCTTCAAACCCTTCCATTTCTGCCCGTGCGGAAGGGTATGACTGCAAAGAGTAACCGTGGACTATCTGTTTATTTTTCCCGCAGTATCCGAGTCAGTGGTGAGCAGTGGTCAAAGAATTCCGCGATGAATGGTGCAAACTCTTCCTTCCAGCATTCCGGACCCTCATGAACAGTCCATCCCTGTTCAAGCGACTGTCGTATATGTTTTCCGAGACTCACACTAATGAGTGCATCTGATGACAGCAGGCTTTTTGCAGTCTCATATTCCCTGGTCACCTCCAGTATATACCGCCCGTCTTCAATGAACGGATATGATTGATGTTCCGAACGGTGTTTTTCCCGGAATTTATCTGCATTCACGCGGTTCCAGAGTGGCGGCCCCATATGCCGGCGTATTGCAGGAAGGTGCCCAACAAGCAGCTCGAGAAGGATCATACATTCTTCTGACTGCATATCATAGGAAGCGTGATGGACGGCAAACCCGTTTCGCTCCAGCAGTTCCCTGATTGCTGAAACACTGCGCTTGAGCTGCGGCACAACAATTTCGGGGATGTACTGAGGGGTTGCAAAAATGAGAGCAAAAACAGAGGTTTTGCGTTCGGCTATACGGGCGGCCAGTTCTTTTTTCAGGATGCAGCGTTCCATCGGGTGCAGGAAGAATCCGGTTGCGGGTTTTTCACCATACCCCCTCGCCAGCTCGACAAATCCTGCCATGCGATCCAGGGATACTGCGGCTGCCACGTTGCGTTTTGGATCGACCGGATCAATTACAACCAATGGTTCTTCGAACTTTTTTGCCGCATGATTCTCAATATCGATTACAATTCCTGGCCGCCATGAAACCGCTGCCTGCATGAGGGGAGTGAATCCACCGTAATGGAGCACAAGGAGCTCGCAGAGATATCCTGAAAAACCTTCTGTCATCTGATCTGAGCCATAGATACCCCCGGCTTTTGTGAATTGTTTGAGGAGGAGCACGTCGTCAATTAAACCATTGATCCTGTCGGTAATGTAGCGGGTGTGGAACGGGGTGCGGTCGACCGCACTCTGGATCCGTGTGGCGCTTTCAACATTATAACAGGGTACAAGATCCACATCGACATCATCGATAGTTGCATTGATGTACGGATGTTCGGCATATTTTTCATGGAACCGGTCAGTGAACAGAGTTGCGATACTGCGAGCCAGTGCCAGCCCTTCCGTTTCGAGTTCTTCGCGAGACAACCCCGTGTCAAAGAGCATGAATACATCGAGATCCCGGTCCCCCCGAACCCATGTATGCCGGGCAATCGAGCCCACGACCATCCCTTCGGCTTTCCCGCTTTTGGCAATTGCGGCTAGCAGGCGTTTTGCAAGACCACACACATGATCGCGCTCCTGTCTGGTCGGGCGGAGACCCGTTAATACCTGCTCCTCAATCGGCAACCGCTTCACCATTTCACCTCCAGCAGGTCTTCGTAGACCGGGCCTTGAGGCAGGAGTGTACTCTTTTTTAATGTTATACCGGAGATAATGCACCTGCCATAGGACGTATCTTTCAGACTTTCAAGCGCGGAAAACAGGGATGGATGTGGTGATTTGACCCGAGCCAGTGTTGCATGGGGCGTGAAGCGGCGCGTTTCCCGCTCAAATCCGAGCGGTACAAGTGCATCCTCGATACGATGGAACAACTGCTCTCCCTGCCCTGTATCCTCGATTGAACACCAGACTGTGTGGGGGCGTTTCGGATTGTTCACGGTAACGAGTCCAGCTGTTACGGGAAATGAGGAAAAGGAAAATGATCTGAGGGCATCCATAACTTTCGGGAGTGTTTTTTCATCTACATCGCCGAGAAATTTTGCAGTTATATGAATATTTTTTGGATCTACAAAGGTAAGACGGGCTCCGCACCCACGGATAGTCTCCTGCGCTAAAGCGAGTTGATCCTGGATTTCTTTTGAAAGTTCGAGTGCTACAAACGTTCTTACCATTACCGTACTATTATTTCATACCACTACTAATGATAATCGCTTTCAGGATACATTGGTGGAATGAACAAACCATGATTTTTTTATCTCCAGAAAGCCTATTGGATAGGTAAGTGTGTGAGGGTGTTTTTTGTGCCGGAAAAATCGCAATTGATCATATATACGCTTGAATATTGCCCGAATTGTGACAATTTAAAAGGATTTCTGACGAAGGGTGGCTATACCTATTTCGAGCGTGACCTTTCGACTGCGGAATCCCTTACAGAGCTGCGGATGAATGGGGTTTTTGTAAATGAAGCTCCCGTTTTGCAGAAAGACTCCGATTTTTACACTTCTTCGGATCTTTTTCGGGAAGGCAAACTGGATGGAGAGTACCTATCAAAGCTTATCTCAGGTGAATAATGGCACACAGGGAGACCAGGCAGCTAACGTTTGAGGGAATTACTGTTCCCGTTCTCCCCTCCGTCCGAACATCCGATGGGCACATCATCGAATGGGACCGGACACGCATTGTCCGACAGATTGTTGAAGAGACAAAGCTTGTCGAGACATTCTATGGTTATGAGGGTGCCGATGAAGCGACGGCACAGGATATCGCGCATGATGTGGAAAACCGCATCAAGAATATGGGTTTGAAGTCCCTTTCCGGGCCGCTCATCCGAGAGATTGTTAATATCACGCTGCTTGAAAAGGGTATGATTCAGTACCGCAATGTTTCCACCCGCGTCGGTACGCCGGTTTTTGACGCGCATCAGATCGATGTCGGGAGGGGATTTGAAGCGCACGATAACGCAAACCTCCAGGAAAATGCTGAAACTTCCCACAAAAAGAAGGCTGACAAGATATCGAAGGAACAATATCTGCTTCAGCTCCCTCCCGATCTTGCCGATCACCATCTGTCCGGTGAGATGCACATTCACGATCTTGAGTATTTCGGTACTCGCCCGTTCTGCCAGGACTGGGATCTGCGTTATTTCTTCTACTATGGACTTATGCCTGACGGCAATGGCACGAAAGCTTCTGTAGCTGGTCCTGCCAAACGTGCAGAGGTTGCAATTCTTCATGCCGTGAAAGCACTTGGTTCCGCACAGACAAATTTTGCCGGGGGACAGGGTTACTATAATTTCCTCACCTTCCTTGCACCGTACATGGAAGGAATGGCGTATAACGAGATCAAACAGAACATGCAGATGTTTGTGTATGAAATGACACAGATGATGGTTGCCCGCGGGGGGCAGCTCGTTTTTTCGTCAATCCAGCTCTCGCCGGGTGTTCCGACACTCTGGCAGGAAAAGCCCTGCATCTACAAGGGAAAAATATGGGATGGCAAATCTGCACCCCGCCGCACGTATGGGGAATTCGAGCGTGAGGTGCGCCTGCTTTTCAAGGCACTTATGGAAGTGATGCTCGAGGGAGACTACTGGGGAAAACCCTTCAACTTTCCAAAGCCTGAGATCTCCATTGAGCCCGATTTCATGAATGAACGCGAAGAGTTCAACCGCAAAAACCCGGACTTGCCCACGTTCCAGGAATTATACCTCATGACCTTTGAGCTCGCTTCAAAGTTCGGAACACCGTATTATGATAACCAGCTTCCTGCTTACCGCGGAGCTGGTAAAGGGATTTCCTGTTATCAGTGCTGTGCCTACCAGTTCTCAACCGTGGCAGACAAAGATTCGGATTTTGAAAAGAAACTTTTCTTTGAGGATGGCAGACACTTCTCGATGGGGTCATGGCAGGTGGTCTCAGTTAATTGCCCCCGAGCTGCTTACAAGGCAGGGGGGGATGACACCCGACTTTTTGCCGAACTAAAGTCACTTATGGAGGTTTCTGTGGAAATTTTTAAGATCAAGCGTCGCTGGATGGACCTAATCCGGGCGAACAGCCGTATGCCTTTTGCGATGCAGCGTCCAAAAGACCCAAACACTGGTGAACGCGGTGCGCTCGCTGTCGATCTTGAGGGACTTGTATACACAATTGGCGTAGTTGGTGTCAATGAGATGGTACAGCATCACACGGGCAAACAGCTCCACGAATCAAAAGAGGCCTTCAGGCTCGCAATACGTGCAATGACCGAAATGGAACTCTATGGTCGCGAACTTTCAAAGAAGAACAACATGACCATTGCGCTTGCACGTACCCCGGCAGAAACGACTGGACAAAGATTCGCGGTTGCAGACCTCCTCGATCGTCGTTATCACAACTCTGCTGTAAAGGTTATCAAGGGTGACATTGAAGAAGGTCTGGAGATGCTGGGCAAGAGCCGGGATCTCCCTGTTTACTATACAAACGGAACCCATGTCGCACCAGGTGCGAATGTTCCCCTCACCAAACGGATGGAGATCGAGCATGTGTTTTTCCCTATTGTAGATGGCGGTAACATCTTCCACATCTGGCTGGGTGAAGCACGTCCTGACCCGCGTGGACTCATGGATATGGCGATGAAACTCTGCCGGAATACTCAGATCGGGTATTTTGCTTTCACCCGCGACATCACGGTCTCGCTCCGGCAATTCCATGAAATGCGCTCAGGAAAGCAATCCACGACCCCGTGGATCTCGTCTGATGTGCCGGTAAAAGTATAATTTTTGTATCGCACCAGAATTCCGCTCTGTTGAATTCCTTTTTATTATGGTATACCTCCAAAGAGCTGGTACATAATCGGCGGGATAGTGCTTGTCCTTCCCCGGTATACCGTCTGAGTGCTGGGTGGTAATTTTATAATACATTACGGAATTATTTCATTCAGGCAGTCGATGCGGAAGGTGTGATCCCTGGAAGCAGTCATGTTTTATTGAACGTCTCTTTAAGAACCCAAGTCTTATCTGAAGGTCAAAAATAGTCAGTATTGCTGTATCTTTTTCAGCGTGATATCCATCAAACCACGGTGTACCCGATAATTACTGTGAATTCTGTCAATAGGCTTATCGAGCATGATAGTAATGTCCCGGTTATCAATAGAGACATGTACATTGTTTGTCTGGATGTCAACAGAGGGAGCGTTCTTCTGGTCAGCGGGCATCGTTGCGGTTATATATATCATATCATCAGATTCCACAACTTCGTACGGAATTTCATCATCATCGCCAGGATCCCCGGCCCGGAAGACTTCGGGGTCTCCGTTTGAAGGGTGACGGGTAATTATCGTGTACCCGACTATGCGTGCGTGCTGGTTGTCGGGCATGTTTTTTACAATGTCTTCAACTATCTTTGCAAGGTTATTAAAAACATCGTCGTAAGGGCTGTTCGGATTATTCTTCATATACGCCTCGGAGTATATACCGGTCTTTTATCCGCCCGATGAGTCCTTTACGTTCGAACCGTTTCAGGATTTCACCAAGATCTTTTTGTGACACTTCAGTGACCTGTTCCAGTTCCTGGAACGTAAGAGAGTCATGCGAAAGCGCTATGATTACAGTAATCTCTCGATCGCTCCTGAATAAATCCTTATGGTTTCGGGCAAGGTCATTCATTTTTGTTTCGATATCATGATTCACCTGTTCAAGATTGGAAAGGATCATATCGTGAGCTTTAATCATTCTTCCCAGCATGGTAACCGAATTTTTGAGCTGGTTATTGCTGGAACTATCATTATCCATTCCTTCGGCAAGCACCCGCACCTGTTTGAGATTGATGTCGATGAGGATGTCATTTTCGAGGTAATAATATTTACGGCGCCGCTCGTCAATCTGGCAGGAAAGGATTGCTTCCCGCTCCATCATCTGGAGATGATCGATAACAGCTTTTGGTGAGAGCACCAGCGTCTCGGAGATCTCGGTGACAAAACAGGGTTTCTGTCGCAACAGTTCAATTATCCGCCGGCGATTACGGTTCCCGAGGATGTCGAGCATGCGGGAAACCTCAACAGCATCATACATCTTTACGTAATGTTAGTATTGGAAATATTTAAAAATTGATTTAATGCGGGATGATAATCTTGAGAATCACTATTTGAAAATACGAGGGGAGTCTCCCGCAATAATAGGTAAGGGAATGGGTGATATCTTTTTATTTTTATTATTACCAAGCATTATCTGTTGACAGCACCTCTTAGTAATGGTGATATGCAGTGGAGAGACAACCCGTTGATTCCTGTAACCTGAAAACAGTAGGTTACGATACTCATTTAAAGAATTTAGAGATTGAGTTCCATTCCGGGATGGTGTTTCAATATCAAAATGTTCCTTCTCACATCTATGCAAATCTGTTAAGTGCTCAGTCTACCGGGACATTTTTTACTGACAATATTAAGAACCGATATCGATCGAAACGGCTCGATAAGGTCACAGTCCGGTGATTGCCGGGCTGTAGTCGACAGAAAAATTATTCTCTCTCTTATCCTTTTTTTATAATGTGGCGGTTCTACAGCGTTTCTTTTAATCCTCCCCTGCGGTGAGAGCAATAACAGCCCAGTTTCCTGTTCGGGAAAGACACATCGGCCTGGTTGGCACCCCATGGGCATTTAGCTTGTTATTGAGCGTTTCTCAAAAATCCCTTTTTTGTGCAAATTTTTTTTATCCTGACACCAGGTATTAAGTTATCTCAGGTGTATATTCCCTGATGCTCTGAAGGTTACGTCGATTTACCCTGATCTTTAACGTTTTGTCGTTTCAATAGCAGAGGAACATGTTCGTACACTTGAAATTTACGGGATTTTTATCCCGAGCAAAATGTTCACGATTGACGGAATCAGATACAAACCGCGCCGGAAAGAACCGTAAAAAAAGGTTGGGTTATGCCGCACCAGCGCTATCATACAGCAGGCATATGTACCGCATAAACAGGAGTGTTATCGGAGCAATAAGACAGAGATAAATAAGGATGCCAAGGTATGGGATCATCGTAAGGATTCCAACAATAATTCCAACAATGATTCCCACGATCATCAGGATAATCAGTGCGATGATATACGGAACCCAGCCAATCTTGTTGATGGTGGCAAGAATCGCAGAAATATTAAACGCCTCACCAATGCTTCCGGTTCGGGCAAAGCGTACTATCCCGATTACTTCAAAGACTGCAATGATGATTGCAAGGACAAACATGACCAAAACGCCGAGAGCCACAGCACCAAACGCTGCCATCATTGCTGAGTAATTTCCGGACATTATGGCAGCTGCCGATGCTCCCAGAACCAGAACCCAGACAATAATGATGGGTAGTGCATAGATCAGGGAAACGATAAGATATTTGATACCATCAATGAAGAGGGTGCCCCAATCGTCAACTTCCGGGGCCGGTTTTTCACCCCGCAAAACCTTCATCGCATATCCCATAAGGGGAAGCGCGAGAAGGATAGTGGCGATGATCAGCATCAGCCACTTGTTCCACTTACCAACGACAGCTTCCTTTGCATATTCAAAGGACTCACCAACCATACTACCGTAGTCCATATCTTAAAACCTCTTGAAAGGCAACTCCTGCCAATCATCTATGACCACCCAGCCACAAACGATTTAAATAATGTATGATAATTTCGCAGAATATAAATTTATCGCAGCAATTGATTTAAATTGAAAAATAAGGCACAGATTAGTGCCTGAAGTGTCGGGTACCCGTAAAAATCATTGCCATGTGCAGCCGGTTTGCAGCATCAATCACTTCTTTATCGCGGATAGATCCCCCTGGTTGCACAAGGGCCGTGGCTCCAGCATGAGCAGCAACTTCGAGTGTA
>Ga0208980_10000609_pt1 | contig 20609 bp, 17 predicted proteins | sample WetSurMetagenome_3_FD_187993 | JGI IMG/M metagenome (GOLD analysis project Ga0208980, IMG submission 187993) | Wetland microbial communities from Twitchell Island in the Sacramento Delta, sample from surface sediment Aug2011 Site A1 Bulk (version 2) | ecosystem: Environmental > Aquatic > Marine... | reverse complement strand
CCGGTGAAAATTGGTTTTTACAAAATTCAACAACGAACGATAACTTATCCTCTATTCACTTTTTCAATTCTCAATCAGGAATAGTCGTAGGTGGGAGCCTAACTTCATCCCGTATATTGAAAACATCAGATGGGGGTAATTCCTGGACAAATATAGTTTCACCAACAAATAATGTTTTAACATCATTGTTCTTTGTAGATTCAAATATTGGATACGCTAGCGGCATTGGAGAAATCATTAAAACAACTGATAGTGGAAATTCGTGGAATTTAATACCCTTGGGATTTCCGAATGCAATTGAGGACATATTTTTTATTAATACTCTCGAAGGATGGTTAGTCGGAAGCGAAGGTTTGTTTTTCAAAACAACTGATGGTGGAAATAACTGGTTGATTCAAGACAGTGGCACCGACAAACGTTTATATTCTGTAAAAGTAGATAATTCAGGGATTGGTTTTGTGACTGGTGAAAATGGAGTGGTACTATTTACTAGCGATGGTGGATTGAATTGGGAAAGTAAAAACAGAGGTATTGATGTTTGGTGGCTGTCTGATATTCATTTTTTTGATTATGAGGTCGGAATTTCTGTAGGTGATGCTGGTATAATTGTAAACTCAAATGATGGTGGCAATGTTTGGTATACAACTAACAGTGGGACATCCAATTCATTATACTCAACTTTTTTTGTTAACGAATCGCAAGGGTGGGTTGCAGGTTCTTTAGGAACAATGCTTAAAACTACTGACGGTGGTGATAGCTGGATGTCACAAAATACTTTTACGCAAAAGAATTTCTCTTCAATCTTTTTCATTGACTCGATCACTGGTTGGGCTGCAGGTTTTAACGGACTTCTTATGAAAACTACAGATGGCGGAAATACTTGGACAAGTAAATGGAATAGCGACCAGACTTCGTTTACGTCAGTATTCTTTCATAACAATTTGGATGGGTGGCTTGGAAGCTTAGATTCGCTATATCAGACCAACGATGGAGGAGAAACATGGTCAGTGAATATAAATCACCCAGCTACAGATATTCAGTTTATAAATATTGATGAAGGTTGGTTTTGCTACTTTTTTAATGTGTATAGAACCACTGACGGAGGAATTTCCTGGATTGAATATAATACTGGCTCACTCCAAGAATTATATTCTATCTACTTTATAAACAGTTTAATCGGATGGGGAGTGGGAGCAAATGGAAAGATTGTAAAAACTTACGATGGTGGAATAACCTGGGAGAATCAGATGAGTTTTACAACTAGAGTTTTATCTTCAGTTTTTTTCCTAGACGAAATTGTTGGATGGATTACTGGAGAATCAGGCATTATTTTAAAAACAACAAATGGAGGAGTAGTCTGGGTTGAAGAAAGTAATCAGACACAAATCCAGAGTCAATTCTACTTAAACCAAAACTATCCTAATCCGTTTAACCCAAGTACAAAAATCAGTTGGCAAGTGCCAATAGGTTGTTGGCAATCATTAAAAGTTTATGATGTGCTTGGTAATGAAGTTGCAACTCTTGTTGATGAATACAAACCTGCAGGAAGCTATGAGGTTGAATGGAAAGCTGGTGATTATCCGAGCAGTGTATATTTCTATCAGCTAAAATCTGGCAGTTACATACAAACAAAGAAAATGATTTTAATTAAATAAAATTTAACGAAGCCTCTCAATAAGGGAGGTTTTTATTTCTTTAATTAAATATTAAAGGAGGCGTTATGAGAACTTTAATACAAATTTTAATTCTGTTTGTGTTTTTTTTAATCACAGCACTTCCCCAAGACAAAATTGACCAAAAAACATTTAATGAGAAAATGTTGAAACTTGGAAATAGCAAGCTGCAAATAGAGTTAAGAAATCAACAAAGAGAGTTTTATGAAGAAGGAATTAAGTCAAAAGACTTAAGGATAAAAATTTATAAAACACAACTTGATGATGGTTTTCTATTATTAGAGAGTATTAGTCAAACTTGGAATGGCTCTAATTGGGTAAATAGCTGGAAGTATTCATATACCTATGATAGTAATAACTATCTGATTGAAGTGTTAGGGCAGAGCTGGGACGGTTCTAATTGGGTGAATGATTCTAATCATTTATACACTTATGATGGTAACAACTATCTAATTGAAATATTGGGGCTGGAGTGGTACGATACCTATTGGGAGAATAGTTGGAAGTATTCGTACACATACGATGGAAATAGCTATCTGATTGAAGAGTTCAGACAATATTGGGATGGTTCTGTTTGGATGAATGATTGGAGGTACTTATACTCATACGACGTAAACAACAATCTTCTTGAGGAGATATATCAAATAGGATCTGGTACTAATTGGCTGAATGATTATAAAAATATCTACACATATGGCGGGAACAACAAACCAATTGAGATTTTAGAGCAAGATTTTAATGGTTCTAATTGGGTGAATGAATACAAGTTTTCATATACATATGATGGAAACGACAATCAAATTGAGGAGCTAGTGCAAAGTTGGGATGGTACTAATTGGGTGAATTTCTGGAAAACTACATATTCATATGATATAAACAACAACAAAATTGAACATTTAGAGCAATCCTGGGATGGATCCATTTGGGTGAATCAATTTAAGTATTCATATACATATGATGGAAACAACAATCTAATAGAAGATTTGAGACAACATTGGTATGGTTCCATTTGGTTGAATGATACTAGAGTAACATACATATATAATGTGAACAACAATAAGATAGAGGATTTGTGGCAAATTTGGGATGGTCTTAATTGGGCGAATGATTATAAGTTTTCATTTACATATGATGGGGACAACAATCTGATTGAGGAGTTGGGGCAATACTGGGGTGGTTTTAATTGGATAAATGACATTAAGTCATTTCTATCATACATACCAACCGATATAGAGGAATTCGTGGGCGAAGTCAGCAAATACAGTTTATCAAATAATTATCCAAATCCTTTTAATCCTTCAACAACAATTGAATATCAGATCCCAGAACTAAGTTTTGTTGCAATTAAAGTTTTTGATGTAATAGGAAATGAAATAACAATACTTGTTAACGAAGAGAAACCAGCAGGAAGTTATGAGGTTGAATGGAATCCTGGTGACTTTCCAAGCGGAGTGTATTTCTATCAGTTAAAAGCTGGAGAATATATTAATACTAAGAAAATGATTTTACTTAAATAAAATAACAACAAAGCCTCTCGCTTTTATTTCTTTGAACAAATTTTAAAGGAGGAGTTATGTTGAGTTTTACGAAATCCCGCAACGCAGAAAAAAAGTTAATAAAGATTTTGCTTTTCTTTTTGATGGCAACACAAATTTGTTTTGCACAGTGGTTTTGGCAAAATCCTTTACCACAAGGAAATTCTTTATCATCAGTCTATTTCACGGATTCAAAGACTGGCTGGGTTGTGGGAAGTTGTGGTACAATCCTCCAGACAACTGATGGTGGAGAAAACTGGTCACAGCAAATCAGCGGCTTTGATGATAATTTTCAATCTACAGTTTTTGTAAATGAAAACACTGGCTGGGCTGTAGGAAGTTCTGGAACAATTGTGAAAACCACTGATGGAGGGGACAACTGGTTTTCTCAAAATAGCGGGACAAATGAATATCTTTTCGCAGTAGATTTCATTGACCAGAATACTGGTTGGGTAGTAGGTGATGGAATTGTTTTAAGGACAAATGACAGTGGAAATAACTGGGGACCTCAAATCAGTGGAACAAACGAGTTTTATTTTTCTGTTTCATTTGCATCGTCAACAACTGGTTGGATTGCAGGCTGGGATGGTATTATTCTTAAAACTACAGATGGAGGTTCATCCTGGAACTCTCAATCCGTATCTACTGGTTACTCATTCTACTCTATCTTTTTTGCAGACGAAAATAATGGTTGGGTTACCGGATGGAATTTGTCCGGAGGTTATATTTTTAATACAACCAATGGCGGAGATGATTGGAATCTCCAGTGGAGTGGCAATAACATCATAACTCAATCTATAAATTTTATATCGCCAACAACCGGGTGGGTTGTTGGTAGCGGAATACTCTTCACATCTGATGGCGGTATGAACTGGATACCTCAAGTATTTAATCAGCAAGCTTTTCTTAATTCCGTCAATTTCTATTCGACACTTAACGGCTGGGCTGTTGGATTAGATGGAATTATTATTCATACTTCTGATGGCGGTAATTCTTGGCAAGAGCAATCCAGAGGACTTAAAAGAGACCTTTACTCAATTGATTTAATATCTTCAACAATAGGTTGGGCAGTCGGAGAACAAGGTACCATCCTTAAAACTTTGGATGGTGGAAGCAACTGGATTCAAAAAATAATACCTGATACGAATAGTTTGTACTCTGTTTGTTTCGCTACACCGACAACTGGTTGGGCTGTTGGTTCTTTGGGAACTATTTTACACACTTCAGATGCTGGAGATAATTGGGTTAGACAGGTTAGCAACACATCCTACGATATACATTCTGTGTATTTTTTTTCATCAGAAATAGGTTGGGCTGTTGGCGATATTCAATCTACTTATTTTGAAATACTTCATACAAGTGATGGTGGGAGTAACTGGATCACACAGACACCCACATTATTCTGGGCGTTGAGTGATATTTATTTTATATCACCAAATATTGGCTGGGCAGTTGGTGATGGCGGAACAATATTGTACACAACAGATAGCGGAAATAATTGGATAGAACAATCAAGTGGAATTAATAATGATTTATCTTCAATTTATTTTACAGATCACCTGAACGGCTGGATTACCGGAAGAGATGGAATCATTCTTTACACTTTAGATGGTGGCAACAATTGGGATCTTCAAATAAGTAATACATACAATGACTTACATTCCATTATTTTCATATCAAATAGTAAAGGTTGGGCTGTCGGCGATGAAGTAATTCTTCACACGACCAACGGGGGCACTAACTGGTTGCCACGACCAAACCTCACCTGGAATGATCTCTATTCGGTTCACTTTGTAAATGAATTAACAGGTTGGATCGTTGGTGAGAATGGTACTATTCTTAAAACAACAAACGGTGGTGTTACATTTATTGAAGAAGAAAAGATAGATGAAATGCCTAGAGAGTTTTTACTTTCACAAAATTACCCCAACCCATTTAACCCAAGCACGAAGATAAGTTGGCAGTCACCGGTAAGCGGTTGGCAAACTCTCAAGATTTATGATGTGCTTGGTAATGAAGTTGCAACTCTTGTTGATGAATACAAACCATCGGGCATTTATGAAGTTGAGTGGGGTGCAAGCAAGTATCCAAGTGGGGTGTACTTCTATCAGTTAGAAGCTGTCAATCCTGAATCAAGTTCAGGACAAGCTTATATCGAGACGAAGAAGATGATTTTACTTAAATGAAAATTAAATAAGCCTCTCGCTTAGGCAGGCGTTTATTTCTTTAATTAAAAATTAAAGGAGAAAAAAATGCTTAAAAAATACTTTATAGGATTGCTGTCTTTAGCCATCCTCAATTTAACAAGCTGTTATTCTTTGGAAGTCATAAATAAAGAAGATGTCACAGAGGGGAAGGCTGAAATAAATTCCAACCAAGAGCTTTTTATAACAACTAAAGATTTAACCAGGTATCACTTTTTACCTGCTAATTTTTGGATAGCCAGCGATACTCTCCATGGTAAAGGTGCGATTGAGGATTCATCTTCAGTAATTCCCTTTCAGGGCTCGGTTGCTCTTACTGATGTAGTAAGTTTTGAACAAAGAACACCGGATACTTTAGCAACTATCGGTCTAATTACCGGTTTAATCGCAATTGGGGTGGTTATTGCAAGCTTAGTGTCTGTACTTATACTGGAAGAAGAATTGGATTCAGATTAATAATGGGAAATCTTGGACAACAATGAATTAAATATTTTTAATCATTTAGACGAGCAATAAAATGTATAAAAAATATATAACGTGTCTTTTGATTTTATCAATTCTAAATTTTACTGGCTGCACTTCTTTAGAAGTGATAAGTAAAGAAGATGTTGATGAAGGACGGGCTGAGATAAATTTCGGTGAAGAGCTTTACTTGACAACTAAAGATTTCACACGTTATCACTTTTTAGCCTACACCTATCAAATTGCAAATGACACTATTTATGGCAATGGTGCAATAGAGGATTCATCATCAATTACTCCATTTAAAGGTGCAATTGCACTTAATGACGTAATAAATTTCGAACAAAGCAAAGCGGATACCGGAGCAACCATCGGCTTATTTGGCGGAATTATTGTAGTTGGGCTGCTAGTTTTCGGAATAATGTTTGCCGCAGCTTTAGGAGATTCAATGAATCCAGATTAAAGAAAGGAAAAAACAATGAAACATTCAATAAAATATTTCAAAATTACTTTCATCTGCATTTTTACGTTAATCCTTTTTGGTTGTGCTACAGTTGAACAAACAATTTATCTCGGTGATGTAGAGGTTAATGCTCCAATATGTCCTCCACCAACACATTTAAACGTTAACAAAGACGTTGGCAATGTTACCATTTCACCGAGATTTACGGCTACTGGAAACAACACGACTATCGTTGGCTCTACTGAAGGTCGTTACAATAGAATTTTTGATTTGGGCAATGACTCCACATACAGACCAAAATTTAACAATCTTAATTGGAATGTTTCTAAATACACTTTTGGATTAGATATTGATTTTAAAATTTCAAAAGCCTTTTCAATTTTCGGTGGCTTTAACTATTCAGGAGACGGAAACATAAGTTTGATGGGAGGAAATATTGGCTTTGGATTACATAATCATGCAATAAATCCTGTTGTACGATTTGATGTTGGAATAACAATTCAAGATTATAATTACACCGCTATAACTATCGTACATACAAAAACTACTTCGATTTTCGGAACTGATGAATACTGGAGCATATTTGGCGATCAAGGAAGCTCTACAAATATAAATCCTTTTGGAACTCTGACTATAAACTCTTCTTACGATTCAAGTTTTTTCAATTGGTTTATTACTGGTGGATTTTTTACTCAGAATCTTTTAGGCTTTGAACCCGGCACAACATCTTATCCCATCTTCCCGTTTATTATGACGTATACGGAGATTGATACAAGATCAGATATGTTAGCAGGCTTTCTATATCTCAATCCTGGAATAAGTTTAAGCCTAAACCGACAGATTAGAATTTTACTATCAGCAAAAATAAATTATGAAGTATTAGCTACTAATTCGAATCAATGGTATGTATTGCCCGCAGTTCAATTTGACTTTCAATTATAGATAAAAGTGAAGATGAGTTTATTCAAATAAATAATTATTTAAGCCCTATAAAATGGGAGGCTATTATTTCTTTAATTAAAACTTAAAGGAGGAAAAAATGTTTAGGATACATTTAATTTTTATAATACTCATACTCAGTATTACATATTCAATTGCGCAAGCACCTGATACACTTTGGACAAAAACTTTTGGAGGAAGTAATAATGATTATGGTTGGTCGGTTCAGCAGACCACTGATAGCGGCTATATAATAACTGGATATACATCATCATTCGGTTCTGGTAGTTCTGATATTTGGCTGATTAAAACCGATTCTTCAGGTGATACGCTATGGACAAAAACCTTTGGGGGAACTCATACGGAGCAAGGTTATTCAGTTCAGCAAACCACAGACGGCGGTTATATAATAGTTGGTAAAATCTGGTCTGTCAGTGCTGGAACTTATGACGTATGGCTGATTAAGACAGATGCTTCAGGTGATACACTATGGACTAAAGCATTTGGAGAAAGTGGTAATGAACAGGGTTTGTCAGTTCAGCAGACCACAGACTTGGGATTTATTATAGTTGGGACTAAAATATCATCAGGAGGTTTTTATCACGACGTATGGCTTATTAAAACCGATACCTCAGGTGATACGATATGGACAAAAACTTTTGGTGGAGATTCCGACGACGAATGTTTATCGATTCGACAAACTGAAGACGAAGGGTATATAATAGCTGGCTCTACAGCTTCATACAGTGCTGGTACCGACTATGATGTATGGCTGATTAAAACCGATGCTTCAGGTGATACGCTATGGACAAAAACATTTGGGGGAAGTGACAATGATTATGGTTCATCAGTTCAGCAGACTACAGATGGAGGATTCATTTTAATTGGAGAGACAACACCAGCCGGTGGCAGTTATTTGGATATTTGGTTGATTAAAACCGATGCTTCGGGCGATACGCTTTGGACAAAAACCTTTGATAGAGGTGAATATGTTTATGGTACATCAGTCCAGCAGACCACAGATGGAGGATATATTATAACCGGACATACTTCAACTTTCGGTTCTGTTACTGCCGACGTTTTATTAATTAAAACGAATTCTTCGGGTGATACGCTTTGGACAAAAATCTTTGGTGGAAGTGATAATGATGAGGGTAATTCAGTTCAGAAGACCACGGACGGAGGGTTTATTATAACAGGATGGACTTCATCATTCGGTGCTGGTAGCAAAGATGTTTGGTTGATTAAGACTACCCCCGATGTAAGTGATTTAGAACCAAATACTGATTTATTGCCTTTAGATTTTTCATTACACCAAAATTATCCTAATCCATTTAATCCTTCATCAAAAATAAAATACTCTATTCCAGAAAGATCTAATGTTAGTCTAAAAGTTTTTGATTTGTTAGGTAGTGAGGTTGCGGAATTAGTAAAGGGTGAAATAGAGGCAGGCACATATGATATTACTTTCAATGCATCAAATCTTCCAAGCGGGATTTATTTTTATCAAATAAGAGCTGGTGATTTTGTTGAAACCAAGAAGATGGTTTTGATGAAGTAATTTTCAGTCTCTGGTAAATACCTCTCTCTCGGAGTAGATGCCAGAGCTGGCCCCCATCAATGAAAATTGGTGGGGGTTTTTATTTTCAAGAGGTTGACAGAACCGAACCCACCTATATTTTAATATGAGTTACAGGCTTTCCACAAAACTGCCATATAAGTGTAGTTGTATATGTCCATAACTCCTTATATTATAAGGACTTAGCGGAGAGTCAGGGACAATCCGTCATACCCAAAATGCTTTGAATTTTGGTCAAAAACGAATCTTTTTTGGGAAGGTCTCCAAAAAGTCTCCATCTTTTTTCATACTTATTCATTTTTATTACTTATATAATATTTTTTTAGTCGATATGAGTAGTTTAGAAATTAAAAAAAATCTCACTCAACAATAGCTAAGTAGGATTGAATACCGGAATATCAGCTCCCTGAATGTTATTTCATTAGTATCATCTTCATAGTGCTGCTGAAATCTCCTGCTTTCATTTACGATTAGAAATTTCAAGAATAAAAATACCTAAAACAAATGCTCTATCATTTTAAAATACAAAGGCAGTTCAATTGTACTGCCTTTGTTTAAGAAAGAATAATACTCAATTAAGGAACATTTGGATTCAAATCTGTGAAGACACCATCAGGATTGTATTCCCAAACCCAGGCATGCAACAACCATAATCCAAAATTTGTATTGTAATCCCATTCATCATAATTACCCGTGAAGCCATCCGGTTCAGGAAAATTAATCGGAACAGCATATTCTACTGCAACAAGTTGCATTTGTCCGCTTGCAGGATTTGGAGAATAAACAAGAATCTCAGGTTTATCTATTTCAAAATTTGCATCTACAAAAGCAGATTTAAGAAAATGATATCCCATATGCGGTACAATTACATTTATATCAGCATAACCATCAGCAATTGCATTTTCAAGATTATTATACCTTGCAGTTGCAATCTTAGCTTGCTGAAGTTCAGCCATAGTTGCCGGTGGAAGGTTGTAATGTTTGGCAAGAAACGAATCACCGCTTCCACTAATGTTTGCTTCAACAGGTGAGTTTTCCTGCTGATTACATCCTGCGAGAAAGAGAATGGCAAACAGCAAAGGGAAAAAGAAAAATACACTTAACGATTTCATAGAGCCTCCGAGATTAGTTGATTGATTATTATTTATAGAAGTAAGGATCTAGTACCGATACTTCAATTATGTTATCCACCGGAAGACCATTCATTTTGGCCGATTTTCTTATTGCATCTGGGGATGGAGCATCATAAATACAATAAGATTTTTTCTTATCCATTGTTACATAAGAATGGATCCACGTTACATTGTCTTCAGCATTATTTGAAACAACTGCAAGACACATATCGCTTCCAAGCTGATCCATTGGAATGTTTAGTCCATCCGGGAAAGTTCGTTCAACCAGGTAACGGTGCAGGACTAATTTTTCACCATTACTTTCCTTATCCTGTGCAAGGATGTTCGTCGCATAAATCGAGACGATAAATAAAGAGAAGAGAACAAATAAGATAGGTTTCATTATAACCTCCTATGGTTTTTTATGATTGATTTATATGTAGAAATAAGGATCAAGAACATTTACTTCTGTAATTTTTTCAACTGGTAGATTATTCCTGCCAGCAGCCTTACGAACTGCTTCCGGAGTTGGTGCATCGTAAATGCAGAATGATTTTGTTTTATCATCACTCACGTAAGAATGTACCCAGGTAACATTGTCTTCCAGATTATTGTCAACGACACCCAGACAAATTCGCTGACCTTCGGGTGACATTGGAATTAAAAGTCCATCTTTAAATATTCTTTCGACTACATATCTTGGCATATATTCTCCAATTTTATTTAAAATTTCTATGGTAAATATGACACGAAAAGAAAAGAATGAAATCGGGAGGATTCCCTATTTTATGTGGAAGTGTTCCCTATTTTTGGGATAGCTGAGTAACGAAATTAGATTGAAAATATGAAGCAGCTTCTATTCTGGAATGAATATTCAGCTTAGAAAAAACAGCAGATATATGATGATCAACTGTTTTTGGTGAGATGAATAGTTCTCTTGCTATATCCGAATTGCTTAACCCGTGAGATACTAATTTTAAAACCTCAAGTTCACGTTTTGTTAGTCCTGAAGGATTTGCTTTTGTTGTTTGCCGTGGACCTTTTGGAATACTCTTAATTCCCGACTCTCGCATCTTTTGTTTTATTAATTGAACTGTAGCTGATGCACCAAGTCTTTCAAATATTTCAATGGATTTTTTCATCGATGCTTCATCTCCTTCAGAAAGAGCAAGAGCTTGTTCATATGGACAATGAAGTCCGTTCCATAATTCAGATGCTTCTTTCCACTTACCTTGGATCTGAAGTAAGTATGGTTTTGAGATAATTTCAGGTATCTCTTGAAGACGGCCTGCTTTCCAAATCCAGTAAGCAATTTCACCAATTGCCCAGGGATTATTTGTTCTTAATACTTTAAAATAAATTGAAGAAAGTTCATCAGTAAAATCATCCAATTTATTTTGCAACCAAAAATATTCAGCCTTAGCTGAAACTACACTTACAATTTTTTCCATCTCACCCATTTTAAAAGCCAACGCCATAGTTTCATTTATGAGTTTCAATGCTCCTGGATCATTTCTTCTAGCTCTGATTACGGCAAGAACATTTAATGGCATTACTGTGTTTCCAGGTGGCGCGCTTTTTTGCTTCAATACATAATTTGCTAAATCAATGCTCTCCTCCCATAAACCAAATTGTAATTTGGTCTTGGCGTAATGTCCAGCCATGCATAATGAAAAAACATAAATGTCCTTTTCATTCCCATAATCTAATCCCCTTGCAAAATATTTATCCGCCGCAAAAAGATTTCTTTGTTGTAAATGTATCGAACCTAAATTGACATATGCACGTGTTGCATGCTCGAAAAAATCTTTTTCAATTGATATTTCTAAACTTTTCAAAAGGTCTTGTTCTCCAGACTCATTTTCAGTAAGCATTTTACAGCATCCAATATTATTGAGTGCATGAACTTCCACTTCCTTGTCATTAAGTTTTCTGGCTAACTCTAGTGCTTTATTTCCCCACTCAATTGCAATATCGTACTCTTCTCTGATTGCGTATGTCTGAGACTTATTGCTATACGCCATTGCTAAGTTTCTGCTCAGTGGTAAATTTTCAAAAATCTTGATTGCCCGATCAAGATATTCTTCGCCTTTGACATCCTGACAATCATACCAAAGAATTCTGGATAATCTACGATAAATTTCTCCTTCACTTTCAGGAGAGGTATAATTCTTCAGAATTTTTAATGCTTCCTCAGAAGCTTTAATTGCTTCCTGCACTTGCCCGGTTAGAAAGCATTCGAAAGATATTCCCTCAAGAAGTGTCAATCGTTCTTCGAGCGTAAGCTGATCTGAAAATTCTAATGCAGATATATAGTGTTTGACAGCCTGATTATGTGCACCAAGTTGAGAAGCCTGTTTAGCCGCTCGTGGTGCATATTTAATTATAGCTTCACGGTTTCCGGCTTTTATAGCATGATGAATAATTCTAGCGAAGAAATGGTCAATATTATTTTGTCTAAGTAAGATATCTAGTAATTGAGAATTTAAAATTATTCTTTTCGATTCGGATAAGGACTCTTCAATCGCAATTCTAGTTAATTCGTGTTTGAAGAAAATGAAATCGACTTCACTTTTTAAAATTCCAAACTCAATTGCTTCATCAATCAAACTATAATTCGCTATAAGCTCTTGAATAAGCCATTTCTCTGCTTTACCCGGTATGACAGAAATCAATTCTACAGCTAGTCTTGCTTCTGAGGACAAACGATTTAGTTTTGATGTAACCAGTTCCTTTATTGTCGCAGGTGTTTCTATTTCTTCATTCATTAAAAGTTCAGTTACAAGCAGTGGATTGCCACCAGTTTTTGCATAAAGATTTCCATTCTCTCTACCATAATTCTTTGCAAGTGTTTTTACTGTATTTTCAGAAAGAGGAGTAAGTTTTATTCTCTTTAAATAATTAGATGGCAGATTGCTTAAAGCTATTTTTAAAGGATGATCAGATTTTATTTCATCATCACGATAAGTAATGATTAAAAGTGTTTTTAATTTATTAATTCTTCTTCCTAAAAACTGTAACAAATCAAGAGTTGATTCATCAGCCCAATGAACATCTTCAATAACTATTATATTTGGTTCTATCAGTTGAATTTCTTTCAGAAGAGTTGAGAAAATAGAAGGACGTGGAATTCCAGAATCTAACTGATCTATGATTTGACTATTGAGCACGCCTGCAATATCATATAAAGGAGCTAGTGGGCGTGGAGTAAAAAGATCATCACACGTTCCCCATAAAATCCTGGTATGGCCATTAAAAGAATTTGTGAAATGTTCAACTAGAGTTGTTTTACCAATTCCTGCTTCACCTGAAATAGCAACTACATATCCGTTTTCAGTTCTGGATTTATTAAATAGTTCATTTAGTTCAGTAAGGAATTTATCACGTTCTAACAGTGTCATTTTTGCCTGTTGTAAATCGTTAACGATAAAATATAATTAATTAATTAATTTTTTAATTGCGAGCTATATCCAAAAGGATTATAGCCTTAAACCTGAATATATTTTTCATCACCGGAATTAAGAGAAGTTATTACATCCGTAACATAAAAATATTTTGTAATCATTGTTGGCTTTTTGTCGATCATACCATTGTATACTTTTCTGGTATCATTATATCCTGGATCTCCCGGTAATATTAATCCCCCACGTAAACTTTCCCTAAACTCATTGAAAAATTTTTTATCAAGCATAGAAACCTCCTTAATAGATAAAATTAATTGATTTAATTACCTGACTGATAGCTGTCCAGTTGAGGTTGGATAAAATAGGTGAATGAAGAATATATGATGAAATGGAAATTGTTTCACCCATTCGGAATTTAAACTATTCAATCTTTAACAGAATGTCAAGCTATAATAGGTGTTACAGACACGCAGCTATTTTCAAAATTTATAATAAAAAATCCCACTCAACATAGCTAAGTGGGATTGAATAGGGGAGTAGTTTTTCTAGAATTTTACTTCATCAATACCATTTTCCTGGTCTCCGTATAGCTGCCAGCTTGTATTTTATAGAAATATACTCCGCTCGGCAAAGTGACTGCATCAAACTCTATCGTATATGTGCCTGCTGATTTCATTTCATGTACTAAATCTGCTATTTCCTGCCCGACAATGTTGTAAACTTTTACACTAACCATTGAATTCTGAGGAACTGAATATTTTATGGTTGTGCTCGGATTAAACGGGTTCGGGTAGTTTTGCTCTAGAGTATATTGCTTCACTTCAGTCGATGGATCACCAGTTTCCGTAGGTGAATCACCTGTCAATATATAAAAGTTTCCGACTTTGCTGTTGCTGAAAGTGATTTTATTTAAGCTCGTATTTATTGCTGCGTTACCTATCGTTACCCAGCTTTCAACATCTGTATCCCAGAACTTCACTTGTATTGTCTGTTCGTTTATATTTAATAAGTTTAATTGATCATCAGTATAATGAAACTGGAAATTTGCATTGCTATTAAATTCCATATGCCCGCTGCAGCCCATACCGTGATGCATTCCTCCGCCCATCATCCCGGGATAATAGAAATCAATTTCGTAACCGGCAAAAGCATTTTCATCTCCGATTGTAAACATACTTCCAGGTTCAGTTTCCATTATCTGGCAAAATAGCGAATCGTGCATACCGCCGTGATGCCCGCCACCGCCTCCGCTGTACCAGCCTGGATTCATCTTAATCCAATCTTGTTCATCAAACGGTGTGTTGAACTCTTCAGACTGGTTCATATACCTGTGTATCCATCCTCCACCCATATGTCCTCCGAAGAAACTTGAATCTCTCCAGAACAATCCATTTATTTCGTACACTATTACCATCGGATGATTACTGTTTTCAATTAATCCGCCAACTATATCAATTTGATCTCCGTTTGCTGGTCTGTGTGCACCTGAATTTGGTTCATACCATGGTGGACCGAAATTCAAAAAATAATCAGGTGTTCCGTCATTATCTTCATCTAAATAATAATGTTCCATCATAAAAGTTGAATCAACAATTGCATAACCTGATAATCGAACGGTTACTGGTGGATCGTGTTGCCATCCCCATCCTGAATTATTACAGCTATCCATATTATGTCCGCAGTTAGCACCTTGATGTCCCATATGATTCCAGAACGGATTATAAGGATCTCTCCAGAACTCACCATTAATTTCATATACTACTATCATTTGGTTTCCCATCATATTACCATCCCATAAACCGCCTTCAATGGTAATCTGATCACCATTGTTTGGTCTCGTTGCATTACTGCTGTCAGGTTCATACCACGGTGGCCCAAAATTTAGAAAGTAATCTGCTTCTCCATTGTTATTGGTATCAATGTAATAAATCGGATGCATCATTGAATTGGTATCAACAATTGCAGTTCCGCTGACCGTTATAAATTGTAATGAATCTGGGTTAATATGGTGCCCACCGCCTCCCATTTGTGCATTCAAGTTTACAACGAAACAAAGAGATATAAGGGTAAAAAGTAGAGTAGATATTTTCATTTTTTTGTTCCTCCTATATTAAACTTTTATCAAAATTTTGCTAGATAATCTTTTTTCTACCTAATTCAACAAGTCCACTTTAGTGCCATATAGGAATAATTGATAAATGTTTACTTTTGTGGGAAAAATGATGATATGGATTCATTATGAAAAGCAACTTTCTCGTATCTGATAATCTCCTTCTCTTTATTATTAAGATTGGTATCCTGGCAAATATTAATAAGCTTATTTATATGTTAAACCATTAAGTCAAATAAGTCAGATTAATAATAAATTTAGGGTTATGAAGTCTTCATATCGTAATACAAGTTATCAAATCAAAAACACTCGCGTGATAAAAGAATCCGCCTCCATAATCATAAAAGATAACTATATTTCTAGAAGGCATTATCTTTTTATAACAATCAAATAATTCATTTCGTGTTTTTATTAATGGCCGGTATAACTCAAATAATCGTTGGAGCATTTTTACTAAGCATAGTTCACGCATCAATTCCGAATCACTGGCTGCTATTAGTTGCACTTTCTAAATCCGAAAAATGGAATGAGAGATTTACTATGGGTATGACCGCTCTTGCGGGTTTTGCTCATACTCTCAGTACGATAATCATCGGAATAATAGTGGGCTTTCTCGGATATAAATTATCCGGCTCCTATTCTTTTATAGTTGGTGTTATTGCACCAAGTCTGCTAATAATTCTTGGAATAGTTTACCTTGTAATTAGCATTAGGGCAAATAAACAGCACCATCATCACAGTCACAATATTCATATTGATGATGCTAAAAAGAAAACTACTGCTGCAATAATTGTTGCTTTAACAATTTCTATGTTTTTTTCTCCTTGTTTGGAAATCGAAGCTTATTATTTTGTTGCAAGCAGTCTCGGCTGGACAGGTATAATCACAGTTTCTATAATCTACACTATTATTACCATTGCCGGGATGCTTCTGCTCGTGTGGCTTGGAATGAAGGGAGTAAAAAAAATTAAATCACATTTTCTCGAGCATCACGAAAAAACAATTACTGGTTCTCTACTTATCTTGTTAGGTATTGCTGGTTATTTTCTAAAAATTTAATAACTTTTTAACGAGGAGCTATTGTTATAAACCATTAATTTTTAATTAAATGTTTTTACTCTTTATCCATATCCTCAGACTCGTTCCCCATTTTTTGATATTCTTCGGTAGTTATATTGGGAAGTTGTTTTATAAATGCAACGATTGCCCAGATCTTTTCATCGGAATGAGTTTTACCCCAAGCTGGCATTCCGGTCATTGTTATGCCGTTTTTTGTGACCCAGAATAATTCCTTTGGATCAATTTCTTTTGCCTCGTCAACTAAATAAGGTGCTGGAGGATTTAACCCAAGCGATAGTTCGGTTTCTTCTTCTCCCGGTGCACCGTGACAACTCACACACATTTCATTGTAATGTTCAAATCCTTCTTCTATCATCGAAGAATCATTTAAATCAGGAACAGAAATATTTTTTGAATGTGCTTCAATAGAATTGTCCTTAGTGGAATTTAAAACCCATTTCATTATTCCACTTTCTTCATTTATAGCACTTACATTATACCAACCGCTGTAAATAAAAACTAAGAATAGCACAAGCATAGCTATCATTGTTAACAGAGCACCAAATAAAATTTTCATAAGTTCTCCTTTAAAATGTTTGTGATTTATTTACAACATTCTTTTCCCTTGCTTGCATTTCTGAATTTTCTGTAACCGATATATGCTATTACTCCAATAAATCCTAAGCCAATTAGTATTTCCATAACTATAAATTTTCTTTTACTTTGAAATCATTTTTAATAAGATTCCCTTTTGCTTTTTCCAACGAAACTTCCTTTAGCTTCATCTTGCAAAGCGGACATTTCCCCGGTTTATCAGAAATTACATTCCAGTCCATTGGATCCTGGTAAACCATTCCATCTTTATTTTCATCAATGGCTTGCAAATCGATTTCTCCGTCACGAATAATAGTAGAATCAATCTGTTCTTTCTCCATATTCATAGATTGATAATCAGGATTCTTATGGTCCTGATTACAAGAGACGAGAATTGTTGAAATAATTAGACTTCCTGCAAGAATTACAGTTTGAAAAATTTTATTTGAATTTGTTTTCATATTCTGAACCTTCCTATTAATGAATTTTGTGTTATAATTAATTTTTTTCTTACACTTTTTATTTTGACATATCCATTCCCTGCATAGTATCTGAAGACTCTTTCTGCTCGTCCGGGTTAAGTCCATCGCCGTGCTGAAGCCCGCTGGGCATACCTGTTTTTAACTGACTCTCAGAATCAATTAAAAATCCACCGCTAGCTGCAACTTCTTCACCTTCATTTAATCCGGAAAGTATCTGATACTTATCTCCAAACTTTTGTCCTAATTGAACATCGCGGGCTTCAAACATTCCATCTGAAGTTTTTGTCCAAACAACATTCCGGTTGCCTGAAAAAATTACTGCATCTGCAGGAATTAATAAGCCAGTGCCTGCATCAGAGTAAAAAATAGTTTCGCCATACATTTGTGGTTTAAGTTTATTGTTCTGACTTGAAAACTCGCTCCGCACTTTTACAGTTCTTGTCTGTTGGTTGATTACAGGATAAATAAATGTTACTCTGCCCGTAAACTCTTCACCTGGATATGCTTTTAATTTTAGTTTTACTTTGCTTCCAACCTTTACTGCAGAAAGATCAGACTCATTTACTTCAGCAATATTCCAGAGCGTTGAAAGTTCTGCTACTTCATATATTGGCGCACCTTCGCTAATATACATTCCTTCCTGCACTTTCTTTTCTATAACAGTTCCATTGACAGGGGAATAATATGATAATGTCAGACTTATTTGACCTGTGTTTCTTAGATTTTCAATTTGATTTGATGTCAATCCAAATAACTCAAGTTTTTTCTTTGATGCTTCAATCAAAGTACTATTTGCGTTACCACTATTTAAAGCAACAAGAAATTCATTCTGAGCTTGTACAAGATCTGGACTGTAAATTTCAAATAACTGTTGACCTTTATTTATGTAATCGCCCGTCTTATCGACAAATAATTTTTCTATTCTTCCACTGAACTTTGCGGGAATTGTTTTACGATTCTGCTCAACAAAATCCAGATAGCTGTATGCAGTCAATTCCTTTTTAAGATTTTCTTTTTTGACCTTGACTGTAGATACATTGGCCAGTGTTTGTTTATCATTAGTCAGAGCAATCATTCCTCCCATATCCGATTTATCAGAAACGCCTACTGTATCATCAACAACTTTTTTAATCAAATCCATTCCGCAAATCGGGCAAGCACCGGGTCCGTCTTTACGAACTTGTGGATGCATTGTGCAGGTCCAATATTCATTTTTATTTTTATCTGCATCATTGGAGTTGGAACAGGCAAAAACAAATAATAAGAATAATAAGAATATCGCAACTGGTATCAACGAATATTTAGTCTTTTTCATTTTAATAATTTCCTTTCGATGATGAAATATTTTTCAAATTTGCACCAACCATCATTTCAATTTCTGCAAGTGACATTTGAATATCTGCCTCAGCCATATAATAGCTCATCTTTTGCATCAACAACATTCTGTACGAATCAATTATAGTTGTTATCCCGGTCTTTCCGTTCTGGTACGCTGAAGTTTGAGATTCGGTAGCACTCGTGTAAAGAGGAATAACTTTTTTATTATATAGATCAGTCAGTTCTTTTGAAGTCTTATATTTTACAAGTACTGCTTTAAGCTGTGCAGTCATTTCTCTCTGCATATCATTTTTTTCGAGTTCTATACTGCTTATACCAGCAGTTAGTTCTTCCTCTTTATTATTTGTCTTGCCAATTGACCAGGGCGCGAACGGAAGACTGATTGAAAACATCAATGAATACATTATTTCTGTATCTGTATCAAGCATCGTCATATCTGATTGAGTAGTCAGAATCATTCCTCGTGGCATTCTCATTAACATTCCCTGAACCATCAAATCAGGAATTAACTCTTTATTGCTCGCCGTGATCATTGCTTTATTCATTTCAATCATACTATTCAGCTTGGCTAAAGATGGATTTGATTCTGCAAGTAATTCTTCCAGCTGCTCTTGGTTTAATGCTAATGTATCAACTTTAAATTCCGTCAATACAAAAACATCTTTGGAGTTCAGATCTCTTCCCAGATATTTGTTCAGCTTGTAAACCTCTGCTTCTCTTTGTTTCTCAAGAATTAAAAGCTGAGTTTCATTTGATGCTATTTCACTTTGAACAGTCAAGATATCAGCCTGGCTGATTTTATTTGTATAATATGAAACTTCAATTGCTTTTACTAAATCACTTAAGAGAGAAATGTTCTTTTTTTGTATTTCAATTTTTCTATCTGCGAGCCACAAATTAAAGTAGGTCATTTTAACTTGTGCAATAAGATTAGTTTTATATGTATCAAAGTTATTCCCCTCAATGCGCGTATTTATGCTCTCGACTTCTGCCATCGCACTGGGTTTACCACCAAGAGGAAACATCTGCGAAAGTGCAATACTGTTAGATATTGATTGATTGAAAATATCAATCTGATCAATCGGTACCTGAGAGAACTCAACAGATAGATTTGGCGGCGGTAAAGTATTTATTGATTCACTTCGGTATTCTGATGCAGTAATTCTATACTGTAAGGATTTTAATTGGGGATTGTTTGCAATTGCCTCATTAACTAATGAATCAACTGACTGTGCTTTAACTTTTCCGCTAATTAATAAAATTAAAATAGTTAATAAAATATTTATATAATTATTTTTCATTTTAAATTGATAATTGTTCATTTTATTCTCCTTCCTTCATCCAATCGGACATTTTGGATAATTCTAATTTTCCTTTTTTTAGCGCGTGTTCTTTCATCATTGTGAATAGAATTGGAGTAACAACAAGCACGTGAACTGCAGAAGTTAATAGGCCTCCTATCATTGGAGCTGTTAGTGGCTTCATTACATCTGAACCTGTGCCAGTTGACCACATTACCGGAATAAGACCAACCATTGCGGTGAAGACAGTCATCAGTTTCGGTCTTAATCGCAATACAGATCCTTCAACTGTCGCTTCATAAATATCTTCCTTTGTAATTGGTCCGCGTAGACCTTTTTGATGTGCGTGCAATT
>Ga0208980_10000608_pt1 | contig 20632 bp, 20 predicted proteins | sample WetSurMetagenome_3_FD_187993 | JGI IMG/M metagenome (GOLD analysis project Ga0208980, IMG submission 187993) | Wetland microbial communities from Twitchell Island in the Sacramento Delta, sample from surface sediment Aug2011 Site A1 Bulk (version 2) | ecosystem: Environmental > Aquatic > Marine... | reverse complement strand
GGCGGCTAGGGACCCCGCCATTCTCGAGCGCTTTGGTCATGGCACCCCTGATGACTGGCTGGAGCGCCGGGTCTACAGCCGCTTCACCTGGCAGGGCGTGGGGGCCTTGCTCTTGATCGATCTTGTATTGTTCGGGGTTAACGGGATCTGGGCCTGGGCGGTGCAGATGCTGTGGATTCCCTTCTACGCCGCCGGTGTCATCAACGGCATCGGGCACTACTGGGGCTACCGGAATTTTGAGTCTCCGGACGCCTCCACCAATATTTCACCCATTGGTCTCTTGATTGGCGGGGAGGAACTGCACAACAACCACCACGCCTTTCCGAGCTCCGCAAAGTTCTCGGTCAAGCCCTGGGAGTTCGACATCGGCTGGCTCTATATCCGCATCCTATCGTTTTTCCGGCTGGCCCGTGTGAAGAAGCTCGCGCCGCGGCCCCAGGTTGTGGAAGGTAAGCTGGTGATCGACATGGATACCCTCAAGGCGGTGATCGTCAGCCGCATGCACGTCATCGCCCGCTATGCCCAGGAGGTTCTCAAGCCCGTATCGAAGGCCGAGCTCTGCGGCAGCGCGCCTGCCTGTGGGCGGCTCTATCGGCGCACCCAAAGGCTCCTGATAAAGGATCGCTCCCGCCTGGAGCCGGCGGCGCTGGATAGGCTGCAGGGCATTCTGGACCAGAGCCAGACCCTGCGGACGGTGTATCAGTATCGCGAGCACTTGGCGGAGCTCTGGGGGCGCACGGCCACCAGTCAGGAGGCGCTGCTCAAGGGTCTGCAGGACTGGTGTCAGCAGGCGGAGGCCTCGGGAATCAAGGCGCTACAGGAGTTTGCCCGCAACCTCCGGGGCTTCACCCTGGGTGCCCAGCCGCTCTCGTAGCGAGACGGCTCCAGGTCCAGAAACAACAAACCCGCCGATCGGCGGGTTTGTTCTCGCATGCGGTGCTTGCTAGGAGGAGCCTACTTGAGCTTGCCCTCTTTGTAGGGCACGTGCTGGCGTACCACCGGGTCGTACTTCTTCATCTCCAGCTTGCCGGGGGTGTTCCGCTTGTTCTTGGTAGTGGTGTAGAAGTGTCCCGTGCCGGCGCTCGAGATCAACTTAATCCTCTCACGTGCAACCTTTTTCGCCATGGTTCGATCTCTCCCCGTCAGACCTTTTCGCCGCGCGCACGCATCTCGCCGAGCACCTCATCGATGCCCTTCTTGTCGATCATGCGCATGCCCTGGGTGGAAACCCGCAGGCGCACCCAGCGATTTTCGCTCTCCACCCAGAAGCGGTGGTAGTGGAGGTTTGGTAGGAAGCGACGCTTGGTTCGGTTGTGGGCGTGGGAGACGTTGCACCCGTTTAGCGGCCGCTTGCCGGTGACCTGACAGACCTTGGACATTCTCTGACCCCTTGCGCGTTAGCCGCAGCAACCTAGACTCGGTCCCGAGGGAAAGCGCTGCAACATATCAGAACCCCAGCCTACAGGCAAGCCGCGTGCGCGGGCGAGGCCCTCTTAGAGATAGCCCCGCTCGCGAAGGGAGGCGGCGCGACCATCGCCGACTACAAAATGGTCGGCCACCCCGATGTCGAAAAGCTCGAGAGCAGTCTTGAGGTTTCGAGTGAGCGTGAGGTCTTCTGGGCTCGGCTCGGTAACGCCGGAGGGGTGGTTGTGGGCGAAAATGACAGCGGCGGCGTTGAGGGCGAGCGCCCGTCGGACCACTTCCCGAGGGTGCACGCTGGTCTGATTGAGGGTACCCCGGAACAGTTCCTCATAGAGGATGACTCGGCTGCGGGTATCCAGGAACAGGCAGGCGAAGACCTCGTAGGGGTAACCGTGGAGGCGCAGCTTGAGGTATCGACGGACCAGCTCCGGGGTGTTCACCAGGTCCCGATCGCCAATCTCGACATCGAGGTAGCGGCGGCTCATCTCCATCACCGCTTGCAACTGGGTGTACTTTGCTGGCCCCAGTCCCTTGGCGCTGCAGAACGGCTCGCGCTCCGCGGTCAGGAGCCCGCGCAGGTCGCCGAAGCGTTCGAGCAGCTCTCGCGCCAAGTCCACCGCGCTCTTACCCTGCACCCCGGTACGCAGAAAGATGGCGAGCAGCTCGGCGTCGGTGAGGGCGGCCGCGCCGCGCTGCAGTAGCTTTTCCCTTGGGCGCTCGTCGGCTGGCCACTCGCTGATTGCCATAATGTCCCCTGATTGCAGAGCAGCAGATACCAGGATAATCAAGCCGACTGGGGCTGAACAGGGGTCCGTGCGGGGGGCGCCATTCCCTGCAGACAGCCGGTCGGTTAATCTTGCAGGCCTATGAGCACGCAAGCCGATGGCTCCTTGTCCGGGCGCCGACTCTTGGTCGGGGTCACCGGTGGCATCGCCGCCTACAAGAGCGCGCACCTGGTCCGGCTGCTGCGGACAGCCGGCGCCCAGGTACGGGTGGTCATGACCGCGGCCGCCCAGTCCTTCATCACGCCGCTGACCCTCCAGGCACTGTCCGGCTCGCCGGTTCGCACCCGGTTGCTGGACCCCGAGGCGGAGGCAGGGATGGATCACATCGAGCTCGCGCGCTGGGCGGAGCGGGTGTTGGTTGCCCCTGCCAGTGCCCATTTTCTGGCCCGCCTGGCGCAGGGACTGGCTGACGACCTGCTCACCACCCTGTGCCTGGCGAGTGTCGCCCCGCTGTGGGTGGCCCCGGCCATGAACCAGCAGATGTGGCGCCATCCGGCGACCCAGGACAATCTGGCCCTGCTGAGGCGCCGTTCGGTGAGCATCCTCGGTCCTGCGGAGGGCGAGCAGGCCTGCGGCGAGAGTGGCCCCGGTCGCATGCTCGAGCCCGAGGCCATCGTCGCTGCGCTGGCGGACAGCTTCGGGGCGCGCACCCTGGCGGACTGTCGTGTGGTGCTGACCGCGGGTCCCACGCGAGAGGCCATCGACCCGGTGCGTTTCGTCGGCAACCGTAGCTCCGGGCGCATGGGCTATGCCTTAGCACAAGCGCTCGCAGGGTTTGGCGCCGCGGTCGAGCTGGTGAGCGGCCCGAGTGGTCTCGAGCCGCCGACCGGGGTGACCCGGGTGGTGGTGGAGAGCGCGCTCGAGATGGAGACGGCGGTGATGGAGCGCATCGAGGGCTGTGATCTGTTCGTGGCGGCCGCCGCGGTGGCGGACTATCGGCCCGAGCAGGTGGCGTCGGCCAAGATCAAGAAGTCCGAAGGTGTGCTCACCCTGAGGCTGGTGCGCAACCCCGACATCCTCGCCCGGGTGGCGGCCCTTCCGGGGGGGCCGTTCACGGTGGGCTTCGCCGCCGAGACCGAGCGGCTGGAGGAGCAGGCCCGGGCCAAGCTGGTGGGGAAGGGGCTCGACATGATCGCTGCTAACCAGGTGGGTGGCGCCGAGGGCGGGTTCGAGCGCGAGGACAACGCGCTCCTGGTGCTCTGGCGGGGTGGACAGCGCCTGCTACCCATGGCGCCCAAGACCGAGATCGCGGAGCAGCTCGCCCGGCTCATCGCGGAGCACTACCATGCACAGGCTACAGGTCAAGATCCTCGACCCCCGCTTGGGGCGTGAGTTTCCCCTGCCGGCCTACGCCACCGAGGGGTCGGCGGGCATGGACCTGCGCGCCATGCTGGATGCGCCGCTGACCCTGGAACCGGGTCGGAGCGAGCTGATCCCCTCGGGGATGGCCATCCACATCGCCGAGCCAGGGCTCGCGGCTCTGATCCTGCCGCGCTCGGGGCTGGGGCATAAGCACGGTATCGTGCTCGGCAATCTGGTGGGGCTGATCGATTCCGATTATCAGGGCGGGCTCTTCGTCTCCTGTTGGAACCGCGGCAGCACCGAGTTTCGCATCGAGGTGGGAGAGCGGATCGCGCAGCTCCTGGTGGTGCCGGTGATACGCGCCCAGCTAGAGCTTGTCGAGACCTTCGCCGATAGTCGCCGCGGAGACGGCGGGTTCGGGCACACGGGCCGGCACTGAGGCGTGCTGATGCAGTCGGCGAGTGGCAGATCGCTTCTGGGGTGCGTTAGCCGGAGGCTAGACCAATGAACAGCAAGGGCTCCAGGGTGACCACAAGGGAAAACGGCGGCTGGTGGGGCGATCATCCACGGCCGAGCGTGGCCCGGGTTGTGGCGGCGGTCTTCGCAGGCATGGCGGGGCTGCTCCTGGCAACGCTCCTGGCGCAGGCCTGGTTGTCCTGGGACACGGAGCGCTCGCGCGGGGAGGCGATCCTGCGCGGGACCGCTGCGCTGGCGGCGGATGGGCTGGGGCGGCAGCTCGAGGGTCTGCGCCTTGCCGTGGCCGGCCTCGTCCGGGATCGTCGTGTGATCCCGGCCAAGATCCCGTTCCAGGACCCTGGGGCGGTTCTCCGCCTGGAACGATCCCTGGTTGAGCAGATGCCGGGGGCGCTCGGCGTTCTTCTCCTGCCTCCGGGACACAGCAGCCTCGACGAGACGGCTTCACCTGCGCTTGGGTTCGCGGGCCTGGATCTGCTGCGCAAGGCGGAGCGGAGCGACTCGGCGTTACCCTGGGAGGTTCATCTGGTGGGTACGCCGGGCCAGCACCTCGCGACCGCCGTCGCCCTGCGCGATCCTGGCGGCGAGGTGCGCGCCGCCCTGCGGGTCGCCTATCCCAACACCTTACCGGGGTTCGTGCCGGCCCCCCCCGGTGGCCGGCTGGCACTGCAGCAACAGGTTGGGGGCCAGTGGGTGAGCCTGGATCCTGCCTCCCCGACGGACGCGAGGCCCACCGGAGCGGTCGAGGTCCCCGCGACTACCCTGAGGGTCGCCTATTGGGTCGATCCGCCCGGCCTCACCGAGGGTCTGCGCAAGGGGGGGTGGGTATTTCTGGTGTTTCTCGCGGCGGGCGGCTGGTGGCTGCGGCGAATGGCGGTGCGTTTGTCTCAAAATGTGCGGCACGATGCCCGCGCCGTGATGGAGTTCGCGGCGTCGATCTGTCGTCGCGGTGTCGGGCCATCCCTGCGCTTGCGATTGGCAGAGAGCCAGGGCGTAGCGGAGCAATGGTTGGCGGACTACCAGCACACCGAACCGGGCGATCCGGCGCGCTCCGGGGTGGAGGGGCTCCTGGTCGCTCCGCCTTCACTGGGGGATGGCTCGGCTCTTAGCCCGCCGGTTGCGGTGATGGGTCCGGCAGCGGAGTCGGTGGATGAGTCGGCGGGCGAGGAGCACCCGCCCGAGGAGATCTTCCGCGCCTATGACATCCGCGGTGTGGCGGGCGAGACCCTCACGACCGCGCACATGCGGCGGCTCGGGCGTGCCATCGGCAGTGAGGCGCGGGACCAGGGCCGAGGCGCCATCCTCGTCGCGCGCGATACCCGGGAATCGAGCGAGGGGCTGACGTTCGCGCTCTCCGAGGGGCTGTGCGCGAGCGGCTTGGAGGTAGTGGATCTCGGGGTCGTCCCCACACCGATCCTCTATTTTGCCACCCGCTTTCTCGGGACCGACGCCGGGGTGATGATCACGGCCAGTCACAACCCACTGGAGCACAACGGCCTGAAGGTGGTGCTCGGTGGCGAGGCGTTGGCGGGCGAGGCGCTCAAAGGGCTGCGCGGGCGGCTGTTGCGGGGGGACTTGACGGCGGGTAGCGGAAGGCGCCGCGAGCAGAACCTGACCCCAGACTATCTCGAGGCGATCGAGCGCGATCTGGTGCTTTCCCGGCCTGTGCGGGTGGTGGTGGACTGTGGCGGGGGTACCACGCGGGCCGTCGCGCCCGCGGCGCTGAGGCGCATCGGCTGCAGCGTTAGCGAGATCGACTGCCGCGAGGTCGGCTTCCCGCGGTACCTGGCCGATCCCACCCAACCCGACCACCTGGAGCGGTTGCAGGACCGGGTGCTCGCCGAGGGGGCTGACCTCGGTGTGGGCTTCGACGAGGACGGGGATCGGCTCGGGGTGGTTGACTCCTCGGGGAAGATCATCTGGACCGATCGGCTGCTCATGCTGCTCGCCCAGGAGGTTCTCGCGCGGCAGCCGGGCAGCGAGATCCTGTTCGACGTGAAGTGCTCCCATCGCCTGGCGGGAGTCATCAGTGAGTGCGGTGGACGCCCGGTGATGGTGAAGTCGGGGCATTCCAACCTCAAGGCCGAGCTGCGTGCCCGGGGGGCACCGCTTGGTGGGGAGTGGTCCGGGCATATCGCCTTCGCCGATCGGTGGAACGGTTTCGATGATGCCACCTACGCCGCCGCCCGGCTCTGCGAGATCCTCGCGCGTGATCCCCGTCCGAGTGCGGCGGTGTTCGCGGCCCTTCCCGAGCCCTTCGCCACACCCGAGCTCGAGCTGCCCATGGCGGAGGGAGAGCCCGGACGGTTGGTGGCCCGGCTGATGGCGCGGTTACCCGACCTGGGACAGACGGACATCCAGGCGATCGATGGTATTCGGCTCGGGTTTCCCCACGGCTGGGGACTGGTGCGCGCTTCCAACACCCGGCCTGCCCTTACGTTTCGCTTCGAGGGGGATACCCGGGAAGACCTTCTCGCCGTCAAGAAGCACTTTCGGGGGCTGCTCGCGGATGTCGCACCCCACCTGAACCCACCCTTCTAACCCCGCCACCGGAGTCGTCCGACCGTGTCACTGCCGCAAGATACCGCCCCCAGCATTGCCCATGTTCTGATCGAGGCCCTGCCGTATATCCGCCGCTTCCGCGGCAAAACGGTGGTGATCAAGTACGGCGGCAACGCCATGGTGGACGATCGGCTCAAGAGTGGCTTTGCCCGCGATGTGGTGCTGATGAAGCTGGTGGGCATCAACCCGGTGGTGGTCCACGGGGGTGGTCCCCAGATCGGGCGGCTGCTCCAGCGTCTGGGCAAGAGCAGCGAGTTCGTTCAGGGGATGCGGGTCACCGATAGCGAGACCATGGACGTGGTGGAGATGGTGCTGGGGGGGCTGGTGAACAAGGAGATCGTCAATCTCATCAATCGCCATGGCGGCCGGGCGGTGGGTCTGACCGGCAAGGATGGGGACCTGATTCGCGCGCGCAAGCTGGTTCTGCGCCGCGGGGCCCCCGAGCTCGACGAGCCCGAGATCATCGACCTGGGGCACGTGGGCGAGGTGGCGAGTATCGCCCCCGGCGTGGTGGACATGCTGGTGGGGGGCGACTTTATTCCGGTGATCGCCCCCATCGGCGTGGGGGCGGACGGGTTCTCCTACAACATCAATGCGGACCTGGTGGCCGGAAAGATGGCGGAGGTCCTGCGCGCCGAGAAGCTGATGCTGCTCACCAACACCGCGGGCATTCTCGACGAGGCCGGCGCTTTGCTACCCGAGCTCGACGCGACTCGGGCGGAGGAGATGATCTCCAGCGGAGTGATCTCCGGTGGCATGCTGCCTAAGGTGCGCTGCGCCCTCGATGCGGTGAAAAGCGGGGTGGGGGTCTCCCACATCCTCGACGGCCGCATCGAGCATGCGGTGCTGCTTGATCTGTTCACCAACGAAGGTGTCGGCACCCTGATCCGACGGCGCTGAGCCGAGCGCCGAGCCCAGTCCGCGCGGGCGCGATCGAGGCCAGCCGGCTACTGGGGCTGTTGCACGAACGGCTTGAAGTCCTTGAGGATCTTCCCCACCGCCGGGGAGCTGCAGAACTGCTTCCCGATAGCGGTTCGGTGGCACTGCAGATCGAGGAACAGGACCCCGCCTTGGTTGTCTGGGTTCGCGATTAACGACAGGGTGAGGCTGAGGTCCTGATCGGCTTTCGGCAGCGCGGTCATATGGATATTCGGCCCGAAGAGCTGTAGCGGTGTAGTCGCCCGCTGCCCGACGAACTCCTTGGCCCGGGCCCAAAGGGCCTGGCAAGCCGAGGGGTTGTCGCAGAGCACGACGTTGTCGAGATCGGCAAAGGTCTGCCGGCGCTGTGGCGGTGGCTCCTTCGCCCCTGCGCCCACCGCGGCGGCCAGGCGTTTGAGGGCGCGAAAGCGGCCGAGGTCTGTGTCGAACGCCTGACGGATGCGGTCCTTTTCCTGCTCGCGACGCACGATCGACTCGTAGCTGGCGGCGATGCTCCGCTCGATCTCCATGATGTGCTCGCGCAAGGTTGAGGGTATGTCCTGACCGCGTCGCTCGTAGCCTGCGGCCTCGCTCTGCAACTCGGTCAACTGGCGTTTCTGCCGCTGCAGGTTGCTCTGGGTGACCATTGTGGCCGCATCCACCGCCGCAAGCTTGCCGTCACGGGTGAGCAGTATGTCGTCCTCGGTGCGGAAGGCCTCAAGCAGGAGGCGGTCCTCGGCCTGCTGCTTCTCGATCAGGCGCTGCTGCTCGCTACGCAGCCGTTCGGTCTCCTGCTCGCGCAGATGCTCCTCGCGGGATTTGGGAGGCGACACGACCCGCTTCTCGATGCCGTCGGGGCGCAGCTCCTGGTGTCCCTGAGCCGCCTCCGAGGGCGGCAGCTGGTCTGAGTAGTACACCTTGCCGTCCTGATCCACCCAGCGATACAGGGCGCCCGCTGTGGTGGTTGGCACCTGGGTGAGCAAGAGTGATGCGAGCAGTATCCCGCGGACCGGCAATTCGAGAATAGCGGTTATCGCCATTGGCGCACGAGCTCCGTGGGACAACCGCGGCTTGGGGGAGCCCATCGAGTGCCCCCGGCGAGGTGAGCGATCAGACCCCATAGACGTGTCGGTAGCGCTCGATGGCCGGCAGGTGCTCCGCCAGCACGGGGTTGCCCTGCAGGAACTCGATCAGGTGCTCGAGCCGGACGATGCTCACCACCGGCATCCCGTATCCCTGCTCCACCTCCTCGATCGCTGAGCGATGGTCCTGCCCGCGTTCCTGCCGATCCAGTGCAATCACCACCCCGGCCGGCGTTGCCCCCTGACCCTGGATGAGGGCCACGGACTCGCGCACCGAGGTCCCGGCGGAGATGACGTCGTCGATGATCAGGACCCTCCCACCCAAGGGATGGCCGACGATGCTCCCGCCTTCGCCATGGTCCTTGGCCTCCTTACGATTGAAGGCGTAGGGCACATCGATCCCGTGCTCCTGGGCAAGCGCGATGGCGGCGGCCGCCGCAAGCGGTATGCCCTTGTAGGCGGGTCCGTAGATGAGATCGAAGCCGATTCCCGAGGCCAGGATCGCCCGCGCATAGAACCCCCCGAGCCGGGCTAGGCCCCCGCCGGTGTTGAAGCCGCCGGCGTTGAAGAAATACGGGCTCTTGCGTCCGGATTTCAAGGTAAAATCCCCAAACCTCAGGACGCCCTTGTCGAGGGCAAACTGAACGAATTCTCGCTGATACGCTTGCATTCCCGTCGCTTCCGGAAGGTTTGCCCACCCGCGGGGCGCTGGCAAAGATAGCACAGCGGCGGGCGGGATTCCGCTGTGGTCTTTGTTTCCAACCCCTCGCGTGGTTTGCCAACGCGGGTCTCTGCTGGCAGGGAGCTCGGCATGGTTTCAGGGTATGAACTCACCGATGGGCTCTAGCTGGTCAGCCATCCTTCGCGTCTCTTTCAGCCAACGGATGGCGGTCGCCCTTTTGATGGGCTTCTCCTCGGGCCTGCCGCTGCTCTTGGCCACGGGTTCGGTGCTGCAGGCCTGGCTGAAGGAGGCGGGTGTCGATCTGGGTACCATCGGGCTGTTCGCCCTGGTGGGGCTTCCCTACACGCTAAAGTTTCTGTGGGCGCCCCTGCTCGATCGATTCGCGCCGATTACAGGGATGGGGCGCCGTAGGGGCTGGCTGCTCCCGATCCAGTTGACGCTGATCGCGGCGATAGCGGGATTGGGGCTGACTGATCCGGTGCTGAGCCTGAGTGGGGTCACGCTGGCGGCCTTTCTGGTGGCGTTTTTCTCCGCCTCCCAGGACATCGTGATCGACGCCTACCGGCGCGAGTCCCTGGCCGACGACGAGCAGGGGTTGGGTGCCTCGTTCTATGTGAACGGCTATCGGGTGGGCATGCTGCTCGCCTCCGGTGGCGGACTGATCCTGGCCGATTTCATCCCCTTCCAGGCGGTGTATTGGGTGATGGCCTTGGCGATGCTGCCGGGACTCATCACCACCCTGGTCTGCGTCGAGCCCCCGGTCACCACGGGAATGCCCCGCACCCTGCGCGAGGCGGTGGTGGAGCCTTTTGTCGAGTACTTCTCGCGTCAGGACGCGGTGTTGATCCTGTTGTTTGTGCTGCTCTACAAGGTTGGCGAGATGATGGCCAGCCAGATGACCACGCCCTTCTACCTGGAGCTCGGCTTCGGCAAGGCCGAGATCGGTACCGTCGTCAAGCTGTTCGGGTTCTGGGCAACGGTGCTCGGGGGGGTGCTCGGCGGGGTGCTGATCCTGCGGCTCGGGCTCTACCGCGGGCTGTGGCTGTTCGGGGTGCTGCAGGCGATCGGGCTCATCGGCTTCGTCATCCTGGCCCAGCTCGGTCACAGCCTGCCGGGGCTGGCGCTTGCGGTAACCAGTGAGAACCTGTTCAGCGGCATGGCCACCACCGCCTACGTGGCCTTCATGGCCACCTTGACCAACAAGCGCTTCACCGCCACCCAATATGCCCTGCTGAGCAGCCTGATGGGCATCCCGCGGGTGGTGGTCACCACCCCAACCGGGTATCTGGCGGAGTGGCTCGGTTGGGAGGGCTTTTTCCTGTTCTGCATGGCGGCCACGGTACCGGGGCTGTGGTTGCTGACCCGATTCCGCACATGGATGGAAGTGGAAGGGGCCAGAGCGCGCAATTGAGGCCGAGATGGTCTTCCAATCCGGCGACATCAGGAGGGTTACCAGGGTCTCTGAGCCGATCGGGACGCGACCTTCGGCGAGGCAAGGCGGACTCGGGATCCGCCCAGGGACCACTCCTTGCCGGCGAGCGGGGCATCTCGGGTGAGCGATCTCGCGCCGCTGGCGGTGGCCTTTCTGGTGGGTCTGCTCGGGGGCCTGCACTGCGTGGGCATGTGTGGCGGCATCGTCGGTGCCCTGAGTCTCGGTAGCCGACCGCGGGGAGGGGATCGGGCGCTGGCCCTGCTACCCTTGCAATTCGCCTACAACCTGGGGCGGATCCTATCTTACGGTTTGGCCGGCGCCCTCATGGGTGGTCTAGGGGCGGTGATCACCCAAGTGATGCCACTGCAGGTGGCGCAGCGCGTCCTCTACGGGGTTTCCGCCCTGATCATGATCCTTCTCGGTCTCTACCTGGGCGGATGGTGGCGGGGGCTTGCCCAGGTGGAGCGGCTGGGGGGTGGACTGTGGCGGCGGCTCGAGCCCATCGGCCGGCGTTTCCTTCCGGTAAGCCGCGCCCCACAGGCCTTCGGGTTGGGATTGGTGTGGGGCTGGCTTCCCTGCGGGCTGGTCTACAGCGTCCTGACCTGGGCCGCATCCGCCGGATCGGCACTGCAGGGGGCGCTCCTGCTCCTGGCGTTCGGCTTCGGCACCCTGCCGAACCTTCTGGCCATGGGACTGGCCGCCGGTGCGCTCGCGCACTGGTCCCGCAACCCCTGGGTGCGCCGCTTTGCCGGCGCACTCGTGCTGGGGTTCGGGATCTATGGGCTGGTGCAGCTCTTCTGGCGGTGAGAGGGCTCCGTGGCCTACTCGGTAAAGAACTGCTGACTCATCTTGGCCTTGTAGGATTTCGACTGACCGGCGGGGGTTACCGAAATGTCAAATTCCACGGTGTCTTGGTTCTTCACCAGGAAGTCGGCGATATAGTAGTAGGAGTCCCCGTCCTTGATCTCGCGCATGGGGATCTCCCAGCTCTGGCCGAGCAGGTTCTTGGCCTTCGTTGCCACCTGCGCCGGGGTGGATTTCCCGGTGGTCCCCGGTGCTTCCTTGACTACGCTGACGTTGAGCAGTGCCCGATTCTTGCTTCGCTGCAGGCCGTAGGTGAGGGCGATTTTCGGGTCGAGCGTGTCGGTGGTGATGGCATTGTGATGAATGGTGTAGCCGTCGGCGGCGGTGCTCGTCTGGGCAACGGCGGGGGCGGCAATGGCCAGGGTCAGGGCCGCGGCCAGCAGATGACTGGGCGTGCGGTGGTTCATGGTGCTTTCTCCTCTTTTTTTCGTGGGTCGTAAATGGCGAACGTTGTCCCGTCGCTGATCAGGGCTCCATGAAGCCCGCGTCTATAATCACTCTTATTTCTTGGGGTCAGCTCGGGCCGGAAGCAAGGGGTGCGGCTGTGGCCGCGCGGTGCTCGCTCCGTGGGGGCAGGCGCCGGCGGGCATCGATCTCGTGCAGCTCGGCAAGGCGCCGCGCGAGCACCTCCTGCTCGTGGCGGAGCTCATGCAGGCGGCCATCGAGCGCGCTCTTCGAGCGGCTGATCGAGCTCAGATTCGCCAGCCGCTGCTCCATCAACGCCTTGCGCTCCTCGATCTGCAGGTGCAGCGGCTCCAGGGCCTGATCCAGCCAGTCCCTGTAGTCCGCGGCGAAGCGCTCGAAGATCTGTCTCACCCGCGCCACCAGCACCTCAAAGAAGCGCCGGACCACGAAGCGCTGCTCCGCAAGCATCATCCGCGAGCTCTTGCGGTAGGCCTCGGCCTCCTCGTAGAGCGCCTCGAGCTCGGCCCGGAACCCGAGCGCCCCGAGCCCCTTCGGCGGCACCGGGGTGAAACCGTAGTGCTTCTCGAAGTATTCGTAGACGAAGACGCTCAGCCGGCGCAGGCGCTCGCACTCCACCGTGAGGGTATGCATCACCCGGCGCATCTCGTCGAAAAGATGCTTCATGGCCACCGAGAGCCCGCGTGTGGTGGCCTTGCGCAGCATCTCCTGCTGGGTGGTACGGATGAGGTCGTCGAGGCCCTGCAGGCCGAGGATCCGGCTCGAGAGCCGCGCCTCGGTGTGCAGACGCTCGTGGCTGCTCTCGAACTGGCGCAGGCTTCTGAGGTGCTGGCGCTGCTCATCGCGGGTGCGGCGGATCAGCTCGCCGATGACGCCCTTGCTCTTCTCGCCGAGCCCGCTGAGCTCCGCCGCCTGGGTCCCGAGCCCCTGGATGCGACTGTTGAGACGCTCGCGATGGGTTTCCACCAGGTTGCCCAGGCGGATCTCCAGGTGATCGAGAATCAGGGCGGTCTTGTTGTGCATGAGGCCCGAGGAGAGGTGCTCCTCGAGCGACTCGAGGCTGCTGCGCGCGAGCAGCGCCGGATCCTGTCGCACCCGGGCCAGCAGGGCCTTTTGCGCCGACACGGCGAAGACGTGCTTGGGGTCGAGCTGCAGCGTCCTGGCGGTCGAGGCTCGCTGCTTGGCGATCTCCGAGGCGATTTCATCCTCGTCCAGGAGATCGTCCCAGAGCACATCGATCTTGTTCAGCACCACCGTCAGTGCCTGGGTCCGCTGCTTTGCGCGCTGGACGTGGCGCTCCCAGATTTCCAGATCACTGCGGGTGACCCCGGTATCGGCGGCTAGGACGAACAGGACCGCCTGGGCCGAGGGCAGGGTGCTCAGGGTCAGCTCGGGCTCGCTGCCCAGCGCGTTGAGGCCCGGGGTATCCAGCACCACCAGACCCTGTTGCAGCAGCGGATGGGGGAAGCTGATCAGGGCGTGGCGCCAGCAGGGCACCTCGACGCCTACCTCCCCCGGGGGGTCAGCATTCGCCGCATCCTCTGCGGAGAAGCCCAGGGACTGCGCCTCGGCCAAGGGCAGGCGCTTGGTCTCGGTGAGCCGCTTGAGGGTGGTCTGCACCTCCAGGGGCGCGGCGGGGTCCAGGCGAAATCGCACCCAGTTGCGGGCTTCCCCCTTGAGCTGATGGATCGGCGTCTTCTTTGCCCGCGTTTCGATGGGTAGCAGGCGCAGATAGGGCTCGCCGTCGGCGCCATCCCAGAGGATCTCCGTGGGGCACATGGTCGTGCGCCCCGCGGTGGAGGGCAGCAGGCGCCGGCCGAGGCCGGCGAAGAAGATGGCGTTGATCAGCTCGGTCTTGCCGCGGGAGAACTCCCCGACGAAGGCGATGGTGAGGCGGTCGTCGCGCACCAGCCTGAGGCTGTGCCCGAGACGGTCCCGGGCATCGGCGCTCAAGGGGCCTTCTCGGCGGAGCCAATTCCCCAGGGACCCGAGCGCTTCGACTATCTGGCCCTTCCAGGCGCCATACTGCTCGAAGTCTTGGCGCAGGACGGCGCTGGTGGTTTCGGCGAGGGAGGGGATCGGGGTCATGTCTCCGGCGGGCTTCGGCTCCATGGAAGCCAATGATGCACCAATGCCCCTTTCCACGCTAACCGCAATTCCGAGGGTCAACCCGTCGCGGTCCGCGCTCGGTGGGGCCCGGAAGGTACGGGCGGGGTGCTCCCGAGCTCGGGCAGGGGTGCACGGCTGGGTTCGCGGATCAGCACCCGCTTGGTTCGGGAGTGCTCGCCGGCAAGGATTTCGACCGCCGATCGCGGTACGCCGAAGGCCTTGGCCAGGAACTCGGCCAGGCAGGCGTTGGCCCTGCCCTCCACCGGGGGGGCGATGAGGCGAACCCGATAGCAGTCCTCCAGGGTACCGGCGAACTCGGTCTTGGCCGAACGCGGGACCACCCGCAAGCGAAGCTCCAATGTGGTGCCGTGCCAGCGATAGGGGCTCATAAGTCGGTGGGTCCGCGCCTCAGCCGTGCCAGCATCACAACGGGCTGCCCGTCAGCAGCTTGAGCGGCGGCAGGAGCAGCATCTCCAGCAGGACCAGTCCGATTACCACCAGCATCGGCGACAGGTCCAGCCCGCCGATGGGTGGCAGTAGCCGCTGCGCCGGGCGCAGTAGCGGATCGGTGAGCCGCCTGAGCACCCCCAGGGCCGGATTGAAGGGGTCGGGGTTGACCCAGCTCAGGATCACCTGGATCAGCACAGCGAACAAAAAGATGTTGAGGATCAGGGCGCAGAGCTCAGGCAGCGACCAGATCAAAGCCCCCAACAGCGGGGGCGAGCCGCGCAGCAGCCACACCACCAGAAACACCTCCAGCGACTTCACCATCCAGGCTAGCACCAGCGAGGAGAAGTCGATGCCTTGGTAGCCGGGAATGACCCGGCGCAGGGGGCGCAGCACCGGGCTGGTGAGCTTGACCACGAACTGCGACAGCGGGTTGTAGAAATCCACACGCAGCAGTTGCAGCAGGAAGCGCAGCATCACCACCAGCGCATACAGACCCAACAGGGTCTGGATCAGGAACACGGCGGGATTGGCGAGGTAGGACCTATCCATCGTTGTCCGAGAGGAGGCTTGAGAGCTCAACGGAGCGGTTGCGGGCGCTGTGCAGGGCGCGGGTGAATAGCTCCCGCAGGCCCCCGGCTTCCAGGGTGGCCACGGCCCGTTCGGTGGTGCCTCCCGGGGAGGTGACGTGCTGGCGCAGGCCCCGGGGGGGCTCGCTGCTCTCGACCGCCATGCGCGCCGCACCCAGCGCCGTCTGCAGGGTGAGCAGCCGTGCGGTCTCAGCCGCAAGCCCGAGCTCGATGGCGGCCTGCTCCAGGCACTCCATGACCAGGAAGAAGTAGGCAGGCCCGCTGCCCGAGAGGGCGGTGACGGTATCCATGGCGCCCTCCTCCGCTACCCAGCAGGTCAATCCCACCGCGCGCAGGATCGATTCGGCCTGATTGCGCTGGGCAGGGGTCACCGCGGGGCCGGCGTAGAGGGCAGTGGCGCCCGCCTGCAGCATGGCGGGGGTGTTGGGCATGCTGCGCACCAGCGCCAGGCCGGCACCGAGCCAGCGCTGGAGCAGGTCCAGGCGGATGCCGGCCATGATGGAGATCACCAGCGGGCGCCGCTCCTGCACCGTGGCGGCAAGCTCCTCACATATCCCGCGGGCGACCTGGGGCTTGACGCAGAGCACCAGAATGTCCGCCTGCCGGGCGGCGTCGCGATTATCCTGGCCGACACCGATCCCGAAGCGCCCCACCAGCGCGTCGCGGCGCAACCCGTCGGGCTCGCTCAGGATCAGATGACTGGGCTCGTAGCCGTCGGCCACGAGACCGGCGATCAGGCTGGTGGCCATGTTGCCGCCGCCGATGAAGCCGATGCGCTGGCGTTTCATAGGGCTTGCTCCTTGGTTGAGCCGCTGCTGCCCGGGAGAGTGCCCAGGGGGTCAGCGGGTTGGGCGCGGGCCAAAGATGGCCGTGCCGATCCGCACCAGCGTGGCATCCTCCGCAATCGCCGCCTCCAGGTCGTCCGACATGCCCATGGACAGGGTCCGCAGGGGCTGATCGGGGGTGGCGAAGCGGTCGCGGAGCGCCCGCAGGGCCTGAAACGGCAGGCGTTGGGCCGCTTCCGTCGGTGTCGGCGCGGGCAATGTCATCAACCCCTCCACCGCGAGTCGGGGCAGGGCGGTACAGATCGCGAGGAGATCCCCCAATGCTTCGGGCCCCACGCCGGCCTTGGTCGGCTCGGCGTCGAGGTTGACCTCGATGCACGCCCGCAGGGGTGGCAGGTGCGCCGGGCGCTGGGCGTTCAGGCGCCGGGCGTGGTCGGGGTCGCAGAGGCTGTGCACCCAATCGAAGCGTTCGGCGATGGCGCGGGTCTTGTTCCCCTGAATGCGACCAATGAAGTGCCACTCCAACCCCTGATCGGCGAGCTGGTCCATCTTCAGCAGGGCTTCCTGCGGATAGTTCTCGCCGAAGGCCCGCTGACCGGCGCCGATCGCGGCGCGGATGCCCTCCACCGGCTGCAGCTTGCTCACCGCGAGCAGGCTAACGCTCCCCGGGGGGCGGCCGAAGCGCTGCTCCGCGGCCGCGATGCGCTCGCGGACCCGCCGCAAGTTTTGGGCGATGGTCTCAGTCATTTCACGGTGGCGGTACGGGCGCGCGGGGTGATCGCACCGATCGCCCGCCATGATAATCCAACCGGAGGCGCGCCGTCCGTGGCGGGAAGTGCCCGGGGTGTCATCCGATAAGCCGCTGTTGGGGCCACTGGCTCCCGTTCGACGAGGCTGAGGACGGATATCGACACCGCTTGCTGTGCAAGGCACCTCGGGGCGATCGCTCGATACGGCGCTGCCTGGCTACTCGGGACGAACGGGGAGTGCAAGTGCTCGGAGAAGCGCCGGTGGCCCCGAGTGGGCCACAGAGCGGCCGTATCGAGACATGGCCTCAGCCTTGTCGAAGGTGGCCTGCAGTGCGCAACAGAGGAATCGAGAGTCATGGCGCCGCGAGCGCTTCGCAGAGTCGGCGCAGGGCCTGGCCGCGGTGGCTGAGGTGGTTCTTGGTGGCGGGGTCGAGCTCAGCGGAGCTGCGACCATGGGTGGGGACGAAGAACAGAGGGTCGTAGCCAAACCCGTTGTCCCCGCGCGGGACCTGCAGGATGCGACCCTCCCAGGTGCCCTGGCAGATGATGGGGGTGGGGTCCCTGGGGTGGCGTAGATACACCAGCACGCACTGGAAGCGGGCGCCGCGTGCCTCCTCGGGCAGGTCGCCGAGCGCGGCCAGCAGCTTGGCGTTATTGTCCTGGTCGCTTGCCTCCGGCCCGGCGAAGCGGGCGGAGTAGATCCCCGGGGCGCCCTCCAAGGCGTCCACCTCTAACCCCGAGTCGTCGGCGATGGCCGCCAGACCGCTGTGGAGACTGGCGTGGCGGGCCTTGATCAGCGCATTCTCGACGAAGCTCAGACCGGTCTCGGCCACCTCGGAGACGCCGTATTCCCGTTGGGGGACCACCTGGATGTGGGCGCCCGCCAGGAGTTGATTGATCTCGCGGACCTTACCGGGGTTGTTGCTGGCGAGCACGATGCGCTCGCCGGAGTGGCTACGGCTCATGGTGAGGGGGCTTCTCAGGACTCGAGGCTCGCCCGTTGCAGGGCAATGATGCGGGTGATTCCCTGATGGGCGAGGTCGAGCAGGGCATTGAGGTCGTCGCGGCTGAAGGCGGCCCCCTCGGCGGTGCCCTGCACCTCCACCAGCCCCCCCTGCTCGTCCATCACCACGTTCATGTCGGTCTCCGCCGCGCTGTCCTCGGCGTAGTCGAGGTCGAGCACCGGGGTGCCCTGGTAGATGCCGACGGAGACGGCGGCGAGGGCATGACGGATCGGATCGCCACTGATCCGTCCGCTCTGCAATAGCCCCGCGATGGCGTCTCTCAGGGCGACCCAGGCGCCGCTGATGGCGGCAGTGCGGGTGCCTCCGTCGGCCTCGATTACATCGCAGTCGAGGGTGATGGTGAGCTCTCCCAGGGCGTCGAGGTCGATGCAGGCGCGCAGCGCCCGCCCGATCAGGCGCTGGATCTCCAGCGTCCTTCCCCCCTGTTTGCCACGGGCCGCCTCGCGGGCGGTGCGCTCGGCGGTGGCGCGGGGGAGCATGCCGTACTCGGCGGTCACCCAGCCGCGGCCCCGACCGCGAAGGAAGAGAGGCACCCCCTCTGCCACCGAGGCGGTGCACAGTACCCGGGTGGCGCCGAACTCGACCAGGACCGAGCCCTCGGCATGCCGGGTGTAGTGGCGGGTGATGCGGATGGGCCGCAGCTCATCGGCACGGCGGTTGGACGGTCGCATGGCGGTGGTTCCTCATAGGCCCCTTCGGCGAAGGGCGTCGGCCCTTCAAAGCGGCGGCTATGATAGCGGATTCCGCGGTGCTGACGGGGACTCGGCGCCTTCCTCACGCGGAGCCCGCCGAGCCTACCCCTTGATGCAGACCAGGGGCTCGAGGCGGGCGACGCGATGGGCCAGGCCCGCCGCATCCGCCGCCCCCACCACCGCAGCGACGTCCTTGTAGGCACCCGGGGCCTCTTCCGCCACCCCGCGCAGGCTCGGGCTGCGGATGAGGATGCCGCGTGCGGCGAGGTCGTCCACTACCCGGCGCCCCTGCCACTGACGGGTGGCGGCATGGCGGCTCATGGCCCGTCCCGCGCCGTGGCAGGCGGAGCCGAAGGCCTGCGTTTCACTGGTCGCGGCCCCGGCCAGGACGTAGGAGGCGGTACCCATGGTGCCGCCGATCAGCACCGGCTGTCCCGCCGCGCGGAGCGCCTCCGAGATGTCCGGGTGGCCGGGGCCGAGCGCCCGGGTGGCCCCTTTGCGATGCACGAACAGGCGCCGCCGGCGCCCCTCCACCGCGTGCTCCTCGATCTTGCAGGTGTTGTGCGAGACGTCGTAGAGCAGGCTCAGGTCGGCGCCGGGAAACAACCGCGCAAAGGCCTGGCGGGTGAGGTGGGTGAGGATCTGGCGGTTGGCCAGGGCGCAGTTGATGGCCGCGCGCATGGCGCCGAGATAGCTCTGGCCGACGGCGGAGTGGATGGGGGCGCAGGCCAGCTCCCGATCGGGGAGCTGTATCCCATGCTGTCCGGCGCAGAGCAGCATTTTCTTGAGGAACTCGGTGCCGATCTGGTGGCCCAGACCTCGGCTGCCGCAGTGGATGCTCACCACTACATCATCCCTGCGCAGCCCATAGACCTCGGCGATCTCCGGCCGGTAGATCTGGGTGACCACCTGTACCTCCAGGTAGTGATTGCCCGAGCCGAGGGTGCCCATCTCGTCCTGCTGGCGCTGCTTGGCCTTGGCGGAGACATCGGTGGGCTCGGCACCGGACATCGCGCCTCCCTCCTCGATGCGCTCGAGATCGGCCTGGTGGCCGTAGCCGCGCCCCACCGCCCAGCGGGCGCCGCCCGCGAGCATCGCGTCCATCTCCTTGGGGGACAGGCGGATGCGGCCGGTACTGCCCACGCCGGCGGGTATCTGGTACTCCAGGGCATTGGCCAAGGCCTGCTGCAGGGGCATAACCTCCGCGCGGGTGAGTCCGGTGTGCAGGGTGCGTACCCCGCAGGAGATGTCGAAGCCCACCCCGCCGGCGGAGATCACCCCACCCTCGTCGGCGTCGAAGGCCGCCACCCCACCGATCGGGAAGCCGTACCCCCAGTGGGCGTCGGGCATGGCGTAGGAGGCCTGGACGATACCGGGCAGGGTGGCCACATTGGTGGCCTGCTCGAATACCTTCTCGTCCATGTCGCGGATCAGGGCCTCGTCGGCGAACAGGATGGCCGGCACGCGCATCGGCCCGCGGGGGGCGATGCGCCAGGTGGTGGGAGACAGGCGTTCGAGCTGGGAGCGGTTCACGGGGTTTCTCCTTGGCAACAGGGGTCGGGATCGCCGCCCGGTGCGAGCTGCGGCCGCGCGGTACCCTCACTACATTCTAGCCGGCGCGGGCACAACCCAGGCCCCGCGGGTGGCGGGGGAGGGGCAGTCCAACCGCATTTCGGCCGATTGGTGTTGCGGGAACGCTAACGCCGATGGCGCGATGCAGTAACCGCAAGGGTCTTGGCGAAGACAGCGGTGGGCGCGGCGACGTGCCGCCCCTAGAAGAGTAGAGGGTCTAACCCCAGAGGGTCCTCGTGTGACTCCGGCCGGATAATGGGTTTGCCCTATGGCCAAATGGTGAAATAGGCGCGAGCCGTATTGCACTGAAGGGCTTTCATCGTGCGGTGCACGATGCGGCGTTATTGTGCCTACAATCAAGCTCAGCCGGGGTCGGCTGGAGCGACTTGTTAGGCGATTATCGCTTGTATGGTTGGGGTTCTGGTAGCCATCGTCATGCCTCGGCTATTTAGGCACCGCCAGACGAAAGAGGCGCAAACAGATAAGCCGGGACTAAAGTGATGGCGACCTGCTCTCTACTCTACCCTTCCATCGGCGCTATTTTTTTATATTACCGCTATGTTATATTCTGTAGCGTCAGTGACCGTGGACGCCGTCGATGATCAGGAAGAGCGCGGCCACACTGTTTTAGCCGCCCACAAACCACACCATGTTCAGTTATACTCAACCGATAGCAATTTTCGGCTTCTTATCGCCGATAATCTGGAACTTTTCAGT
>Ga0208980_10000607_pt1 | contig 20637 bp, 12 predicted proteins | sample WetSurMetagenome_3_FD_187993 | JGI IMG/M metagenome (GOLD analysis project Ga0208980, IMG submission 187993) | Wetland microbial communities from Twitchell Island in the Sacramento Delta, sample from surface sediment Aug2011 Site A1 Bulk (version 2) | ecosystem: Environmental > Aquatic > Marine... | reverse complement strand
GGCGGTCAGGTCGGGAGCCTATGGCCGGCGTCAATTTTACCCTGCACTATCGGCTGCTGGTGCAGGGATCGGTGCGCCGGGTCACAGCCGACTCGGAATTCCGGCTCTACCTGCTGGTAGTCGCCGGAACGACACTGGCTATTGCGGCTTCACTGGTTTTTGTCGCCGGCACGCATCCGGCCTCCGCTGCCCGGCAAGCCCTATTCCAGGTTTCATCCATAATGACCACAACCGGGTTTTCAAGCGCCAACTTCGAAATCTGGCCGCATTTTGCCCAATTGCTGTTGATTGCCCTGATGTTCATCGGCGGTTGTGCGGGTTCTACGGCAGGAGGGCTCAAAGTCGGCCGCATCGCGCTTCTCTTTAAAGTTGTGGCGCGGCAGTTCCATAGAGTGATAAATCGCCGAGGTGTTTACGCTGTCCGCCTGGGCGGCACTCCGGTCCACGAAGCAACCATCCAGGGATTGCTGAACCTTATCCACCTGGCTTTGCTGGTCAATTTCTCCGCCTCGCTAATTCTGACCGCCTGTGGATTGGACATTCTTACGTCCATCACCGCTGTCGCAGCCTGCATGTTCAACGTCGGGCCGGGTCTGGGCGCAATCGGGCCCTATGACAACTACGGAGCCATGCCGGATTTGGCCAAATGGGTCCTCACGGTCTGCATGCTGGCAGGGAGGCTGGAATTCTATACCGTAATCGTGCTGTTTACCCCGGCCTACTGGCGCAAATAGTCCGGCCGCATGCCTAATTTTTAACTCAGAGTTACAGCTACAAACTGACAGCTGAATTTATAAGCCGGCAAGCCCCCGGCTGGATTCACCGGAATAGCTGGTTGCGCTGGAATTTGTGCATGTCGTAGGGCGCCGGCTCGCCTCCCAGCCAGCGATGAAACCAGTCCAGATGAGCGTTGTAGTAAAACGCCATATCATACCAGTCGGGCCAATGCCCGGCGTTCTGAAAGACAATCAGTTTTGAAGGCACTTTCATCTTTTGCAGCGCGGTAAAAAACTCGAGGCTTTGGGTGTATGGAACCCTGAAGTCCCCTTCGCCGGTGATTACGAGGCAGGGGGTCTTGAACTTCCTCACATGTTCGGAAGGAGACCATTTTCTGTAGAATTCCGAATCCCATGGCTCGCCTCCCAGATCCCATTCCGGGAACCACAATTCCTCTGTTGCTCCGTGAAACGCGGGCAGGTTGTAGAGCCCCATCATGGAAGCAAGCGCTTTGAAACGCGGAGTGTTCCCTTCAAACCACATGGTCATATATCCGCCGTAGGACCAACCCATGGCGCCCATGCGTTCCTTGTCGACATAAGGAAGCTTCTCCATCTCATCCGTGACCATCATGAGATCCTGAAACACCCGTCCGCCCCAGTCTTTGCGGATCGCATCCGTGAAGTTCTGTCCATAGCCCGTGGATCCGGTGGGATTGGCGAATGCCACGACATAGCCTTTGCCCGTATAGACTTGCCAGTCCCCGCGATAGGAATCTGTCCATTGGGATTGGGGGCCGCCGTGCACATTAAGAATCAGCGGGTATTTCGACGCCGGATTAAAGCCATGCGGCTTGATTACGAATACATGGACTTTATAGTTGCCGGCTCCCTGGACCCACATTTCCTCCGGTTTCCGGAAATCCACCTGGCGGATGAGATCGGTGTTGAAGCGAGTCAAAGGGCGCGGATCGGAAGCGTTCACGGCAGCCCGATAAATTTCCGGTGGTTCGCTGATTTTGCTGCGGGCATAGATCAGCGTCCTGCCATCCGGTGTCAGCAGCCATTTGTCGATATCTCCGTCAGTCAGAATGAGCTTTATCGCGCCCGTTTCCAGGTCCAGGCGATAAATGGGTTTCCGAGCCCTGTCTTCGCCCTGGAAGAATAGGGTTTTGGAATCGGAAGGCCACGCCAGGCCCGAAACCCAGTTGTCATGATTGGCCACATCGGTGAGGTAGCGAATGATCTGTGCGCCCCGATCGTAAACGGCAAGCCTGTACAAAGCCGATTCATACCCGGGCGTTGCCTGACTGCGATATCCGATATATCGACCGTCGGGAGAGTACAGGGGGCTTCCATCCCAGCCCTGGTTTGTCGCCGTAACATTAAGCGCGGACTGAGTATCCCCTTCGACAGGCACGATCCACAGGTCGGCATTAGTCGAGCTGGCCGGATCCGGATCGTGGTTGGAAACATAGCAGAGTTCGCGGCCGTCCGGCGAGAAGTCATATCCGCGATCCCCGGTCACAGAGAACGTAGGGCTGTCCCAGTATCCCGGTGTAAGATCCCGGATGATTTTCCCATCTTTTGCATCCACAAGCAGGATATGAGCGCGGGTTCCGTCCCGCCAGGAAGTCCAGTGCCGGTAGAGCAGGCTGTCCGCAACATGAGCCCGGAGTCTCCCTTGCTCCAATCCCTCGGCAATCGCGCGATTGCAGGCATCGTCAGCCCCGCACTCCGGATAAACACGCGCGGTTACGGCGATCCAGCGGCCATCTGGAGACAACCTTGGGTCCGAAACGCCGGTTGAAAAGTATGTGAGCTGGACCGGTTCGCCGCCGTCGACCCGAAGGGTGAAGAGCTGGGACTTGCCTCCCGCCCGGTCCGAAACAAATAGCAGCTGTTTGCCGTCGATGGCAAAGGCCGGCGAGACGTCGTTATGATGACTGAAAGTCATCTGGCGCAAATTGCCGCCATCGGACGCCATCATCCAGATTTCGGACCAGGTGTTTCCCCGCTCGAGATCATAGCGGCGCACCGCGAAAACGACATGTTTCCCGTCAGGACTGACGGCAGGCGCTGAAACAAAGGCGGTTTGATAAAAATCGGCGATCTCAAAGGCCCTGCGAGCCTGGGCCTGCTCCGGCCGGGCGAATTGGCCAGCCGAACAAAACAAAAGCAATACACCCACTCCTGTCCGAAAAAGCCTCATCCTCGGATCTCCTGAGCTTTTTGGCTATTATGCGCATTATTCAGAGCTTCACTGCTGCTGCGTCTCCGTCGGGCATGCATTCCATCGATTTGAGGCTCCAGGTTGCGTTATGAAGGTCCGAACTGCAACCTGCGGTCTCAAATCACCTCGCAGTTGTATCAGGAAAGCATGGTACATATGGGACGCTAGCGCTTTGTATTCAGCTCCTCATCGACCAGGGCAGCGATTTCTTCATAGGGGCGGACCCCGTTCAAATACCTGCCGTTAACAAACAAAGCAGGGGTGCCGTCCACCCCGGCTCCGGCTCCGGCGCGTATATCCTCGCGGATCCTGCCGCTGGTTCGCGACTGATCGAGACAGGCATTGAACGCGGCGGAATTGAGGCCGAGCTTGACCGCTTTTGCTTTGAGATCGCTGTTTTCCAGGCTTTTGGAATCCTGGAACAGTAGGTCGTGCATTTCCCAGAAACGGCCCTGCTCCGCCGCGCACAGAGAGGCTTCGGCAGCCTTTTGGGCAAAACGATGCATGCTGGTGAGAGGGAACTGGCGGAAAACCAGGCGGACCTTCTTGCCGTAGTTCTTTGGCAGTTCCTTCAGCGTCGTGCTGTAGTTTTTGCAATAGGGGCATTGAAAATCCGAGAAAACCACCAGGGTGACCGGCGCGGACGCGGGGCCGAGAAAAGGGCGTCCCGCAGCATCAACTTCGAAGCGCAGCGGCGGAAGCGATCGAACGACGCGGTGCTCCGTCTCCAGCTTTTTCAGGAATGTTTCCCGGACGCCGCTCTCCTTCTGCTGCGCCAGGTATTTTTTTATCTGGGCAGCCACTTCCTCCCTGGGCTTATTGATGCGCTGCTTGTTCGATTTGTAAAAGGCGTCGATTTCCTTTTCCGTGGGTTCCTGCGCATTCTGCCGGAGCTCCCTGGCGAGCAGTTCCTCCTTGGAAATCCCTCGCCGGGCTGCTTCGGACTGCAGCAGCTTCTCCTCGATGAGATCGTTTAGGGATTTCTCGAGTATCGCGTGCTCTCTCCGGGCAAACGAGGCCTTGGATTTAAGGACCTGCAATTCCAGCGATTCCAGATCAGCCGTCCCGGCCTCCCGGATCTGGGTTTCCGTTATTGCCACGCCGTCAACCGATGCCACCTGCTTGCCGGCGGTAGAGCTTCGTTTCTGACCGCAAAGCAGTTGGTTGCCCGGGCAAACGCCCGAAAGGATCAGCGCCAAAACCGCCGCCGCTCTAAAACTTAATCGCATTCCGCGCCTCTTTCTGAAGTAAACTCTGTTTTGAAGCCCGTGAGCCATGGATGCATTTGGGGGATTTGGGATTCCAAGGGCTCCCGAACCCCACGAAATGGTAACCGAGGGGATCCTGGGGACCAAGCCCCAAATTCACAGTGCGGGGATGCACAGGCAGCCGGATGCTTTTTCATAGCTCCGGCGCTATATTCCGGGATCGGTCTGCACACAGGAATCGGAAACAGGTGAGGGAACTCCGGATCACCAAAATCAGATATCCAAGGATCGGGATCCCTGCCGCCTTCGGATATCCGGGATTTGAGAATTTCATTGCAGGCTCTCATAACGATGAATGACCTAATCCATGCGGATAAAAGTCGAGACTGAGAAAGCGCCGGATGCGGCCAAATTTTGCGATGAACAGAAGCTCAACCGCTTCCACGCCCTCCTCATACTTCTCGGCATGATCACGCTGATTTTTGACGGCTATTATTCTCAGGTTATTGCTTACATACTGCCGGATATGATCAGGGACTGGCATTTGAGCCCCGTCGAAGCCGGATCGCTTGCTTCCTATGGGCTCATGGGGCTCATGATAGGCACTGCGGGCCTGGGAATGCTTGCCGACAGGATCGGCAGAAAAACTCCTCTTCTGACAGGCCTGTTCCTGTTCTCTTTCTTCGGCGGCGCCCTCTACTGGGCCCCTGATTTCAGGAGCTTTTGCATTCTTCGCTTCATCTCCGGCTTGGGAATCGGCGGCGTTTTGACCCTCACCATCACGCTGGCCACGGAATTCGCGCCCGCAAGGATCCGTGCGAGCATGGTCGCCTCAATGATGGCTGGTTTTATGATCGGTCCTGCGCTGGCCGGTTTTCTCTCGATGATGCTGGTTCCCGTATACGGGTGGCGGCTAATGCTGTTGTTTGCATTCATCCCGATTCTGTTCCTGCCGGTGCTTTACGTCTACCTGCCGGAATCCATCCGCTTCCTGGCTCAAAAGGGGCGGTTCGAAGATGCCATCGGGATACTGAGAAGAATGGAGCGCGCGGCCGGTGCCGCTCCGGTTCGGTGGGCCAAGGAGAGCTTTGTCGTCCCGGCGGCGAAAAGTGCAGGAGTTCGTCAGTTGTTTGCCTCCAAACTTGCCGTAACGACACTCCTGATTTGGATGGTTTATTTCTGCAACCTTCTGGTCATCTACGGACTTACCACCTGGCTGCCGACCCTGCTGGTCGCCGCCGGAATCCCTCCGGTAAAGAGCTATGGATATACTTCGCTGAATCACATCGGCGGAGCAGCGGGCGCTGTGGTCATCGGTGTCCTTATGGATCGTTTCGGCAGGAAGCCGAGCCTGATATTTTCTTATATATTTGCGGCAATCACCCTGTGGCTCTTCGGCCTCCTTACCGGAAGTCCAATGGGCCTCGTGCTGTTCGGCGCGGCGGCCGGTTTTTTCGTCAATGGCGCCCAATCCGCTCAGCATGCAGTCACGGGCGAGTTTTACCCCACGTTCGTCCGCTCTACGGGAGTAGGCTGGGCATTGACCATGGGAAGGTTCGGCGCAATCTGCGGACCGCTGCTGGGCGGCTTTCTTCAGGCCCGGGGATTCTCGATCGATCAGTATTTTGGCCTTTTCGCCGTTCCATGCATCCTCTGCGCCATCCTGGTCTGCTTCTACCGCATCAATGTGAAGGGGGAAACCCTCGAGGGTGTCGAGAAGAAGCTGCACGCTGTTACGGAAAAAAAAGAAATAGCTCTGGATTAGCCGGAGATGGCCGAATACCTTTCAGGCAACCGGGCCGCTCCTCGATCCGAATATTTTGTTGCCAACATGGATGGGTGTGGGTAGATTAGGTGCATCAGGAGGAATACACCCATGGCAGAGGCGAAGAAAGCCAAAGGGGCTCGGGGTATTGTTGCAATCGAAATTGAGCTGTGCAAAGGCTGCGGCTTTTGCATCGAGTTTTGCCCTTCCGGGGTGCTTGAATTCTCAGAGGAATTCAACAGCAAAGGATATCACCCGCCGCGCGCCGTAAAGCCTGAAGCTTGTACCGGCTGCGACCTGTGCGGGATTTATTGCCCGGATTTCGCCATATTTGGGAAGCTGCTGAAGACCGTTGCCTGAAAGGAGGCCCATTGAAAGCCGATCCCAAAGGTGTTTTAACAGGAGCGCACTTCCTGGACGGAGATCATGCATGCTGCGAGGGAGCCCTTTCCGCAGGCTGCCGCTTTGTGGCAGGGTATCCCATCACTCCGTCCACGGAAGTTGTGGAACGCATCGCCAATCGGTTCCCATCTGTCGGGGGCATTTTTATTCAAATGGAGGACGAAATAGCTTCTTCCATAGCCATCCAGGGAGCGGTGTGGGCGGGGGCGAAAGCCATGACCGTCACGTCCGGGCCCGGATTCTCGCTGATGATGGAGCATATCGGGCTGGCCGTAATGCTCGAGACTCCGTGCGTATTTGTGAATGTCCAGCGGGGAGGGCCTTCCACCGGGCTGCCCACCCTGCCGGGCCAGGCGGACATGATGCAGGCCAGGTGGGGCAGCCATGGAGATTACGAAATCATCGCCTTTTGCCCCAATTCGCCGCAGGAATGTTTCGACCTGACTATCCGGGCTTTCAACCTGGCCGAAGAATACCGCGTGCCGGTCATGATGATGATGGACGAGTGTGTCGGGCACATGACGGAAAAGGTCGTAATCCCGAAGGCGGAAGAGATCGAGGTGAGAGCGCGCCGGTATACGACGGCAAAGCCCGGCGAATATCTGCCGTATTTCACAAACGGGGATATCGTGCCGGCGATGGCGAAGGCGGGAGACGGCCACAAATTCCATGTGACAGGGCTGACGCACGATGAGAGAGGCTATCCGGTCATGAATGCCGAAGCCCAGGAAAAATGCGTGCGGCGGCTTGTGGAAAAAATTCGCAACAATGCCGGGAACATCATCACCCTGGAAGAGACCGAAACCGAGGGCGCGGACGTTGTTGTGGTTTCTTACGGGATCACTTCGAGAGTAGCCGTGAAGGCCATTGAAATGGCGAAAGACGAGGGCATAAAGGTCGGCCATCTCCGGCTGATAACCGCCTGGCCGTTCCCCGAGGCGCGCATCCTTGAACTCGCCGCTCGCGTCAAAGCATTCGTGATGCCCGAGCTCAACTACGGGCAGATGTTCTTCGAGCTGCAGCGCACCATCGGAGGCAAAGCCCGATCGTACCTGGTCCCTCACGGCGGCGGAACAGTCCACGATCCCAAGGTTATCTTCGAGAAGATCAAGGAGGCCGCATGGTAAATCCAGCCAATCCCGTCAGTCAGTATCTGAGAACGGATCGAATCCCGCACATCTGGTGTTCCGGCTGCGGCCTGGGCACCACGGTCAACTGTTTCGTGCGGGCCGTCGAAACGTGCGGCATCCCGCTGGAACAGATCAGTGTTGTGTCCGGAATCGGCTGCACCGGCAGGGTCGCAGGTTATTTGAAGCTGGACAGTTTTCACACAACGCACGGCCGCCCCATACCATTCGCCACCGGCCTGAAGCTGGCCAACCCGAAACTCAAAGTCATTGTTTACAGCGGGGACGGCGATCTCTTTGCGATCGGCGGCAACCACTTCATCCACGCCGCCCGCCGGAATATGGATTTGACGATCATCTGCGTCAACAACTTTACCTATGGAATGACGGGAGGCCAGGTCACACCCACCACCCCGATTGATGCCATCGCCTCGACTTCGCCCTACGGAAACACGGAAGAGCCGTTCAACCTCCCGCACCTCGCGGAATCCGCCGGCGCCGTCTATGTGGCGCGATGGACGACCTTTCATGTCCGGCAGGCAACCAAGGCCATGAAAGAGGCGATCCAGAAGAAAGGATTCAGCTTTGTGGAGCTTATCAGCCCCTGCCCGACCCTTTATGGAAGAAGGAACCGGCTGGGAGACGGCCTCGAGATGATGCAATTTTACAAAGAAAACAGCGTGATCCAGAACGGCGCGGATACGCGCGAGGTCGGCCTGGATTTCAAGGGAAAAATCACCTGCGGCAAATTCATCGATCGCGAGAAATCCTCTTACCTCGAGATGTACAACACAAAAATGGCTGAAAGATTCGGATCTTCCTTTGAACCTTACGAGGGGGTGCTATGAGCGCGACGGAGATCAAGTTCGGAGGATTCGGCGGCCAGGGAGTCATACTGGCGGGCATCATCATCGGGCGCGCCGCCAGCATTTATAACGGCAAGTTTGCAACCCTGACGCAGAGCTTTGGACCCGAGGCGCGCGGAAGCGCCTGCAGCGCACAGGTGATCGTTTCCGATAAAACGATCCTGTACCCCTATGTCACGAAGCCCGAAATACTCCTCGTCATGTCGCAGGAAGCCTGCAACAAGTTTCTGCCGGAAACGACCGATGACGCAACCCTTATTATTGAAGAGGATCTCGTCAAGCCCAGAGGGCTCAAGCCCGGCATGAAGCTTTACGGCATTCCGGCGACACGCCTGGCCGAGGAATTGGGACGCAAAATGATCCTGAACATCGTCATGGTGGGCTTTTTTACCGCCATGACCCGCGTCGTCAATCACGAGGCCGCCCGCGAAGCAGTGAAGGCCTCCGTGCCCCCGGGAACAGAGGATATGAACCTGAAAGCCTTCGAACGCGGCTACCAATACGGGCTTTCCATCACAAAATGATTCCAAATTTGAGATTGAGGGGCGTCCCGGTTGGAGCCGCTATCAGTTCCTGAAAAAGCCAGGGCATTCGGGCGCATCGCAACGGCTGGATTTTTTAATCTTTAGTGACCGCAAGAGAAGCTGTCCGCATGTTCTTGAGTCTGCGCAGCGCGTCTGCCTCAAGACGGTTTAATCATGGGCCATTTAATTTATACGGGTTCGTTCGCGGCGCTTGAGCTGCGCTGGAGCCAAATAGTCTCCGCACTCAAGGAAGATGATCCTTTGAAGGAGATCAACGTCCTGGTCGGCTCCAATCTCCTCGCATCCTATCTGAAGCGCCGCGTTGTGCAGAATGGACGAATTGCCGCAAACATCCGGTTTCACACATTCCTGGATCTAGCCTCGCTTCTTTCGGACGGACCCGGTCGTTCCCCGGGGAAACCGCATCTTCCACACCTTGGCGCCTCGGTCATCCTTGAAGGGATTCTCGCATCCATTCCCCCTGCGGTATTTGCCCCCCTCTCTGCTTATGCCGGATTTCGGGATGCCCTGCTGGAGACTTTCAGGGATCTGCGTGATGCGGAAATCAGCCCGGGCGACCTGGAAACAGCCATTCAACAAAAAAACAGAAATCCCGACCGCAGCGAAAATCTTCAGGCGCTGGCGGACCTTTACCGCAGGTTCCGGGATTTCACGAGTCACTTCCATGACGTGGCCGATGATTTTCGATCGGCCATCCGAAGTGCTCCCGATGCCCGAAGGCTGCTGGGATCAAGGCAGCTGCTTGTTTACGGAATCTATGATGTCACCGGACAGCAGTCCAGCCTCCTGGCCGCTTTAAAGCACAGCCTCGAGATGATCTATTTCATTCCGTTCGTACACGAAGCGGTTTCGGATTTTGCCACACCATTTCTTGAAGAGCGCGTCCGGGAACTTGGTGTGGATCCCGTGCCCGTCGATATCGAGCCGACGGCCGACAGCCTGGGCTGCCTGGCCGCACGGGGATTCGGACTTGCCGATGCCCGGGAATCCGGAATGAAAACCAATCCTGCTCAGGACAAATCCGTCGCCCTGGTCTCCGCGCCCGGAGAATCGCGCGCGGCTGTTGAAGTTGTCAGGGAAATTTTCCGCGCCATAGGAGACGGGACGATCCGGGGATTCCATGAAGCCGCGGTGATTCTTCGCCAGCCTGAAAATGATGTCCCCATCCTGACGGAAATGCTTCGGCTGCGCGGGGTCCCATATTTTTTGCAGGGCGGCGCCAGCTTTGCCGATCGTCCTGTCAGCAAAGCAGTCCGGGCGCTGAGCGGCCTGCAATCCGCCGGCTTTTCGCGCGAAGCGGTCCTTGCCGCTATGGAGCTTGTGGCGGCGGCTCAGCCTGCAACTTCGACCATAGCTTGGGATGTGCAGAGCTGGAGGGTTCTTACCAATGAGCCCCAGTTTATCGCTGGGCTGCAGTCCTGGGATGAAGGAGTGGAATCGCTTATCGGGCAAGCGCGCAGGGATCTTTGGAAAGCGGAAAACAGCGCGCCGGAAACCCGGGAGGACGAGGATTCCGAGTACGGTTTGATGTCGGTCCGGATTGCCGAAAAACGGCTGGAGGCTGCAAAGTCCCTGCGGGAAGGTTGGCGAATCCTGCGCCAGGCCGCTGCGGACTGGCCCGCAGCGCTGCCCTGGAAGGATTGGGCGCATTTTCTCGATCGGCATCTCGAGCCTTTATTGGGGGAAACGGACGACTGGCCGCTTTTTTCCTCAGTTCTGGACGAAATATCCGGTCTCGAGGCACTCGGCCTGATTCGAGATTCGAGATTCGGGATTCGGGATTCGGCAACCGGCGCCCTGGCAGGGGAACCGGTATCTGCGGACCGGCTGAGGGCGGCCTTGCGACAATCGATGGCATCCCTCACTCGCACGGCAGGCCGTTTCCAGCGCAGCGGCGTTAACCTGCTCTCGACGAGCGCCGCCCGAGGCCTCAGGTTTCCGCTGGTCATTATCCCCGGGCTCGATGAAGGCCGGTTCCCGGCGAAATTGCGCCAGGATCCGCTGCTGCTGGATTCTGAGCGCTCGTGGATGCAGAAGCTCCCGATCAAATCCAGACGCGTGGATGAGGAAAAACTGCTGTTCGATATGGCTGCGCGCTCCGCCTCCAAACGATTGGTGCTCATGACCTCCCGCCTCGACGAAAGCTCCGATCGTGAGCGCATTCCCTCACAGTTTTTTCTCCGGGCGGCAGCGGCGATTCGGGGCGGCATCGTTTCGATGCGTGAGCTGAGCCTGGGTAATATACCCGGGTTTCGCTCCGTGAGTCTTGATAATCCGGCTCCCCCCAAAGATGAAATTGCCGTGGACGAAAGTGAGATCAGGCTCCGGATGGTGTCTTCGGATCGCCAAACGGCGCAAAAGGTGCTCGAGGCGCTGGCTCAACTGGAGCCCCATCGGTTAAGACGGTCTATGGCCTACGACCATGCGCGTTGGAATAGGAAGTTGACAGAATACGACGGCCGCCTTGCGGATAACGCACTCATTCAATGGGTGGCGCAGAAGATGGGATCTGCCGCCGGCGAAGTCTCCGCAAGCCGCCTGGAGGAATACGCCAAGTGTCCCTATTACTTTTTCCTGAAGCGTGTTGTGAACCTGGAGCCGTGGGAGGAACCGGAGCGGGCGGATGCGATGGATCCCCTGGATAGAGGGCTTGCCGTCCACTCGATCCTCGAGGGCTTTCTCAAGGATTTCCGCGGCGTGAAATTTCAGGCTGAATCTGAAGAAATGCTCTGGAATGCCCTCGAGAAGATCGCTTCCGAAAAACTGGAAAAAGCAAGGCCGGCAGGAATTCCGGATCTGCTGTGGGAAATTGAGCGCGAAGGTCTTCTGAGAATGCTCCGGCAATGGCTGGCGTTTGAAAAACGCAGACCCGGAGAGCCCATGCCTGTAACCGAATTGGAAAGACCATTCGGAGAATTTGGCCCGCAAGAGCGTTACCCTGCATTCCGCCTGAAAGCCGGCAAGCATACCTTTGAATTCCGCGGCAGAATCGACCGAGTGGATTTGTCCCCGGATGGCAAGCGGGCCCGCGTGGTCGATTACAAAACCGGTACGCTGCCCGACTCAATGGCCAAAGCTTCGCGGCCGCTGCTCATGTCGGGCGAGAAGATCCAGATTGCGGTTTACCGGGGCGCCCTTTCCGTCATGCAGGGCTTCGAAAATATTGAACGGGTGGAAGGTGAATATCTGCACCTTCAGCCCAAAGACGCGCGGACGGTGCCGTGTCTTTTCACCGCTGAGCAACTGGGTACGGCATGCGAGACCTTGCCGGGCATTCTGTCTGTTGTGGGCGACGGGATCGAGAGTGGCGTTTTTTTTGCCAGGACCCGGGGCACGGTTCGCCCCTCGGGCCATTGCGAATACTGCGACTTCCTCACGGTCTGCGGAAAGGATCGCGTGCAGCGTGAAGAGCGCAAGGCGAACGACGAGGCCGTTCTCAAGTTCCTTCAGATTTTGGAGGCCCCCCTGTGATGTCCGGAGATCCCAAATCCCCGCAGGCCGCCAACGACCGAACTCAACGGCGCAGGGCCATAGAAGACACCAGCCATTCTTTAGTGGTGGAGGCCTCTGCTGGAACCGGCAAGACCAGCACGCTTCTGTCGAGGATTCTTTATCTGGTGCTCGTAAAAGGTCCATTGGGAGAACCGCTGCGTCTCTCCCAAATCTGCGCCATCACTTTTACGGAAAAGGCAGCGGGCGAGATGAAGGTGCGGCTCAGGCGGCACTTTGAAGAAATCATTGCGGGAGAATCGGTTCCTTCGCTTTGCATTCCGGGGCAGCCGGGTCGTTCGACAAAGGATGCAAAGGGCAACGGCTTCGAGGTTTTTGAGGCGCGGGCGCGCGAAGCTTTGAGGGACCTTGAGACGGCGTCGATATCCACGTTCCACTCTTTCGCGGTTTCATTGCTCAAGGAGAGGCCGGTCGAGGCAGGTCTCGATCCGTATTTTTCCGCGCTGGATGAGGTCCGGAGCGAATTGTTTTTCCGGGAAGTCTGGGAGTCCTGGATTGGCCGGGCTCTGGCGGAACGCCACCCGGTGCTGGAGCGGGCGCTGCGGAACGGATTCAGCCTGCTAAGCCTTCAGCAGCTTGCCGGAACCCTGCGGCTGAACATAAATGCCGTGCGCGCGCTGCATTGCGATTCCCCGCCGACCGACGCGCAGATCGAGGAGCAGATTCGGGATTTGCTCCGACAAGGCCGTGATTTCCGGAGCAGAATTCTGAATCCCGGAGACCGGTTGATCGAGCATCTGGAAAGGGCGTTGGACTGGCTGGAAAATCCGGAAGGGGAAGCCGTCCGCCCATCCAGGCCAGGCAACGCCGGATCCTCAGCAAACTGGAAGGGAGGCAAGGATACCGTTCAGAGCGTGCGGGTCTATATTCGCGAGGTTGCGGACTTTTGCACTTGCAGTCAAAACCTGTCCTTGCAGCGGATTTTGCACGAAGTGATCCGGTGGATGACGGATGATTTTTTGCCGGTGTGGGAAAGCCGGAAGCGCGCCGGCGCCATCCTCGATTTTGACGATCAATTGCGGCTGGCACGCGACCTCCTCACTCAAAACAGAGCTGTGCGGGGCGAATTCCAGGCGCGCTACAAAGCCTTTCTGGTTGATGAGTTCCAGGACACGGATTCCATCCAGTGGGATATCGTCCGGCTGCTTTCGTCCGCCGATCCCATGGAACGGGATATCACCCGGCTCCGGCCGGCCCCAGGTAAGCTTTTTATTGTTGGAGATCCGAAACAGTCCATTTACCGCTTCCGCAATGCGGACATCGAGACCTATCTCGGAATTGTCGATCCCGGGAACATGAAGTCTCTCGGACTGGAAAAGCTGCAACTGACGACGAATTTCCGGTCGGTTCCCTCCATACTCCGTTTTGTAGACAATGTCTTCAGCGGCGTGATGCAGCCTCCCTCCGACGGGCTGTATCAGCCCTACTATCTTCCTTTTGGAAATTCAGGTGGCCGGCTGGAGGAACCATCCCCGCCCTCGGTCCACCTTCTTGGGGACAGGGAGGGAGATGATTCAAGCCGGACGGTTCGCGAATTCCTGACGGCCGAAGCATCGAGGATTGCCAGGCTGATCCTTCGCATGCGCGGTTCCGAATCCTGGCAAGTTCAGGATGCCGGCGGCGAGGGCATTTCCTGGAGGCCGCCCCGGTATGGGGATATCGCAATTCTGCTTCCGGTGCTCAGCCATGCGAACATACTCGAAGAGGCTCTGCGCGATTTGGGAATCCCATATGTTTTGGAGGGAGGTAAGTTTTACTATGCCCGCAGCGAGGTTTCCTCCGCCATAACGGTCTTGCGCGCGGTGGCGAATCCAAACGACGGCATCGCGCTTTATGGCGCTCTACGATCAATTTTCTTCGGATTGTCCGATGAGGATTTATTGAGAGCCCGAATCCAGAATCTGGCGTTGGATTATCGCGAACAGGTGCCGGAACAGTCCCCGCTTCATTACCCTTTTGAGGTCCTGCGCGATCTTCACCGGCACCGCCATGAAAGGCGCGCCTCGGAGAGCCTCGAGATCCTGCTTCAGAAAACGGGGGCGCGGGAAGTTCTGTCTGCGCGCGGATTTCAGTCCCTGGCGAACCTGAACAAGCTTGCGCGCACACTGCGCGCGCTCCAGGGCGAGGAGACCTTTTCCCAGGTAGTGGATCTGCTGGGCATGATGGACGAGGAGGGCCTGGCCGAAAGTGAAAGCCGGCTCATGGAGGAGCGGAGCGATGCCATCCGCATCCTGTCCATCCATAAGTCGAAGGGGCTCGATTTCCCGATAGTTTTCGTCGCGACCCTCGGGGCCAAAAGGAAGAACCGCTCCAGAAGCCTGCTGGCCGACTTTCACGATAAAGCGGTCTTCGGACTCAGCATCGGATCCAAGGAATCGGGGCTGCGGACGCCGGGATGGGACCGGTTGTCCGAAGAGGACAAAAAGCGGGAGGATGCGGAATTGGTGCGCCTCCTGTATGTGGGACTGACGCGCGCCCGGGACCACCTGGTGCTTTCCACGCACACGCAGCGCTGGAAAATGGACGACGAAAATGACCGGTGGATCCCTGATGTCGAGGCCACTCGCCTCAAGCCGTTTGGCCCCTCACTGGTGCAATGGCTTGCTGGCGATTACGGCCTGGCCCGATGGGTGGATGTGGACAGCCTGGATGCCGCCGGCCCGCCTCAGACAGCCGCCTCGCCGGTCACGAAGGACTGGCGCGGACTCGCCGTTCAGGAATACGCGGCCTTGCATGAATTGCTCAAGGCTGCACCTTCGGCCGAGGGCTTGCCGGCAGCCGTGCATGAAGAGTCTGCCGGCGAAGACAGTGCGATGGCGGGAGATCCCCGCGAAGCGGCCGCAAGCCGCTCAATCCGCCTGGGTGTAGCGTTTCACGAAGCCATGGAACGGGTAAATCTTCTGAGCCCGGATGGCCTGGCCGAATGTGTCGAGGCCACGGGCGTTCGGCATAATCTGGATCCCGCAGGCGTCCGGGATCTGGAGTTTATGATGCGCACAACCCTGTCCTCCGCCTTGATGGAACGGGCACGCGCGGCCATTGGTTCAGGGGGGCAGTTTTTGCGGGAGGCTCCTTTTGTGCGTCCCATAGGCCCTTCCGGCATTGATGAAGGCAAAATCGACCTGCTTTTCAGGGAAACGGATGGATGGGTGCTCGTGGATTACAAGACCGACTGGGTTCGGAGTGATGGCGAGGATGCCGGGCACTATTTTCGCGAAAAGTATGCCGGTCAGGTCCGGGGATACCTGGAAGCTTTGAGCGCTCTATCCGTAAAAGTCAGCTCCGCATACCTGCTGCTGGCGCGGACAGGCGAGGCGATATCCATGATTCGGGATTCGAGTATCGAAAATGGCGATTGAAAATGCTTCGATCGCGAAGCGGAAGGGAAGCGGACGGATTCGGGAAAATCCGTCCGCGCTACACATTTAGATCTTAATGCGATGATCGTCTTTAGGGCAGATCCAGTACATGCCGCCCGGCATCTCCCGATATTTGATGACCTTGGTGGCCACCATCGAGGTGCCGCACTGCGGGCATGCATGCTCGTGCGTTTCTCCCTTATCGAGAAGGCTCGCTCGCGCCGTTTTGGAGATTTTTTCCGCCATTAAAAGTTTCCTCCTTTTCTATGAGTGCCTGGACATAAAAATCGTGAATTTTACGGTTCCGGACGGCTCCGGTCAACCCTATTCTTTGGTTTTTTTATAATTCCGTCCGCGATCCCCGAAATACTGCAGCAGCACTCCTGTGGAGCCTTTCGCAGCTGAACGGGATCCGGGTCTGTCTTAGCGGGGTAGCCGACTGAATCTTTTTGCCGAGAAGGGGGCGATCCCGCTTCGAAACCTGAACGGTAGACATGCAACAATCTCTACAATTTCCGGCTAAACCATGAGGTTGGTTGCGAACAGCCTGAAGCAGCCCGCTCGGCTCTCTCGACTTTTGCGATTGGCGCACCCGTGCCGATGGTGTCCATTTATTGGTACAGGAAGTGGCCTCGTGGCAGTCCATGGGGGATCTCCACAGTTTGCGCTGCTCAGCTTTCTCTGTTAAGACATTGATACAAAGCCCGGAGGCAATGGCAATAGTTATAGCGTTGTTGGGTGCGCAATTCTGTGCAGTTATGTGCCGGTTACAGTAAGTGTTTTTGCACTTGCACACTTTGGATTTACAGGGCCATTCTGTCGTCGCTTCAGGTTCGCGCTATCCGATTCCGGCTTCAGGAATAAACTGGCATATCTAAAATGAATACGGCTGATGGGGAAGGAAAATCCAACTGCCTCAAATCTCGCATTGTTGGAATGAGCCAAAGTCCCCGAGGTTCCACTCGTTTCTGGATTTTTGGGTGCTTTGGCCCGCGCAACCATTCTCCGGGAATATAGGGCGTGGGACATATCTGATTTTGTGCGCGTGCATCTTCCTATGGCTGGGTCCGGTTGGTACAATCAGTGCTCTTCGGTTCGCACATGCGCCGACGCGGGACTGCCGGCGGGCAAAGACCGATGGGTGGAGGAACCTATGGTGGATGATCTGGAGGAAGAAGACTTTGCCTCAATGTTCGAGGCATCGCTTCAAACCAGGCAGCTCGAAAAGGGTGAAACAGTTGAGGGCAAGATCGTTGCCATCGGCCAGGAGGTTGCCTTGGTCGATGTCGGAGGCAAGGGCGAGGCTGTTCTCAATGTCGATGAACTGAAGAACGCCGAAGGCCAGGTCGAGGTCGCTGTTGGCGATTCCATTCAGGCGATGGTGGTTTCTACGACCGGCGGCGTGACGCTCTCACGAAGATTGGCGGGAGCTGCCGCGAACGATCGGCAGTTCGAGGACGCTTTTCACAGCGGCCTGCCGGTGGAGGGCAAGGTTGAACGGGCGATCAAGGGAGGCTACGAGGTGCGGCTTGGGCGTCGACGGGCGTTCTGCCCGATTTCCCAGATCGATGTCCGCGGGGCGGACACTTCGGCACACGAAGGGAATGTCTACCAATTCCGGATTGTCGAATATAGGGATGGGGGTTCGAACATCGTTGTCTCAAGGCGGGCGCTTCTCGAGGAGGAACAGCAGGCAAAAGAAGCCGATGTCCGCGAAAAGATCGTTCCCGATGCTGTCCTGCCCGGCCGCGTCGTTTCCGTCCGCGACTACGGAGCCTTCGTCGATCTGGGAGCAGGCATCCAGGGCCTGCTGCACGTATCGGAAATGTCATGGTCTCGCGTATCGAGCCCTTCGGAGATCGTCAAGCCGGGTGAGGAAATTACCGTAAAGGTTCTGCGCGTGGACGAGGACAAGAAGAAGATCTCGCTCGGGTTGAAGCAGCTCTCTGCCGATCCCTGGTCGAAAGCAGGAGATATGTACAAAGCAGGTCAGACTCTGTCCGCCCGGGTTACGCGTGTCGCGGAGTTCGGCGCCTTCGTAGAACTCGCTCCGGGAATCGAGGCACTGGCCCACGCTTCCACATTCGCGCCCACCGGGTCAGGAGGCTGGTCGAGCCAGGTTGTTCCCGGGATGACGGGCACATTTGAGATACTATCCATCGACCTCGAGCAGAAACGGATCGGCGTAGCCCTGGTCGGGGAAGGTTCAGGGCCGGCCAAGGCGACTGCGGGAATCCGAGCCGGCATCGCTCCCGGAGCACGGTTGACTGGAAAGGTCGAGCGGCACGAGAAATTCGGCGTGTTTGTCTTCCTGGCTCCCGGTCGCACGGGCCTCATCCCGTTAAGCGAAACCGGCGTGGCGAAGGAGAGCGAAATCCAGCGAGCCTTTCCTGTCGGGGCGGAGGTGGAGGTCATCGTGCTCGAAGTAGATCCGTCGGGACGGCGTATTCGCCTGAGTGCAAGGGCGGTGATGGAAGCGCGCGAAGCCGAAGAGATGCGCGAGTGGACCGAAAGTCAGCCGTCTTCCGCTGAGGGCTTCGGGACGCTTGCCGATAAACTGCGCTCGGCTCTCAAGCAGCGCAAGCCGTAAGACTCTCGGCTCCTCTATGTCGCACAATGGATTTGCAGGCAGATGAAATCTCATTCTTGCGATATCCGATTTTCCTCCCGCCACACGGAGCAAAGTCCCGCAAGTCTGCCCATAAAGCTTTTGCCCAATAATTTGAGAGCCGAAATTGCAGTTCGTGGCTATGATCGCAATTCCGGAATTGCTATATTTTGTCTGCGATGTCGAATTCCCGATCTCGAATCTCGAGTCCCCGATCTCAAGTCGAAAAGCCCCTGTATAACGCATACGGCGGCTTCCTGAAAGAGAAGTTCGGTTGCCGTGTGTACAAAGTCAGCGTCGACGGGGGATTTTCCTGCCCGAATCGCGACGGCACGCTGGCGGTGGGAGGATGCACCTATTGCAATAACGATTCATTCCGCCCGAAAACAGCCAGCAGCCTCAAACCGGTTTCCGAGCAGGTTGCCGAAGGAATCAGCTATCTCAAGAACCGGTACGGTGCGGCGAAATTCGTCGTCTATTTCCAGCCATTCACAAATACACACGCTCCTCTTGAATCTCTAATTCCTCTCTACGAAGCGGCCATTTCTCATCCGGATGTCGTGGGTCTATCGCTGGGAACCAGGCCGGATTGCGTCGACGAAGGCAAGCTGGCCTGGCTGGAAAGGCTCGCGCGGGACTTTTTTATAACGCTCGAGTATGGACTGGAATCGATGCACGACAGGACGCTGCAGCGCATCAACCGGGGGCACGATTTCCAGTGCTGGCTGGAGGCGATGAATCGCAGCCGCAACAGAGGCATCTGGCTGTGTGCGCATGTCATATTGGGATTTCCATGGGAAAGCCGCGCTGAGATGCTGGAAACGGCTTCGGTTCTATCGGATAGGGGACTGAATTTTTTAAAGCTGCACCATCTTCATGTCGTGCGTGACAGCGCTATGGCGGATGAATACCGGGTTCATCCATTTCCCCTTCCGGGATTGGCGGAATACGTGGATCTGGTTGTCGACTTTCTCGAGCGCTTGAGCCCGGACATTTTTATCGAGCGGCTTTTTGGATTTGCTCCCGAGGAGCAGTTGATCGCGCCGGTCTGGGGGAAAAACAAAGCGGAAATACACCGCCTCATCGTGCAGCGTCTGCAGGAGCGAAACACCTGCCAGGGCCGCTTAGCAGTGGTTAGCGGTTAGTGGTTGGCGGTTAGCCCAATTCACGCGAATTAGTACTGCTTTTTTAATTGGTATTTTGCCTTCATCTATTCCGGACTGCATCTTAATCCTGTCGAACCACTAACCGCTAACCACTAATTGCGATTAACGTAGTATGTCCGGATCCATTGATCCAGAGTAGTTCTGGGATCCCGGACTACCTCCGGCGTAATCTCAAACTGCTGGACGCCTTGTGTCCTGCGTATCAGGTTTAGTCCATGTTCATAATCCTTCAAAATTTCCGCGAACACATCCTCAAGCCTGTCTCCGCTCTCAAGGGCTTTTTGGCTTAGCAGCCGCGCGGCTTCGGGGTGGAGACGGATCTGGATCCCGTTTCGTTTGGACCATTCATCGGCAATCCGGTTGAAGGCAAAATCCATTTCAACCAGCTGGTCGGCTTTTGCAGATTCCAGAATCTCTCCCAGCACTTCGTCGGGTTGATCGACCATTCTGGCTGTCAGTTCGAGATGTTTTACGGATGAGTGTGGAAGGTTGTATTTGTATTCCCGGAAAGTGCGCTCGCAGACGCCCACAAGGCTTCGAGCACCCGTATGGTCCTCGTAGGCCCTCTGGGCGATCCGATAGAGCCCAGGATCCGTCGGGATCAGCTCAATGCCGTAGGAATCGAAGGCGTTGACATACTGATTCATGATGGATCCCTCGGAATTCTTGAGGATCTGGAACAGGTCGTCGACACTCAATTCCTTGCAGCTGACGACCACGGGCAAGCGGCCCACGAATTCGGATTCGAAGCCGTATTCGATGAAGTCATTGCTCTTGGCGAGCTCAAAATAGTCCTCATCTCTGGGTGCAGAGCGGCCGGTTGAGCTAAACCCTATCGATTTGGCGCCCACGCGTTTGCGGATGATTTCCGCGAGCCCGTTGAACGCCCCGCTGACAATGAACAGGATATGCCGCGTGTTTATAACCGAACGCGCGACCTTCCCTTTGGATTGAAATTCCATTGCAGCCTGAAGCTGCGAAGTCAGATCGAAGGGTGTGCGGAGGCTTACTTCTGTTTCTTCCATGAGCTTCAAAAGCCCGCGTTGAACCCCGCCTCCGCTGACGTCTCGTCCCAGGATATTGGCGGGTGTGGCGATCTTGTCGATCTCATCCAGATAAATAATGCCGTATT
>Ga0208980_10000605_pt1 | contig 20644 bp, 15 predicted proteins | sample WetSurMetagenome_3_FD_187993 | JGI IMG/M metagenome (GOLD analysis project Ga0208980, IMG submission 187993) | Wetland microbial communities from Twitchell Island in the Sacramento Delta, sample from surface sediment Aug2011 Site A1 Bulk (version 2) | ecosystem: Environmental > Aquatic > Marine... | reverse complement strand
TCATCAAGATCTCCGACCGCCGGGTCCTGGTCATCCTGGTCACGCCGTTCCACATGGTCTTGACCGAAATGCTCGAGTCCGCCCTGCCCCTGACCCAGGTCGAGCTCGACCGGGCTTCCCAGTTCGTCAATCAGAATTTCCGGGGCAAGACGATCCAGGCCGTCTCCGAGGCCCTGGCCCGCGAGCTGCCCCGGCACCGGATGAAGTCCGAGGACGCGCTGAACAAGCTCCTCGACCTCCTCCGGGCCTCGATCGACGCGGAAGGACAGGACCGCATCTTCCTCCAGGGCACCTCGCGGCTGCTCGGCAAGGGCGGGCTCTCCGACATCGACAAGCTCCGGGCCCTCTTCCGGAGCTTCGAGGAGAAGTCCTCACTGGTCCGGCTGCTCTCGGATTTCATCAGCCTGGAACGGGTCAAGGTCCTGATCGGCGAGGAGGCCAATTTTCCGAACGTCGCGGATTGCTCCCTCGTCCTTTCCCATTACGGCTACAGCAACCAGGTCCTCGGGACCCTGGGCGTCATCGGCCCGAAACGCATCCCCTACGAAAGGATCATCCCGCTCGTCGACCGGATGGCCAAACGTGTCAGCCTGGCCATCACGGTCTTCGGCAAAGAGGTCAGCCTATGACGGACGAAAAACACAAGGGCGGCGACGAGATCGAGTTCATTCCCCAGGAGCCGGCCGCCGGCGAGGGCGGGGCGGAGACCGCCCCGACCGCCGAGAAAAAGGAGCCGGAGGACAAGTCGGCCTCCGAGGGCGCTCGTCATCTCAAGGACAAGCTCAAGAAGAAAGAGGCCGAGATCAAGCACCTCAAGGAGGAGCTCGACGACCTCAAGGAGACCCATCTGCGCCGGCTCGCCGACATGGAGAACCTGCGCAAGCGCTTCGAGCGCGAGAAGACCGAGTTCCAGCAGTTCGCGCTGAACGGCCTCATGCTGGAGCTCCTGGCGATCGGGGACAACTTCGAGCGGGCCCTCCAGAGCGCCCCGCCGGACGCGGAAGGGAAGACCTTCCGTGAGGGCGTCGAGCTCATCTTCCGCATGTTCCAGAACCTGTTGGCCAAGCACGGGGTCCGGCCGATCGCGCTGGAGAACCGGGCCTTTGACCCGAACTTCCACCACGCCATGACGGTCGAGGAGTCCGAGGCGGTCGCGGAGCCGACCGTCGAGGAGGAGCTCCAAAAGGGATATATGCTGCACGACCGCCTGTTGCGCCCGACCCTGGTCAAGGTCCTCGTTCCGAAGAAAGGACAATAACCCCATGGGACGCGTCATCGGCATCGATCTCGGCACGACCTACTCCTGCGTCGCCACCCTCGAGGGCGGCAAGCCGGTCGTCATCCCCAATCTGGAGGGCCTGCCGACGACCCCCTCGGTCGTGTCGTTTACGGCGGCCGGGGAGCGGCTGGTCGGGACCCTGGCCATGCGCCAGGCCGTGACCAACCCGGCCAACACCTTTTACGCCGTCAAGCGACTGATCGGGCAGAAGTACAAGTCGGCCCAGATCCAGGAGGCCCTGACGCGGCTGCCATACGAGTTGAAGGAGGCGGCCAACGGCGACGTCGCAGTCGTCCTGGGCGACAAGACCCTGAGCCCGCCCGAGATCTCGGCCATGGTCCTGGGCTACCTGAAGGAGTGCGCCGAGTCCTTCTTCGGCGAGACGGCGTCGCAGGCGGTTATCACCGTGCCGGCTCATTTCAACGACGCCCAGCGGCAGGCCACCAAGGACGCGGCCACGATCTGCGGCCTCGACGTGCAGCGCGTCATCAACGAGCCGACCGCCGCCGGCCTGGCCTTCGGTCTCGACGCCAGGAAGAACGGCCTGGCCGCCGTCTACGACCTCGGCGGCGGGACGTTCGACATCACCATCCTCGAGGCGAGCGACGGCGTGTTCAACGTCCTGGCCACCAACGGAGACTCCTATCTCGGCGGCGAAGACTTCGACAACCGCATCCTCGAGTGGCTGGTGACGAGCTTCCGGGCCGAGACCGGCATCGACCTCGGCGCCGACAAGCTGGCCCTCCAGCGGCTAAAGGAGGCGGCGGAAAAGGCCAAGCGGGAGCTGTCGTTCACGACCGAGACCGAGATCAACCTGCCCTTCATCATCTCGGAGAAGGCGAAGACCAATCACATCCGCAAGTCCCTCAGCCGGAAAACGTTCGAGGCCATGACCGCCGACCTCGTCGAGCGGACCCTGCCCCGCATCGAGCAGGCTCTGGCCGACGCGAAGCTCGGCGCCGACCGGATCGACCAGGTCATCCTCGTCGGCGGCCAGACCCGCATGCCGCTGGTCAAGGAGCGGGTGACCAAGTTTTTCGGCCGGGCCCCGGAGGAGAAGGTCGATCCGGACCAGATCGTGGCCTTGGGCGCCGCCATCCAGTCAGGCATCCTCTCCGGCCAGGTCCGCGACCTGGTCCTGCTGCTCGACGTGACCCCGTTCGCCCTGGGCATCGAGACCGAGGGGGACGGCTACGAGAGGATCATCGAGCGGAATACGACCGTCCCGACCCGCAAGGTCAAGGCCTTCACGACCGTCGAGCACAACCAGCGGCGGGTGCGCATCCATGTCCTCCAGGGCGAGGGTTTCCTGGCCTCGATGAACAAGTCCCTGGCCGTCTTCGAGCTCGTCGGCATCGAGCCCGCTCCGGCCGGCGTTCCCCAGATCGACGTCACCTTCGAGATCAATGCCGACGGGCTGGTCCGGGTCTCGGCCAAGGACAACGAGACCGGACTGAGCCAGAAGGTCGAGGTCCGGCCGTCCTCGGGGCTGTCGCCGGCGGAGGTGGAGGAGTTGCGGCGCCGTCAGACGGGGCGGGAGCTGGCCCAGAAAGGCGTCGATGGCTGATAAAGACTATTACCGGACCCTCGGGGTGCCGCGGGACGCCCCGGCCGAGGAGATCAAGAAGGCCTATCGCCAAATGGCCTTGAAGCACCATCCCGACCGCAATCCCGGCAGCAAGGAGGCCGAGGAGAGGTTCAAGGAGGCGGCCGAGGCCTACAGCGTCCTGGGCGACCCCGAAAAGCGCTCGGTCTACGACCGCTTCGGCGCCGAAGGCCTGCGCGGGCAGGGATTCTCCGGCTTCGATTCGTCCGTCTTCGGGGACTTCGAGGACATCCTCGGGAATTTCTTCGGGTTCAACCTCGGCGACATCTTCGGCGGACGGACCCGGGGCCGGGCCCGGCGCAGCCAGGGTCATGACCTGGCCGTCGAGATCGAGATCGGTCTCGAGGAGGCCGCCGCGGGTCTCGAAAGGGAGATCAAGCTCACCCGGGCCGAGACCTGTCCGGCCTGCCACGGCTCCAAGCGCAAGGCCGGGACGCGGCCGTCGGAATGTCCGGCGTGCGGCGGGCGGGGCCAGGTTCGCTTCCAGCAGGGCTTCTTTACCATGGCCCGGACCTGTCCGCGCTGCCAAGGCGGCGGCGAGATCAACCCTTCGCCGTGCGAAGCGTGCCAGGGCCGGGGGCACACCCGGGAGAAGAGGACCCTCAAGGTCCGCATCCCGGCCGGCGTCGACGACGGGTCGCGACTGAGGCTCGTCGGCGAAGGCGAGGCCGGCGACGAGGGCATGCCCGCGGGCGATCTGTACGTCGTGACCCGCGTCCGCAAGCACGCTTTTTTCGAGCGCGAAGGCAACGATCTCGTCTGCGAGATCCCCGTCTCGTTCACCCAGGCCGCACTCGGGGCCCGGATCGAGATCCCGACGCTCGACGGGCCTGAGATCCTCAAGCTCCCGGCCGGCACCCAGCCGGGAGAGATCATCCGTCTCAAGGGCAAGGGCGTCCAGGACGTCTCCGGGCGCCGCAAGGGCGACCTCTTCGTCAAGGTCGTCGTCCGGACCCCGGAAAACCTGTCTAAGGACCAGAAGGCGCTCCTGGCCAAGCTCGCCGAGATCCGCGGCGAGGACGTCGAATCGGTCGACAAGAGCGTCATGCACCGGCTGAAGAACATCCTGCAGTGAGCCGACGAAAAGCGTGACCGCCAACCAGTTCTTCGTCCCTGCCATCGCCGCGGGCGCGACCCGGATCATCCTGGAGGGCGACGAGCATCGACATCTGGCCCGGGCGGCCCGGGTCGGGGCCGGAGACGAGATCTGGATCTTCGACGGCAGCGGCCGGCGGGTTCTGGCCCGGGTCGACAAGGTCGGGAAGGACCGGACCGAGGTCGCCGTCCTAAAGATGGAGGAGGAGAGGGGGACGCCTCGGACGCGGATCATCCTGGCCCAGGGCCTGATGGAGGCGAAAAAGCTCGAGACCGTCCTCGAAAAATCCGCAGAGATCGGGTGTTCGGATTTCATCCCCGTCGCCAGCGCGCGCTCTCTCAAGGCGACGGAGGAGCGGGCCGACCGGAAGCTCGAACGCTGGCGGCGGATCGCCCGCGAGGCGGCCAAGCAGTGCAAGTCGCGCCTGCTGACCGAAGTCCATCCCCCCCGCCCCCTGGCCGAACTCCTCCGCGCCCCGGAGACGGACCGGCGCCTCTTCCTGAGCGAGCACGGCGGACGGCCGCTCAAGGACATCGTGACGTCCGCGGCCGCGCCCGCTTCGGTCCTCCTGCTCGTCGGGCCGAAGGGCGGCTGGACGGAAGGGGAGGAGGCGGCGCTCCGGGGGGCCGGCTTCGAGGCCGTGTCGCTCGGCCGGCGCATCCTCAGGGCCGAGACCGCGGCGGTGGCCGGAGCGGCCCTGCTCGCCCATTTCTGGAACGAGTGACATGTTCCTCCAAGGACAGAAGGTCGGCAAGTACGAGATCATCCGGTCCCTCGGGAGCGGCGGCTTCGGCTCGGTCTACCTGGCCAAGGACACCTGGCTCGACATCAAGGTGGCCATCAAGGTGCCGCACAAGCAGTCGGCCGAGCTCTACAAGCTCCTCAAGGAACCCCGCCTCCAGGCCGCCCTGAACCACCCGAACATTGTCCGCATGCTGGCCGCCGAGAAGGAAAAGAACGTCTTCTTCATGGTCATGGAATACATCAAGGGCCCGACCCTGGAGAAGATCCTGGAGAAGGAGCGCATCCTCGGGTCGGAACAGGCCATCGATTTCATCAAGCAGATCTCCTACGGGGTCGACCACGCCCACAAGGCCAAGATCATTCACCGCGACCTGCGGCCGTCGAACATCATCGTCTCCGAGGAAGGCACGGCCAAGATCACCGATTTCGGGACCTCGGCCTGGCTTAACGCGGCGCCGTACGCGTCGACGCGGATCGGCTCGCCGCCGTACATGGCCCCCGAGCAGTTCATGGGCAAGGCCTCCTACGCCTCCGACCTGTACTCGCTGGGCTGCATCTTCTACGAGATGATCATCGGCCGGCCGCCCATCTTCGATCCCGATCCGTTCAAGATCCTGGAGAAGGCCCAGCAGGGGAAGATCACGCCGCCGCGGATCAAGAACGCCCGCATCCCCCGGGAGGTCGACGCGATCATCATGCGGGCCCTGGCCCCCAAGATCGAGGAGCGCTACCAGAGCGCCTCCGAGATCATCCGCGACCTGTCGCTCTACAAGGGCAAGACGCCCAAGACCTCCGAGATCGACGACATCATGCTGCGGATCAAGGCCCGGGAACAGAAGACGACGGCCCTGTGCTGGAACTGCCGGCGGCCCCTGCCGCCCCGGTCGCGGGCCTGCCCGCATTGCGGCGAAACCGTCTGACCTGGACCCGTCATCATAACGCCGGTACTTTCGTAAGCCCAAGAAGCCAAGACGGCATTATGACCCTGCGGGCCAGCCGATCCGGACGCATCTGCTTCGTTGCATAGGGCTCGCAGCCCTAATCCTCGCCCGGTTGCGAGGATTTGGACAGCTTCACCCTTCGACGCCTCGCATCTGCATCCGCCTCGGCTCGTGACGGATCCAGGTCTGATTTCCCCCCGGGAGGCGATTGACTTCATCGCGGGGGATGATATACGATGCCAGAAAAAGGAGCCGTTGGATGAGCCCATTCTTGGAAACGAGCGTCGTCTGGAAGAATGGCCGGCTGATCCCCTGGAAGGACGCCACCATCCACCTGGCCTCGCACGTCGTGCACTACGGCAGCTGCCTGTTCGAAGGCCTGCGGGCCTACGAGACGCCCAAGGGCACGGCTATTTTCAGGCTCCGGGACCACACCCGGCGGCTCTACAACTCCTGCAAGATCTACCGGATGGAGGTCCCGTACACCCAGGACGAGTTCAACCGGGGCGTCGTCGACTGCGTCAGGGCCAACAAGCTCAAGGCCTGCTACGTCCGGCCGATCGTCTACCGCGGCTATAACACGCTCGGGGTCAATCCCTTCCCCAATCCCGTCGAGTGCGCGGTCCTGGTCTGGGAGTGGGGCAAGTACCTGGGTCCCGAGGCCGTCGAGAACGGCGTCGACGTCTGCGTCTCGACCTGGCAGCGCATGGCCCCGAACACCTTCCCGGCCATGGCCAAGGCCGGCGCGAACTACATGAATTCCCAGCTCATCAAGATGGAGGCGCTGCTGGACGGCTACGAGGAGGGCATCGCCCTCAATATCCGCGGCCACGTCAGCGAAGGGAGCGGCGAGAACCTTTTTCTCGTCCGGGACGGCACCGTCCTGACCCCGCCGCTGTCGTCCTCGGTCCTGCCCGGCATTACCCGGGACTCGGTCATGACGCTCTTCCGCGAGATGGGCGTCCGGGTCGTCGAGGAGACCATCCCCCGGGAGCTTCTCTACATCGCCGACGAGGTCTTCTTCACCGGCTCGGCCGCCGAGGTCACGCCCATCCGGTCGATCGATAAGATCGTCATCGGGACCGGCAAGCGAGGCCCGCTGACCGAAAAGGTCCAGACGGCCTTCCTCGACGTCATCGAGGGACGCCGCGAAGACGTCCACGGCTGGCTGACCGCCGTCTGAGAGCGCGAACGAGGAGGTTCTCATGGTCATCGATGAATTCCTGAAGATCGCGATCGAGCGGGACGCCTCGGACCTTCACTTCAAGGCCGGCAACAACCCCATGATCCGCGTCCACGGCACCCTCACGCCGCTCACCGGATATCCCCGTCTAACCGCCCCCGACTGCGAGGAACTGGCCAACCAGATGATGACCGAGTTCCAGCAGAAGCGGCTCGAGGAGGACCTCGACATCGACCTGGCCTACAGCCTGCCGGGGTTCGGCCGCTTCCGCGGCAGCATCTACCATCAGCGCGGCTCCCTGGCCATCGCCCTGCGCATCATCCCCCTCGAGGTCAAGACCATCCGGCAGCTGCTCCTGCCCGAGGTCCTGGAGAAGGTCGCCTTCTACCAGCGCGGCCTCGTCCTGGTCACGGGGACGACGGGCAGCGGCAAGACCACGAGCCTGGCGGCCATGGTCGACTACATCAATACCTTCCGCCGCGAGAACATCATCACCATCGAGGACCCCATCGAGTACCTCCACAAGGACAAGAAGAGCACGATCAGCCAGCGCGAGGTCGGCATGGATGTCTCCAGCTTCTCCCGCGGCCTGCGCGGCTGCCTCCGCGAGGACCCCGACGTCATCCTCGTCGGCGAGATGCGGGACCTGGACACGATCGACACGGCCCTGTTGGCCGCCGAGACGGGACATCTCGTCCTGAGCACCCTCCACACGCTCGACGCGCCCGAGAGCATCAACCGGATCATCTCCGTCTTCGCCCCGCACCACCAGCGGCAGGTCCGCCTCCAGCTGGCCAGCGTCCTCAAGGCCATCCTCTCCATGCGCCTCATCCCGCGCATGGACGGCCAGGGCCGCGTCCCGGCCGTCGAGGTCATGGTCGCCACGCCCTACATCCAGGAATGCATCGCCGAGAAGGACAAGACCATGCTCATCCGGGACGCCATCATGGCCGGGGTCTCCCAATACGGCATGCAGACCTTCGACCAGTCCATCTACCAGCTCTACCGCGACGGCTACATCTCCTTCGAGCAGGGGATGAAGTACTCCTCCAATCCCGACAACTTCAAGCTCCGCATCATGGGCATCCAGTCGACCCTCGACATCGCCACCGAGCAGATGGAAAAGGGCATGAGCAAGGTCGAGCGGGCGGAGGGGGGGCCGGAAGAAGACCATAAATGATGACGGCCCAGCGCGTCCGCGAAACCTTCCTCCAGTATTTCGCCGGGCGGGGCCACCGGGTGGTCCGCAGCTCGCCGCTCCTGCCCAAGGACGACCCGACGATCCTGTTCACGAACGCCGGGATGAACCAGTTCAAGAACGTCTTCCTGGGGCTCGAGAAGCGGGGCTATGTCCGGGCCGTCTCGGTCCAGAAGTGCATGCGCGTCAGCGGCAAGCACAACGATCTCGAGACCGTCGGCCGGACGGCCAAGCACCACACCTTTTTCGAGATGCTCGGCAATTTCTCCTTCGGGGACTACTTCAAGCGGGAGGCCATCGCCTACGGCTGGGAGCTGGTCACGGCCGTCTTTGGGCTGCCCGAGGACCGGCTCTACGCCACCGTCTATCTCGACGACGATGACGCCTACCGGATCTGGGCCAAGGAGATCGGCGTCCCCGCGCCGCGGATCTTCCGCTTCGGCAAGAAGGACAACTTCTGGGCCATGGGCGACACCGGTCCGTGCGGCCCGTGCTCCGAGATCCATTATGACCTCGGCGAAGACATCGAGGCGGGCGACCCCTACACGCTCATCGAGAAGGGGAGTGACCGCTTCGTCGAGCTCTGGAACCTCGTTTTCATGGAGTTCGACCAGGGCCCGGGCGGCGTCCTGCGGCGACTGCCCTCGCCGTCGATCGACACCGGCATGGGCCTCGAGCGCATGGCCGCCGTCGTCCAGGGACGGCGGAGCAACTACGATACGGACCTGTTCCAGCCGCTCATCGAAAGCACCTGCGCCATGGCCCGGCGCGAATATCCGGCCGGCGACGAGGGCGACGTCGCGGCGCGCATCATCGCCGACCACATCCGGGCCGTGACCTTCCTCATCGGCGACGGCATCTCTCCGGCCAACGACGGCCGGGGCTACGTCCTGCGCCGGCTCATCCGCCGGGCTTTCCGGCAGGGCAATTTCATCGGCCTCGACCGGCCTTTCCTGTTCGAGCTGGTCGGCCGCGTCGCCGACGTCATGAAGGACGCCTACCCCGAGCTCCTGACCTCGGTCGAATACATCTCCAAGGTCTGCCTGGCCGAGGAGGAGCGCTTCGCCTTCACCCTGTCGTCCGGGCTGCGCTTTTTCGACCAGGTCGTCCGCGAGACCAGGGACCAGGGGAGCGATGTCCTGCCGGGCGACAAGGTCTTCAAGCTTTACGACACCTTCGGCTTCCCGCTCGACCTGTCCCAGGAGCTGGCCAAAGAGAAGGCCCTGACCGTCGACGAGACGGGCTTCTCCCGCGAGCTCGAGGACCAGAAGCAGAAGGCCCGGGCCTCGTGGAAGGGCGAGGCCAAGCGGAAGGAAAAGCAGGTCTATGAGGAGTTCAAGGATCTCAAGGTCCGCTCTTGCGTCCACGAGACGACGGAGAAAACCGATATCCGCGTCCTCGGCCTCATCAAGGACGGCCGCCGGGCCGAGGCCCTCAAGGCGGGGGAGACGGGCGAGATCATCCTCGAGGAGACCCCCTTCTACGCCGAGGCCGGCGGCCAGGTCGGCGATACCGGCTCGCTCAAAGGCGCGGCCTTCTCGGCCCTGGTCGAAAGCGTTTCGTTCGCCACTCCCGACGTCATCGTCCACGGCGTCAAGGTCCTGGCCGGAGAGGTCCGCCCGGGCGACCGGGTCGACGCCGCGCCGGATCTCGTCCGCCGCCAGGCGATCTCGAACAACCACACGGCGACGCACCTCCTCCACGCGGCCCTCCGGCAGGTGCTGGGAGATCACGTCAAGCAGGCCGGCTCGCTCGTTTCGCCGGGGCGGCTGCGCTTCGACTTCACCCACTTCGCCGCCCTGGCCCGCGAGGAGGTCCGGCGGGTCGAGGAGATCGTCAATGCCCAGGTCCGGGCCGACCTCCCGCTCGAGACGCGCGTGACCTCGCTCGACGAGGGCATCCGCGAAGGGGCCATGGCCATTTTCGAGGAGAAGTACGGCGAGTCCGTCCGGGTCGTCGGCATCGGCGACTTCAGCAAGGAGCTCTGCGGCGGCGTCCACGTCCGGGCCACGGGCCAGATCGGCCTGTTCAAGATCGTCTCCGAGACGAGCGTCGCGGCCGGCATGCGCCGCATCGAGGCCGTGACGGGGGAGGGCGCCGCCCAATACGTCCGGGAGATCGAGGACATCCTGGCCGGAATGGAGAAGGGGCTCGGCGTGGCGCGCAAGGACCTCCCGGCGCGGATCGAAAAGCTCCAGGCCCGCGTCGACGATCTCGAAAAGGAAGCGAAGGCCATTCACAAGAAGGCTCTAGCTGATACGATAGAGGGTAAACTGTCCGCCATCGATCCGACCGTAAAAACGACACGGAATCTTGTTATAAGGGACATTAAGGTCGAAGTCGGAGAATTCGACGGCTTGACCATGGCCGAGCTCCGGGACACCGCGGACTTGATGAAGCAGAAGCTCGGCAGCGGCGTCGTCGTCCTCGGCGCGATCACCGACGGCAAGGCTTTCATCGTCGCTTCCGTGACCAAAGACCTGACCGCCCGCATCCAGGCCGGGGCCTTGATCAAGGCGCTCGCGCCGGTTATCGGCGGCGGGGGAGGGGGGCGTCCGGATTTCGCCCAGTCGGGCGGGCCCGGCGCCGCCGAACTGGCCGCCGCCCTCGAGCTCGTTCCCGGCCTCGTCGAACGCCTGGCCGTCTGACCCCCGGATTCACCCCAAGCGGGGATTGCCTTCTTAGCCGCTTTTTGTCAAGATAAGTCGGAAGGGCGATGAAGTCCATCAACCGCGTCGTCACAGTCCTGCTTATGCTGGCCCTTGCGCCCTGCCTCGGCGCGGCCTCGGCCGCCGACCTGCGCAAGCTCTACCACCCGATCGTCAAGCAGGTCGCCGGGAAGTACGGCATCGATACGGAGCTCGTCCATATCGTCATCCGGGCCGAATCCAACTACGACGCCTTCGCCATCTCCTCGGCCGGGGCGATGGGCCTCATGCAGCTGATGCCGGCCACGGCCGCCCAGTACGGCGTCCAGAACGTCTTCGATCCGGCCCAGAACATCGAGGGCGGCGTCCGCTATCTCAAGGACCTGGTCAAACTCTACAAAGGCCAGAAAGACCAGACCCGGCTCGTCCTGGCCGCCTACAACGCCGGACAGGAAGCCGTCCGGAGATACAAAGGCATCCCGCCGTATCCGGAGACGAAGTCTTACATCGCGGGCATCATGAAGACCTATAAGAAGGCCACGGTCACGTCCAAGAACCCGACCTACATGGTCAAGGACGAGAACGGGCGAACGGTCTTGGTGAACGATCCCGCGGTCGCAGTCAAAAAATAAGGTTCTCCTCCCGATTCCGGGAAGTCCCTCTCTCCGGCTTAGCTCGGGATATGCCTCTAGCTCCCCGGCCCCTAGGATCTCGTCCCCATCACGTCCCCGGCGGACTCAGCGGGCTGGCTTCAGGAATCCCTTGACGAGCAGGGTGCGGGGGACCAGTTCGAACGTCGCCGGCAGCCGGCCGAGCTGATCGCCGTCGAGTTCGAGCAGAACGTCTTCGTCCCCGTCGGCCCAGGCTTCGACCCTCCGGCCCTTGATGACGGAGACCTTCGGGTGGGTGACGTGGCTGCCGTTCATGAGCTTCCAGCCGTGGCGGAGGAACTCGAAGAACCGGAACCCCCGGATGAGGACCGCGTCGAAGAGGCCGTCGTCCAGCTGGGCGTCCGGGGCGATCTTCATGCCCTTGCCGAAGATCTTGCCGTTGGAGACGGCGCCGATGAGATATTCGCCGTCGGGGAGATCCCGGCCGTCGACGCGGATGCGGACGTGCTTGTTCTTGTAACGGATCATCGTCGAGACCAGGCAGCGGACGTAGGAGGAGGCCTTCCGCTGGAGGCGCCGCTCGGTGACTTCGCGGACGACCTCTCCTCCGAGGCCGAAATCCGCGACGTTGAGGAAGAAGCGCTCATCCTGGCCGCCGGCGTTCGTGGTGTACCGGACCCGGCCCACATCCATGCGCACGGCCGGGGCGTCGGTGAGGACTTTGAGGGCGCCATGAAGGCCGGAGGGGATATTCAGGCTCCGCATAAGGTCGCAGCCCGTGCCTGACGGGACCAGGCCCAGCGTGGCCTCGGGATTGATGATGCGGCGGTCCTCGTAGAAGCCGTTGGCGATCTCGTTCATCGTCCCGTCTCCGCCGACGCCGATGACCAGGTCGGTGCCGTCCTTGATGGCTTCGCGGGCGATGTCGGTGGCGTGGAGGGGCTTTTCCGTGAACTCGACCTTGAATTCGCGTATGAAATGCCGGAGGCCCGCGCGGATCTCGCCCCAGCGTTTGCGGGTCCGGCCCCGATTGGACTCGGGATTGACGATGACCTTGGTCTTATGCCGCATCGGGGGGTCCTGGCGGAGTTTGAGGCGGCGCCGCGGGGGGGAGGGCCTTCTTCGCGAAGAGGCTCACGCCGATGACCCCTCCGAGGACGCCCATGACGGCGAAGACGGCGGCCGAGATGAACAGGCCCAGCAGGAACCAGCCCGGCGAGAAGACGCCGGAATTATTGATAATATCGTCCAATCCGGACGGCAACTCGCCGCCCAGCTCGACGGCCTTGTCGAGAAGGCGCCGGGCCAGGCCCAGGTTGAAAGACCGCAGCGGAAGAGAGACGATGGCGTCGACGACCGCGGCCGTGATCCCGGTCAGGGCGCCGACCATGGCCCCGTCGCCGGCGGTCAGAAGGGTCGAACTCCCCGCGGCCAGGAGCTTGACGGCCATGGCCGCGCCGCCGACGATCCAGAGGCAACAGATGCAATTGCCCGCGCCGATGAGGGGGAGGCCGGACAAGAGCCCGGCGACGGCCCCGGCGATGAGAGCGGGCCGGAAATAATCGGGTTTCTTGGCGTCCATCTCGTCTCCTCGACTGCGGGGCCTATTCTATGTTGCGGGGGGGCTTTTTGCAAGCTTCCGGGCCGCGAGCCGCTCCCGTCTGGTCCGAACCAGGTCGGCCAGACCGGGCACGAAGTAAAAGGGCAGGATGGCGCCCCATAGAACCCCGGTGGCGAAGCGGAGCCCGATCGGGCTTCTCCAGATCCCGAGGACGCCGGCCAACCCGTCCAACGCCAGGGGCAGCGTCACAAAGACGAACGTCCGGGCCCGGGGCAGGGCCAGGCGGGAAAAGCCCCGGATGAGGGGATAGAGGACGAGTCCGGCCAGGACGCCGGCATAGATGCCCAGGCAGCGGCCGCAGACGGCCAGAGGATGGCCGTTCAGGACGAAACAGCGGTCGGCGATCTGGTGGCAGACAGGGGCGAAGACGGCGTAGACGATCCGGGCCGCGCCGGCGGCGCCCCGGGCGGCCAGCCAGGGGGCCAGGAAGATCATGGCCATCCAGACGATCGCGCCGCCGAAAGTCAGGGCCCAGATCGTGCGGACGGTCCGCGGGTTCAGGGCTGTCATCATGGGCGCTATTCTAATCTTTATCACCGGGCCTGTCACCCGGCGGGATGGATTTGTGCCGGCGATTGACAGGAGTGGACATCCTTGGGTAAATTAGTCGCGGTTCCTCATATCCGTGATGAGACGACCTTCGGAAAGGAGGACACGATGACCGGGTTGCGCAAAGCGTCTGTGATCCTGGCAGGCTTCCTCGTCCTGACCTCGACCTGGGCCGCGGCCCAGACAGAGGAGGCGAACGCCATCCTCGGTCAGGCCGGCTCGAGCGTCCTGGCGCTCGTCACTTACGGCTCTGACAAGGCCGAGCTCCTCAAAGGCTCTGCCCTCGCCCTGAGCGAGGACCTTGTCGTCACGGCCTATCACGTCGTGTCCCAGGCCTTCGACGTCGAGGGCCTCAACATCAAGGGCAAGAAGGTCAAGATCGAGGGCGTTCTCGGGATCGACAAGGCCCACGACCTGGCCCTTCTGAAACTGAAGGGCAAGCTCACGGCCCTGCCCGTGGGCTCGGTCGACAGCCTGGCCGCGGGGTCCAAGCTGTTCGCCCTGGGCTCCAACGAGTCGGGCCAGGTGATCCTGGCCGAGGGCACGTTCCGCAGGACGGTCGATCTCGGCGCCGCGGGCAAGATCCTCGAGGTCTCGATCCCGTGCTCCGAGCAGTTCCGCGGCGGGCCGCTCGTCGACATCAACGGCCAGCTCATCGGGATGCTCTTTGTCGGGGACCGGAACCTCAGGTTCGGCCTCCCGATCAGCACTCTCGTCGCCGTGCCCCGGACGGGCAAGGTGACGGAGTTCAAGGCTCAGACCAAGGAGAACTTCTTCGAGACGGTCGAGGGAAATTATTTCGCCGGCCGGGCGGCCATCGGGCTCGACGAACAGATGACGGCCCGGGTTCACCTGGAGAAGGCGGTCAAGATCAATCCGGCCGACGTCCAGGGGCACCTCCTGCTGGCCGACATTTGCGCCCGGCAGAGGGACTACGCCGAGGCCGCGGCGGCCTACCGCAAGGTCACTGAGCTCGATCCGTCCCGGGCCGAGGCGTTCTACGGCCTGGGGACGATCCTGTACAAGCAGACGCAATACAAGGACGCGGCCGACGCGCTGGAGAAGGCGGCGGCGCTCGGCTACGGCGGCAAGGAGGTCCAGTTCGACCTCGGCGCCGCCTATGAAGCCATCCCGGATTTCGCCAAAGCCGCGGCGGCTTACGAGAAGTATATCGCCTCCGGGGTAGCGGACGCCTGGAACGCCTATTTGAGACTCGGGATCTGCCGGACCAATGTCGGCGAGTACGAGGCGGCCATCGCCGCCCTGCTCGAGGCCCAGAAGTCCCAGCCCCGGGACGCCAAGACCGGGGAAGCCCTGGCCAATGCCTATTCCAAGGCGGGGCGTCTTGACGAGGCCGACGCCGTTTATGTGGCCATGGCCGGATTCCATCCCCCCGAGGCGAAGGGCTATCATACCCGGGCCTTCCAGATGTATGACGCGGCGGGAAAGTTCGACAAGGCCGTGGGCCCGCTCCTGAGGATCATCGAGCTCGATCCCAAGAACGAGACGAACTACTATTATCTCGGCATGGAGTATTTCAAGGCCCAACAATACGACGCGGCCGTCGGGGCCTTCCAGAAGGCCGTCGCCATCAAGCCCGATTTCGAGCACGCCTGGTACCAGATCGGGTCCTCCTATTTCAGCGCCAAGAAGTACAGGGACGCGGCCGGGGCCTATAAAAAGTACGCCGAGATCAAGCCCGAGGACCCGGCCGGCTGGCTCAACATCGGGGTGGCCTTTAATCAGGCCAAAGACTACGAGTCGGCTCTCGAACCGCTGAAGAAGTGCGTCGAGATCAAGCCCGACAACTCGGTGGCCCTGGCCAACCTGGCCATCGTGTACATCAACCTGAAGGACATGTACAGCGCCAAGGAGATCTACAACAAGCTCGTGACCCTCGACCCGGCCATGGCCGAGAAGCTGAAGAAGTACATCAAGTGACGGATGGCCGCCGCCGGGCGGCGTCCCGTCGAGAAAGGGCAGATGGCGGAATTGGCAGACGCGCTAGGCTTAGGACCTAGTTCCTGATGAAGGAGTGCGGGTTCGAGTCCCGCTCTGCCTACTGATTTCCGGCGCCGCCCGGACCCGGATGCCGCGTCCGAGACGACCGGGTCGCCGATCAAGATCCGAGGAGACGAAAGGGATTTGCCGATGAACGCACCAGGAAGACAGAGCCGGCTCGCCGATCTCAGCCCGAGCCGGAAGGAGATCGAGCTCGAGATCCCCGACGAAGAGTTCCGCGCCGAATATGAGAAGGTCCTTGGGGACTACGTGACCCGGGCCAAGCTCGACGGATTCCGCAAGGGGCACGCCCCCCGCGACCGGGTCAAGGCCCTCTTCGACCATGACATTCGGCACGACGTCTATGACGCCCTCATCCCGCGCGTCCTCGAGGAGGAGCTGAAGGCCCTCCGCTTGAGCCCGGTCAATGTCCCGGAGCTCAAGGACCTGAAGCACGAGGAGGGCCAGCCGCTCCGCTGCACAGCCGCCTTCGAGGTCCTGCCCGAATTCGATCTGCCCGACTACCGGACCGTTCAGATCAAACGTAAGGCGGTCGAGGTGGCGGACGCGGACGTCGACCGGGCCATGGAGGACATCCGGGCCCGGGCGGCCGAATACGTCCCGGCCGAGGGCCGGGGAGTGGTCGAGGGCGACTATGCCGTCGTCGAAATGCAGGGCCGGGACCAAAAGACCCGCCGTCTTCTGCCCATCGAGAAGGCCGTCGTGCTGGCCGGCCACGCCGAGAACGAACCGGCCCTGAACGACAAGATCATGGGCATGGCCCCGGGGGAGGAGCGTTCCTTCGAGGTCGTCTATCCCAAGGACCACGCCAACAAGCGCGTGGCCGGGAAGGACGTCGTCTACGCCCTCCGGCTCCGAGAGCTCAAAGAGAAGAAGCTCCCCGCCCTGGACGACGAGTTCGCCAAGAGCCTGGGGGCGGCCGAGGGCCTCGAAGCGCTGCGCGGCCGGGTCCGCCAGGAGCTCCTGGCCGCCCGGGAGAGGGCCGGTCAGAACGAGACCGCCTCGGAGGTCCTCCAAGCTGTTGCCGAGCGGGTCAAGCTCGAGCTGCCGGAATCGGTGGTCGAACAGGAGACCCTATCCGTCCTGCGGCGCGTCCTGTCCTCTTCCAGGGACAGGCGGATCTCCCCGGAAGCCCTGGAAAACCTGAAGATCGAGGCCAGGCGCCAGGCGGAGGATCACCTCCGCAACCACCTCATCCTCGAGAAGATCGCCCAGAAGGAGGGTCTCGGGGTATCGGAGGAGGAGGTTCAGACCGAGATCGTCAGCCTGGCCAAGGCCAACAACGTCTCCGAGAAGGTCCTGGCCGAAATGATCCGTCGGGACGAGCACCGGCGCGAGGAAATGGTGGAAAATCTGCTCTTTCGAAAGACAGTTGACTTTCTCCTGAAAACGGCTATAATTAGTTGACCAAGGCTTTCAAACCCCGCGGCTTTCCGATGGGCGTGTCAGATCGGCGATAAACCGGTTCGGTTCCAAACGCCCGTTTAAGCCATATGCCTGAAGCGGCCGGGGGCCCAGGCGGGCCCGGAGCGTGATCATGCAGGATTCCAACGAACACACCGAGGTTCTGAGAAACATCCCCCTCATTCCGCTGAGGGACCTCGTCGTGTTCCCGGCTACCCTGGTGCCCTTCATCGTCGGCCGTTCGTCGTCCATCCAGGCCCTCGAAAAGGCCGCGGAAAAGGACAAAATGATCTTCCTGGCCGCCCAGATGGATGCCTCAGTCGACAATCCGACCCCCAAGGATATCTATTCGGTGGGCGTGACGGCCAAGATCATCCGGACGATCAAGAGCGACGACCGGAATATGAAGGTCATCGTCGAGGGCAAGAGCCGGGCCCGGATCGTCGAATATCTGAGCACTTATCCCTACTACCAGATCCTGGCCAAGGTCATCAAAGAGGTCGACGACCATCTGCCCGAGTCCCGGGAGCTGCTGAAGAGGGTCCTGGCGCTGTTCGAGGATTACCTCAAGCTCAACCAGAACACCAATCTGGATTCGATCATCCCGGCGCTGCGCGAGAACACTCCGGAGCGCATCACCGACATCGTCGCCTCCCACGTCTACATGCCCCTCGAGGAGAAGCAGAACCTCCTCGAGACGGTCAACAGCTTCGAGCGGCTCAGGCGGCTCAACTACGTCCTGGAGAACGAGATCCTGAAGATCCACTCCGCTTACCAGAAGGACCCCGCCCGGGGGGCCCGGCGGCGGGGCTCGTTCAAGGACCAGCCGGCCGGCCAGAAGCCCTTCCCGCCCGGGACGCCGGGAGGGCGCAAGGAAGACCAGCCCAACGAGATCGAAGAGCTCCGCCAGAAGGTGGCCAAGGCCAAGATGCCGCCCGACGCCCAGGAGAAGGCCTATAAGGAGATCGAACGGCTGGAGACCATGCCGCCGATGTCGGCCGAGGCGACGGTCAGCCGGAACTACCTGGATTGGCTCATCTCGCTGCCCTGGGTCAAGAAGACGAGGGAGAAACGGGAGCTCAAAGAGGCCGAAAGGATCCTCAATGAGGACCATCACGGCCTGGATAAGGTCAAGGAGCGCATCCTCGAGTACCTGTCCATCCGCCAGCTGGTCAAGAACCCCCGCGGCGTCATCCTCGGCCTCATCGGGCCGCCGGGCGTCGGCAAGAGCTCGCTCGGCAAATCGATCGCCCGGGCCACGGGCCGGAAGTTCGTCCGTCTGTCCCTTGGCGGCGTCCGCGACGAGGCCGAGATCCGCGGCCACCGGCGGACCTATATCGGCGCCTATCCGGGCCGCATCATCCAGATGATCAAGCGCGGCGGGACGAAGAACCCGGTCTTCCTGCTCGACGAGGTCGACAAGATGAGCATGGATTTCCGGGGCGATCCGGCCTCGGCCCTGATGGAAGTCCTCGACCCCGAGCAGAACAACAGCTTCCTCGACCACTACATCGATACCGACTTCGACCTGTCCCAGGTCATGTTCATCGTCACCGCCAATATGGTCGATCCCATCCCCAAGCCCCTGATCGACCGGATGGAGATCATCCGCATCCCGGGCTACACGGAGGAGGAGAAGCTCGAGATCGCCAAGCGCTTCCTCCTGCCCAAGCAGCGGGAGGCCCATGGCCTGACCGAGACCAACATCAAGTTCAGCGACCACGCCCTGATGAAGCTCATCCGCAGCTACACGCGCGAGGCCGGCGTCCGGAACCTGGAGCGGGAGATCACGACGGTCTGCCGCAAGGTCGTCAAGCGGGTCGTCGAGCAGGGCAAGGACCATAAGGAACATATCACCCCGAAGAACCTGGAGAGCTACCTCGGCATCCCGAAGTTCCGCCGCTCCGAATTCGACAAGCGGGACGAGGTCGGGGTCAGCACGGGCTTGGCCTGGACCGAGTTCGGGGGCGAGCTCCTGCGGTTCGAGGCGACCAAGATCCACGGCCGGGGCAATTTCACCCTGACCGGGCAGCTCGGCGAGATCATGCAGGAATCGGCCCAGGCGGCCTTCTCCTTCGTCCGGGGCAAGATCTACGAGCTCGAAATCGCCAAAGACCTGCACCGCAATTCCGACATCCACATCCACGTCCCCGAAGGCTCGACGCCCAAGGAAGGCCCCTCGGCGGGCATCACCATCGCCACGGCCATCATCTCGCTGCTGACCGACATCCCGGTCAGCAAGAAGGTGGCCATGACCGGCGAGATCACCCTGAAGGGCAAGGTCCTGCCCGTCGGCGGCATCAAGGAAAAGCTCCTGGCCGCCTACCGGGAGGGCATTCGCGAGGCCATCCTGCCCCTCGACAATCAACCCGACCTCAAGGACCTGCCCAAGGTCCTCAAGTCGGGCATGACCATCCACCTCGTCGAAACGATGGACGAGGTCCTGAAATTCGCGCTGACCCGGGAGCTGCCCAAGAAGCCCGCCGAGAGCCGCGACAAGAAAGCGGTCGAGGCGGAGCGGCCCGCGGCCCGGGCGGCGGAAGACGATACGGCCAAGGAGCCGTCCCTGACCAACTGAGAACGGTTTTTTGACTCGATAATCGAGATCGGCAATCCACTTGGGAGAAAGACCACACATGGTGACAAAGAAGACCGATAACGTCGAAGCGCCCCCGCCCGCCAACAAGGACTACAATCTCACCGAGCTCGAGGCCTGCGCGATCGGCGCCCTCTCCAAGGTCGCCGAAGCGGTCGGCCTGCCCGATGACGAGATCGAGGCTTCGAGCAAGCACCACCTGGTCTTCAAGATCCTCGAGGCCCAGGCCAAGAAGCAGGGCCTGCTGTTCTCGGAAGGCGTCTTGGAGTGCCTGGAGGACGGCTTCGGCTTCCTGCGGGCGCCCGAGTTCAGCTATCTGCCCAGCCCCGACGACATCTACGTCTCGCCGTCCCAGATCCGCAAGTTCCAGCTGCGCACGGGCGACACCATCTCGGGCGTCGTCCGGGCCCCCAAGAACGGCGAGAAGTACTTCGCCCTGATCAAGATCGAGGCCGTCAACTTCCTGCACCCCGACGTCATCATCGAGGAGCGCCGGAACGTCCACTTCGAGGCCCTCACCCCCCTCTATCCGTTCGAGATGATCAAGCTCCAGGACGGCAGTCCCAAGAACATGAACGCGCGGGTCATGGAGCTCCTGACGCCCGTCGGCAAGGGCCAGCGCGGCCTCATCGTCTCGCCGCCACGGGCCGGCAAGACGACCATCCTCAAGACGATCGCCAAATCCATCGAAAAGAACCACCCCGAGATCTTCCTCATTGTCCTGCTCATCGCCGAGAGGCCCGAGGAGGTCACGGACTTCAAGCGGAGCGTCAACGGCGAGGTCGTGGCCTCGACCTTCGACGAGCCGCCGACGCGCAACGCCCAGGTCGCCAACATCGTCCTGGAGAAGGCCAAGCGCCTGGTCGAGATCAAGCGGGACGTCGTCATCCTGCTCGATTCGATCACCCGCCTGGCCCGGGCCCACAACTCCATCGTCCCGCCCTCGGGCAAGGTCCTGTCGGGCGGCATCGACGCCAACGCCCTGCACAAGCCCAAAAAGTTCTTCGGCTCGGCCCGCAAGATCGAGGAGGGCGGCTCGCTGACCATCCTGGCCACGGCCCTGGTCGACACGGGCAGCCGGATGGACGAAGTCATCTTCGAGGAGTTCAAGGGCACCGGCAACATGGAGATCAACCTCGATCGCCG
>Ga0208980_10000604_pt1 | contig 20649 bp, 15 predicted proteins | sample WetSurMetagenome_3_FD_187993 | JGI IMG/M metagenome (GOLD analysis project Ga0208980, IMG submission 187993) | Wetland microbial communities from Twitchell Island in the Sacramento Delta, sample from surface sediment Aug2011 Site A1 Bulk (version 2) | ecosystem: Environmental > Aquatic > Marine... | reverse complement strand
CTATAGTTTCTTCAAATCCAATTATTGATTCACTAACCTCAGATTTTTTCTCTTGCTGTTGAACTACTACATTTAATCTTTTATGACAAACTACTATAACAACAGAACTATCCTTTTCACTATTAAAAAAAGTTAGCTTTACTGGTATTCTTCCATCCGTAATATGGTCAATGAATGTATTGAATTTGAACTGAATATTACTGGTTAATTCTTTAATAATATTTTGAAATTCTATTTGAGTTACCTGAGGGAAGAGATTTGTTAATAATAGTTTACCATTTTGTTTGTCTGTTATCCCGGTGAATTTTTGAATCAATTCATCACTGAATATCACCTCTCCATTTTTAGAAACTACTATTACAGCAGTATCATTTTTTTGCACTATCTCTTTATAAAAATTTAGCTCATTGAATTCTTGAAATTTAGGAAGGACTTCTGGCTTAGTCTCTGGAATTTCTTTAAAGATTAAGTACAAAAACTGCACATAACCAGTATCTCCGATTACAGGATCGATTTTGCAATCAGTCGGTATGTGAGTGTCTTCAGACCTAATATCCAATTGAACTAATTGAGATTTTCTTAATCTTACTGCTGTACTAAAGCCCTCAAGTATTTTTTGTTTTGTGTTAGAGTTAAAAACCTCACCGATATTTTTCCCGGTAATCTCTTTTCTGAAGAGCTTGAGATGAGCATTGTCTTTGCCTGTCGAAAATTTTATATCGCCTGAGGTATCTGTAACGATTATAAAATCTTCACTTCTTTCCAGGTAATCATCGGTAAATTTCGATTTTAGCTTTAACTCTGTTTGAGTTCCAGCAAGAATTTTCAGGTCCTCAACAATCAACATTCCACCAGCTATGTTCTCCTCTTCATAAATTGGAAATCCCTTTACAAATAAAGAAAGATGTCCTCCATTTTTAGTCTCAATCCGTTTTACTTCTTTTTCGAAAGAGATGCCATTAATTATTTTTTTAAGATCTTGAGTAAGATTAGTTGAATGGAATAGTTCAAATTCAAATAAGTTAGTTCCTGGAACGGGTTGGACGAATTGATATAAAATGCCAAACTTATGAAAGTTTTTGTTTATGTATTCAATCAAACCATCACGGGAAAACGTTATAATTCCCAGTGGTATTTGATCGATAATTATGGAAATACTCTCTTCCATTACAAAAAAAATTTCCTGTGAGGTGGATTTATTCTAAAAGACTTTGCCCTTATTGAAACTTCAACCAATATCTACAGCAAGAATAATGCTATCAGATTGTATATCATTGCAAAATTTGATGCAAACTCATTTTTTATATTTCGGTTATGAATAGTCTCAATTATCATTTGAAATCTTTTAAAATATGCCATTTTCTCTTTACTGAACTATTTTGGTAATTTGAAAAAGTTATAAAGTTAAAACCATCATGCATTAATATCGTCTCATTCTGGTAATATCATCTCTCATCTTAATAATTATTGATTAATTCTATGAGACTTAATTCAGAATAGATAGGATAACCGTTCAAGACAGAATTTTTAGTAAATTTTGGTGTTGAACAACATAATTTCTTGTGGCTAAAGATATTTTTCACATACTTGGTAAAAGATTTTTATCATTTCTCGAAGAGTTTGGGCAAATCTTTCTCTTGTTATTCGGAATGATTAAGAATTTTAAAAACATTCACCGAACTCGCAAACAGATTCTATTTCAGATGGAGCATATTGGGGTGGATTCACTTCCATTGGTGGTTATTATTTCAATATTTACTGGAGCTGTTGCTGCTTGGCAGGCGGCTTATCAGCTCAAAGGTATCGCCCCTCTTTCTTTGTTAGGTGGAACCACAAGCAGGGCCATCATTACAGAACTTGGGCCTGTATTAACTGGAATTGTAATTGCAGGAAGAGTTGGTGCTTCAATAGCTGCAGAGCTCGGAACAATGAAAGTAACTGAACAAATTGATGCACTTGAAATCATGGCAATCGATCCGATAAGATATTTAGCCATGCCAAGGTTTTTAGCCGCACTGTCAATGATGCCGGTATTAGTGATTTTAGCAAATACAATAGCAGTAGCTGGCGCATATGTAGTATCCGATTATTTTTTGCAGGTACCATATAGTGTGTTTTTTGGTTCTGTCAGACAGTTCTTTGAATTTTCTGATCTTACGGGAGGGCTTGTAAAAACAGTTGTATTCGGAGGTGTTACCTCATTATTAGGTTGCCATATAGGTTTTAGAACATCTGGAGGTGCAGAGGGTGTGGGACTTTCGACTATCCGTTCTTTTGTGCTTTCGGCTGCACTTATTTTAATTCTTGATTATTTCTTATGGACTTTCCTTTTTTAATTAGGAATTATAAACGGGGAGTCATTTTGTGATATTCATCTTTTTAGAGTTTAAATTTTATTTAAAATTCAGTACCATGTGTTAGCAATTAAGAAAATTCTGGAGTAGAGTATGGAAACAATTCAATTCAACTTAAAGGAAAGAAAAACCAAAGTCATCCTGCCTGAATTTCTCGGTTTCGGAAAAATTTTTACCGACCACATGTTTGAAATGGATTACAATGAAAAAAATGGTTGGCATAATGCTGCCATCAGACCAGTCGAAGATTTACAAGTTCATCCAGCTTCAATGTTTATCCATTATGGTCAGGCAGTATTTGAAGGATTAAAAGCTTTCAGACAAGAATCAGGTGATTTGGTCGTTTTTAGACCTGATAAACATTTTGAGAGATTGAATAATTCCTCAAGACGCGTTTGTATTCCTGAGATTGATGTTGATTTTGCCATTGAGGCATTAAAGGAATTAATTAACATCGATAAGGACTGGATTCCGACCAAGCAGGGAGATTCACTTTACATTCGACCATTTATTTTTGGATCGGATCCTTTTCTTGGAGTTAAACCTGCAAAAGAGTACAAACTAATTTTACTCTTATCTCCAGTGGGCGCATACTATCCTGAAGGTTTCAAACCAGTAAAGATTTTGGTAACCGACGAATATGTTCGGGCAGTTAGAAAAGGTTTAGGAGATTGTAAAACTCCTGCAAATTATGCCGCAAGTCTTTTAGCAGGGCAGGAAGCAGTAAAAAGAGGTTTCACACAAGTATTATGGCTTGATGGAGTTGAACAAAAGTATATTGAAGAAGTTGGCACTATGAATATCTTCATCAATTTAAGAAATGAGATTGTAACTCCAAAGTTGAACGGTAGTATTCTACCGGGTGTTACCAGAAGATCCGTAATTGAGATACTCAAAGAATGGAAGATGAATATCGTAGAAAGAGATATCACAATTGATGAAGTTGTGAATGCATATGAAAAAGGAAATCTTATTGGTCTTTTTGGAACAGGCACTGCAGCAATAATTTCTTCAGTAGGCTGGATGACTTATAAAAACAAGCAGATGATCTTCAACGATGGAAAACCTGGGGAATTAGATCTAAAATTATTCAATGAACTCACTTCAATTCATTATGGACTTAAGGAAGATATCCATGGCTGGTTAATGCATGTTGAACAGAAAGAAGTTGTCACTTCTTAAAAATTTAGGGGGTAGTTGAAATTCAAGCTCTACCCCTTTTTCTTACCTGATTTGTAATAATCTAATCCTCCAAAAAAAATTAATTATCAAACCTCTTGACAAGTGGTCAAATGTGCACTATATTTACAGTGAACAATTGAGCACTAATATGAAAGATAAATTAACAGACAGACAAGAGGAAATCCTGCTTTTTATTAAGCAGTTTACTTTAGAAAGTGGATATCCTCCAACTCTTCGTGAAATAGGAAAGCACTTCCAAATCGCTTCGACCTTTGGTGTTAAAAGACATCTCGAGGCATTAGTCAAGAAAGGTTTTATAAACATTGAAAGTAATGCCAGCAGAGGAATCTCTTTCATCAGAAAAAATTCTGAAGATTTTATTGAAAGGTCAATAAGAGAAGATGACACATTTGTAAAGATTCCAATAATTGGTCGGGTTGCTGCCGGTTTACCAATAAATGCTATTGAGAATTTAGAAGGTTCATTAGTTGTTGATCCTTCCTTTCTGAAAAAAGCCGAAGATGCATTTGCTTTACGTGTAAAAGGTGATAGTATGATTAATGCCGGAATTAATGATAAAGATCTTGTTATAGTTTCACCTAAAGAGCAAGCCAGAACTGGAGATATTGTTGTCGCGATGTTGAATGATGAAGCAACAGTTAAAAAATTTGAATTTATAAATAATAAAATACGACTCATTGCAGAGAACAATTCCTACTTACCGATTGAAGTCAAAAAAGAAGATGACTTCAAACTTATTGGTAAAGTTAAAGGTGTTGTGCGATGGTTAAATTAGAAAGGAACAGAATAATGAAAACAGATATTTTTATTCAGGCAATCAGGAACAGAAATAATCTACAGTTCCTTTATGGTCTACAGGAAGTAAATCTTGAACCATACTACATATCAAGAAATACTTTTGGTAAGAAAGTTATTTACGGAAGAGTCAGAAGTACCAACCAGATAAGGAAGTTTGAGTACTATAAGATTGCCAATATCAGGATAGTTCATTCATTAAGATTTTCTCCACTTATTCCAATTAATTCTTTTGCATCTTGAGGCAGGATGTTGTTATGAATATTTCAGAAAGAAAAGCAATAGATCTTTTAGTTAGTGAATTTTGGCGACTTGGTTTTTTAACTGTTAGTCGAAGGCTGGGTACATATTTACCTGAACCTGAGGAAATAGGAAAATTTAAAGTTGATGTAATTGGAAGACAGAAGGAAAAATATGCCATCGGGATAACCTTGAATAAAGAGGATATATTTAACCCGGATATCATCGAAAAAATTAATTATCTGGCTTCGAGAAAAACCAGATTTTCAGATAAACCTATATTGCTGCTCATTGGTGTTCCGGATATTTACTTTAAACAGGTAAAAGAACTTCTCCTGAATGTTGATGAAAAAATTAAGAGAAACATAAAACTTACCCGGATTCTTGAAGAGGATTTTGAAAGTCGACGAAGCATTAGACCTACACAGCAGATGATTTTCTCGTAAATCTTCAATACCCACGCTCTATTTTTACCTTTATTACTTGCATTAAACAAGATAATATTCATTTGAATATATTTATTTACTTGCCATGTCACTGATTACCTTGATTTTATATGCTTATGGATATAATTTTACAGGCTTCATGAAATTAAAAGTATAAGATTGGCCAGAAAAAGTACACAATCTGATAAGGCTCTCCAGGAAGAACTTAAGCATGGTGGTGACATCCCCACTCATATTGCTATAATTATGGATGGAAACGGAAGGTGGGCCAAAAGACGAGGCTTACCTCGTGTTGCAGGTCATAGAAGAGGAGTTGAAACCGTTCGTGAGATCGTAGAGGTTTGTGCCGAGGTCGGAGTAAAATATCTCACTCTTTATACATTCTCAACTGAAAACTGGAAAAGACCAAAGGATGAAGTTTCGACACTAATGAGATTGCTGTTAAAGAGTCTTAAGGACAGGTTGGAAGAACTTAATAAAAATGATATTAAGCTAACCTGCATAGGAAACATTGAATCACTCCCGGACGTCGTACAGAAACAGCTTTTTGAAGATATCGAGCGAACAAAGAACAATAAACGAATGACCTTGAACCTGGCATTGAGTTATAGTGGTCGATGGGAACTTTTAGAAGCTGTAAAAAATATTTCACGAGAAGTTGCTGAAAGTAAGATTACTCCAGATGACATATCAGAAAAAATTATTTCTGATCATCTTACCACTAAGAATATGCCTGAACCTGAACTTATAATTAGAACAAGCGGTGAATTCAGAGTAAGTAATTTTTTACTATGGCAAATTGCATATTCTGAATTTGTTATACTTGATGTCTATTGGCCTGATTTTTCCAGGAACCATTTATACGATGCGATAAGGCAGTACCAAAAGCGTGAGCGGAGATTTGGTAAGGTAAGTGAGCAGATACATAGTTCTACAAATGCAAATCATTAAAAGGATCCCTTTATTGAAGTTACATAGGCTCTTGATTTTCTTATTAGCCTGTTTCTTTTCGGTCTCATCCTTTCCACAGGGATCTCAGAAAAGTTATAAAATTCTAGGAATTTCGGTTGAAGGAAATAAATCAGCTGATGCTGCTACTATTATTGCTAATAGCGGATTGAAAGTTGGCAGCGAAATTCAAGTTCCGGGAGATCAGACTCTCAGTGCAATTCGACAATTATGGACTCTTAATATTTTTTCCGATGTTCAGATTTCAATTGAAAGAGAAATTACTGAAGGAATTTTCCTTCTAATAAAAGTTGAAGAATATCCAAGGCTTGAACGTGTCGCCATTGAAGGAAATGATGAAATAGATACTGAGGACATAGAAGCGAAAATTACATTTCTGAGAGGGACAGTTATTTCTCCTCAATCAATTGCAAAATTAAAAATCAGGATAAAAGATCTATATGCTGAAGAGGGATTCCTAAATGCAGATATAAAAGATGATATTTATGATTTTTTTACTGCCGATACTGCAGATGAAGATATAACGGTAACGTGGCGAAATAGAAAAGATTTTTCTGATGAGTATCAATATACTTATGAAAGTAGTGACCAAATTTATTCCAACCTTATCGAACGAATTAAGGAAAGAATTCTTTTAAAACTTACTATTGATGAAGGAAATGAAGTTATCGTCCGGGAAATAGGAGTAAATGGCAACACAGTTTTTGATGATGATGAGCTTGCTGGTGAAATGGAAGAAACATCAGTCTCTTCGTGGTGGAAATTTTGGTCGAGTGCACAATTCAAACCAAAGGATTTTGAAAAAGATAAACAACTTGTTATTGATTATTATAAAAAGAACGGCTACAGGGATGCAGAATTACTGGGTGATTCTCTAATTTATTTTAACGATAATAAAGACTTGAGAATCGTTCTCAATGTGTTTGAAGGACCTCAGTATAAAATCAGAAATATCACCTGGGAGGGAAACACAGTATATCCTGATTTTGCACTTAATGAAAGACTTGATTTTGCTAAAGGTGATGTTTATGACTACGAAAAATTTCAAAGGAATCTGCGAGGTAATGAAGCACAAACCGACATTTCTGCTCTTTACCTAGATAATGGTTATTTAACTTTTAACGCCGAGGCTGAAGAGAAGCGAGTAGCTGAAGACTCTATTGATATTCATGTTCGCATAGAGGAACGTAACCAGTTCAGAATTTCCCGTGTAGAAATTGAAGGAAACACAAAAACAAAAGATAAAGTTATTCGCAGAGAACTTTTTACTATTCCGGGGGATTATTTTAATCGTGCATTTTTATTCCGAAGCGTTCAACAGCTTGCGAATCTGCAATACTTCAGTGCAGAAAAATTGTACGGACCGGGTGGTATAGATACAAAACTTGAAAGTGACAGCACAGTAGCAGTAATTTATAATGTAGAAGAAAAATCCAGCGATTATCTTAATGCATCTGTCGGCTACAGCGGAAGTTTTGGTTTCAGCGGATCTATTGGTGTAACTCTTACTAACTTCTCAATTGCAGAACCGTTTTCACTTGGTGGTGGTCAGATATTAAACTTCAACTGGCAGTTTGGTTTTGGAAATATCTATAGAACGTTTACGATAGGATTTACTGAACCCTGGATGTTTGATACTCCTACATCTGTTGGCATTGATTTATTTGACACACGTCAGCAGTATGTTTACGATTTGCGTCAAACCGGCGCAACTTTAAGGGTTGGGAGAAGATTAAAATGGCCTGATGACTTTTTCTATGTTCAGGGAAGAGTTAGATATCAGTACAATAATGTTTTACAAGGACAAAATTACTATGAGGAAGGTGTAACTCACCAATATACACTTGGTGCGACTTTCAGCAGACGAAACATTGACAATCCAATTTTCCCGTCTCAAGGTTCATCATATACACTCGATATGGAAATTTCTGGCGGACCTTTTTTACCCGGCGATGTTGACTATATGAAAAATGCATTTAAAGCTGAATGGTATAAGAGATTATTCAATACCAATAGACTTGTATTTTATACTGTAGCTGATTTTGGTTATATAGACGAAATTGTAAAGGGAACACCGATACAGCCATTTGAGTTTTTCTATATGGGAGGTAATGGATTAGTAATTGCCACTGTTCCTTTGAGAGGTTATCCTGATAGAAGCGTAGGTCCTCGAAATCAATTTGGCCAGGTGATTGGTGGAAGAGTATTCGACAAGATTGGTGCCGAGATTCGTTATGCGATTACACTTGAGCCGATTCCATTATATCTTATAGCATTTGCGGAAGCAGGTAATGTTTTTGAAAGTTTTGACAAAACAGATATTTTTGATATGAGAAGATCGGCTGGATTTGGGGCAAGGATTTTAATCAATCCCATCGGTTTAATTGGCTTCGATTTTGGCTATGGTTTTGACCGTGAAATTGTTGATGGAAGAGATCCCGAATGGCTTTTCCATTTTCAATTCGGCAGAGGTTTTTAGTTTAACACTATTCAAAATAACATAAGGAAAAAAACTGTGAGGAATTATCTTGTAATTTTATTTGTGCTAATCAGTTCAACAATATTTGCTCAGACTGCACAAAAAATTGGCTATGTAGATTCTCAAATTATTCTTACTCAATTACCTGAAGCAATTAAAGCCCAGAGTGATCTTGATGCTTTGACTAAAATGTGGTCTGATCAGCTCGATTCAATGACACTTGGATATCAACAATTATTAGCTGATTACCAGAAACAAGCTGCTACAATGACCGATGACCAGAAGCTGACAAAGCAGCAGGAACTGATTGCAATGGAACAAAAAATACTCGGCTTTAGAAATCAGAAATTCGGTCAGCCAAACGGAGAAATCTATTTAAAGCAGGAAGAGATTTTCGAACCGGTTAAAAGAAAAATTTATACTGGAATAGAGCAAGTTGCCAAAAGTGAAGGAATGCAATTCGTTTTTGATAAAAGTGGAGATATTGTATTGCTTTATGCCGATGCAGCATTTGATATAACTTTTAAAGTTCTGGATAACCTGAAAAGGGGCAAATAATTTCATTTATTTTAATGAGCAGGTTCTTTCTTTTTGTGGAAGAACCTGTAATTAAAAATTTTAACTCCCCGGAGTCATTATGAAATTAACTTTCATCTCTCTATTTATTTTCTTACCACTAATGTCATTCGTTAGCAATGCACAGTTAAAAATCGGCTATGTTGACTCTGACACAATAATGGATAATTACGCGGATGTGCAGGATGCCAGGCAAAAACTTGATGCTTTAATTCAGGAATGGCAAACTGAATTGAGAAAACTCGAATCAGATCTTAAGCTCAAAGAGGATGATTACGAAAAAAGAAAACTGATTATGACTGAGCAAACAAGTACTGAGGCTAAAGCGGAAATCACTAAGCTTGAAAAGGAAATTTCCGATTATCGAGATAAAAAATTCGGAGCCAATGGAGAATTATTTCAGAAGCAAAATGAATTGATGAAGCCTGTTCAAAATAAAGTCTTTACCATAATCCAGCAAGTTGCTACGGAAGAAAACCTTGATTTTGTTTTTGATCGAAGTGGAGATATCATTTTCCTTTATGCAAAACCTGAATATGATTTAACAGCTAAAGTTATTGAAAGACTTAAAGTTGAATAAAAGTCCATACATCAAATTACCTGAAATTGCTTCACTGGTCGGTGGCAAGCTATTTGGTAATGGTGATGTCTCTATTACATCTGTTGCAAGAATTGATGAAGCAAAAAAAGGCGATCTCACATTTTTATATCTTCCTGCATTTGAAAAATATTTGCAGTCAACCGGTGCTTCAGCAATTTTAGTGAAACCAGATTTCAATAAATCAAGAGATGATATTTCTTATATCGAAGTTGACTCACCTGAAAAAGCATTTGCTTCTGTCATAATAAATTATTTTTCACCAAAGTTTGAACTTTATGGTATTGACGAAACGTCTTTCGTCCATAAATCATCCACTCTTGGTAAGAATGTAGCGTTAGGAAGGAATGTTGTTATCGGTGCAAATTGTAAGATTGGTGATAATGTTAAAATCTTTCACAACTCGGTTATTCTTGAAAATGTCGTAGTAGATGATGGTTCGATTATTTTCCAAAATGTGAGCATCCGTGAAGAATGTAAAATTGGAAAGAATGTGATTATACATGCAGGTGCTGTTATTGGGTCTGATGGTTTTGGGTATCAAAAAGATGACAATGGTGTCTATAATAAAGTTCCGCAAATTGGAAACGTTATACTTGAAGATGATGTTGAAATAGGAGCGAACACAACTATTGACCGGGCTGCACTTGGAAACACTGTAATAAAAAAGGGGACTAAGATTGATAACCTCGTTATGATAGCACACAATGTTACTGTAGGGAATAACACGGTGATGTCAGCACAAAGCGGGGTTTCGGGAAGCGTGAAGATCGGCAGCAATGTAATATTAGCTGGTCAGGTTGGAATTGCAGGTCATCTTGAGATTGCTGATAATGTTATTTTGATGGCTCAGGCAGGTGTTGCCAAAACTATTTCGAAACCAGGATTATATTTTGGTAGTCCTTCGAAAGAAGCTAAAACAGCGAAAATCCTTGAAGCTCATTTTAGAAATTTTCCTGAGTACGTTGAGCGAATAAAAAAACTTGAAACGGAAATCAAAATATTGAAAGAAGAAATTTCTCAAAAGAAAACTTAGTGGTTTAACACTCATATATTTCAATTAATTGGATTTCAGGGCTCATCTTACTAATTTTCCTATCAATTAATACATTCAAATCGTAAAACAAATTGGATTCCTAAATGTTAGAACAGCAGAGAACAATAGCTAAACCTGTATCGATGACTGGAATTGGGCTTCATACCGGAACCGAATGCAAACTCACCTTTAAACCAGCACCTGAAAATCACGGAATTAAATTTGTAAGAACAGATTTAGGTGGAAATCCGGAAATTCCGGCAATTGCAGAAAATGTTGTTGATGTATCACGAGGAACCACAATAGGAATCGGAGACGCAAAAGTTCACACAGTTGAGCACGTCTTAGCAGCGATAATGGGTTTACAGATTGACAATATAATAATTGAAGTTGAAGGAATTGAACCGCCAGTGGGTGATGGCAGCTCACTTCCTTATGTTGAAGTTTTACAGAATGCGGGTTTTGAACAACAGGAAGCTCCAAAAGATTATCTTATTATTGATCAAACAATTATGCATCATGAAGATGCACGACAGGTGGATATTGTTGCTTTACCACTTGATGATTATCGTGTTACAGTGATGGTTGATTACCAGAACCCGGCACTCGGCAGCCAGCATACAGGGCTTTTCGATTTTGAAAAAGAATTCGCTACAGAATTTGCACCGGCAAGAACTTTTTGTTTCCTTAGTGAGGTTGAGGAGTTAGCAGACCAGGGATTGATAAAAGGTGGTGATATAGATAACGCAGTTGTAATTGTTGATCATAAATTAAGTGATACTCAGCTAAAAGAGCTTGCTAAAAAGATTGGAGTTGAAGGCAAAATAAGTCTCGGGGAAAACGGAATTCTAAATAACAAACAGCTTAGATTCAGAAATGAACCTGTAAGACATAAACTTCTCGATTTGATTGGAGATCTAGCATTAATCGGTGCACCGCTCAAAGCACAGATATTAGCTGCACGTCCCGGTCACAAAGCCAACGTAGAATTTGCAAAGCAGGTTAGAAAGCTTTATCAACAGAAAAAACTTGTAAAGAAATTCCAGCTGATAAAAAAAGAAGGAGTGGTATTCGATGCAAATGCAATTGAAAGAATACTTCCTCACAGGTATCCATTTCTTCTCGTTGATAAAATAATTGATCTGGAAGTTGATAAAAAAGTTATTGGCGTCAAGTCTGTTACGGCTAATGAACCTTTTTTCCCGGGACATTTCCCGGGCAATCCAATAATGCCAGGGGTACTGATTATTGAAGCAATGGCACAAACCGGTGGAGTATTTCTGCTTGGTTCAATCCCTGATCCGGAAAATCACCTGGTTTACTTTATGCAAATCAACAATGCTAAGTTTAGAAAACCTGTTGTGCCGGGTGACCAATTATTTATGGAAGTAGAACTTGTTCAGAAAAAAAGTAAAGTCATTTTGATGAAGGGTAAGGCATTCGTGAATGAAGTGCTAGTAGCTGAAGCTGATTTTATGGCAGGAATTGTTGATAAGCCAAAGAAAAATAATTCATCTGAAAAAAAATGAAAAACATTCATCCTACTGCTATTGTAAATCCCAGTGCTAAGCTTGGTGAAAACCTATCAGTTGGTCCTTATGCAATAATTGAAGCTGATGTTGAGATAGGCAACGATTGTGTTATCGGTCCTCACGCTGTGTTGTATAACGGTTCAAGAATCGGAAACCGGGTTAAAATTTCTCAGGGAGCCTCAGTTGCAAACCTTCCACAAGATTTAAAATTTTCTGGTGAGCCAACCCTGTTTATTATTGGTGATGATACAGTCATTCGAGAGTTTGCAACCCTGCACAGAGGTACTAAAGAAACAGGCAAATCGCAGATTGGTAAAAATTGTCTCCTGATGGCATACAGTCACATACCTCACGATTGTGTTGTTGGCGATAATTGTATTATTGCAAACGCTGTTCAAATTGGAGGACACTCACACATTGAAGATTGGGTCATCATCGGAGGACTAGCAGGATTGCATCAGTTTTCCCGTGTTGGTGAACATTCGATGATTGCAGGTGCTGCAAAAATTACTCAGGATGTTCCACCATACATTTTAGCAGTAAATGATCCAGCTGAATTTGGCGGACTGAATGTTGTCGGACTAAGGCGAAGAGGATTTAAGGCTGAAGACATTCAGACTCTTAAAGAAGCTTACAGATATTTGTACGATAAATCCTTAAATGTTACCCAGGCTGTTGAGATAATAGAATCAAAGTTTGGTGATAATATTTACGTTAAGAAATTACTTAACTTTTTAAGTGGAACTAAAAGGGGAGTTGTTGGTAAATGAACTGGAGATTTTTAAATACAGGTTCTAATACCGGCAGTTTTAATATGGATTATGATCTGGAACTTGTAAGAAATTTTCTGGTAGCTCCAATTTTAAGAATTTACCAATGGAAACCATACTGTATTTCTCTCGGTGCAAATCAGGATTACAATTCAGTGGATCAAATAAAAGCTGCTGATGATGGACTTGAAATTGTTAAACGGCCAACCGGAGGACGGGCAATTCTCCATGCAGAAGAGCTAACGTATTCAGTTGTTTATCCTTTATCTGATGATAAATCACCCAAACAAATTTATCGTGAAATAAATCTTGCTTTGAAGATTGGATTAAAAAACTACAATTCATTGTTTGAGAACATTGAACTTGAACATTCTCAACCCCATTTTCCTACAATTTATAAAGATGCAAAAAGCACACTTTGCTTTGCCGTTTCGGCAATGAATGAACTTAATTATCAAGGCAGAAAAGTTGTAGGAAGTGCCCAGAGAAAAATTGGTAATGTCATTCTTCAACATGGTTCGATTCTTTGCGGAAGCTTTCATAAACGAATTATAGATTATTTAAATCTTCCCTTCGATAAGCTGGAGGAAATTAAAAACGAAATTGATCAAACCACAACTGAGCTGGAAGCCATACTTGGTGAAAAAATAGATTATCAAAAATTAGCTGATGCAATTAGAGAGGGATTTGAAAATCACTTTAATGTTAAGCTCAAAGAAGAAATATTTGCAGAAACTATTTTACAGGTTAATTGATGTCAGCTGAAAAAGAAATAAGAAGAGTAACTACAAAAGCCCTCGATATTCTTAAAAAGAAAAAAATAAAAATTACCGCACTAACTGCTTATGATTTTATAACTGCAAAATTATTAGATGAAGCAGGCATTGATATTATACTCGTTGGTGATTCATTGAGCAATGTTTTCCAGGGAAACGAGACCACACTTCCTGTTACAATGGATGAAATGATTTATCACACAAAAGCTGTAACCAAAGGAGTTAACCGCGCAATGGTTGTTGTTGATATGCCGTTTATGTCCTATCAGCTTGGTGCCGATGATGGTTTCAGAAATGCCGGAAGAATATTAAAAGAAACTCACGCAGCAGCTGTGAAATTGGAAGGTGGACGAAGAGTAGCAGAAACAGTCAGAAAAATTACCGAGAACGGAATTCCTGTGATGGGACACGTTGGCTTAACACCTCAAAGCATTCATCAGTTTGGAAGCTACAAGGAACGCGGGACAACTAAAAAAGAAGCGGACGAAATTTTTGAAGATGCGAAAATTCTGGAAGAAGCTGGTGCTTTTGCAGTTGTGCTTGAAAAAATTCCTGCTTCACTGGCAAAAAAAATTACTTCTGCACTAACTATTCCTACTATTGGAATTGGTGCCGGGAAATTTTGTGATGGACAAATACTTGTTACTCCTGATATGCTTGCACTTAATGTTGATTTCCATCCGCGATTCGTACGGCATTATTCCAAACTTGCTTCGGAAATAAACAAAGCTGTTAAATCATACATAGGGGATGTCAAAAAGGGAAGCTTCCCTTCAATTGATGAAAGTTATTAGTCTGGTCATGAACTTATGGAAGAATGAAATACTGAACAGAGTATTTAATGCTTTTTATCCATCAACACTTTTCTATTTGCTAATTATTTTAATTGCTTCATTTATTTTTTCTAACAACTCCTCTGCACAAAATCAATCCGAAGTATTCTTAAAAGGTGCTGCTGTTACAGATATAGCTGAAGAGGAAGGATTCCTATGGGTCGCAACTTACGGACAAGGAATATATCGCTACTCAAGTGCTGATGGAAAATGGACCAACTATTCTACCAAAAGCGGAAACCTGAGTGACGATCTTTTCTATGCTGTTGAAGTAAGTAAAAATTTTGTATGGGCTGCTGCGGTTGAAGGACTATATACTTTGACTAAAAAGGGCAACAGATGGGACAAAAGAAAATTTGCTCAGGGCGGCGAATTCGGTAACTGGATACGATCTCTTAAATATGATGAGAAACAAAATGTTCTATGGATTGGCAGGTTCAGGAACATAACACGCTTTGATCTTAAGACAAGAAAATACGAGGACATTGACCGTACTCAAGGAAATGACCAGAAGTCAAACACAATAAAATCAATTGAGCTTGATGGCGATAGTCTTGTTTGGTTCGGTACAGAATCGGGTGTTCACGTTTACAACAAGAAGAAAAAATATACCGACCCAGCTGCATGGAGATATTTTTCCAATAAAAGCAAAGCATTTAAAGAAGAAGGTAAAACAGTTTCAGTATCTAAGATTTTATTCGAAGGCAGAAATATCTGGTTCGGTACTGATGAGTTCATCACTGTTGAGGAACCGGATTTTAATCTCGGTGGAGTTTACATTCACGACAGAAAAATTAATTGGGACAGGATTTATAAAAGAGATGGTCTTGGTGGTAACGGAATTTATTCGCTTTGCAGAATCGGCAACTACATCTGGGTTGGAGTATATGAATTTGACAAGCAGCAAAAACTTGAATACGGAAAAGGTTTGTATATAATCAACAGAGTTACAAGGCAGGTTACTCCTGTGGATCTAAATGAACTAGACATTACTTCTTCTTCTATTTTATCTTTTCATTTCGACGGTAAGAATATCTGGATTGGAACGGGAGAAGGATTGATAAGGCTGAAAATCGACAATAGGCTGGCTGAATGGCCGAAAAAGAAATAATTTAACCCTTTTTAAGACTCTCAAAATTTTTGGCATAAATTAATCCCGCTTCATCAAATCAGATTTTATTTACTCTATCCTCATTATTTCTTAGTTTTGAATCCATCAGGGTAACAATTAAGGGTGCAATATGAAGAATATCTGCAAATTCTTTTTTCTGGCACTTGGGGTTTATACATCTGCCTTCTCTCAAATAACGGAAATCACAAAACTCCCCGTTCAGGACATTTCACAATCAATTAAAGAATCCGCTCCGGTTTGGCTTTCAGAGAACGAAATAATAATCTTCTATGTGAACCAAACAATGGATACAATTTTTTCAACTAAAAGCACGAACAGAGGAAAAAGTTGGGGAGAGTTGAATGTTATTCAGACGGTTCAACTAGTTTATCCTCAGGAAGCTTTGTATTTAAGTGCGATGCGTAATTCTACTGGAAGAATATTTCTTGCGTGGTCTGTTCTGAGCGAATCTATGAAACTTATTTTTTCAAATGACAACGGAATAAATTGGTCGAATCCAATAAATATTCTTGGTGGAGGTAGTCCAACAGTATTTACGAAATCTTCATACGACCTGAACCTTTCGGAATGGGGAGCCGGAGAAATTTGTTTGTCTTTTTACAGCAATGGTGCAAGTAAAAGTTTCTATAAGTTGAGTTTTGATAATGGAGTTACCTGGAGCTTAAATCCGATTGAATTTCCAGCATCTGCCCAATACAAAACTAAAGAGCTCACAATAGTCTCTACTGGTCAGAATTCATTGCTCGCACTTTATGAAAGGAGCACATCATCAGGATATAGCGGTATTTACTCAAGAATGAGCAGTGATTTTGGTTTAAACTGGTCAGATCCGTTAACTGTCATTGACAAAATTAATCATGAAAGCAGACCAAAGATCGCACAGCTTGCGAACGGAAATATTATTCTGGCATATCAAAGTGACAATGTCACCGAAGCCACAAGCATGGGTCAGCGTGATATTTACTATAAAATTAGCGAGGATAACAGTTCATCCTGGCTTCCTGAAACACAGTTTACCGAATATGTAGGAGAAGATATTTCCTTAAACATATCTGCATTCCAGAATAAAACTTTTGTTACTTTCGCGACTGAGAGATATTCCACGATCTATCCTATTAATAGTCCATTTCAATTACTATATGGAATTTTCCAGGAATCAGCAGAAACGTTTACACCACCAAAAGTTTTTTACTCCAGCACACCGCAGGATTTAATTGATTTTCAAAATAATCAGTTTGTTTATCGTGCGATGGTGATCGACGATGCATCCTTAGAATCGGTAATTGTTTCAATGGAAGATTCCGCTTTTGTTGGAGAAATGTTCGATGATGGATTGCACAACGATGAAGCTGCCAATGATTCCATATTCGGAAATACATTCCCATTTGTAAGCGCGAGATATCTTAATGGTTATGCTCTTGATGTAAATAAAATTGAACTCCCTTTGAACAATGCTGGTGTTCTGGCAGATGTTAATGTTACTTATGGTCAGCGAGTAATGGTGTATGTTTCTGATCCTGCAAATAATATGTCAGTTTATAAAAGCGATATAAACCTTGGTGGCGGTGGCTCAATGGGAAAGTATGATGGCGGAGGTATTCTATACTCTGCTGGATTTTATCTTTCCGGATATGTAAATGGAAATCTGTTTGCAAACGGTGTAGCTACCTCTTCGATGGTTGAAGATTACCAGCCGGGAAAAGTCAGCAGTTCACCAGATGATCCGAACAATATTATATACGTGGTAAGAAAAAGCGATCCGCCTTTCAGTTATAGCTGGAGAAAGTGGAAAGATGCGGTGATGCTTGGTGCTGATTTTTATGATGGAGATAAAGATGGGATTTATAATCCTGTTGATAAAAACTGGAATGGAACGTGGGATACCTTTGAAGATATGCCGCTGCTAATAGGCGATGAAACTGTATGGTGTGTTTATAACGATGGTATTCTTGCTGATGAGAGAAGATTTGAAATTGATCCAATTGGAATTGAAGTGCAGCAAACACTTTTTGCATCGAGCAGTCCGGAATTAGAAAATGTGATTTTTATAAAATATAAAGTAACCAATACGGGCTTGGTGAGTGATGTTTTAGATTCGATCTTTTTCAGTCCGACGGATGATACCGATATTGGAGATCCAACAGATGATCTTGGTGGTTGTGATACGGTTTTGAATTCTCTTTTTACGTACAATACTCTGATAGATGTTTTCTATGGAAATAATCCACCAGCTGTTTATACTTCTATTCTTCAGGGGCCTGTCATACAATCTCAAAACCCTGCCGATACTGCATTCATAAGAAATGGTGAGATTATTGGCGAAGAATTTTTTTCAGGATATAAAAACCTTGACTTATATTCATTCGCCGGATATGCTAAATCTGACCCTCGACAAGGCGATCCACAAAATGTTCAGCACGTTTGGAATTATGTACACGCAAAAGACAGACAGAGTAATATGCTTAATCCCTGTGATACGTTGTATGGAAAAGTTTATGGTAATGTTGATTGTAACGAGATCAACCCAATGTTCTGGTTTTCAGGTGATCCTGTAACAAAAGTTGGATGGCTTGATAATACTATTAGAGATGATAGAAAATTTTCAAGCATTGGTCCCATTACTTTAGAGAAAAACAAACCTGCAGAAATAATGCTCGCACTTGTTGTTGGACGAGGAACTAATAATTCCAACTCGATTACGGTTGCGAGAGAAAATGTTCAGAGAGCCATTCAGGAATATGAAAGCAACTTTGCCTCGATGACTTATTCACCACCGGCATCAATTCCAATAACAAGTTATTTGCTTTATCAGAATTATCCCAATCCATTTAATCCAATTACAACTATACGATACGAACTCCCACGGGATGGAGTGGTAACTATTGAAATATTTGATATACTCGGACAAAAAGTAAAAACGATACTAAATGAATTCAAAGATGCTGGCAGGTATGAAGTAACATTCAGCTCAACAGGATTAGCAAGCGGGGTTTACATTTATCAACTACGAGTTAACGAATTCATTAACATTAAAAAAATGGTGTTAATAAAATGAACAAAATTGCCTCTACATCTATTTTATTTTTTATGGTTTTGTCCATTCAAGTCTTTGCACAGTTTGATACTGTTAAGGAGTTTCCGAAAGAATATCCAACTCAGGATATAAGAGAACTTACACCCGTCTGGATTTCGGAAAATGAAATAATCGCATTCTATACTAATGCAACACTTGACACAATTTTTTCAAGAAGAACAATAGACAGGGGACAAAGCTGGAGCCAGCAGAAAGTTGAACAATCAAACTTCGAGTTACAACAATACGAATTAAAATTATTCATTACAGCGTGTATCGGACATAACAACAGGATTCTATTATCCTGGTCAGGGAAAATTGTTTACTCGGATGATAATGGATTAACGTGGAGTGAATCAACACTTCCCGTTCCGGGTTTTTATACTGAGTTTACCAAACTTAAAAAGCTACCGAACAACAGAATACAATTAAGCGCTTATGAAGTTGGAAGATGGTTATATATTAGTACAGATAATGGAGAGACCTGGTCAAATGAAAACAGGATCTCAATACCTCGCAATCCGATAGGTGCAGGTTCAAGCAGGGATTTCGGAGTTGTTCTATTAAACGAGGATTCCATATTAGTAGTCTCAGGAACGAGCAACATTTTCCATTCTAATCTGTACTCTTTTATTAGCTCTGATTTCGGAAATACATGGAGCACTGCATCTGTTATCAATGAAGTAAAAATTGTCATTGATGCGGATCTATATTATGGTTGGTATTATGGACCGAAAATATGCTTAGAAGAGGATGCAAATAACAATATTTATTTGTTCTGTGACCAAAGTTATGATACTGGATATGACAGCATCAGGCAGCATGATGTTGAAGTTTTGAAGAGCAGTGATTTTGGTATTACCTGGCAGCAAGAAGAAAAGTTCACAAAATATTTAGGACACGATTTCCTTGACAATACTGCCATTCTGGATGGAAAATTTCTTGTTAGTTTCTATGCAGCAAGAAGTCTGCAAAATATAAATTATCCATTTCTAAAACAGAATTTTTTTGGGGTATATGGAGAATCAGAAGATACCTTCACACCTCCAGTAGTTTTGAAACAGGAAGTAACAGGAGTAGATTATGAAACCGAGGAATTTGATTACCGCGCACTTGTGGTTGATGATGAAGCTGTGTCTCGGGTTTATGTAAATCTTGAGAATGGTGCATACCAGGGAGAGATGTACGATGATGGTATGCATAATGACAGTCTGGCTAATGATAACATTTACGGGAATACTTTCCCAACTCCCACACAAACTTCAGTCTTACCCTATTATTATCGTACTTATGCAATCGATGTAAATAATATCAGTATGCCATTTGATAACAAAGGTATTCTTGCCGGTGTAAATTACACTCACGATCTTATAAAGGCTGAATTCAATTTGACGGATATCAATGGCAACCAAAAAAAGGATGAACAGATCGCTGAAGTTCCGGTTCAGAATCCTGGTTCATTGGGAAAATTTGAGGAGGGTGCATTCTTATTTTCAGGCGGATTTTTCTTATCAGGTTATGCAAATGGTGTAATATGGAGTAACGCTGTAGCCTCAGCTTCTTTAGTTGAGGATTATCTTGCTGGTACGGTTGGTAGCGATCCAAAGGATGACGTAAATAGAATTTATATCGTTAATAAGGATGATAAACCATTCGGTTATACCTGGCAAAACTGGAAAGATGCAGTTTTGCTGGGTGCAGAATTTTATGATGGTGATGAAGATGGAATTTATAATCCTGTTGATAAGAACTGGAACGGTACCTGGGATTTGAATGAAGATATGCCTCCATTAATTGGTGATGAGATTGCCTGGTGTGTTTACAATGATGGACTTCC
>Ga0208980_10000603_pt1 | contig 20656 bp, 12 predicted proteins | sample WetSurMetagenome_3_FD_187993 | JGI IMG/M metagenome (GOLD analysis project Ga0208980, IMG submission 187993) | Wetland microbial communities from Twitchell Island in the Sacramento Delta, sample from surface sediment Aug2011 Site A1 Bulk (version 2) | ecosystem: Environmental > Aquatic > Marine... | reverse complement strand
ACTGACAATCAGGTAAGTGAATTGCAATCAGAACCAGTAAATGTTACCGAACCTTCATTTAGTGAAGTTGCCCCCGTTATTATCGCCGAAGAGATGCCATCATTTCCCGGGGGAGATGTTGCCATTTTAAAATATCTCGCCAAAAATACTCAGTACCCGGATGAGGCAAAGGAAAATAACATACAGGGACAAGTAATTGTTAGGTTTTGTGTTAATACAAGTGGCAAGGTTCAACAATTATCTATTCTTAAGGGAGTCAGTCCTGAACTCGATGCAGAGGCAATGAGAGTAGTCAAGCAGAATGGTTTCAAAGTTCCTGACGATATCTCCATTATAGGGTTTACAAGCGGAATGATATCAGATCTTACCGATCCTCCTCTTACATCGGTGATGCAGCATGGATATCTTGTCGGGAAGGAAGCTGTTAAACTTTTAATTAACAATATTGAAAAGAAATCAGAAGGCCACTTTCAGACAAAGGTCATAAAGACGGAACTCGTGGTAAAAGGATCAACAAGAAAAAAACTTTAGTCTCTTCCATCTCATGGCGTCCGAAAAAAAATATATTTTTGGGAAATCATTAAGTTCAAAATATTTAAATATATACTGCAATGAACGTACCGGCAAATCTGTATTATACAAAAGACCATGAATGGCTGAAAATTGAAGGTGATTCAGCATATGCTGGAATTACCGATTTTGCTCAAAGCGAACTTGGGGATATTGTTTTTATTGAAATCGAAACTCTCGGAGAGACTTTGAAAAAAGAAGAAGTATTCGGGACCATTGAAGCTGTGAAAACAGTCTCCGACATGTTCATGCCGGTAGGAGGTGAAATACTTGAGGTCAATCCTGCAATAACCGATACTCCGGATGTGATCAACAAGGACCCATACGGAAAAGGCTGGATGATAAAAATTAAAATGACTGATCCGGCAGAAGTGAATGAGCTTCTTGATGCCGAAAAGTATAAAACGCTTTTATAGCGTTTTCTTGATCTCTACTTCCTGGTATCCCTCAACAACATCTCCTACCTTGATGTCGTTGAAATTATGGATGTTGAGTCCGCATTCATATCCGCCGACAACTTCCTTCACATCATCCTTGAACCTCTTCAGGGATCCTAATTCGCCTGTGTAAATTACTATTCCATCGCGAATTACACGGACCCTTGTATTGCGGGTGATTTTTCCTTCCTTGGCATAACATCCGGCAACCGTGCCCACCTTGGTGACCTTGAAAATCTCACGGATCTCAAGCGTGGCAACGATCTCTTCTTTCACTTCAGGTGAAAGCATGCCTTCCATTGCGGCCCTGATCTCCTCGATGGCATTATAGATGATAGAATAGAGACGGATATCGATCTCTTCTTTCTCAGCCAGTTTACGTGCTGCAAGAGACGGACGTACCTGGAATCCGACTATGATGGCGTTTGAAGCAGCTGCAAGCAGAATGTCTGATTCCGAGATCTGACCTACTGCCTTATGGATTATGTTCAGCTGGATCTCAGGTGTCGACAGCTTGATAAGTGAATCACTCAGAGCTTCTACTGATCCATCCACATCACCCTTTACTATAATATTAAGTTCCTGGAAGTTGCCGATGGCGATCCTTCTGCCGATCTCATCAAGGGTTATGTGTTTCTGGGTACGCAGTCCCTGCTCTCTTTGAAGCTGGGCTCTCTTATTTGCAATGTCTTTGGCATCCCTGTCACTTTCCATAACATTGAACTTATCACCTGCCTGAGGAGCGCCGTTAAGTCCCAGGATGAGGGCAGGAGTGGCCGGACCAACTTCATCAACCTTATGGCCTCTTTCGTTGTACATAGCCTTTACGTGTCCGAAACAACTGCCAGCCAGTAAGACGTCGCCAACCCTTAGCGTTCCTGCTTTTACAAGTACCGTCGCAGTGAAACCTCTTCCCTTGTCGAGTGAAGATTCAACTACTGTACCCAGAGCTGCTTTGTACGGATTTGCTTTAAGATCAAGCATTTCGGCTTCAAGAAGTACTTTATCGAGAAGAGTTTCGATGTTAAGCCCGGTCTTTGCGGAAATCTCCTGAGACTGGAATTTTCCTCCCCATTCTTCTACCAGGTAATTCATTTTAGACAGGGCTTCCTTGATCTTGTCAGAATTCGCAGTTGGTTTGTCTATCTTGTTTATTGCAAATACAATAGGTACTCCGGCAGCTGATGCATGGTTGATGGCTTCAACTGTCTGAGGCATGACTCCATCATCGGCAGCTACCACAATTATGGCAATGTCGGTTATCTGAGCTCCCCTTGCCCTCATGGCGGTGAACGCTTCATGACCGGGCGTATCGAGAAATGTTATCTTGCGGCCGTCATCAAGTTGAACTGCATATGCACCGATATGCTGTGTTATTCCACCCGCTTCACCGGCGATTACGTTTGTTCTTCTGATATAGTCGAGAAGTTTTGTCTTTCCATGGTCAACATGTCCCATTACTGTAACAATAGGAGGTCTTGGTACAAGTTCCTCTTCAGTGTCTTCCTCTTCCCTGACTGCTTCCTGAAGCTCGGCACTCACAAATTCAACTTTGAATCCGAATTCGTCGGCAAGGAGTGCCATTGTTTCAGCATCAAGACGCTGATTGATTGAAACAAAAAGACCCAGGTTCATGCATGTGGAAATGATATCCGTCACTGGGGTATTCATCATAATGGCAAGTTCGTTGACTGAAACAAATTCAGTCACCTTAAGGATATTCTTATCCTGTTCCTTCTGATCCTCCTCTTCGCGGCGAAGCTGGCTTATGGCATCTCTTTTCTCCCTGCGGTATCTTGAGCCCTTGGATTTGCCTTTTGTTGTCAGCCTTGCCAGAGTCTCCTTGATCTGCTTCTGTACTTCTTCCTCATCAACTTCAACCCTTACAGGTCTTTTCTTCAATGGCTTCTTACCGGCTTTATCCTTCCTTTCGCTCAGATCAGATTTGACAACAGAAATCTGTTCTTTCTCCTTCGTAATCCTCTTTCTCCGCTTCTTTCTTTTAAAATCAGTGTCACCGTTTACTTTAACCGGCTGATAAGGAGAAGGCTTTTTCTTTTCTTCCACGGGAAGATCAATCTTGCCGACGACAGTCGGACCAGAAAGCTTCTCAAAACCGGGTCTGAATACTTCAACTATTTTTTCTTCCTGATCAACGGCAATATCGCTATCGATTATATCTTCAAGAGATTCTTCAATATCAGCCAGATCACCAACAGGCTCTTCAATTATATGTTTTCTTGTATCTTCAGCTATCGCTCTTTCTTCTGTTTCATCAACAGCTGTCTTTTTTTCTTTTTTTACAGCTTTGGTTTCACCGGTTACTGCTCCGAGATCAATTTTTCCAACAATTCTGAGGTCTACTGCGATTTTGTCAGCTTCATCTGAAGCCGGTTCTTTTACTTCAGGAGATTTCTTTTTATCAGCTTTCTGAGGTTCTGCGGTCTTCTTTGCTGTTTTCTTTTCAGCCTCTTCTTTTACCGGAGCAACTTTGGAAGCCGCGGTTTTGTCGAGGTCGATTTTCCCAACAAGCTTAATGTCCGGTTTTTTAATATCAGCTTTTAAATCAACGCTTTTTGTATGTCCCGATGAATCCTTAACAAGGATCTCATCATCCTTTTCCATTTCTTCGGTTGCGGTTTTTTCGGAAACATCATCTATTGACAAAGACTCTTTTTTCCTGTGAAGGTCTTTCAGAGCAAGCTTTTCGGATTCTTTCTTTGCACTGATATCCGTACTGTATTCCTTTACAAGCATGAGATATGCTTCATGCGGGAGTTTTGTGTTGGGATTGGGATCAAGTGTAAACCCTTTCTTGTGAAGAAATTCCACAATAGTGGTGATCCCCACGTTAAACTCACGGGCTGCTTTGCTTAATCTCGTTGCCTTTACGTCTTCTGTCATAAAATGTGCCTCGACTTTATAAAACCTCCGAAATATGATATATTATATTTTATTCAAATTCAGCTTTTAAAATATTAACGACCTCCTTGACCGTCTCCTCTTCGAGGTCCGTTCTCTTAACAAGGTCGCTTATTGAAAGATTCAGAACACTTCTTGCAGTATCGCATCCTATTGCCTTCAGCTCTTCGATTATCCAGTCTTCAATCTCATCGCCGAATTCCTCAAGGTTGACATCCTCTTCATCCTCACCTCCAGGTTCCCTGTAAACATCTATCTCATATCCGGTAAGCTGACTTGCAAGCTTTATGTTCAGGCCTCCTTTTCCGATTGCCAGAGATACTTCAGTGGGTTTAAGGTATATCTCTGCCTTCTTTGTCTCCTCAATCAGTTTGATGGAAGTGATCTTAGCCGGGCTGAGCGCTCTCTGAATAAAAAGCTGGTTGTTTGAAGTAAAATTGATAACATCAATATTTTCATTTCTGAGTTCCCTTACAATTCCATGGATCCTTGATCCTTTCATTCCAACGCATGCACCTACGGGGTCGATCCTTTCATCATAAGATTCAACTGCGACCTTTGCACGTTCACCTGGAACCCTGACTATCTTTTTGATAGTGATCAGACCGTCGAATATCTCAGGAACTTCAAGTTCAAACAATCTTTCAAGGAATACAGGCGATGTACGGCTGAGAATAATAAAAGGAGTATTGTTCCTCATTTCCACTTTAATGACGACAGCTCTTATAGAATCGCCTTTGCGGAAATGGTCTGAAGGAATCTGCTCGCTTTTCGGCAGAATAAGTTCATTGCCATCATCATCAAGAACAAGGATCTCTCTTTTCCATACCTGGTACACTTCACCGGTGACGACCTCGCCGATCCTGTCCTTGTATTTTATGTAAATGTTGTTCTTTTCAAGATCGAGAATCCGTGCGGTAAGGTTTTGTCTCAGCGACAATATTGCCCTTCTTCCGAAGTCAAGGAACTTAACTTCATCCGATACATCTTCGCCTACTTCATAATCGTCATCGATCTTCTTGGCTTCCGAAAGCGGTATCTGTGTAATGGGATCTGTAAGCTCATCATCTTCCACCACCACCCTGTTTCTCCAAATTTCGAAGTCACCCTTGTCGATATTTACAATAATGTCGAAGTTATCGGCCGAACCATATTTCTTGGCAAGCATACCCCTGAAGACATCTTCGAGTACGCTCATCATTGTAGGGCGGTCAATATTCTTCAGTTCTTTGAATTCCGAAAAGGTGTCGATCAAATTAACATTTTCCATCTGGTGTAAACCTCTTATAATTACTTAATTGTCAAAACTGTCTTAGTTGCTTTTACCTCGTCAAAGTTGAAGGAGATCTCTTTTATTTCCTTCGTGCTGCCTTTCACTTTTACTTCTGTCTCCAGCTCGAATCCTCCGCTGTTGACATTTTTAAGGATCCCTGAAAACTTTTCACCACCATTATCGGTCACCTCTACTTTCTTTCCTACGTTCTTGAAATACTGTTCCATTACTCCGAAAGGCATATCAAGACCGGGGGAAGAGACCTGCAGCTCGTAATCCTCAACATTGCGATCAAGATTTTTTTCAAGATAGCGGTGAATTGCCGCACATTCATCAATGGTGATATCTTTCACAGTATCAGCCAGGACAGTTATCCTGTTTGAACTGCTCACTTTTACCGCGACAAGAAAAATGCCTGTTCCATTAATGAACTCATTCACAAGCTTTTCTATATGATTTTTTTCAATCATCTCCGGTTTTTGATAATAAAATAGGGGACTCTGTCCCCTTGCTCAATTCACCCTCAAATCGGATGCAAAGATAATCAATATTTTGAAATTTGCAAAAATCCAGGGATATTAATATTATAAAAATTAGGGTGCAAAGGTACAAAGGCACAACGGAGCAGAGGCTTTCTGTAAATAGTTTCCTTTGTGTTCCTTTGTGCTTACCTTTGTGTTCTTTGTGGTTAAAAGTTAATCAGCCCCCAACCCCTTAAAGGGGGCTAAAACAACACAAGTCCCCTTCAGGGGATTTAGGGGCTATTAAAAATGATTGGAGAGAATATTTACACCAACGAGGAAATTGATCTGCTTTCCTGCTGCACTCTATGCCCACGCGAATGCAGGGTGAACAGGTTTGAAGGAGGCAGTGGCTATTGCGAAATGGATGCAGGAATGAACATTGCATCGATATGCATACACAGGGGAGAGGAGCCTCCGATAAGCGGTCCTGACGGTATATGCAATATTTTCTTTGCCGGCTGCAACCTGAGGTGCATATATTGCCAGAACCACGATATAAGCAGGCAGGATGGCGAATGTTTGAGAAGTTCTGCATCACTGGAATCAACAATTGATCAGATCGAAAAAATATTGTCGACGGGCATCAAAGCAGTAGGCTTCGTTTCACCTTCCCATGTGGTGCCGCAGGTGAAAGCAATAATACGTGGACTCCATTCAAGAGGCCTTAAACCAACAACCGTATTTAATACAAATGGCTACGACAAACCGGAGGTTATTGAAAGCCTTGAGGGTCTGATTGATGTCTATCTTCCTGATTATAAATATTCTGTACCCGGAATATCAAATGATTTCTCGGATGCAGACGATTATCCAGAAGTAGCTCTTGCCGCGATTAAAAAGATGTACTTTCAGAAAGGTTCGATGCTTCATCTTGATAAAGACGGAAGGGCAGAGAGCGGGATGCTGATAAGGCATCTTGTTTTACCCGGACATGTTGAGGAGAGCAAAAAGGTTTTGAAATCTATTGCAGAAGAGCTCTCAACGGGAGTTCATCTTTCACTTATGTCGCAGTATCATCCCACACCATTGGTGAAGAACCATCCTGTTCTTAAAAGGGCCCTATATAATTCAGAATATAAAGCTGTTGTCGAAGCAATGGAAAACCTTGGTTTTCGCAATGGCTGGATACAGGATATGGATTCGTATCTGAATTACAGGCCGGATTTCAGAAGGGAAAATCCTTTTAAATAAAGATAAAAGACAAAAGATCAAAGACTGAAGACCGAAGTGAGGAACCGAATCGAAGGTGAGCTCGGCGAAGCCAAATTCCGCGAAGCCGGAAGCATGATCCTAAGCTTTTATCTTTTTATCGGGATAAAGAGTTCCTCCTTTGGTGAGCCATGAAACCCCAAATGCGATAAGAGCTATTGTTTCACTCCAGAAAACGAGCCTTGATTCAGGGTGAGTTTTATCGAAAAATATAAAGAATACAAGCAGGGCAAGAAGACTTGCAATCATGACCAATCCGCAGGTAATATAGATCTTATTTCTAATCAGTTTCCGTTTTGTGGGAGCAGGTTTAGTCCTGGTGAACAGGAAAATAGACATACCTGATAATATTGTGAAGAATGCAGCGGCACTAATAAAATGTACAGTCGCTGACATGTTGTATTTTCCTTCCGGGACTGTCGGGAAAAACGCAATTCCAAGTGCAAAAAGCGCAGCAAGGTCAGCCGCAATATTATCCCACCTGTCATACCCTTTATAGAAAAACAGAAACAGGGCTATTGCACATAGCGAGCCCACAAACAAGTCACGCATCCCGGAATGGTAATAGAGGCTGATATTTTTTCGTATTGAGTTTTCGCCGAAAATTACCATTGATCCGAGCGATAGAACCACCGGGAGCAAAATTCCTATCCAGCCTACAGCTTTCCGAAGAGCCAGGTATGAATATGTCTGGTTCAGGTATCTATCATTCATTTTCATAACAATGTCCAGAATAAATGACCGGATTTATGGCAGGGAGATTTGTCATATGATTGATCTGCGATAAATCAACCGGCCGACATTTTTGAAACCAAATTTAGGGATTATAATCAATTTGGATACTATTTTAAAGTAGTAAAGTCGACAGTACTCCCATAACTTGTAATCACAGTACCATCAATAATCCATATTAACCTGTAATAATAGAGGGTTAAAGGAGTTAGACCGGTAACGGTAGTACTGATAGTCTTCTTATCTAAAATATCAACCTGACTTACATTTATTGTCTGGCCAAAGGATCTTGAAGTACCATATTCAAAAGCCAGGGTTGAATATTGATTTCCGGGATTTACAGTTCCATGAAGCATTGCTGAACAACAGGTCATATTGGTAGCTGAAGTAGTATCCTCTTTTGCAGAAGTATCATCCCACATATCACTCCAGTCGAAACAACCCGACAAGCCTGCAAGAGCCACCGTCAGCAGGGCAAGTTTAAATAGTATGATGTATTTTTTAACCATCTTGTTTGTAAAATTACATCGAGATTATGCCAAAGTCAAATTTATACTAAGGCAATTTCACTTCGATCAGTGAAATTAAAAGTTATTGGCAAACAAAAAGCGACTGCAGTTTCCTGCAAGTCGCCTTTATTTTTACCGGTTGCCGTATGTTTACCTTCTTCCCGATTTTGAATCATTGGAGCTTGACCTCGAAGAGGAAGATGATGAAGAAGATGAAGATTTACCTGGTTTACTGCTCCTGGTTGCAGAGGATCTCTGGCTGTAAGATCTCGATGAACTGGTTGCAGAACTTCTCTGAGTTTGACTTGAAGGTCTCGATGCGCTGGTACCTGAGCTCTTCTGACTCGGTGCCGAAGGTCTCGATGCGCTGGTAGCAGAGCTTCTCTGCGCTGGTGCCTGACTTTTTCCGGATTTTACAACTTCCTGCCTTTCACTTCCAGCCGGTTGCCGGTTGCCGGTTGCCGGTACCGTCGAAGCACTTGGTCTCGTGGAGGCCTCAGGTCTCGAAGAGGTACTGGGTCTCGTCGAAGCACTTGGCCTTTGTTCTGCAGATGACCTGGTAGCAGGCTGTCTGGTACTTTCAGTCGATCTTACAGCAGCCTGTCCGCTCTTGGTGGATGGTCTTTCAACGTTCCTGACGCCATCCCGATAGCTATCGGGAGCCTGACGCCCTGTGCCTGTTTCAGGTCTGCTCGCCATTGTTCTTGAGTCGCGCTCAGGATGCATTCTGCTATAAAGAGCCTCTCCTTCTTTTCTCTGTTCGGGACGCGAGTAGGTATTCCTGTATACATTATTAGTAATGTTCACCTCAATTATTGGTGAGTGTGCCCGCACTCCATGATAATAGAAATCATTGTATCTGTTCCACCGGCAATAGTCCCAGTGGTGGTAGTGAGAGTAGTAGTCATTGTACCAGTGATAGTGATATCCGTAGTAGTAATGCCAGTAGTAAGGGCGCCACGGGCTCCACCATTCAGGATAATATCCCCAATACCATGAAGAGCGCCACATTACATAAGAGGGCATATATATGAACCTGATCAGAGGCCAGTAGGCAATCTCGTACGGAGTGGTCCTTACAACAGTCACATAAGTTCTGTTCTCAGGTCTTCCCGTATAACCGGGATTAGGTGTCTCCTCATAGATGGGCTCTATTATGTAGTTCTTTCCATAAAGTGCCTCATCGCCGATAAGCTGTATCTGAACAGTACCGTTATTGAATTTCTGAACGGTGAAAACTGCAACATCCTGGAATTCCTTGCGGTTCAACGCAACACGCAATACTATTGAATGATCATCTCCGTCGGGGTAGTCGCTGACAGTTATATAATCGATAAGGTTATCGCCGTTAAGATCAAGGTTATTGATCTTAGAATTCTCATCATTGAGGTTTCTTTCGAATCCTTCAAGGGTCTCAGACTCCTGGAAGAGTTTCATTACAGCGTAGAGGTTCAGATTATCTCCGGGCAGTCCCAGGTATTCATCAGGATAATCCTGTGCTATTCCTGTGGTCCCGAGGGCGACCAGGGCTGCGAGTATCGAAGTGAGCAATAATTTTTTCATTTCAGCAAGTATTAGAACTTACTTAATAAAAATCAAAACCCGTGCCAAAGATTGAAAATTCCCATTAAATGAGGCCCTGCAAGACTGCATGACTTACATAAACTTCTCCCTCTTCTGGAGATTTAGTAACCCTGCCAGGAGGAAAATAATGGTACCGACGGAAAGAATGATCCTGTTTTTCATAGTTATAATAGCCCAGGTGGTTTCATTCACGCCATAGGTGGGATCAAAGGGATTAAGAAAAATATTCCACTGGCTTTTACGCAGGAAATCAGCATCCTGGGTTATGAGGAACAGTATCCCGAAAATAATCATTACCACTGCAGTACCATTACCGTTCCTGATGACCGTCGAAAGCATAAATGCCATCATACCGAGAAAGATCACCGGAAACATTACCTGCGTAGTCATTTTCACAACCTGGTACTTAACGATAAGCATAGAAGACAGGAATGTAAAGACAAGCATAATGAGCCAGGTGATGACAAAGATCAGGATGATCCTCACAAGCCAGACTTTATATCTGTAGTTCGGGATACCAAAAAGTATCTCGATAGTACGGGCGTCCTGGTCATTCTGGATACCGAATACAGATGGGTAGAAGACAAGCAGAATCCCGGAGAAGATATACATACCATACAGGTCCTCCATCCTCGATACATCATTTGTGAAAACATATATTAACGAAATACCCAGGTAGAAAAGAACCGACCCGGTAAGAAACCAGATGAATTTGTTGGCAAAAATGATCTTGAGATTATAAGAGATCATTTTCCTTACAAGTGTGAAATAATTATATATGGTATTGATTTTCATTGTGCAACATTGTTTTCTTTTTTTCTAAGCAGCCACAGATATGCATCTTCGAGGTTGGGAGTAGTGGTGACTGCATTTTCATAAGGTTTTAACTCCGAAATAACCCTCATCCTTACGAATCCATCCTCAGTCATATGATGAACTACGAGATGTTCTCCCACAAACTTGCCGAATTCCTCTGATGGTATCTTTATCTGCCATACATGTCCTTCAGCTTCCCTGGTCATGTCAATGGGCTTGCCCAGGTACCTTAGTTTACCCTTGTTTAGGACTGCAACCTGGTTGCATGAGCTTGATATGTCCTCAATAATATGAGTCGAGAAGATTACAACCCTTTCCCGGCTAAGCTCCACAAGAAGATTTCGAAACCGGATCCTTTCCCTCGGATCAAGTCCTGCCGTTGGCTCATCAACGACAAGAATCCTTGGCAGATGAAGAAGAATCTGTGCAATGCCCATTCTCTGTTTCATCCCCCCGGAGTATGAACCTATCTTTTCATGCCTTCTGTCCTCCATATGTACAGCCTGCAGAACGTATGTTACTCTTTCTTCCCTGGTCTTTGCATCGATAATATTCTTCAGCATAGCCTGGTAATGAAGGTATTCGTGAGCAGTCATGTTTTCATAGCTTCCGAATTCCTGAGGCAGGTAACCTATAAGTCCCTGGAGTTCTTCACGCTTCTTCTGAGTGTCAAGCCCGTTAATCCATACTTTGCCATAGCTTTGTTCAAGTATCCCGCATATTATCCTCATGAGTGTCGTTTTGCCGGCACCATTAGGACCAAGCAGTCCGAACATCCCGTTGCCGATATTCATTGATACACAGCTTAATGCCTTGAAAGGTTTCTTTCTCCTGCCTATAACGGGAACTGCAGCAACTATTTTATAGAGAGTTTTCCGTATTCCCTTGAATCTTCCTTCCAGCCTGTAAATATCTATATTCTCATTGCTGAGCTTTAATCCTGTTTTAAAGATAAACAGGCCAAGGAACCAGAGGAAACCAAGTATGAGCACAACAGCGATGTTATTCCATTTTAGCTGGAAATACACAAGGTTCAGCAGTGGAATTATCCAGAATACTATAAAATCGATGACAGGAATTAATTTCTTCATGATCCTCTTTTTCCCATCTGATGTAAGCCAGGTGAAAAGTTCCTTGAACTGCGTCCAGATGGCAGAAAGGAAAAACCATGTCGTGATACTGAACAGGAAAATCCAGAATCCCTTCTGCAAATAGAAATATGTAAAATAGATTATGAAGCCAAATACCGGAAGCTGCCAGCCGACATCTGTCAGATCTTTCCAGCTTCTGAAATGACGGTTGAGGCCAAGCCTTTCCCTGATCATTGATCCTGCCTTCCATTCCCTTGACCAGCGATTCTCCCTTTCATATATTTTAACAAGGCTCTGGACATAGATATTAATATTTTCATCAGCAGGAATTACCGTCTCCTTTGCCTTCCGCAGGCTGTTCATAATGAACCATGTCGAGGCCGGAACGAGAATAAGTGTAAGGATTGTTGATATAAGTTTCCAGATGAATTTGTCGAATGTTGAATATATCAGGAAAATCAGCAGTGCAAAAATGATTATCTGAACGGCTTTGTTTTTCCAGTTCAGTGACTTGAACCAATCCATTGCATTTTCAAGTCCGGAATAAAATGTAGGAATGAATATCAGTGTCAGAAGCGTGCTGAGTGAAAGGCCGCCAATAACCGTAATCGCAAATGAAGCTCCGATAATTGAGACATATTCAGCTTTGCCCATAGCAAGAGGAAGCATAGCGACCACTGTTGTCGATGCCGTTATCAGTATTGGTCTGATCCTGGCCATACCGGCACTCATCAGTGCACGGGATCGCCTGTTTCCGTTCCTTCGTAAAAGATTTGTATAGTCGATCAGTATGATACCATTATTTACAACCACACCGAGAAGAATAAGAAGACCCATCAGGGTATTGGCATTAATAAGAGAATTCCCGGTAAGGATAAGTGCAATAAGGGAACCCAGCGCTGCAAGAGGGATGCTGAATAGTAGCACAAAAGGCACTGTAAGGGACTCAAATACAGCCGCAAGGATCATATATATCAACAGGAATGCAATGCCGATAAGCTTATAGAATTCCTTGAACTGATCTTCTTCCTGCACAACCTCAACCGCAATTCCCGGAGGAATATTCAATCCGTTCACTATTGATTGTATTTCAGCTCTCGCTCCTTCTAGGAGATCTTTCGACGATTTTATTTCGTCAGTGAAACTATATGTTACAGTAACTCTCTTTTCCTGGTTTTCCCTGTGAATATTACCCATTCCGTATGAAAAGATGATATCGGACAACTCTTCCATTTCCATCACAGCTCCGGCATTGTTGCTGACTTCAAGATGTTTCAGGTCTTCAATTGTCTTGTCGGTGTTTTCCTCTGCAAGAGTGTCTGTCACGGCATATTTTATGATGATGTCGTAGCTTTCTGTTCCCTGCTTGAATGTTGCGCCGGAAGTATATTCCCTTCCAAATGTTCCAAGAGATGACGAAAGATTCATCAGAGTGAAATTATTCCTGCCAATGTAATCCATATCAAAATGAAGCTGAACCTCCGGACTATTGTCCTGTACGTTTAGATTTACATTCTGGATGGTGGAAAGGTCATCAATATATGTTTCAATATCATCAGCAAGGTTTTTCATCTCCTCGAAATCCTGACCTTTGATAATCACGCTTTCGCTTGAAGTACCGATGCCAAGCATTCTCATAAATCCCTCTCCCGGATTAACAGTTCCCATTCCACCGCCACCGCCTCCGGTAAAGCCTCCGCTTGTGGAAACATCATCCATGCTTATTTCAGCTGAAGAAATATTTTTTGTCTTCTCAGAAATGTCATTCTTTATTTCCGGAAGACTCCTTTTGCTTTCCTTATCCCAATCTTCCTTCAGACTAATAGTCACTGTGGCCTGTTCTTCCTCGATGCGGCTTACTATATCTTCTTTTTCGGGAATTGATGCAAGCCTCGATTCAATTTCAGTTACAACGGCATCGGTTTTTTCAAGTGTTGACCCTGCAGGCATAGTAACACTGAGCCTGAAATCCGGGGTTGTTATTTCCTGTGTTCCCAACATAGTTAATGTAAGACTTATAAGAAGGGCGGCAAAAAATAAAACCAGCGTCCCGATAATTGTTTTTGCGGGATTCCTCATGCTCGATTTCAGAGCGAGATGATAGGCCTGAATCAACCGGTTGTGTATTGACAACTTTTTAAAAACTTCTGCATTTCCGACCGATTTCATCGAAAGCAGGTAATATGTAGCCATAGGGATGAACAACACCGCCACTGAAAGAGAAACCAGAAGAGTGGACACAATTGAAACCCCTATGTTCTCGCCGATGATCTTAACAAGAAAATTAGAAGTGAATAAGAATGGAAGGAAGACAACAACAGTCGTCATTGTTGAGGCAAAGATCGCTCTCCTGACCTCCTTTGTACCTTGCTTGACGGAGGTCTCAAAATTCTTTCCGGTGCCCGCGAGCCGGTATATATTCTCCAGAACCACCACCGAGTTATCCACCAGCATTCCTATGGCAAGAGCAATACCAACAAGTGTGAGGCTGTTCAGGGAAATGTTAAAAGCATAAAAGAAATTGAAAGCGATATAAACCGAAATCGGAATTGAAACTCCAATTATAGTGACAAGCCTGATGTTCCTGAGGAAGAACCAGAGGATCAGCACTGCCAGCACAGCTCCTGTAATTGCCAGGTTTATTACCTGTGTCAGGTTTTCTTCCATCGTTTCGGCGCTGTTATACTGGATGACAACTTCGACGTTTTTAGGCGCCAGATCCTTGTTTAGTTTTTCAATCTGGTTGATTGCATCATGTGAAAGATCAATGAGATTTGCCTGGTTGTCATTTACAAGGTTCATAGTCACGGAGTTCATTCCGTTCACCCTGCTGTAGGATGTCTCTTCCTTAACCCCGTAAAAGATCTCTGCAATATCGCGCAGCAATATAGGTCCGTCCTGTTTTACAATGATCCCGCCGATGTCTCTTACATCGGTATACTCTGAAGTAATATTTACAAAATATTCATTATTCCCGTCGACAACCTTTCCTGCATAAGTCTTATCCCTGCCGCTGTTATTTAACAGGGTGCTGACCTGCCCCATGGTAATGCCATTGGCTTTGCATGCTTTTTCGTCGAGTCTTACCTCAATGGAATTCTCTTTTCCACCGTAAACCTGAACACCAGCAATTCCATCGATATTCTCCAGTCTCGGTTTTATCTCCCTGTCAGCTATGTTCCTGATCCTGTCAACGCCGCCCTCTCCTCTGACCTGAAGTGACATAAACTGATTTGTCATCTGTTCAAGATCCACCTTCATGACATTGATTACGAACTCCTCCGGTATAGAGCTCTTAACGATATCTATTTTTTCCTGGAGCTTAAGGTTAGCATATTTAAGATCGGCATTCTGGGTGAAGTAGATATATATTACTCCAGAACGGGAGGAAATATTTGATTCGATCTTCTCGACGTCCTCAAGCGTTCCGACTGCTCCTTCGATGGGTATAACAGCCTGTGTTTCAATATATGATGGATCAGTTTCAAGCATGGTGCCTACCTGCACCACCATACCCGGAAGCTGGAAATTAGGGATTAGCTCAAGTGACAGCTTTTGATAGGAGATGAAGCCTAGCATAGCCAATCCGATGAACAGCATGCTGATTAGAATCCTTCTTTTTATTATAAAGTCCATCTTGCCCGGCTATATTGTTAAAGGATCTGCATCAGTTTTTCTTTTGCCTCTCAAGAATTTACTGAAGGAATCAAGAACCCAGTAAACACAGGGGATTACAACGAGAGTAAGAAGTGTCGAGGAGAATAATCCACCAGTAACAGCCAGCGCCATCGGCGCCCTGAGAGATGCACTTTCACCTATCCCGATTGTAAGAGGTAGAAGAGCAAGAATTGTTGTAAGACTTGTCATCAGGATCGGCCTTATACGTTGCGATCCTGCCGTAACAATTGCCTCTTTCTTCCCGACGCCTGACTCCCTGAGCTGGTTAATCCTGTCTATCAGAAGAATAGCATTATTAACTGCAATACCTCCCAGCATGATTATTCCTATATATGCCATCATATTGAGCGGCTTGCCAAGAATGAAAAAAGTCAATATTGTTCCCACACCTGCAAGAGGTATGGTAAGCATTATTATAAAAGGTTGTATTATAGATTCAAACTGCGCTGCCAGGACCATGAACACCAGCACCAGTGAAAGGATAAGGGCAAACGACAGATTCGATGTAGACTCTTTTCTTTTCATCTCTTCCCCGGTGAATTCCATCTTATAATCGACAGGCAATATCACAGCTTTCAGTGCGTTTTCTGCATCACGGACAATACGATCAAATGCCATGTCAGGATTGACCATTGCATATATGTAGCAGGTTCTTGACTGGTTCCTCCTGGTTATCTCCCTCGGACTTACAATCGTCCTGATCTCTGCCAGTTCGCTAAGCGGCACTTTTACTGATCCGGCAGTGATCATGAGATCGCGCAGCTGATGCAGGGAAATATCTCCAAGCTTTATCGTGATATCCTTAAGCTCGCCGTCTTTTTCAAAGCTCCCGGCAGAAGATCCTTCCAGAAAGCTTTTAATCTGATTTATAACATTATCCACAGATGCACTGTAATAGCTTGTTTTAAACCGGTCAATAACAACCTCAACTTCCGGAGTGCCCTCGTCCATAGATGTGGTAATATTATATAGCCCCGGGTTTTGTTCAAGGATCGCCCTGGAATCTTTCAGTATCTTTTCAAGCTCGTTATAATCTTCTCCCGATATCTCAAGAGCAAACGGTGATTCATTGGTTCCGAGTGATGTCTGGAGAGCAGTCTCTTCACGAATAAAACTTACCTCCAGGTCAGGAATATTTTTAAGATAATTTCCAATAAGGGTTATTACAGCTTCTGTTTCGGTTGCATATTCCTTATTAAGCAGTATCCTCAGCGATGCCGAATTCTCACCTTTTATTGCAGACGACTGGCTGAGTGCAGAGGTATTATCTTCTCCTGACTGGCTGTAGACAAGCTTAAGCTTTTCACCAAGCAATTCCCTGATTATTCCTTCGGTCCTGGCTGCAGTGCTGTATGTTCTCTCGAGGCTTGTACCCTCAGGGAGCCTCAGTTCAACAGTGAACCCGGCGGATTCTGATTTCGGCATGAATTCGCTTCCCAGCTGTGGTATCAGAAGCGCTGTTCCTCCAAGCAGAATAATTGAAAGTATAATTATGAGTACTCTTTTTTCAATAGTTTTTTCGAGGAATTTTGAGTACCAATTGAATTTTACCGGAGCGCTGAGCCGCGCTTTCTTCTTTTCATCAGAAAACAAAGTTGAAACAAGCATAGGTATAACAAGCATCGCAACTACGAGCGATGACAGCAGCGCAAATGCCACTGTCCATGCCTGATCGCGGAACATCTCGCTCGAAGCACCCTGCAGGTAAACAATCGGCAAAAATACCACTATCGTCGTCACTGTTGATGATGTTATAGCTGCTCCAACCTGGCCTGTTCCATTTATCACAGCATCCTTAAGGGACATCCCTTCTTCCCTGAGTCGTGTTATATTCTCCAGCACTACAATTGCATTGTCAACCAGCATGCCAGCTCCAAGGGCGAGACCGCCAAGGGTCATTATGTTCAGGGTAAGGTGGTTGAAATACATCAGATTGAAGGTGGCAATGATGGATATCGGTATTGCAATACTGATGACCAGAGTGGTCCCAATCCTTCTGAGAAAGATATAAAGAACAAATACAGCCAGAAAAATACCTATTAATAATGTATTCTTAACTTCACCTATTGCGTTGTCGATGTACGTACCCTGGTCAAGAACCCTAACGAATTCATAGCCTGGCAATGCATTTTCCATAACATCAATTGCTTCGCCAAGGCTTTCCACTGCATCTACGGTATTGTATTTAGGCTCTTTGTAAATGGCAAGGCCAATGCATCTCTCCCCGTTAATCGTTACGATGTTTTCCGGGTCCTTATTAGAGAAGCTTACCTTCGCTACATCTCTCAGGTAGACAGGAACTCTTTCAGAAGTTGAAGAGGTTGAAGAAGTTGAGGATGAAGGTTGTTTGAATCCTACAATGATATTTTCAAGATCAGTGAGGTCTTCAAGAACGCTGACACCTTTTACTACATATTTCGTTCCCATATCGACGATAGAGCCGCCGGAAACATTACGATTATAGTTGCTGATCTGTGTGCCTATACCATCGGCAGTGAGTCCGAAAGATTCGAGAATATATTTATTGGTCTCAATAACCACTTCGCTCTCTTCCTTGCCAATGATCTTGACATCAGCCACACCTTCAATTCTAACGAGTTCGTTGCGGATATAGTTTTCTGCAACTTTCCTTAGCTCATCCATGTTGGTGATACGGTCATTCTTAAGTCCGACGATCATAATCGGAGAAGCATTGGGATCGTATTGAGATATTGTAAATTCCTCAAGATCAGAATTTTGACTGAATGAATTAAGCTCTTTTTGCAGATCAAGGAAAGCCTCATCCATATCCTTATTCCAGCTGTATTCTACAGTAATATTTGCCGAACCGGCGTGAGAAACTGAAGATACCTGAGTTACATTGCTCTGTCTCATCGCCAGTGACTCAATCTGGTCGACATAATTCTTCTCTATCTCCTCCGGAGGCTTTTCCCCTGCCGTAAGCTCAATATAGATCTTGGGATTATTAAGATCGGGGAAGAGGTCTGTACCAAGTTTCCCGAACGATATGAATCCCAGCAGAACGATGCCCAGCACCAGCATCAGTACTGTTACCGGGTATTTTACAGCAAATTTTGCAATGGCGTTCATACCGTCTATTTAATGATTTTCACCTTCGACCTGTTGCTAAGCGTTTCGAATCCGCTTGTTACAACACGCTCATTCTTAATAAGACCCCTGGTGACTTCAACATCTGTAAGATTTTCAAGGCCTGTTTCAATAACCTTCTCATTTGCCACACCACGATCGATGGTAAACACGGTCTTGCCTCTCTGGCGGGAGAGGATTATGCTTTTCGGGATCACAATTGCAGAATCCTTGCGAGCGGTGACAATATCTGCCTTGACAAACATGCCGGGACGCAGGAGGAAATCATTATTATCGATTGAGATAGTTCCTTTGAATGTTCTGGTATCTGCGTCTATTGCAGGTGATAGCTGGGCTATGCTTCCGATTATCGTATCTTCAGGAATAGTGTAATTGGTGAGCATTACCTTCTGTCCGGGCTTGATAACCGCAATGTATTTTTCAGGAAGCTGAACATCCATAAACATTGTCCGGTAATCCATTATTTTAGCCACTATAACTCCCGATGCCACTTCTGTTCCCTGTGTATAATATGACAGAGCAACAATAACACCATCGATAGGAGCCGTAATCCTGGTCTTCTGAAGCTGAAGTTTGGAATTCACCACAGTAGTCTTGGCATTTTCATAGTTGATACCTGCTGTTTTGAGCTCCTTGAGCGTCACCCCGCCTTTCTCGTACAGTGATTCCTGCTTCCTGAGCTCTGTTTCCATCAGCTCCAGGTTGAGCTGGTTTGTTTCCATTTTAACGGAATTGATATACTCTTCATCCTCAAGTCTTGCTATAAGGGCGCCGGCTTTAATCTTATCGCCAAGCTGCCACAGTTTGCCTGTCTGCGGGTTTTTCTCAAGGAAATATGCAGCTGCTATCTTTGATTTAAGTTCAATCTCACCCTTTGGGAAAGCAGTTCCCGTGGTGTTCACGAACTCTTCTATCGGTTTGAGTTTCAGCTCTTCGACTGAAACGGGAATTTCAACATCGGCAGTCAGGTTCTGGTCCTGGTTTCTGCAACCAACTATTGCAAGGATTAATGTACCTAATAGGATAATTGACTTTTTCATATTATGTAGGGTTACTTTTCTTCTATTGTTTTGACCGGAGTGACCGGAGTTTTCTTTTCAAAATCGTAAAGGGTCTGGATCTTGAGGTTGAGAAGCTCCAGCTTGTATGATATAAGTGAATTAGTGTATGAAAGTTGTTTCTCCGAAAGCTGGTTCTGATATATGTTCAGGTCCATACCGGTTAGATCACCGTTCTTGTATTTCTCAAGGTTAAGATCATAGGTAAGTTGTGCATTTGTGACATTCTGCTTTGCTATTTCAATCTGGTTCTGAAGGTTAAGAAGGTTCCTGTACACTTTTCTCACTCCCAGGATGATATTGCTCTGTTCTTCCTCGTAGGAGATGTTTGCAGATTCAATATTTGCTTCGGTAGCTTTTATTCTCGATTTCCTTTCTCCCCAATCCCACAACGGAATTGACAGAGAAAGGGATACGCTTTCGTTATCGGTCGGGCTTTCATATACATTTCCGAAATTCTCATGGTCGCCAAAAAGGCCTACCGAAAGACCGAGGCTTCCCTTGAACTCATTCAGCGCCTTTGTCTGGATAAGATCGAACTGTGATGTCTCTATGCTGATCTGACTCTGTCTGAGCTCCATCCTGTTAGCAAGCCCCTGGTCGATAGCAAAAGCGATGTTGACCTGGACTGTGTCAACCTCTATGTTGGGAAGAACAGAGAAATCATCGTACAGGCTCATGCCTATCAGCAGTTTAAATTCATCCTTGGCATTTTCAAATGAGACCTGGCTGTTCTCATATTCCGATTTTGACGATGCCAGGTTCAGTTCAGCCTGGAACATCTCTTCGCGTGCTGAAATACCGGCATCAACCTTATTCTTTGATACTTCGTAGCTTTTCTGCATGTTCTGGTAGGCCTGATTTGAAATATCCATGCTCTGCTGTTGCTGGTATACATAGTAGAATGCCTGTGTCACACTTTTCTCAAGCGAAAGAAGCTGAATTGCATAATTAAGCTGTGCATTTTCAAGAGCTAGTCGCAATTCTTTTAGCTGAAGCTTTGTTCTGTTATAGGTGAATAGCGGCTGATCGAGGTTCAGCGACAGCCTGTTGCTGAATCCCTTTGTGGTTTTGTCTGCATATTCGCTGTATGAATCCTTGTACCCAAAACGGTTTGTAAGGGATACAGTAGCGTCGGTGAATAC
>Ga0208980_10000602_pt1 | contig 20662 bp, 13 predicted proteins | sample WetSurMetagenome_3_FD_187993 | JGI IMG/M metagenome (GOLD analysis project Ga0208980, IMG submission 187993) | Wetland microbial communities from Twitchell Island in the Sacramento Delta, sample from surface sediment Aug2011 Site A1 Bulk (version 2) | ecosystem: Environmental > Aquatic > Marine... | reverse complement strand
CTGCCACAATAAAAGTGCTTGAGAACGGCCCTGTGCGGGCAGCCATTCGTGTTATTTCAAAATACGGCGACTCAGAGCTGGCTGTTGACTGGACTCTATATGCCGGTGCCAGAAATCTCGAGGCAATAGTCACACTCGACTGGCACGAGAAATTGAAAATGGTCAAATTTTCTTTCCCCGTCGATGTGGAATCTCCCGCTGCAACATATGAAACTCCTTACGGAAATATAGTCCGTCAGACAAACGGAAATGAAGATCCGGGACAGAGATGGATCGATCTCAGCGGGACAAGGAGCGGAAAGGCTTATGGTCTCACCGTAATGAACGATGCCAAATACGGTTACAGCGTTAACGGTAATGATATGCGGATTTCGGTCGTGAGGTCCGCCCCATTTGCCCATCATGTTCCAAAGGTCCTCGACATGAACAGTGAGCATATCTGGATGGATCAGGGTATCCAGACTTTCAGGATGCTGCTCGTGCCTCATTCCGGCACCTGGCAGAACAACGGCATTCCAAGGATTGCTGAAGAATTTATTTCTCCTTCTCTTGTAATTTATCAGGGAATACACAGGGGAAAAATGGCTAAATCAGGATCTTTCCTTTCTGTAAATGCCGGAAACCTTATAGTCTCAGCTGTAAAACATTCTGAAAAAGGTGAAGATTTAATAATCAGGGTAGTCGAAACAGATGGAACAAAGGTTTCTGCCACTTTAAGCCTTCCCCTTGCACAGAATTCCTGGAGCGGAGATTTCAATCCGTATGAAATAAAAACACTCAGATATAACAGGCAGTCCGGAGCTTTTAAGGTGGTCAGCCTGCTTGAAGAATAGAAATGGAATTTAAATTATTAACTTAAAAATTGTATCGTGAATAATTCAAAGACAGGACTTGTAAAGACTCTCCCGGTATTTATGTCGTTCATAGTAATGGGATTTGTTGATATAGTTGGTGTGGCTACCGGCTTTATTAAAAAGGATTTTGGGCTTACAGATGATCTCGCTCAGCTGATACCTTCGATGGCCCTTTTCTGGTTTTTTGTAATGTCAGTACCATCAGGCATTCTTCAGGATAAATACGGAAAACGCAAAATGCTGAATATAGGAATGCTGCTAACCGGGCTGGGCATGGTCATACCATTCTTCCACTATTCTTTTCCGGTAATGCTTGCTTCGTTCATTGTGCTCGGTATTGGGAATACCATAGTTCAGGTATCCGCAAATCCATTACTTCATGATGTAGCGCCTCGCGAGAAGTATGCCAGCTATATGAGCCTTTCGCAGTTCATCAAGGCTATTGTCTCACTTCTGGGGCCAATAATAACCACCCTGATGGCTTCATCGTTCGGAAACTGGAAGCTGGTATTCGGAATTTATGCTCTGACGTCGGTTCTCTCAGTTATCTGGCTCTATTTTACACAAATCGAGGAAAGCAAGTCGGAACTTGGAGCGGCAACATTTAAAAGTTGCTTCAGCCTCTTGAAAAATCCCTTTATAGTTGTTATGGTCCTCGGTATTTTTATGCTGGTCGGTTGTGATGTAGGCATGAATTCAAATATTGCCAACTTTTTGCAAAATAACTTTGGACTCACCCTCGAGAGAGCATCCCTGGGAATAAGTCTCTATTTTGCTGCCCTTATGATAGGAAGGTTTTCAGGTGCGGTTATATTAAACTGGATCTCTGCCAGGAAGTTTCTGCTTTTAACTTCAATTATAGCCCTGACAAGCCTGGTTGCAATGCTGGTTGTCAAATCAGTTGTTGTGGTTCAGGTGGCTATTTTCATGGTGGGATTGGGTTCAGCAAATCTTTTTCCCCTTATCTTTTCAATTGCGGTTGAAAAGATGCCTGGCCGGGCAAATGAGGTTTCGGGCCTGATGATAATGGCAGTATCCGGAGGTGCATTTCTTCCGCCCCTAATGGGACTGGTAAGTACACATGTAGGCATAACGGCGAGCTTTCTTGTTCTCGTCGTTGCAATGATCTACCTGGTAGGCGCAGGGATTTATTCGCTTAAAAAGTAAATCCGATAGTGATGACAAGGGAGCAACTGCAAAAAATTCTCAGAGATATAAGTTCTGTAAGAATCATTGTACTTGGTGATTTCTGTCTTGACGCCTACTGGTTTATAGATGAAGCAATGAGCGAAATCTCCATTGAGACGAATGAGGTGACAAGACCTGTGGCTAAACAGCGCTATACGCTTGGAGGTGCAGGCAATGTGACCAATAATCTTGCAGCATTGGGAATTAAGGAGATCCGCGCTTTCGGAGTGATAGGCACCGATCCTTTTGGTGCTGAAATGGTAAGAATAATGAAGGAGACAGGAATAAAAACTGACAATCTTCTTGTACAGGAGGCTGATTGGTACACACATACCTATGCCAAACCTTATATCGATGACAAAGAGCTGAACCGCGTAGATTTTGGCAATTACAACATCCTCTCGAAAGAGACAGCCGGCAAACTGATAATTAATCTGAAAAGGGAGATTGCTGATGTTGATATAGTTATAATAAACCAGCAGGTGCCATCAGGTATTCATACCGATTATTTCAGGCCCTTACTGGCAGACCTGGTCCTTCAGTCAGCCGGGAAAACCTTCATCGTCGATAGCCGGAATTACAATGACTTTTACAATGGAGCCATCCGCAAGATGAATGATACCGAGGCAATGAGACAATGTGGTATAATCAGGAAACCTGATGAAGTAATTCCCCATTCGGATATTGTATCTGCTGCAAGGGAATTGTTTGGCCGCTATGGTAAACCACTGTTCATCACCCGCGGAAGCAGGGGATCTCTTACCATTGATGAATCAGGGATTTCAGAAACTCCGGGACTCATGATACTCTCAAGAGTCGATACAGTTGGCGCTGGAGACAGCTACCTTGCAGGTGCAGCCTCAGCTTTGGCTGCCGGCTATAGTATGCCGGATGCAGCTACCCTCGGAAGCTATGTAGCCGGGGTGACCGTTCAGAAACTGTTTCAGACCGGCACCGCAACTCCCGATGAGATCATGGCAATCGGCTCAGATCCCGACTTTATTTATTCATCTGAGCTTGCTGAAGACCCCAGGCATGCCAGCTATATTGACAATACGGAGATAGAGATAATTAATGCCTGGAAGGACAGGCCACATATCGGATATGCGATTTTTGACCATGATGGTACAATATCAACCCTCAGGGAAGGATGGGAGCTGATAATGGCCCCGGTGATGATTAAAGCTATTCTGGGCGATAAATACCTCGATGCTGATGAGTCTCTTTACCATAGGGTTAAGCTGAGAGTGGCCGATTATATCGACAGGACAACCGGTATTCAAACCCTTGTCCAGATGAAAGGATTGCTCGGCCTTATTAGAGAGTTCGGCTGCGTTCCGGAATCGGAAATACTGGATGAGTTTGGTTATAAAAAGATCTACAATGACGAATTGCTTAAAATGGTAAGGGAAAGGGAGAAAAAATATCAGAATGGAGAGCTTTCTATTGAAGATCTGACTATGAAAAATGCAATCCCCTTCCTGTCTAAGCTTCATGAGTCAGGTATACAGCTCTACCTGGCCAGCGGCACCGATGTGGCAGATGTTGCCCATGAGGCAGGTGTTCTCGGATATGATCATCTTTTTGAAGGAAGAATATTCGGTGCTGTCGGGGACATAAACAAGGAAGCCAAGAAAATCGTTCTTGACAGGATACTTGATACTATTGGCCTATCAGCATCGGGAAAGGTTGCAACATTTGGTGATGGTCCCGTGGAAATAAGGGAAACAAACAAGCGGGGTGGTATAACAATAGGCGTTGCCAGTAATGAGCTTCGCCGGTACGGACTTAATGAGAGCAAAAGGACAAGGCTTATAAAGGCAGGTGCAGATATTGTGATACCTGACTTTTCACAGGCTGCTCACCTGCTGAGCCTGCTGAACATTAAATAGAAGATAATGCCATATAAGAAATTTGACAGAGGCAAACTTGCCGTAAAAAAACTGTCTGAAAGGAAAAACAAGATCTTTGTTGAGAATGACAGCATCCGTATCACAAACAAACATGCAGTTTTTTCAGAAAATGCTTATGAAGTGATACGCAAGACTGCCGAAAGGATAAGGCTGGCGAAAGAAAAGAACAGATCAGTGATGCTTACCTTCGGGGCCCATACTATAAAAAACGGAATGTCACCGACCCTGATAGCCCTGATGGAGGAGGGCTGGGTTACCCATCTGTCAACCAACGGAGCAGGAATTATCCACGACTGGGAATTTGCCTTCCAGGGAAAATCGAGCGAGGATGTGAAGGAAAATGTTGAGCATGGCCAGTTCGGAATCTGGGATGAAACAGGTTTTTTTATAAACCTGGCGATAATTGTCGGAGCCTATGAGGGACTTGGGTACGGTGAATCAGTTGGCAAAATGATTTCTGACGAAGGGTTGCATATTCCGGAAGTCCCGTTTTTGACAGATTCAGTAATTAATTATATTAAAAATGATCCGGAGAAGGCAGCATCAGCAGCGGACCTGTTAGCCATAATCCGGAGATTCAGCCTTAAGCCAGGCTTTTTGACAATTCCTCATCCCTTTAAAAGATACTCCGCACAGGCCAGAGCATATGAGCTGAAAGTACCATTCACAGGTCATCCCATGATCGGACATGATATTATCTATAACCATCCCATGAACCATGGGGCCGCGATAGGAAGAACCGCACTTAATGATTTCCTGACCTTCACGGAGAGCGTGAGTAATCTTGATCATGGCGTTTACATGTCAATCGGTTCAGCAGTAATGTCTCCGATGATATTCGAAAAGTCACTTTCTATGTGCCAGAATATTCTAATCCAGAACAATAAACATATGGATAACCATTATATCCTGGTAGTTGATCTGGCAAAATCAGACTGGGACTGGCAAAACAATGGGGAGCCTCCGATGGATAATCCTGCCTATTACCTGCGTTATTGCAAAACCTTCAACAGGATGGGAGGAGAGATGGATTACCTTACTGCTGATAACAGGGATTTCCTTCTGGCTCTTTACCAGCAGCTGACTATTGAATGAATTGATTTGATTCATTTACAAAATGGTGTAATTAAAGAAATTGCAGATATTTATAAATCGGAACAATTATCAATTTGATTTAGATAGTAACCCCCTTCCCTCCCGAGAGCTTCCCGATAGCTATCGGGAGGGACTTCCCCCAGGGGAAGGAGCAAAACATTTCCCCCTTGCCTTGCTCCGCCGAAGCGGCTACGCGAAGGCGAAGGGGGAAACTGAAAGGGGGTAAGAAATCTGTAAATCATGAAAATTTTATCATTATTAAATATCATTTTAGAGATAAAAGATTTCAAAACAATAAATTTTCCGCAATGAATAAGAATGAAATTATTTCACTAAGAAAGGAGGCTGAAAACCACCTTCTAAACGAATTGTTCCCATTCTGGACATCAAGGATGGTGGACAAAAAAAATGGCGGATTCATAACACATTTTGACAGGGATGGCAATGACACCGGCGAAGACGAAAAGTCACTGATCGCCCAGTCAAGGTGCCTCTATTCCTTCTCTTCAGCCCACCGGATGGGCTATGGAAATGGACAATACGCTGAGATTGCAAGACACGGAGCTGACTTCATGATAAATAAAATGTGGGATAGGAAACACGGCGGATTCTACTGGATGATGGACAGGAAAGGGGATGTTAAGATTGACCAGAAAATTGCATATGGACTCAGCTTTGCCATCTATTCAATGAGCGAATACAATCTGGCAACAGGTGATCCCAGGGGACGGGAATATGCTGAAAAAGTTTTCGATCTTCTTCAAAAATACAGTGTCGATTCGATGTATGGCGGCTACTGGGAGATGTTCCATCGCGACTGGACTTTATGCGGACCCGGGAGCCAGGGAGGTGACAGGAAAACCCTCGATGTCCATATGCACCTGATGGAAGCTTTCACAACACTTTATGAATGCACCGGACTGGAAGTTCACCGCCGGAAACTGCTTGAGGATATTGACCTCCTTATCCATCGCATCATACACCCTGTCTATAAAACAGGCATTCCGCAATTTTTTAAGGATTGGACTGTTGCTCCACAGATCAAATTCGATATAATCTGGGGCTGGGACAGGTTCTCCCCTGACGGGCTGAAAGGCAATGCAACTGATAATACAGCCTACGGCCATAATGCCGAATTTGCCTGGCTGCTGATCCATGCGCTCGAAATTCTTAAAATTGACAAGAACAATTACTCGGATCTTATTAGAACAATTTTTGATCACACCGTAAAGAACGGGATAGATTATGAATATGGAGGAGTTTATGTCGAAGGACCGCACTCAGGTGGTGTATATGACATGGAAAAGGAGTTCTGGCAGCAGGCTGAGGTACTTATCGGAATGCTCGATGCTGTTCTTATGTTTGGTGATGAAAAATATCTTGAAGCTTACAGGAACGTTCACCGGTTCGTAATGGACAAAATGGTTAACAAGGGGGTAGGAGAGTGGTTTCCGCTTATGACCAGGCAGGGTGAGCCCATATGGACACATATGAGCCACTCCTGGAAGATAAATTATCATACAATAAGATCTATGATCCAGAGCATCAGCAGAATGAATAAAATAATAGATAGATCCTAAGTAAGAAAGGATCTGCGCTCTTTAATCTGCGTTTATCTGCGAAATCTGCGGGAAATTTCTATTTTTTCCCCTCTGATCTCGCAGATTTACGCAAATATTTCTGGATGAAAAATTTAGCTGTTGTTGAAAAAAATATTAAATCTGCGATTATGAAAAAAAATGCTGCATTAATTATCGTCTTGATTATCAGTGGCTTTTCCTTGTTGTGTAATGCTCAGCAGAAATGGGTATCCCTGTTCAACGGGAAGGATCTTTCAGGCTGGTTTGTCCATGGCAAGGCCCAATGGTCAGTGCAGAACGGCGTTCTTACAGGCGAAGGTGGTATGGGGCATATCTACGCCGACGTAAAATGCACTGATTTCGAAGCAAAAGGTACTTTCAGAGTATCCGACAAGGGAAACAGTGGATTCTATTTCCGTGCAAATCCTCCCGAAGATAATCCTGATGCTTTTCCGCGCGGCTATGAAGCCCAGATCTGCAACAGCCAGGATGCTTATACCGGATGGCTCTGGAAACCCGGCAAGCCAACGGGTAAAGCCACTGAGCTGCTGACAAAAGACAATGAGTGGTTCTCATACAGGATAAAGGCCGTCGGCGCACATATCGAGTTCTGGATAAACGACAAGCCGGTGATGACATACGATGACACTGAATATAAATCGGGCCATTTTGCCATACAGGGCCATAATCCCGGAATGAAAATCGAGGCTAAAGACCTTTATTACAGAGAACTTTCTGGATTGAAATGAAGAAAATACCTTTGTGCCCTGGTGGCTAATTAAACAAGTTGTCTGACCAGGAAAGAAAAAGTCTTTAAAATGCGAATAACATTTAAGGAATACATTTTTTTTATTTTGATGCTCCTTTCTTGCCTGACGGGGTGTGCGGGTAAAAATAATGTACCTGTTAATCCTGCACATAAGTCAGCGAATAAACATTTTTACAGGGATATTCCATTCCTTCAGGAATATAGCATTAAATACTATACTTCTCCCGAACAAGGCTCTCTGATACTTAAGAGTATTTCTGCCGATCGAGACCGTCACATTCGTATTCTTTCAGATAAAGGAGTAATGGTTCCCGATAACGGATCCTTATTCTTTTCAGGAACACTGGTTCCTGATGTTGCATATTCACCTACTGCAGCAAGAAAGATCTCAGCCATCGGCACCAGCAATCTTCAAACTATCTACCTCGATAGCCAATACGTTTTCAGCAATGCCTGGGCAGGGCGGATACAGGTTGAGCACGGGCTCAAGGCAGCTGTATTCATGACCGCTGGAAGGAACTTCGAATTCCTTGTTTCAGACGGGAGTCGGATTGTACATAAAGATCAGTATGGCAAAACACTATGGTCAGCTTCATTGCCAGGGATAAGGCAAATAGTTTGGATTGAAAACAAAAATAAATTTTTGCTTGTTTTCAATAACAAAGTTTCTGAATTATCGTCAGCACATGAAATAAAGGATCTTTACACCGGATCTGAAATAACCTGTGCTTCCCCTTGCAAGGATGAAGAGGATATAGTCGTCGGGACAAATTCGGGCTATCTTCTTTTGTCTGACAGGAAATTAAGAGAGAACCTGCCTTCAACGCGGATAACAGCGGTAAAAGAGATTAACGGGCTGCTTTGGTTCGGCTCTTCAAATGGTGCATTCCGCCTCAATCATGATGGAAAATACAGTTACTATGCAGGTGAAAGATGGCTCCCCGGCAACAATGTGATTTCGATTGAACCGGGACCTGATAAAAGCGTTCTGGTGCTTACCGATAAAGGTCTTGGACAAATATGCTTCACTGAGATGACACTGGAAGATAAGGCAATGCTCTATGAAAAACAGGTTAGGGAAAAGAATATACGCTATGGATTCAATTGCAGTTCAGTCCGTCTTATTAACGACTATTCCTCCGGCCGGTTGTCGCCTCAGCCGAGTGACAATCTCTGGACTGCCATGTATCTTGCCAGTCAGATGTTCAGGTTTAAAGTAACCGGCTCACGGGAAGCCGAACAAAATGCCTACGAATCCTTTGAGGCACTCGAAAGGCTCTTTACGGTGACAAATATACCAGGACTTTTTGCCCGTAGCATTGAGCGTGACCACAAAGTGGTGAATGCAAAAAAGGATGGTTGGGAGGAGGAAGAGCTGCTTTCCGGCAGTCCGGCTGAATTATGGCTTCCGGCACATGATCATTCAAACTGGACATGGAGGTCGACAGCCAGCAGTGATCAGACAGTAGGACAGATCTTTGCACTAACCTTGGTCATGGAACTTGCAACAGACAGCTCATGGAAATCACGGGCGCTGAGATGCCTTGACAATCTTATGGATTATATTGTAAAAAATGACCTGTATATTATTGATATTGACGGAATGCCTACGCTTTGGGGTAAATGGAATCCGGATTATGTAAACAAATTTCCGGTTAATGTCGGGGACAGGAGGTTGAATTCATCCAATATAATTGCATTTCTTCAAACGGCTTACAAGTTTACAGGGAAGGAAATTTATAAGGAAAAAGCCCTGGAGCTTATCAGGAAACATGGTTATCTGGAAAACCTTGCAAGGCCTGTATCTATGATTGGCAAATCGGATTCTGACGGATTAAGCGAAGTGCTCTCAGCCGAATGGAACCATTCCGATGATGAAATGTACTTCCTGGCATACTGGGGCCTCTATCCCTATGCCCTGACACCTGAACTGAAAGAGTCATACAGAACTGCAATAAAGGACCACTGGCAAATTGAACGCCCTGAAAAAAATGCACTATGGAACTTCACCTGGGCGATGACCGGGGCAGATGAATTTGATCTGGATCAGTCCATCGGATTTCTGAAGGAATATCCGCTCGATATGAGAAACTGGTCTATGAAGAACTCTCACAGGAAGGACATTGAATTACTACCCCGTAATTTCAGGGGTCAAACTACCAAAGAGTTGCTGCCACTTGGTGAGATCCCACTGTATCGTCATAACGGGCAGATATTTACTCTCGATTCAGAAGGTGATGGTAAATCCCTGATCAGTGCCGGTGATGTATGGCTGCTTCCTTACTGGATGGGCAGATATCTCGGGGTTATTTCATCCATTTAAATACTTGCCATGGTTAATATTTATTTTTTTAGCATTAACTTTATAAAAGAACTTTAACATTTAATTACGATAAGATGAAGCGGAACATTTTTCAATTGGCTGGAATTATACTTTTAATTGCCTCCATTACAGTGGTAAGCTCTTGCAAAAGGACCGATTCTCAGGTTTCTTCCAGGGCAGAAATTCTTTCTACTGGCTGGAAAATGCAGCCGGCTGACAAGCTGGGTGGCGTGGATGAAGCATCGGTTTCTCTCAATGAATTCGATGGACAAGCCTGGTATGATGCAGTGGTTCCCGGTACAGTGCTGGGAAGCCTGGCATCGAAAAAGGTTGTCGAAGATCCTTATTTTGGTATCAATATGCTGAAGGTCGATACAGCTCAGTTCAGGAAACCGTGGTGGTTCAGAAAATCCTTTGAGCTTTCAGAATCTGATGTAAATAAAAAAGTATCATTGCGATTCAATGGTATAAATTACCGCGCCGACTTGTATATCAATGGAAAGAAAGTCGCCGGCAGCGATACCTTTGCCGGGCCGTTCAGAATGTTCACGTTTGACATAAGCAAGTTTGTTCAGGAAGGGAAGAATACTGTCGCACTTAAAATGATCCGTCATGCCGATGGAGAATATTCTATAGGTTTCGTGGACTGGAACCCATGGCCTGTTGACAGGAATATGGGGATCTTCAGGGAAGTGTTTCTGGAAGTTAATGATGGTATAAAGATCCGCAGCCCATTTGTATATTCAAAGGTAAATAAGGAGAACCTTAAGGATGCCGATCTCTTTATTCAGTCAGAATTGATCAACGGAAGCAGTGAGGATGTGAAAGGGACTCTGAGAGTTGATTATGGATTGGGAGTTGTTGAGAAGAAAGTTGATATAAAGGCAGGGGAAACGCTCACCTGCAGCTTTTCACCCGAAGAATTTCAAAATCTCAGGGTAAAGGATGTGAACCTTTGGTGGCCCAACGGGATGGGAAAGCCCAACCTTTACAATGTTAAGGTGGAGTTTCTGAAGGGCAACAGGATACTGGACAGGGAAGAGAGGAAGTACGGGATAAGGGAAGTCGGCACCTATCTCGACGGTAAAAAGAACAGGGTCTTTACAATAAATGGAAAATTCGTGCTCATAAAGGGTGGTGGCTGGACCGACGATCTGCTTCTTCAGGATACAAAAGAGTCAGTTGAAGCCCAGTTAAAATATGTCAGGCATATGAATATGAACAGTATCCGCCTCGAAGGATTTTGGGGTAAAGATGAGAACCTCTACAATCTTTGCGACGAGTATGGCATACTTGTTATGGTTGGATGGAGCTGTCACTGGGAATGGGAGGAGTACCTGCTGAAGCCATGTGACGAAAAATACGGTGGTCCTGTCTCTCCGGAGGATATTAATCTGATTTCCGCATCCTGGTTGGATCAGATGATGTGGCTGCGCAACCATCCCTCAATTTATGTCTTTATGACCGGAAGCGATAAGCTTCCCGCACCGGATCTTGAACGGAGATACGTGGAAATATTTAAAAAATATAATCCTGAAGGCCTGTACTTAACTTCTGCAGGAGGAGCAGGTACTGAAAACAATAATGTCGTTGCCACAGTTCCCATTTATAGCGAGATAAGCGGTCCTACCGGAATGAAAATGCTTGGGCCTTATGATTTTACTCCGCCTGCATACTGGTACACCGATACATTGCTCGGGGGAGCATATGGATTCAATACCGAAACCTGCCCCGGTACAAGCATAGCCCCTCTAGCCTCATTAAAAAGAATGCTTCCGGAGTCGAGTCTATGGCCCATCGATAAAAAATACTGGGAATATCACACAGGACGAAATCAGTTTAAAACTCTTGACCGCTACCGCAAAGCCCTTTCTGCCAGATATGGTGAATCAGCCAGCGTTGAAGATTTTGCATTTAAATCACAGGTAAGCAATTATGAGGTGATGCGGCCTATGTTCGAAGCTTTTGTCGCTCATAAGCCCTTAAGCACCGGGCTGATACAATGGAAGCTTAATTCCGCCTGGCCCGACCTGATCTGGCAATTGTACGATACCTACCTGCAACCTAACGGCTCTTTTTACGCCGTCAGAAAAGCCTGCAATCCGCTTCACGCTATCTACCGCTATGGCTTTGATGATATTTACCTTGCAAATGAAGACCTGTCTGATGCTCGGAATCTGACAGTCAAAATCAGGGCTTTCGACCTGAAATCCAAAGAGATATTTGCCGATCAATGGAAAGGAGACATAAACTCAAATACTTCAAAGTTCATCTATAAGCTTCCTGAAATAAAAGGCCTAACTGCTGTCTGGTTTCTCGATCTGCGGGTATATGACAAAGATAACACGGAGGTTGATAACTCCATTTACTGGCTTTCAACTAAAAAGGATATTCTTGATTATGATGCCGCAAAAAAGCTGCCATGGGCATTTTATACTCCTACAAAACAGTTTGCCGATTATACTGCGCTCAATCAGCTTCCAAAGGTTAAGCTGAATTGTGATTACCAGTACGTGAAGGGAGAAGATTCAGGTGAGATTACCCTTAAAGTAAAGAATCCCTCCGACGCTATTGCCTTTTTCCTTTTCCTTGATGTTGTTGATCAGGCTACAGGTAAGCCTGTATTACCGATTTACTGGGATGATAATTATGTTACTCTGCTACCCGGAGAGGAGAGAACATACAAGGCTAAATACTTTTTGCGCGATTCCGGCAGCGGCAAGCCGGTTGTAAAAGTAAATGGCTGGAATGTAGATATGGTGACTTTGAACTGAAAGATTGTTGACGTAGAGACTAAGGGAGTGAGAGACTTAGAGACAGGATAAATTATGGATGAGAATTCTCTGTGGAACTCTGTATTTCTCTGTGTACTCTGTGTAATACTTTTTAAAGGATAAATATTAATTACTCAGAAATCAAAACGATATGGCCCAATTAGCAATCCTTGGCGGGAAGCCGGTACGCGATACGAAGACAAACCCATGGCCAAAATGGCCTGTTTGGGACAAAAATGAAGAAAAGGCGCTTATAGATACGCTGAACAGCGGGATATGGTCGTATAACGGACCAAAGGAGACTGAATTTAATAAGCGGTTTGCAGAATATTCAGGTGCAAAATATGTGCTTTCAGCCGCAAATGGTACCGTTACACTGCAAATGGCTCTGGAAGCATGCGGCATTGGACTTGGCGATGAGGTCATTCTGCCGGGACTTACCTGGCAGGCTACTGCTGCCACCGTTCTTGACGTGAATGCAATTCCCGTGCTTGTCGATGTGTGCGAGGATACCTGGTGCATCGATCCGAAAGAGATTGAGAAAGCCATTACTCCCCGGACCAGGGCAATAATTCCCGTGCATCTTTATGGCAGCTTTGCCGATATGGATGAGATATTACGAATTGCAGGGAAACATAATCTCTATGTTATTGAGGACTGTGCACATAAACACGGCGGTGAATGGAATGGCAGGAAAGCCGGCACCATAGGAGACATAGGAAGCTTCAGTCTGCAGCTCTCGAAGCATCTGACTGCCGGAGAAGGGGGCATACTTACTACAAACAAATTTGAATTGTATGAAAGGATGGACGCCCTGCGCAATTGCGGAAGACGACCCGCGCCGGCAAACTTGTCTGAAATAAACAAAGGTGAAGGCCAGTACTTCGACCAGGGTAATTTCCTGCAGTCCGGCAATTACAGGATTACGGAATTCCAGGCTGCAATTCTTATCGAGGGGCTGAAAAGGCTTCCCGGACAAAATCTCATCAGGGATGAAAATGCTGTCTATCTCAATTCTGTTATCCGGAGTATGCCTGGAATAGTTCCCATCAGGCGGGATAAACGGGAAACAAAGGAAGCCTATTATAACTTCACTTTCAGGTATATAAAAAATGAGTTTAAAGGACTGCCGGTAAAAAAATTCAGGGAAGCCCTCACGGCTGAAATCGGAATTGAGGTCGCTGCCAGCTATTTTCCATTGAACAGGTGTTCTCTGTATGTTCCTCTCACCAAACCTTCACGTCATAAGCTAAATGATGAGTACTGGAAGGCGATAGATCCGTCAAGGTTTAACCTGCCGGTGTGCGAAAGGATTCATAATGAAGAATCTGCCTGCATACATCACAAGATACTCATGGGTTCAAAAGCCGATATGGACCTGATAGCAGGCGCAATAAGGAAAGTTTACGACAATGCCGGATACCTCTGATAATTTACTATGAAAAGCTCATTCTATCTGATTTTATATCTTCTTATGATTCCGGCAGTAACCTGTGCCCAGATGACGTATACCACAGATTTTGATAGTACAGAAAATCCGATTTCCGAGAATGGGAAATGGAAGAGCGGCAGGTGCACGGGTCTCGACTGGACTGATGTAAGAATTATTAATGGCATGGCATGCGGGACTCAGAGTGGCATCGATTCAGGAATTAAAATGTATAACGATTCATATGCATTTCTGAAGGGATTCCCTGCAGACCAGACTGTGCAAGGCATAGTCACCTTCAAAAACCCTTCAGTTTCGTGCAATCAGGAGGTTGAATTGCTGCTTCGATGGAATTCTGAGGCTCACCGGGCAACAGGATATGAATGCCTGGTAAGATGTATGGACTCAGAGAAATCTTATATGGAAATTGTAAGATGGAATGGTCCTTTGGGCGATTTCACCTATATCACCAGGCTAAATGGTACGGCTGCAGGTATCAAGGACGGGGATACCCTGAAAGCAACAATAGCCGGCAGTAAAATCAGAGTTTACGTAAACAACGAGGAGATTATTCAGGGTAATGACTCAACATGGACCATTGGGAACCCGGGCATAGGATTTTTTCTTTCGGGTTGTTCAGGGACAAATACCTCCTTCGGTTTTAAAAGCTTTACAGCCAAAGGTCTCTAAATTTATGATTAGATCCATCAATCTTTTATTTGCGCCCTTTTTTGCCGGATTTGTCATTTCTTCTATGGCAGCGCAGGATGTGTGCAAAGTCGAAACACGTAATTACCCCGGAAAGGACGATGCAATGTGGGATGCACTGTATGCAGCCCGAAATGGGGACGTATACACCGGACTCATAACGGAAGGCGGGAGCGCTCATTTTTATGTTTACCGGCCTTCGTCAGACAAAAATATTCTGATCTCCGATCTTTCTGATTTTCTGGGCGAAAGGGGCAAAGGTGTCCGGTCATCAGGAAAGATCCACAATAAACCCGTTGAAGATGCATCAGGTAATATATTTTTTGTTACTATGAACAATGGTGCAGGGCCAAGGAATATAGATTATACAAGCTGGGCCGGAGGTCACTGGATGAAGTACAATCCTTCTGCAGGAGTGCTAGAAAATCTAGGACTTGTGGATGAAGGAATAGGATGTTATCCGCTTGCAATCGATCCTGAAAGCCGGTATCTTTTTGGAGTCGGTTTCACAGGTTATTTCTATCGTTTTGACCTTCGTAACGGAAATACCAGGAATTTTGGCAGAGTGTGTAACTGGGATATATGTCGTGATATTTTCTGTGATGATGAAGGTAATGTTTACGGGAGTTTTCCTGTTGGACGAGTGTGGAAATATGATGCTAAAAGCGAAAAAGTCGTTGATCTTTCAGTCAGGGTGCCATATAATCCTTCAATATATCCTACGGAGCTTTTAAATCCTATGATAGACCGTACCTGCGACTGGCGAGCCGTCGAATGGGATCCTGACGACAAAGTTGCATATGGTGTGACATGCGGCAGCGGTTCGCTGCTTTTCCGTTTTGATCCGCACAAGGGCAAGGATGGAATCATAACTCCCCTGGCACAGATTTGTGACTCCAGATTCCTGGGTTCTGAACGGCCTGATATACCTTATTCCACTCTTGCATTTGCAATGGACCGAAAAAGAAAAATTATCTATTTTGTACCCTCTGCCCGTACTTATTCCACCGGAGAATACGTTGAAACACTTGGCAGCAATGAGCCACATCATCTTATAAAGTATGATATCAAATCCAATCGGCGAACTGACCTGGGCGAGATGAAAACTAAAGATGGCAAAAAGGTATTCGGATGTGAGGCAGCTTCTGTAGCTCCTGACGGCACCCTTTATATTTGCGGACAGGCGGAACTGAGAGATCAGACCGGAGCCACTGCCAGAGTTGGAAATATTCCTGTATCACTGCAGCTCATCATTTACAGACCTGAATAATGAATTTATACCGAAAAAGAAATTGGATCATCCGAAAGGGAGCATTGAGTATTCATGTCTTCATTTCGCTGCTTCTTTTTTCCCCCTTTTACAAGGTTAATTCCCAAGACTGGGCTAAAACAAATATCTCTGATCTTCAGAGAGTTGATCTGCGCGATCTTGGCTATCCAATGATAAATGAGATACCTGTTAATAGCAGTGCTATCACCAGTCTTATTACTGCCCGTGATGGTTTGATATACGGAGCTACTACAGGAGAGGAATCCTGGTTGTTCCTGTTTGATCCCGGGATAAACAAAGTCAGGCATCTGGGTAAGATTTCAGGACAGGAAAGTGTTCATCATTCACTTGTCGAAGATAAGCGAGGATATATTTACCTGGGATCCGGAAAGAATATGTTCAAAGAAATTACCCTATCCCCTGGAGGAATCGGAAAGGAAGAGACAGTTGACAAAACATTATGGGATGATATTAAAAGCAATTTCAGGAGCTATTCCGGAGGCCATCTTTTCAGATATGATCCAAAATTATCGAATCAGAAAGTTAAACTCACGGATATGCCATGTGATCTGGTGGATCTGGGCATACCCCTGGAAGGCAATTCAATTTATGCATTGACCATAAATCCGGACGGAGACGAGATTTATGGTCTGACTTATCCTGACGGACATTTTTTTATTTATGGCATTACGACGAAGAAGTTTACAGATCTCGGAACAATAGATGAGAAAATTGTGTTCCACGGGCCTGAAAGATACTGGAGGAGCTTATCGCGTGACCTTGTGAGTGATAATTCAGGGAAGGTCTATTTTTCTGCAACAGATGGAGTTTTAAAGTACTATGATCCCGTCACTAAAAACATCGAGAATACCGGTTCAAAAATACCCGGAGATTACTACTACATGCAATTTTACGAAGATTACACAGTAGTCGACTATTTTGCAAAGGCCCCGTCAGGACTGATATTTGGCGGCACATCAGATGGCTATCTGTTCTCTTTTGATCCTGTCAGGATGCAGCTTATTAATCTTGGGAAGATGAGAGCCTCCCGACGGTTGCGTTGCCTGACTGTCGGGTCGAACGGCAAAGTTTATATTATGGCTAGCGAACGTTCAGCCTCCCGGCCCTGTCAGTTCTACAACTACGATCCATCTTCCGGAGGATTTGATGACCTTGGCCTGCTAATTGTTGACCGAAGTCCATATTACTATTGGAGGGGGCAGCAGTTTGATGCAATGACTACAGGGAAAGACGGAACTATCTTTTTTGGGGAAAGTGAACGCCGTTCACATTTGTTTCTCTACATTCCCTGATTCCTTTATTGATGAGAGGACTATCATAAAAGAATATGGCATACTGACTCCTGAGCTGTTGACTTCACTTTTAAGCCAGGTGATATGCCGGATACTAAACTATCAAATTAATAATTCTCTATTTTTCCAGGACAATAATCTCATAAATTGCCAGATCTGATATTTTCAGTATGGTAAGGTCTCCATCCCGGGTAAATGGAACCGTCTTTTTTGCTTCATAGTCTGGTGATACTACCCATGCTTTCTTTACTTTTCCAGAGTATTCCAGTGTAATAGCCCCGGCATTCAATGCATCCTTGTAGTTGAAAAGATGTATTATCTCACGGGTATCCTGTGAGTCATGTGAAATACCAATCCATTCCGGAGCTTTAACTTCCAGTGGCAGTCTTCTGCCTGCTGCCCAGAACACTGCGGATTCGAGTTCATTCGCGTTTTCAGGCATCATCCATACCGTTTCCATTCCAAGCTTGATATCCTCCTTTGGCTGATTGAGCCGGGGCAGGTACATTACCTTTCCCTGACCATAACTAAAAGCGACAGGATGCTCAAGGCTTGTCCCTGTCTCTATTGAAGCTGCATCAGTCTCACTGAGGAGAGCTCCCATAAGACTTATTTTTCTCGCTCTTCTCCATTGATCTAGTTTGCCTGTGCTTCCGGTCATCACAATGCCTCCGCCCTGAGATAAAAACTTTTTCAGCTCAGCGATCGATTCATCTGACAGGCTCTCCTGATCAGCCAGTACAACTACATTGTATTTGCTCAGGCGTCCTATCTGCTGGTCGAAGATAATATCGAACGGGATCTGCCTCTGCTGGAGAGTTTGTTCAGCCATATTGACTGCAACCTGTGTTTCGAGGTTATTGTAGGCCATTGAAGGGTAGCTTCTCAATACCGCTACTTTTTCTGCACCGCTCACATTTGTATATAATTCCTTGTTATTCTTCCAGAAATCAAGGTATTGCTTCGCCACACCGGTGGGGATATCAGTTCCCAGAAATCCTATCGTTCGGTTAAGCGCAAGATTTTCAGCAAAATCCTGGGATTTACCGCAATAAGTCATGATGTAATTGCCGGTGGTGCGACCCAGCTTGAAATGCCTGAATTTTCCAATGGAGATTCCGTTTTCCCATCTTGGATTGTTATCATCCTCCGTCCAGATAACGTTGGTGTACTGCATGAGGTCGGAATGATTGATGCCAGCCTCCCATGCCCTGTTGCTTCCTACAAGACCATGAGGATTTACCTCAATTACAATTTCCCGGTTCAGTCCGCGGACAAACCTTGCACATTCAGCAAGGCGTGACGTCATGGTCCAGCATCTGAAATCGACCCATTCCTGCATGACCGGATCATTCACGACTTCCATCTTTTCAGCAGGATTTTCTTTATTCCACATGGGCGGAAGCACATAGGAAACATCTTCATAACCGAATCTTTCTGTCCGCTGCTCAGGAGTATATTTTTCTTTCAGGAATTTACGGAAGGCCATAATGGTGGCAGGATTAAAATCAGCGGCTGGAGGGTAGTTGAGATCAAAATTGTCGAAATGTATAAAGTCTGTTTTGACTTTTTCCACCACATAACGAATTACCTTTTCCCTGTAATAATTCATATATGCGTCATTGTTAAAGCATGGCCTGTAACGGTAAGCCTGCTGGTAGCTGTAAGTGAGAAGCAGTGGCTTGCCGTTTTCATCCATCTGGTACCACATATCTGTTTTTGCCTCGGGTACTTCCGCGAAAAATGTCTCATATGCCATAGTGTTCCATTGTACGTATGTATCCGCCTTCAGACCATATTTATGTGCAATGGCCACTGCCTGAGCCACCTTATCCATATATTCCTTCTCCGCCAGGAACCCAAATCCCTTGTAGCATCCAACATGGTAAACTGTTACCCCTGCCTCTGCAATGGCTTTTATGTAGGGTTCGGTAAGCTGATAATCAAAATCACCCTTCTGCCACTGGTTGAAATCAGGATTGTTTCTCCTTACCTGAAAAAGCCAGGGTTCATGTGTCGCACCAGCATCCGCAAATCCCTCTCTTATCCATTGTGGTGTATACCTTGCAGGATCAAATGACTCAGGCTGAGCAAAACTGACAAATGAAATGAATGAAAGTACAGAAATCAGCAGAAATGATGTTTTCATATGCATTTATCATTAAATTATGAGTAATTTTAAATGTATCTATCTGGTTACTAAGATAGAGTAATTTGAGGTATATTGATTGCATTCATTTCCGTTTTACTTAATCCGAACTGTTATGTATAGAAATGCTTCATTTAAGGTTCTCTCCGTCATGATTCTGGCATCAATGACCCAGTCACGGATCGATGCACAATACAAACAATCAGGTCATAAGCCAATATCCGATTCAGCAATCCCTGTTACCGGACCGGGAAGCTATGATCGCGCAGGAGCTACGTATATGCTTCAGAATGATATCTCTGGTGACAGAAGTACCATTTTCCTTGGCAAGGATGTGACACTCGATCTTAATGGATACACCATAACTTTTGCGGCTGCCAATTATGAGCATGTTCAGAATTATGGGTTTGAGAATGGCCTGACGGGATGGGATCTTTCCAGGGCTCCCGGTGCAAAACTTGAAAATACCGCCGACGTTCATGCTTTCATAGGCAATAAACTACTGAGGCTCAAGGCAGGAGACGAAATAGCCTCTTCCTATGTGTTGCTCCCACTTGCCGGAAGATCTTACTTTGCCATGTGCGGACTTACAGGTAATTATTATGAAGATATGGAAGGAGATCTCCGAAAAGATATGCGAATAAGTATATATGTGGAGGATGAAAATGGTAAAGAGGTGAGGTTAAATACAGTATATGGAGATTCCACAAGGGTCAGCTGTCCGGTATTGAACCGGTCTGCCCAGCTGGGCGGGGGATTCATCTTTGCGCATCTCAATCATCTGCCTGCAGGGAAATACAGGATTCGTGTAAAAGCCGAAACAGACTGCCTTGTGGACGAAATAGATATACGCCCAGCTATGGATGTGGGCATTGGAATTGTCGAAAAAACACATCCTATGGGGCATTACGACCACCTTTACAACAGGAATCATGCTTCATTTTTTGATTATACCGCTGATGTAACTGAGGGTAAACCGGTTGAAGGTATCCCGGTTGTCACAGGTACCGGAACTGTGACAATAAAGAATGGCATTATAAGGAATGGCTCCGTGGGCGTATTATCGTGGGGTATCCAATCGACAGCAGGCAATATAAGGATTCTGGTCGATAATGTGAAGATCATATCATCAGGCATAAATACCACAGCCGCTGATCTGTTGCAGGCTACTATCACCAATTGCACCTTTGACATTCAGAATCCTTTTATTATCAACAGGCATGGATCTGAGTTCTATGCCCTGGATCTCCAGGGTGAACAACCATCCGAAGTCTCTTATTGTGAATTTTATGGCGGG
>Ga0208980_10000601_pt1 | contig 20669 bp, 18 predicted proteins | sample WetSurMetagenome_3_FD_187993 | JGI IMG/M metagenome (GOLD analysis project Ga0208980, IMG submission 187993) | Wetland microbial communities from Twitchell Island in the Sacramento Delta, sample from surface sediment Aug2011 Site A1 Bulk (version 2) | ecosystem: Environmental > Aquatic > Marine... | reverse complement strand
CGGATTTTGCCAGGAGTGCTCCAACCGTCGACAGGATAGAGGATTTCAACTCGGTTTTGAGTGTGTCCGTGATCAACTTGGCCACGGCTTCGCTGGATTTAAGCAGAATATTACCGGTGAAACCATCCGTAATGACGACATCCGCCTCACCGCCGAATAATTCCTTGCCTTCCACATTGCCGATGAAATTCACGCCGCATGCTTCCAGCAGGTGGTAGGACTCTTTAACCAGGGCATTGCCTTTAACGGCTTCTTCCCCGTTTGAGAGCAATCCGACCCGAGGATTCTGCTTGCCCAGCATCTTTTCGGCATAAACACTGCCCATGATGGCGAATTGAGGCATGAACTCTGGACGGCAATCCGCATTGGCACCGATGTCAAGCACAACACATTTGCCACCTTTTACGGGAAACAAGGCGGAAAGTGCCGGACGAAGAACACCCGGGATCCCAGATAGCGCTTTCATGGCATGATACATGGCCATGCCGGTGTTTCCGGCGGTGACGAACGCGCTGCCTTGACCGGAAGCTAACAGGTCCATACCGATGCGCATGGAATTATCTTTCTTGGCGCGTACTTGCTCGATCTTGTCAGTCATATCGATGGCTTCAGAGGCGTGGATGACCTTTACCGGCAGGTCGCCAACACCGGCTGCTTTCAGTTTTGGCAATAACTCCTGTTCATTACCGACCAATAAGATCTCCTCGCCGAATGTGCGCGCGGCTTCGATGGCTCCGAGCACTTCTGGCTCAGGACGCTTGTCACTGCCCATTGCATCAAGAATAATGGCCATGTCTACCTCCGAAATTGAAACAATCTTTTAATATTGCATGCTTCCTTGACAAACAATCTGTCAAGGTTATAATATCTCAGCTCTGGCGCTGGTGCTGGAACTGGCAGACAGGCATGGTTGAGGGCCATGTGCCGCAAGGCATGGGGGTTCAAGTCCCCCCCAGCGCACACAAGAAGCCGCTTTGGCGGCTTTTTCGATTAAGGATATTGCGCGTCAAGCCAATCCTGCGGATCAACCTGGACACCGTTTACCCAGATCTCCCAGTGAAGATGAGGTCCGTTGGCACGCCCGGTGGCTCCGATTTTTCCGATCTCCTGGCCAGCTGTGACCTGGTCGCCAACATTAACCAGGATGGATTCCTGGTGCCAGTAACCGGTGAAAATGCCCCAGCCATGGTCGATAATGGTTGCATTGCCACGTACGGTCAGTTCACCGGTGAAGACGACTGTGCCGGGAGCCGGAGCATAGATCGCGAATGGAGCCTCTTCGCTGCAAATACCGTAATCTATCCCGGCATGAAAATAGGTGTACTCACTGCCATTATACGACCGGCGGTCACCAAACCAGGATTTAATGCAGTAGGGCTCGGCCACTGGCAGCGTAAAAATGTCGGACCACTGGCGTGTGGGGGTTATATTCGAAACGATGGCGAGGATCTGGTCTTCTTCAGCTTTGGTGACAGCCGGATCCAATGTGGTGGGATCGACTATCAAGGGAGGGTCCTTGGGATAATCTCCTGAGGTGACATAAACCTGCTGTTCGTAGGAGAATTGCGAACCATCTTCCAGCTGAACGGAGATCGTGATCGGATACAAACCAATCTCCTGCATGGCATGAATACCCTGTAAGGCCACCTGATCCTGGTTACTGGTATGATAAAAGGCGAGGGGGTATCCGGTTAGCGATCCCGACAGGACGGCATTTTCATATGTGGAAACCGAGATGGTCGTGGTGTGCCCCTGCACCAGAGGCAGAGGGTCAACTTTAATACTTTTAATGTAGGGATAAATCCCGATTGAATCACCCTCAGCGGCAGAGTTCTGGAGGAACAGGCGGTCACCAGGAAGGATATAAATTGGATTGGACTTTCTATTCAGCAAGGCGATCGACCAGGGGGTACTGTCCTGTAAAATCGCAGCTTCGAGCAGAGTTTGGTTATTGCGAATCGAAGCCTGCTGGTTGAGGGTGGATGCTTCCGCCAGTTGTGGCAATATGATATTCATACCTGCATAGACTTCCGCCGGACTGGTGATTCGGTTGATCCTGACCAAGGTTTCATAAGGGATCCCGGTGCGAGTAGCCATACCTGCCAGCGAGTCACCAAATCCCAGCGTCTCTGTGGTTAAGAGACCTGTGACACCCTCCAAACCCGGGATAACCAGTTCCTGCCCGGGATAAAGTTGATTGGGATCAGTAATTTCATTGACTTCTGTTAAAGCAGTTAATGAGATGCCAAAACGAATGGCGATCGAATAAAGCGTATCGCCGGACTGAACGATGTACCTGGCCTCATTACCTCCCGTTGTCTGAGCAGATACAGTCTGTGTATAAATCATCAGAATGGCAAGAATCAGGATTAGGCTTTTAAATGATTTCATAACCGATCTTGTCACCTAATTTAAAATCCTTCATATGCTGGCTGTGCGTTTCCAGGACCAGACAGGCTGCTTTTTGTGGTTTGTACATTAGATGCCAGCGCCTGGCCAATTGAATATCGACGACAGTGTTGGAGCGGTCGATCCAAACTGTGCAGATATCGAAATTCATGAACAGCATGTGAATGGTTGTATTGACCACGCTATCCTGCGTTTCTACCAATAAAACTCCGTAAAAAGGTTCCAGGTCCTTCTTGAACATCAAACCTTGCAACTTGGTCATGAAAGTGGCACAGTATTTCAACTCAAAAGGTTCCAGTTGCGGCTGGGTGAGATTTTTTAGTCTGGCGATCATTGAATTTGCAACAGGTTGGGGTAAAATTCCATCAGGGCATTCCAGCCATCAAGTTTACCATAGGTGACGAGCGCATGAAGATCACGACCTTTAATGTTAACGGATTACGCGCGAGCCTCAATAAAGGCTTGCTGAGTTGGATCCAAAACGAAAAACCGGATGTCCTATGTCTGCAGGAGATCAAATCGCGTCCCGAGCAGATCGCAGAGGACTTGCGCAATTTGGGATATCCATTTGTCATTTGGAATCCGGCTGAAAGACCGGGTTATAGTGGTGTGGCAACCTTCATGAATGACTTTGCCCAGGCACACGGCAAAGGGCTCGATATACGACGGTTTGATGATGAAGGACGGGTGATCTGGACAAAGCATGAATTATTTCACCTGTATAACATTTATTTCCCCAATGGACAACGCGGGCAGGATCGGGTGGACTTCAAGCTGGATTTTTATTCTGAATTGCTGAAACAATGTGACCAACTGCACAAAACGGGTAACTACATTATCCTGACAGGTGATTTCAACACAGCCCATAATGAGATCGACCTGGCTCATCCCCGCGAGAACCGTGAGACGTCGGGTTTCCTCCCGGAAGAAAGGGTCTGGATCGACCATTATATTGAACATGGATTTGTGGATGCTTATCGCAATCTATACCCGGACCGGATCCAATATACCTGGTGGAGTTATATTACGCGAGCGCGCGAAAGAAACATAGGTTGGCGGCTCGATTATTTCATGGTCTCACAAGACCTGGTGAAACGGGTCCGCGATGTGATTGTCCATGAGGATGTCATGGGATCAGATCATTGCCCCGTCAGCCTGCTGATCGATTAATATAAAAAAGAAGCGGTTTGAATATACTAATCCGCTCCTTTTTTATGATTGATTTATTCTTCGGGACGCCAGCAGCATAAGACCAGGTCGCGGGCAGCTTTGACTTCATCCACCCGTTTGATTGGCGTGTTGTGGGGAGCTTCCTTGAGCAATTCAGGTGTCATATGAGCTTCCCCGGCGATCTTAACCATCACGTCTGCAAAGGCATCCAGGGATTGCAGGCTTTCGGTCTCAGTCGGTTCGATCATTAACGCTTCGGGGACGATCAGTGGGAAGTAATTCGTGGGTGGATGGAAATTGTAATCCATCAATCGTTTGGCAATATCCAAAGCATGGACACCTTCGACTTCCGGCCAACGCCCTTCTGCCACAAATTCGTGCATGCAGATGCGGTCATAGGGGATATGGTATGAGTTTCGCAAGCGTGCCTGGAGGTAGTTGGCATTCAGGACGGCCATTTCTGCAGATTTACGCAAACCGCTTCCACCATGCATCATGATATAAGTGAACGCCCGTACGAGAACACCAAAGTGGCCGTGAAAGGCTTTCATCCTTCCAATACTCTTGGACGGTTTTACAAAACCGAACAGTGGCGGCATGTCTTCCTCAGCCTCTTCGATAATGGCCACTTGTGGATCCGGCAGGAAGTCGACCAGGTGTTCGGCCACACCAACGGGACCGGAGCCAGGGCCACCACCGCCATGCGGGGTCGAGAAAGTCTTATGCAGGTTGAAATGCATCACATCGATGCCCAGGTCACCTGGACGGATGATGCCCATCAGGGCGTTTAAATTGGCGCCATCGCCATAAACCAGGCCACCGGCCCCGTGAACGATGTCGATCACCTCCCGGATATGTTCGTCGAACATCCCCAATGTGTTTGGATTGGTGAGCATCAAACCGGCGACTGAATCATCGCAAACAGCTTTTAAGGACTCAAGATCGACATTACCGCGGGCATCTGAAGGAACACTGACGACTTCCATACCGATCATGCTGGATGAGGCGGGGTTGGTGCCATGCGCAGAATCAGGGATTAATATCTTGGTTCGTTTTGTGTCTTTGCGATCGCGATGATAAGCCTGGATGATCAGTACCCCCGTAAATTCGCCATGTGCGCCGGCCGCCGGTTGCAGCGTGACGGCTTTAAAACCGGCGATCTCCTTGAGCCATTCCTGCAATTGATACATTAAAACAAGATTACCCTGTGTGGTCTCGATCGATTGCAGAGGATGGCTGAAGGCGAATCCAGGCAGGCGGGCTGTTTCCTCGTTAATGCGCGGGTTATATTTCATCGTGCAGGAGCCAAGCGGGTATAAACCCTGGTCGATGCTGTAATTCAGATGAGAGAGATGTGTAAAATGACGAATGACATCCACCTCAGATAATTCGGGAAGCGGCAGGTCCTTCCGTAAATAGGGTTCCGGTAGATCAGTTAAAGGAACGTCCGACTCGGGAAAACGAACCCCAATGCGATCTTTGGAGGATAACTCATATAGGGTAGGTTCATTCATGAGTCACCTCCGATAAGACATTAACCAGGCCATCGATCTCCTGGCGTGTATTGACCTCGGTACAGGCCACCAACATGTGGTCCTTAAGCTCAGGGTATGTTAGTCCAAGGTCGTAACCGCCCAGGATGCCGTGATCCAGCAGATGGAAATTAATTTCATCCACTGGTTTGGGACACTTGATGACAAACTCATTAAAGAATGGGGAGGAGCTCCAGGCTTGATACCCGGGGAGCTGAGTTAATCGCTTAAAGGCATAATGAGCTTTTTGATAGGAAAGGGCGGCAACTTGCTTCAATCCGCTCTTTCCAATAAGGCTGAGATAAACGGTGGATGCCAGCGCCATCAAACCTTGATTGGTGCAAATATTGGAGGTGGCACGCTCACGGCGGATATGCTGTTCACGGGCAGTCAAGGTTAAAACGAAAGCGCGCTTGCCATCTTTATCAATCGTTTCGCCCACGAGTCGACCGGCGATTTTGTGAATGTATTCCTTTTTGGTGGCGAAAATACCGAGATAGGGACCACCAAAGGAGAGCGGCAAACCCAGTGATTGGCCTTCACCGGTGACGATGTCTGCACCAAGGTCACCGGGTGGGGTCAGGAGTCCCAGCGAAACCGGATCGGATGAAACAGCCACCAGGGCACCTACTGCATGAGCGGCATCCATAATCGCTTTAAGCTCATAGATGCGACCGAAGAAATCCGGATATTGGACAAGCACCAGGCAGGTGTTTTCATCGATGGAGGATATTAATGTTGAAGGATTTTGTTGAAGATCGACTCCAGTTTCATCACCTGTAATGGTCAGATCAGGATAGCCTTGTAGATAGGTGCGGATGGTTTGACGGTAATGAGGGTGTACGGCCGGAGATAAAACGATCCTGCTGCGTTTCCCGCGAAACATATGGAAAGCCATCACTGCCGCTTCTGCACAAGCTGTTGCGCCATCGTAGTGGGAAGCATTGCACACTTCCATGCCGGTAAGGCTGGCGATCAGACTCTGGTATTCAAAAATAGCTTGAAGAGTCCCCTGGGAGATCTCCGGCTGGTAGGGTGTATAGGCTGTCATGAACTCGCCCCGTCGAATGATTGCATCCACAGCCGCAGGACTGTAGTGATTGTATACTCCAGCGCCCAGGAAACAAGCCAGATCGTGGGCGGTTTCATTCGCTTCGGAAAGCAATTCCAGTTCCTGCCTGGCTTCCATCTCGGTGAGGGCGGCAGGCAGGTCCAGGTTCGGGTAACGACAGCTTTCCGGTACGACCTTAAACAGGTCTTCCAGGCGGCTTACACCAACCGTTTTGAGCATGGAAGCGATTTCTGATTCGGTATGCGGGGTGAACATCAATGCGCCCGTTCAGCGCAGTATTTCTCATAGGCTGCGCCATCCATCAGGCCGGTTACTTCCTGAGGATCATCCAGTTCAACCTTGACCAGCCAGGCTGTAACATAAGGATCTGAATTGACTTTTTCAGGTATATCGGAAAGTGCGTTATTGACCTCAAGCACAGTCCCTGACACCGGCATGTTGACGTCGGCAGCCGCCTTGACTGATTCGATTGTCGCAATGACGCTGCCTTTCTTGACTTTGTCACCCGCAGACAGGCTGATATCAACATAAACGATATCCGATAGCTGTTCCTGGGCATAATCACTGATGCCGATCGTGGCGTTTTTTCCATCCACCTTCACCCACTCATCTGTCTTCTCGTATTTCAACTCTTTCGGAATATTCATAAGGACCTCCAAAAAGGATATTGGCACACGTTTTCTGGGCATGCACCTCTGTCAGTTGGTTTTTGACATCCTCCCGGCAGGCTTGGATCTTCCCGCAGAGATACGCATTTCAGAGGTTAAAGGATTCGGGTTGCTTGACCTGAGAGTTTCACCCGAAATTGCCAATTCCGGATTTGCCCCTTCGGCGCCGGGTATGACCGGACTCTTCCCGAATTCAGTATTGAATTCATTTTAAAGAGATAAAACTTAAAAGTCAAGTCGTTAAATCAGAGTATGGTCACTTTTCAAGCGAATAACCAGCTTGTCAATGCTTTCCTGGACTTCCAAGGTCTGGCCGGTTCGATTTTGTTCGATGAAAGTTATAAATTCAGGCCAACTTAGCTTTGCTGAGATCGGTCCAAATTGAGTGGCAGCATGCGCACCGAGGGCGTTCGCCAGTGTGCACATTTCGGACAGGCTGAACTGGTTCAACCAAGCGATCAGAATGCCTGCACTGAAAGCATCTCCACTCCCGGTGGTGTCAACAGCGTGGATCGCAAGGGTTGGCAAGCTCATAATATGCCCGTCCAATCCGATCATGCATCCCTGTTTGCCCAGCTTGATGGCCGAACAGTGAATGCCGAGGTCGAAAAAGCCTTTGAGGATCGCTTCGGGTTTTTCACTGCCAGTCAACAGGCTGCCCTCAGGAAGGCCGCAGATACAGATACTTAGATCCTTCAATATGGGTTTCATGGCAGCATGCGCATGCAGGACAGGATCCAGGCCGGTATCCATGCTGATTGGGATACCATTTTGATGAGCATTATCGATCAGTTGGAGCGCCGTGTCCCGCTGCGGGGATTCCAGGAAGGTGTAGCCGGAAATATGAACCAGGTCGGCGTGTTTGACCTGCTCTTGTGGAATATCCTGGGGGGAAGTGAGCACATTGGCACCACGGAAGCTATACATGGTCCGTTCACCATCCGGCAGGATGGTCAGGAAGATCTGACCGCTGGGGCTGCCTTTCTTGCGCTGGATGAACCGCGTGTCTATTCCGCGAGAAGCAAGCTCGTTCAGGAGATGCTCGCCATTCGGGTCTGTGCCAAGGCTGCCCAGTATGCGGGAAGAAAAACCCAGCTGGGTCAAGACAATCCCGGTGTTGGTTGCCGAACCTCCCAGGTTGAAAGCCAGTTGGTCGACATAAACATCTTTGCCAGGGGTTGGTATTTCAGGGATCAGCATGCTGACATCCAGGTTGATATCCCCAAATAATAAGATCTCAGATGGTACCATCAGATTCTCCCAGCTTGGATGAGCGAATGGTTTTGACAAATTCACGAATGCGATCCATATCTTTTATGTACGGACTCCCGCATACATTGGTGGAGGTGTTTGAATCAACCCCCCAGGGTTTAACTGATTGTATGGCGGCGATAACATTTAACGAAGAGAGACCTCCCGCCAGGATTACCGGGATGGACACGCTGCGGACGATCTCACGACTGACATTCCAATCATGAGTCTTACCCGTGGCACCCACACCTGGAAAATCTCTGATCTTGGTATCCAACAACAGTATATCGGAGATAGTCGAAAAAAGATGTGCATCGGCAATACTGTTCTGATCCATTACGCCGATCGCTTTCATCAGTTTAATATTGGGATCAAGCCTTTTCCGCAAAGCGGTCATCTTATCAGCACCCATGAGATCGGTTTCAGTTGATATATGCACAATATCTGGCTGAACTGCATCCGTCATGCGCAGGATTTCATCCACATTATTGGACATGGTTAAAGCAACTGATTTGGCCGGTGGTGTCACCTCGCGCGCAAGCTCTGCAGCGGATAAGAAATCAAGTTCGCCATTTACCAGATTATAGTTACCAGCCACGAAACCGATATGATCCACCCCCGCAGCTACAGCGTCATGCACATCATCAATTCGGGTAAAAGCGTAGATTTGAATGATCATGTTTTGACCGCACTAATACGGGGTAGGGGCAGGCTACGGTTCTCAAAATAAAATAGCAGGAAACCAGTGAAACGTATGCCTGCGCTGATCAATAAAGCCCCGGAAAGGCCTATGGCATCTGCAAGCGCAGAAGCGATCAAAGGTGAGAAAATCGTGGAAAGATACTGAACGCTTTGAGCAAAGGAAACAAAAACGGCGCTGCGGTCATCCGGGATGCGTCGCATCAACTCATCGAACAAGACGAGGTCCAAACCGGAAGAAAATATACCGGCAAAGACCGATATTACAACGATGACCCAGTCTGTGGTCGTCAAGGCTACCAATGCCGGATAAAAACTGATCCCTAATGTCGTCCAGAGTAGTACAAAGCGGGGACCATGCCGGCGGGATTGCCTGGACCAAAAGAAGTATCCAAAGATCAAGGTGACGGTGGATGCGGTGGTGTAGGCTGCGATCCAGGCATCTGAGGCATGAACTTCATGGACATAATAAAGGGGGAAAAGTGGCGCAGCAAATGCCGCCCCGGTGAGAAAGACAAAACGCCTCAAAATGAATGAACGGAAAGGACGATTTGACCAGATACCATGAAAATATTGTCGAACTTCATCTCCTAAATTTTCTTTATTTGTCTGTATCACGGGAGGATTATCAGGGATGCGAATCCGGCTAGAAAACAGGAAAGATAACAAACCACCCAGGGACAATGCCATGAAAACGATCTGGTAATTGATTGGGAAATCAAGCCGATTCAGAACCTGTCCAACCAGGATGACCATAGTGGATGTAGTTGCACCCATGATCGACCAGCGCCGGGTCATCAGTTCGAAGCGCGACTCAGGACCCGCCACGGCATTCATCACGACCGAGAAACAAATGGAAACAATGGTCTGGGGCAGGGTCGCAGCCGCCCAGATGAGCAATATGGCAGTGATGAGCTGATCGCCTTCAAAGAAAAAGGGGACGATGCCGGTCAGCGCATACGATGAGACAACCAACAGTCTGGAAAAACTGAACCAGGGCACCACATTCTTCTGCCGTTCCAAAATTCGTCCGGCGACCAGGGCAAAGAACAAACCCGTAACAGCCGGCATGCTGGTCAGCAGGCTGACCTGGAGAGTCGTTCCTCCCAGACGAGCCAGGAATACCGGCAGGAACGGGCTGGCTGCGTTGGCCAGGGCAATTCCGATACCATCGATCTGCACATAAATAAAATTCTTGCGGTCAACAGACGAAGGAATATTGGGATTCCGAAACCAGCGCAAGAGATTCACAGCCACGATTATACACTCTCGTTTCACAGGATATCGTTATATCGACATGCGATTGCCTTCATGCTAAAATGACCTGACATATGTTGGCACAGTCTCCTGCGTATCTGAGATATGATGGATTTGTGAGGGAGATGCATGCCATGGGTATAGAGGATTCCCCCAGCCAAATGATAATAAGTGAGCGAACATGCTGATCACAAATGCTACCCTGGTGACATGGGAAGATCCCAACCGGATCATCAACAATGGCGCGCTGGTAATTCGAGCCGGAGTAATCGTGGAAGTGGGTTCGGAAACGGACATGAAAGAAAAGTATGTCGACGAGGAAGTACTGGATGCACACGGTGCTTATGTCCTTCCGGGAAACATCTGTGCGCACACCCATTTTTATGGCGCTTTTGCACGTGGTATGACGATTCCTGGTGAAGCCCCCAAGGATTTTGTCGAGATCCTGGAAAAACTGTGGTGGACGCTGGATAAAACGCTCACACTGGAAGCAGTTAAATATTCTGCATTGGTATGCCAGGTCGATGCGATCCGCCATGGCACGACCACGCTGATCGACCACCATGCTTCCCCCAATGCATTGGAAGGATCGTTGGATGAGATTCGGAAAACGGTGGAAATGTCAGGTTTACGAGCAGCTTTATCATATGAAGTGACCGATAGGGATGGCGTGGGTAAAGCAGAAGCCGGTATTGCTGAAAATGTCAGGTTTATAAAAAGCTTAAATGACAACTCAAGTCCATTACTGAGAGCAACCTTTGGTTTGCATGCGAGTCTGACTTTGAGTGATGAAACCCTGATGAAAGCCAGAAAAGCCTGCCCGGAAGGCGTCGGAATGCATATTCATGTTGCTGAAGGCCTGGCTGATGAAGAAGATAGCCTGCGAAAATCCAGGATGCGCGTAGCCTGTAGGTTAAACGAATCTGGCATATTGAATGTGCGGGCAATATTAGCCCATGCAGTGCATGTTGACGACGAAGAAATCGATATTATCAGCCATTCAGGTGCCTGGGTGACCCATCAACCACGTTCCAATATGAACAATGCGGTTGGTTTACCGCGTATTGAAAAGATGATGGCTGCTGGGGTGAGGATCGGGTTGGGTAATGATGGTTTTTCAAATGCCATGTGGGAGGAGTGGAAGGCAGCTTACCTCAGCCATAAACTGCTCCATCTGGACCCACGGCGTATGGGAGCGGATAAAGTGGCAAGAATGGCCGTTTATAATAATGCCAAGCTGGTGTCCCAACTGTATGGGCAACCGGTGGGATCGATCGTGCCGGGGGCGCAAGCAGATTTGATCATTGTCGATTATCACCCATTCACTGAAGTGACATCCGAAAACCTTCCATGGCACATTGTTTTCGGCTTTCATGAGAGTATGATCCAATCAACCCTGGTGGCAGGAAGGGTTCTCATGAAGGAGCGTCAATTAATGACCCTGGGTGAAGCCGGGATTATGGCAGAAGCCATGCGAGTTTCAAGGGAAATCTGGAAATGCTATCAAATTAACTCCAAAAGAGGTTAATTATGGAAGAAAAAGCGATATTGACCGATCATAACATTGCCATTATTGGTGGTACCGGTAAGGAAGGCAAAGGTTTGGCATGCGGCTGGTTAAAAGTCGGCTTTCAGGTCGTGATCGGGTCCCGGCAGGTGGAAAAAGCCATGGCCGCCGTCCAGGAAGTAAAATCGATCATTGGCGATAACATGCCTCTGACTGGCATGGTCAATACCGATGCAGCCAAATTGGCTGATATTGTTGTGGTGACCGTTCCTTATAGTGCTCATCGAGAAACGATTACGATGCTTAAACCTCTGGTTAAGAATAAGCTGGTTGTCGATGTCACAGTCCCAATCCTACCCCCCAAGGTGACAGTTCCGCACCTCCCTCCGGAGGGATCCGCTGGACTGGAAACCAGGGCTATTCTGGGTGATGAGACTGAAATAGTGACTGCCTTTCAAAACATTTCATACGAGAAACTGATGGCGGGCGAATTTGATGATTGTGACGTATTGGTTTGCGGTTCATCTAAAAATTCCCGGGCCTTGGGTGTTAAATTGGTGGAATCCATGGGATTCACAGCCTGGGATGCAGGTCCATTGGAAAACTCGGTCGTAGCAGAAGCGCTAACGCCGGTATTGATCGGAATCAATATCCGGCATGGATCCAGCTCGGCCGGGATTCGAATCACGGGCGTTAAAAAGTAATAATGGCCTTGATCCTGACTCCTTTGCCGAACTTCCCGCTGGTCAAACCTGGGGATAATATTGCCTGGTTGATTGGAAATTCTCTAAAAAAATGTAAATTGACGATTAAAGCGGGTGATATTTTCATCATTGCCCAGAAGGTGATCTCGAAAGCGGAGAATCGCCTGGTGAATTTAAACGATATAAACCCAGGTCAAAAAGCCAGGGAGCTTGCCAAAGTATGCGAGAAAGATCCTCGCCTGGTCGAGCTGATCCTCAATGAGAGTAACTGTGTCGTGAGAAATGTCCCGGGGACGATTATTGTTGAGCATAAGCTGGGATTTATTTGTGCTAATGCAGGCATCGATCATTCAAATGTCAACGGACCTTGTGGTGATCCAAAGGATTGGGTTCTATTGTTGCCTGAGAACCCGGATGGATCGGCACGGAGCATCAGAGAAGCTCTCCAGGTGGTTCACAAGGTGCCGGTGGGCGTCCTGATCATAGACTCCCATGGGCGGGCTTGGCGTACCGGAATTACAGGGACTTCGATTGGTATGGCGGGTATTCCGGCGATTGTGGATATGCGTGGGAAACCGGATCTCTTCAATTATTCATTACGGATCACTCAAATTGCAGCCGCCGATGAATTGGCAGCCGGTGCTTCCCTGATGATGGGGCAGGCATGTGAAGGCAAGCCGGTAGTCCATGCGCGTGGATTTCCATACCCCTTGCAGGAAGATACCAGTATTAAAGACCTGATCCGGGATAAAAATAGGGATCTGTTCAGGTGAAAATTGTGGCATTGGCGGGCGGTGTCGGTGGTGCCAGGCTGGCGCATGGCCTTTATCAAGCCCTACCACCTGGAAAATTAACCATTATTATTAATACTGGCGATGATTTCGTATTCAACGGTCTTAACATCAGCCCGGATATCGACACGGTATGCTATACCCTGGCTGGCATTGAAAATATCGTGAACGGCTGGGGTATTCGTGAGGATACACACCAGGTTCTTGATCGGATTAGGGATTTGGGAGGTGAGGCCTGGTTCTCACTTGGAGATCGTGATATTGCCACCCATCTCATCCGTACTCAGGCGATCGATCAGGGGGGCCAGTTAAACGAAATCACCAGGCAGTTATGCCTGAGGATGGGGATCGAAGCACAGATCCTGCCGATGACAAATGAGCCTGTACACACCAAAGTTCAGATTAAAGGGGGCAGATGGCTTGATTTTCAAGAATACTTTGTCCATTTGGATTGTCAACCGGAAGTGATCAGTTTCAGGTTCGAAGGACAGGAAATCGCAAACCCGGCGCCCGGAGTGATGGCAGCCCTGGAGCAGGCTGATCTGGTCGTTATTTGCCCCTCCAATCCATGGGTCAGTATTGACCCGATCCTGGGAATCAAACAAATCAGGCCGGTGCTGGCTGATAAATGGGTTGTGGCGGTATCACCTCTCATTGGCGGAAAGGCGGTAAAAGGTCCGCTTATGAAAATGTATAATGAATTGGGTATTGAACCTTCATGCCTGGCAATAGCTGATCATTATCGTGATTTCTTGGATGGCCTCGTGATCGATACGATCGATGAGAAAGAAACAGCATCATTAAAGGCCTTTGGTATAATCACTAAAATCACGGATATTCTCATGAAGGATGCTGGTGATAGAAAACGGCTGGCAGAAGAGGTCCTGGAATTCGGGAAAATCCTGAAACAATTAAAATGACGACACTGGCAATTGTTCCTGTCAAACCATTTCACGAGGGCAAATCCCGCCTGGATGGTGTATTGACGGATATCGAGCGCTACCATCTGAATGCACAATTACTCAGGAAAACGATCGGAGTGCTCTCGAATATCAAAGCAATCGAGAGGATTATCGTTATAAGCAGGGATTCTGAAGTGCTTGAGATGTCCAGGGATTTGCGTGCCTTCCCATTACCGGAAGTTGGCGAAGGATTGAACCAGGCACTTTACCAGGTTAATAATACCCTCGATAAGGTGAGCGACCGTGTATTGGTCATTCCCACTGACTTGCCGTTGTTATCCGAGGAGGATGTCATAAAAGTAATGGATAAGGGTAAAGTCAAACCAGTGGTCGTTGTAGTGCCAGACCGGCATCAAAAAGGCACAAATGCCTTGCTGGTCAATCCGGTGGGGAGTATTCGATATCGTTTTGGATCGAATTCTGCCAAAAAACATGCCACAGAAGCTCAAAAAAGGAATATTAACACGATCATCATGAATATTCCGGGTATCAGCTTCGATCTGGACTTGATAGAAGACTGGGCACTACTAAAATCCACAGGGTACTTAATACCCGTCCAAATTCCCGATCCGATGGAGGAGACTGTCATATGAAAGAACGCGTAGCACTCTATTTACAAGATGCGCATGACCTGCGGGATGGTCTGGAATATGTTCGTTACGCAGAGGATAAAGGATTTGAGGCGGTTTGGCAGGCGGAGAGCCGGCTGGTACGGGATGCCATCGTCCCCATGGCTGCTTACGCAGCTGTAACAAATAAAATAAAGGTAGGGTCAGGAGTAATTAACAATTGGACCCGGAATATCGGTTTGTTGGCATCCACTTTCCTTACGCTGGACGATCTGGCGCCGAATCGGATCATTTGTGGTATCGGCGCCTGGTGGGACCCGCTGGCACGTAATGTTGGCATTGACCGAAAGAGACCACTGGCAGCCATGCGGGACACTGTGGTCGTCTTGCGACGATTGCTGGCGATGGAACGGGTGACATTTCATAGTGAATTCATCAATGTTGAGGGGATTGAGCTGGATGTGGTGCATGGCCGTAAGGAACCCCGCCATGTCCCCATTTATATAGGGGCTACCGGCGACCAGATGATGGAAATGACGGGAGAGATCGCCGATGGGGTCGTCTTGAATTACTGTGTTCCTCCCGAATACAATAATAAGGCGTTGGAACTCCTGCAAGCAGGTGCGGCAAAAGCCGGACGCAGCATGGAAAAGATCGATCGTCCGCAGTTAATCGTCTGTTCGGTTGACCAGGATCATGAGAAAGCCATCGATACCACCCGGGAATTATTGACACAATACCTTGCACAGCAGCCGCATATTGCCAAAGCTTCGGGTGTATCCATGGAGGTGGTGGCACAGATCCAGGCGATCCTTGGCTGGCCGGCAACACACGAGCAGATCGTTAAAGCCAAACACCTCGTGCCGGTCGAATTGATCGAGCACATCACGGCTTCCGGTACTCCTGAGGAAGCCAGGAAAAAAGTAGCTGAATACATCAAGAATGGTTGTACCTGCCCGATACTCTATCCGGTGGGTGGCGATGTCCATTTATTGATCGATACATTTGCACAGGCTTGAGAGAAATATCAGGATAACCATGATCATAGACTATATCCGACCGAAAACGGTTCAAGAAGCGGTCAAATTGATTTCACGGAAGGAACCGGCTACTCTCCCAATGGGCGGAGGTACAAGTCTAAAGCGCAAGTCAGCCCGGAAAGACTTCGCCGTTGTGGACTTGCAAGAATTAAAGTTGGATAAGATTACGCTGAACGACGATAGGATCGAATTGGGAGGGATGGCAACCTTGCAGACCATTGGAGATAACCCGGATTTACCCACAGCCATCAAAGCTGCCATACGATTGGAAGGCACTGCCAATACACGTAATCTGGCTACCCTGGGTGGTCGATTGGTCGCTTTTGACGGGCGCTCTGCTTTGATAACAACCCTGATCGCTGCAGATGCGATCACCGTTTGGGACGAGGATTTCAAGGAAGTGTTTCTCGGTGAGTGGTTGTCGCTGCCTGAAGAGAAACCGGGAAAACTCCTGGTGGCTGTAAAGATCAACCGCAAGTTGAAATTAGCATTTGAGGTCATAAACCGGACAAAATTAGACCTGCCAATTCTCTGTGTATCGGCTGCACGATGGCCATCAGGCCGGGTCAGACTGGCAGTGGGCGGTTTTGGGCGGTGTCCGCAAATGGCATTTGACGGGACGGGCAGCGATGGCGCAGAATTAGCCCTGGAAAATGCCTGCATAAACTCAGGCGATTTTCGCGCCAGTGAAGGTTATCGAAAAGCGATGTCAAAAGTCCTGACCAGGCGTTGCCTGGAGGAACTTCAGGGTTCATGATGATGCCTATTACTCTTTCGATCAATTTAAAAGCTCTGGAAATTAATGTTCCTGCTGGAACCAGCTTGCTGGATGTTTTACGTTCGGCGGGTTATTTTGGCAGCAAGGATGCCAAATGCAGTTCAGGCGAGTGTGGGGCTTGCTCGGTAGTGATGGATGGCAAGCTGGTGAACAGCTGCCAGGTCCTGGCAGCCCAGGCTGTCGGTCATGAGATCAAAACCATCGAGTCGATGGGTGAAATGCCGGCTCAGGGGTGGAAGAAAACAACCGGTTTGGACCCCATCCAGCAGGCTTTTATTAAATCCGGAGCCATCCAGTGCGGATACTGCACACCCGCCATGGTTCTCGCAGCAAGGGTTTTATTGGCGAAAAATAAAAAACCCACAAAAATGGATGTGGAAAGCGCTTTATCCGGTGTATTATGCCGTTGTACCGGGTATAAGAAACCGGTGGAAGCTGTTCTGATGGCAGCTGCTGTCCTGCGTGGAGAAGAAGCACCCCTGAATAATTTAAATGTCACTCAAGCAGTTGAAGGTAAGGAATTTTCGTCGGTTGGTAAATCTCCGATAAAGGTGGATGCACAAAAGTTGGTACAGGGAAACCCGGCTTTCACAGCTGATATTGAACCGAGGGATGTGCTGGTAGCCAGGGTCCTGCACAGTCCTGTGGCGCATGCCCGCATCAAAACAATTAATGTTGAAAGAGCCAGAAATCTGCCGGGTGTCGCAGCCGTCTTGACCTATAAAGATATCCCGCGAGTTGTTTATTCGACTGCAGGACAATCCGACCCGATACCAGGTCCGCTGGATACCTTTTCCCTGGATTCGACCGTAAAATTTGTGGGCGATCGGGTGGCCTTCCTGGCAGCCGAGGACGATGAAACAGCCGAGCGGGCGTTACAGCTGATCGAGGTCGAGTACGAGGAACTCCCAATTTTACTGGACTCTGCCAAAGCCATGTCACCCGATGCGCCGGTATTGCATCCAGAACCTGAATATGTGAATTTTGCCGGCTCGGATCCCAAAAAGAACCTGGCTGCGGATATCCGCATCGATATTGGTGATGTAGAACAAGGATTCAAGGAAGCTGATCAAATATTTGAAGCTGATTATGAAGTGCCCAAGGTGCAGCAGGCACATATCGAACCGCATGTCGTGGTTACCTGGTGGGATGAGGATGACCGTCTGGTGGTTCGCACCAGCACCCAGGTGCCTTTCCATGCCCGGCGTATCCTGGCACCCGTTTTGAACCTGCCGGTCAAACGAATCCATGTGATCAAACCACGTATTGGTGGCGGTTTTGGCGGTAAACAGGAGGTTTTGATCGAGGATGTGGCTGCCCACCTGACCATAGCCACCGGACGACCGGTCAAGTACGAGTACACTCGCGAAGAAGAATTCATCGCTGCGCGCTCACGGCACCCAATGATGATCCATATGAAAACCGGTGTAAAAAAGGATGGCACCATCACAGCCAATTCCATGTATTGCTTGACCGATACGGGTGCGTACGGATGCCATGCCCTTACGGTGACAGGCAATACCGGTCATAAAGCCATGGCTTTATACGTTGGTGATGGCCCTTATCGAAAAAAACCAAATATCAGATTTTATGCTGACATTGTCTATACAAATCATCCCCCGGCCGGAGCTTATCGGGGCTACGGTGTCCCACAGGGATTCTGGGCAGTGGAACGGCATATGGAGAAGATCGCCAATGCTTTGAACCTGGATCCTTTGGAATTCCGATTAAAGAACGCGCTGCGGGCTGGAGAAATGCAACCCTTCAGCACGACCTGGAGTGAAGGCCGGGAACCAAAGCCTGAGATAGTGCGAACGGTCGGTCTGGAGAAATGCATCCAGGAAGGCAGAGCCGCGATCAAGTGGGACGAAAAATTTCCAAATAATGATTGGAAGCTGGTACCCGGAAAGCCGAATCTGCGGAAGGGAATCGGTGTGGCAACCGTTATGCAGGGAACTGCCATCCCTTATTTGGATATGGGTGCCGCCAGTATCAAGATCAACGATGATGGCTCGTTTAATCTCCTGATCGGTGCAACCGACCTGGGTACAGGTTCTGATACAGTCCTGGCACAGATGGCAGGAGAAGTGTTGGGTGTAACCGTTGAAGATATCATTGTTCTCTCATCGGATACCGATACGACACCCTTCGATAAGGGTGCTTATGCATCCAGTACAACCTATATATCTGGTACGGCTGTCACCCGGGCTGCCCAGGCGGTGGCCGGGCAGATCCTGGCGCGGGCAGAAAAGATGTTCCACGAACGGGGGGGAGAATATACAGCCGGTGAACTGACGTTGAAAGATCACCAGGTGGTTGCACCCGATGGGAATTCCATCAGCCTGGCTGAAGTTGCACTCAACAGCCTTCACCATACGGATCAAATACAGATCATGGCCACTGCTTCTTATTTTTCACCGGTGGCGCCCCCGCCATTTGGCGCACAATTCGCTGAAGTGACCGTGGATATCGAGACCGGGCAGGCGTGCGTAGATCGGTTGGTGATGGCCGTGGATTCAGGTGTTGTAGTGAATCCCCAGGCGGCCACTGGGCAGATCGAGGGTGGCATGAGCCAGGCACTTGGTTATGCCATTTGTGAGGAGATGACTTACGACGAAAAGGGCTCCCCCCACGAGCGTGATTTTGAGAATTACCACATATTCAGGGCGGATGAGATGCCTGAGCTGGAAGCTATTTTTGTGGATAGTTATGAACCAAGCCATCCTTTCGGGGTCAAGGCTGTCGCGGAGATACCGATGGATGGCGTCGCTCCGGCTGTAGCCAATGCGATCCACCATGCTGCCGGGATTGATATCGACGTGATACCCGCAACGCCCGAGCGGATTTGGAATGCAATACAACAAAAAAAGAGTTAATTAAAAACATGGATATTATCGGAAAATTGGCTGAATCGATCCGTGACGGCAAGCCTGTCGTGCTATGCACTGTGGTTGAAAGTAAAGGTTCAACTCCGCGACACCAGGGTAGTAAAATGCTGGTGTTTCCCTCAGGCAAGATCATTGGCACGGTGGGAGGCGGGGAAATCGAAAATCGCGTGATTGCTGAGGCACAGGCTGCCTTGCAAGCTGGAAAATCGCGCATCATACGTTATGACATGATTGATCCTGCCAAAGGCGATGCGGGTGTCTGTGGCGGGCAGGTGGAGGTTTACGTGGAACCCTATTTACCGGCACCTTTGGTCCTAATTATCGGAGGGGGGCATGTAGGAAAAGCAGTAGCGCATGTGGCAAAATGGCTCGGATTCAGAGTAACTGTATCGGATGATCGCACGGAGTTATGCACACCAGAACTCATTCCTGACGCCGATCAATTCCTGGTGTGTGAGATGGCCGATATTCCTAAAAGGTTGGAAATCGACGACCAAACCTATATAATATTAACCACACGCGGTATGGTTGTGGATGTACCCGGACTTGCTCCACTGTTGGATACCCAGGCTGCCTTCATCGGTGTAATTGGTTCAAAACGGCGGTGGACGATGACCCGCAAAGAATTAATATCACAAGGTGTTTCTGAAGAAAAGCTGGATCGGGTGCATTCACCGGTCGGATTGGAATTGAACGCGGAGACCCCCGAAGAGATCGGAATCAGCATCATGGCAGAGGTGATCATGTTACGGAATGTAGGTTCCGGGAAGTCAATGAAAATCTAGAGGAAAAATGTGGAATCAGCATATCAATGCCACTGATCTCGAACAGGTGATTGTCCTGTTGGAGCAACATCGCGACAAGGCTCGTATCGTAGCAGGTGGAACGGATCTGATACTTGAAATTGAGCGCGGTGTCCGCAAGGGTATTGAAACGTTGATCGATATCACCCGTGTACCGGGATTAGATGAGATAAAACTGGATGCTGATGGGATATTGCATATCGGTCCACGAGTCACCCATAATCAGATGCTTATTAATCCTTTAGTCAGGAAACACGCGCTGCCTCTGGTGGAAGCTTGCTGGAAGGTCGGGTCACCACAGATCCGCAATCGAGCGACGATTGCGGGAAACTTGATCACGGCTTCACCCGCTAATGACACGATCGTCCCGTTGATGGCATTGGATGCCCACGTCAGTCTGCGCTCATCGCAAGGTAATAGGACGATCAAACTGAGCGACTTTTACACCGGTGTGCGCAAGACCCGGATGAATTCGGACGAATTCATGGTGGATATATCCTTCAAGGCATTGACTGAGAACCAGGCAGGTGGTTTTTACAAGTACGGCTTGCGAAACACCCAGGCGATCT
>Ga0208980_10000600_pt1 | contig 20678 bp, 16 predicted proteins | sample WetSurMetagenome_3_FD_187993 | JGI IMG/M metagenome (GOLD analysis project Ga0208980, IMG submission 187993) | Wetland microbial communities from Twitchell Island in the Sacramento Delta, sample from surface sediment Aug2011 Site A1 Bulk (version 2) | ecosystem: Environmental > Aquatic > Marine... | reverse complement strand
TGTATCAATGGGAACATTCCAGATATTATCCGGTGGTAAAAGTTGGACGCCCATTAACGAATTACTTGCATTAATTCCTGCATGAACACTTGGAATTGTAGATAAAAACAATGTGAGAAACACTATAATCAGGGTAGATTTTTTCATTGCTTTCATCTGTTATCATACCTTCTTTATGAATTCTTATATCTATATCTAAAATATTACGCCCGTGAATTTTTGGTAAACCCCATACACCTTAATTTTTTAATGATACATAAAAATTATGATTGAATATCACGATAAACCCTGGATAAATCCAATAGTGGTATTTCATCTATTTTGCTATTTTTTCAGGTACTATTTCCAGTAGATCAAAACCTCCATTTGAATAAATATGGCTGGCACCATAATCATTTTTCAATCGGTCAAAATCATACAAGAAAAACCTATATTTTGCCATATTTGGAACATAGTCAGTATATATTGCCTTATCTCTCTGTATAATAACTAAATCAGTCGTTTCATTATATGAGTAGGCTATTGATGAAAATTTATCGTACCCAAAGTGCCAAGGTACTTTATCTTTAATATCTAAATACCAGTCAGGAATATCTTGTGCAGCCTTCTCTTCAGGTGTTAATAATAGATCACCAAACCTCCCGGGTGCTGCTGTAATCCCGGAAATTGGTATAGTAACCTGACGGTAATTAAATAAAAAACTCATCCCGGAAATCTCGGAATACGTTGTCTGCTCATTGTTTAAAGTCTTATTATAGGGGGAGTTATACAGAGTGAACAGTCCTGACAGGAACAGACAAATCAATACCACTATCACAGCGATTTTTATCATCCATGATGTGAAAAATTTTTTGCTATTACGACTCCTGATTAGCATATACGACATGAGATATGCAGTAAATACCGTTCCCAAAAAAGTTATATACGTAACAAGTCTAAGAGGACCAAAATACAGGTAAAAAAGATATAATACCATCAGCAAAATGGATATTACTGCCCAGGGCCCATATAATAAAAAAATTTTAGTTTGTTCTTGTTTTCTGGCGATCGTTTTCCATAGCAAAATAAAAGCAAGTGCTGATAAAATTAAAAGAATTATTGGATTGCCGTACTGCTTTAATATTATCTCGGCAGGATTATAACCATACGTCTGTGCGTAAGAAATCTGATTACTCAGATCCAGATAATATGACGGCCCTTTTTCTTCTATAAAAATTTTTCTGTATAACTCTAATATTGTGTAACGGTACGGTTTAGAAAAAGAATACCAAAAATAATTCCAGATTAGTAAAATAAGGAAAGGAATGACTATTTTTTCAGGTATCTTGTATAGTTTCTGAACGTCCAAATTTTTTTCCTGAAAAACATTAAAAAAATCAAGGAACGTATAGAGAATCCACGGTATTACAAGACATATTCCAAGAAATAATGAAGGCACAAAATGGAAAACCGGATATAATATAAGGGTAATACAAAATAATATCGACCAAGAAATATTATCACTATCAAAATATTTGTACATTATAAAAAGTGCAAGAGGAATAAACAAATTAGCTAAAAAATTAGGTGTTAACATTCCATAGAAGTACCCATATGGAAATGTGCAGGCGATTATTACTGCGATAATTGGCACGATTTGATGGGATGATATGATTCGGACAAAAATATAGATATAAAAAATAACCAGCAGGCCATAAATGAAGGGGAGAATCTTTGTTAAAAATAATGGATTTAGGGTTGTTACAAGAGTAATCCCGGATAAAAAAATATGAGTTATAGGATAAAATAATGTTTCAGGAATTTGGCCATCGCTAAGGATCTCGTTAATATATCCAATGTGAGTGGACGTATCCCCGTATAAATTCCACGCATAATATCCTCTGATAATGAAAAGACCTAAGCAAATTGCATAACAGAGAAAAATAAGTAATAATCCATATTTCCAGAGATTACTCGAACTTAAGTTGGAGTTAGACATAGACAAGATAACGAGTGACATCCCTATAATCACTGAAAATATGATTGCAATCCAGAGCACCAGAGGTGTATTATTATAAATTGAGGACTCAAAACCTGTAGAAGGGGTATTCCATGTTATGATGAGTGATACAGTAAGAAATAAAAACAGGATTATAAGGATACTTTTCTGAAAACCTTGGCCGAATGCTTTACCGCTTTCGAACATGTCTACCGAGTATCTTTGTAAATTTTCATTGGCATTTCCACAATTTTCTCAAGGTAAAACGTATCTTAAATAAGAATCTTTCATTTTTTTGCATTTTTTAGAATTCGGATAATCCTTGCCTGAATACTTTATTTCACATCACATTTAGACGTATTGTTCATATTTTTTTCTTGTGTAAATTTTCTCTCTCTAGAGAATTTCATGCATCTGCCGACACTGAACAAATTTTTCCCGATCCTTTTTTGTAGATATCACATGACGTCAGAGAAGTCTTTTTGAAAAAGGAGAAAATAGGGAGCCAGAGGTAATTTATATATCAAAAGGAGTTCGTTGGAGGAGGCACAAACGGCAAGATTTTAGGAAAAGGAAGTTATTTTAGCGCGATCCATGACCAATCATATCTTCAAGTGATCGGCGGAGCGGGGTCAATGGTCTCCATCCAGTCTCCTTTTCAATCAGGGTTGTATCTGCGATCTGCACCGGTATCAAATCTCGAACAGGTATCGCAGATATGTGGATCTCATATGATATTTTGGTAACGAATGCGATCTCCTGAATGACCTCTGAGACCGAATAACTTTTCCCTGATCCGATATTGAATGCACGTCCGGCCACTTTCTTTTCAAAGTTTTTATGGGATATGAGTCTCCAATAAGCATCGACAACATCACGTACGTCGACAAAATCACGGCGTGCCTCACTCCCGGCGAGCTCGAATGCCCCCCGCATACCGTCTTTGATCTCTACCGCTTGACGGATGAGTTTGCCGCAGACAAATGAATCGGGTTGTCCCGGGCCGACCAGGTTAAACGGACGGACGACAGCAATACAGAGACCACGGGAGGCGTGATATTGTATTGCTAAGAGATCTTCTGCTACCTTGCTGATTCCATATACACTGGTTGGTCGCAAAGCTTCATCCTCACTGATCGGCATCTCCCCTGCGTATCCATATTCTGCAGAGGAACCAACCACAAGGACACGTGCATCCGGTCTTTCCTTTTGCAACGCTTTAAGGAGATGCTCGGTATTGATTACATTGGCATGAAGGAGTTCAACAAGTGTCCCTTTGTTAAGCCCGGCGAGATGGATGACCGCATCCGGAGAGATCTGTTGGATGATGGTGTCGATATGTTCCCTCTTGCTGAGATCTGCCTCCAAATATGTAATACCGGGTTGAGAGATCTGAGGAGCGGAGCGGCTGATCCCCCATATATGTAATGCACCCTCACGCAAGCAGAGAAGATGGTTGATTAAGTGTTGGCCAGTGAATCCCGAAGCACCAGTGACAAGGATATTCATTACAGGAAGAGATGTTTGTTCTTTTCGAAATCAATAATCGCGCGTTCGTAGTCATCTGGTCTCCCGATATCCAGCCAGTAACCGGTATGAGGGTAACTGTACACAGCCTCATTTTTCTTTATTAGGGTATACATTAGCTGATCAAATCCAAATGGTGTATCATAAGGGACATAATTGAGAATCCTTTTTGAAAAAACATAAATTCCCATACTAACATCAAAATGATATATCGGTTTTTCTTTGAAGTCGATGATCTTATGATCTTTATTCTTTTTGAGCACGCCAAAATCAACATTCACATCCCGCTTATAGGTCGCAACGGTGGCCACAACTCCTCGCTTCTTATGGATGGCAATAAGATCCCGGAAATTGATGTCGGTGAGAATGTCCCCGTTCATTACGAGGAAAGTATCATCAAGATCTTTGATCAGGTGAAGAGGCGCGATGGTGCCAAGAGGTGTATCTTCATGAGAATATGTAATGTCAAGATCGAGGGTATGATTGCAGTCAAGATAGGCACGAATAAGCTCTTGAAGGTAACCTGTGCTTATGATTACTTTCCCGAACCCGGAACGCTTAAGCTGCCGCAAGATCACTTCAATGATGGGATATTCACCAATTGGCATTAGTGGTTTGGGGAGAACAGTGGTATACGGCATAAGCCTGCGTCCCTTTCCCCCGGCAAGGATAATTGCCTGCATAATATCTTCCTAAGTAGTATAGATTCCCGATTTATAAGATGTGATATGTTCTTTCATCCAGTCAATCGTGAGGGAAAGCCCATCTTCGAGCGTATATTTTGGCTCCCAGCCGGCAAGCTCTTTTGCACAGCGGTTGTCACAAAGGAGTTGCATGACCTCACTTTTCTCTGGCCGAACACGCTTTTCCTCACAAACAATAATTGCTTTCGGGTTTACACGTTTTATAATGAGATTCGCAAGCTCACCAATGGTCACACCATTACCAGAACCAATGTTGATCGTTTTTCCGACAGTTTTCTTGCTTTCGGCTAATTTAATAAATCCCTGGATGGTGTCTGCTACATAGGTGAGATCCCGTACTGGGGAAAGTGCCCCAAGTTTGACGGTATTGGATGTGAGTGCCTGTGTAATGATCGTTGGGATAACAGCCCTTGATGACTGACGGGGCCCAAAGGTATTGAACGGGCGGATGGTGGTAACGGGCAGCCCAAATGAACAGTAGAATGATTCTGCAATTTTGTCAGCACCAATTTTGCTTGCAGAATAGGGGGATTGCCCCTGAAGAGGATGGTTCTCATCGATGGGGATATATTTAGCGGTGCCATACACTTCACTTGTTGAAGTATGCACCACGCGGTCCACACGTGTATCAAGGCAAGCCTGAATGACATTAAGGGTCCCTTTTACATTGGTATTGACATAGGATTCTGGTGCAGTATACGAATACGGGATGCCAATGAGTGCGGCAAGATGAAATACGACGTTCATATCATAAACGGCCTTTTTCACAAAAATGGAATCTGTGACATCACCTGCAATGACCTTTAAATGTGGTGTTTCCTCGGCATATCGTCCTTCCAGCATTCCCCAGTCATTCCGTGCATTATAATGCACGAACGCAGTGACCTCTGCTCCTCTGCTGAGTAACTCATCAATAAGGTGGCTGCCGATAAAACCCCCGGCACCGGTTACCATCACCCTGCGTCCATTCCAGTTCATGATTTAATCCTGCAGAATTCTGTGCGATTTCTCTATGACATAATACTCTGCATGCAATATCAAAGTTCTCCAATTCATTGTTACCGAAAAGACGCACGGATTTTTGCGCAGAAGTCTTTGAGGAACTCCAGAATGATGCAAAGACCGACAATCCGACCGATGAGGTTTAAAGCAGGATGATACCTGGAGTTTCTCCTTCATGATAGTAGAGGTTGATCGGTAAGTAATAGCCCCTGAAGAGAAACGGAATGAACTCATAAAAGCTAATCATAGACTGTTGGTTTGCGGAGGCATGTTCAAATCATGCAGGATTATTCAATCATCTGCAGAATTCTCTTCCAGTTCTCTACAGTTTTGTCAAATGTGAAAGTCTTTTCAACAAACAACCGTCCGTTTTTAGCGATCCTTTCCAGATCCGGCGAATTTAATGCCCTGATCACATTTTCTGCTATGCACTCCGGAGAGTTGTCCTTCATTAAAAATCCTGTCTTACCATCAACAATAACATCCGGTATCACCCCGACTGGAGTCGCCAGCACTACCGTCTCGCAGGCCATTGCTTCGAGAATGGTATAGGGAAGTCCCTCAGAATAAGAAGGAAGGATGAAGAGTTTTAACCGGTTTAGATATTTAGGGTAATCTTCATTGGAGACCCAACCGGGGAGATCAACAGAGTCCATGAGTTTTTCTGCCTGAAGAGTTTCCTCAATATTTTTCTTTAACTGGCCATCCCCACCTATGAGCACACGGAACTCTTTTCGGTCTTTGAGGATGGCTGGGAGTGCTTGAACGAAGTTCTGTACTCCTTTTTCCGGGCTCAGTCGACCGATATATCCAATAATGGGCAGGCGGTCATGAGGATTGATATCAACTCTGAATTTGTCAAGAGATAAAAAATGGTCGTGTGCAATAAGGATTTTATGAACATAATCTTGTAAATTCCATTTTTCGATGAGAAGTGGAGAATATAAAATAATAAAATCAGCTAGTTTAAATGTAATAAATTCTTGAGAGATTGCTACCTTCTTTAAAAAATTATTATCTGTTTTTGATTGCTCTGAAATTGAAGCGGTTAAGGCAAAAACGGTCTTTTTTCTTAATAATCGTGCAATAAGTACAGGTAAAAGAAATACATGCGAATCTAAAAAAAAAATCCATATATCTGCATTTTTTGCATATTTTATTAAGTGATACGATATATCCAGCTGGATGTGTATATGATTTAATGCTTTGATAAATCCCTTATGTTTTTCCAGCCATTGAGTCTTATAAATATAAATTTGAGAATTAGGTTTCTTTTCGGACCTGAATAGTGTGATACCGGTAATCACTACAACAGAGTTTGAAAAGCTGGATATTATTTCTAGTAAATTGGATAAAGGCGTTAACCCACCAAACGGAAAAGGTGGTGTAATTATGCAGATGTCCGGCTGTGTCTGATCCATATTGGGTCTCTCTGGTATCGAAAAAATTACTCCATTAGTTATTCTTCATTTCATCCTTTTTACTTATTCCAGCTAATCTTGAATTTTAAAAGAGTTAATAATTCCTTCATTTAATAATCCCGTCTTTCCAGCGCCAATAACAGCAACTCATAGTATATCTATGATTTAAACAAGATAAATGCTCATTGCTTAATTTAAGGCACTGCTATAAACTATCTGAGTGATGGCGAGCTTTGGATGAACCTAAGTGAGTTGGCACAATACATCAGTGATGAAGAGAAGTCCAAACTGGTTTTGCATTTTACAGTAGTTTTTGTACACTAACTTTCCAAATACCTGGAAAGCATATACCGTCATTGCATCACGAAGATAAGTCCACTGTTTTGTTAATCACGGCGAAAAAAAGTAAATCGATGCGAAAAAACCATATTAATTGTCTGTAGGGATTCTGGGGATTCCTAAAACGAAAACTCGTTTCAAAAAGTGGTATACGAAGAGAAACTACCTCTCTACTTTGGAAAGTATGTTTTGAGATTTATTCACAGAAATGGAAATGATAATGATAAAAATGAAACGTATTTTCAAGCTACTTGAACACGAGGTTTATCGCTGGAATGCGACTATAACCATGAATTATTGATAAAAATCTTTTTTAAAAGAAAATATACTATTCATTTATTGAATGTTTCCTGAGCACCAAATTCTTTTTCATCTTGTTTTCTTACTTCAATTACTGCTCCATTAATATCAGTGGCAAGGATTTTCATAGTGGCATAAGCGACATATTGAGGAGATAATAAAATGCTTTTATCTTCTTTTCCGAAATTATTTCGTCGCAAAGGAGTATCAGTTCTTTCTGGATTTACAACATTCACTTTTATAGAATATTGACTAACTTCATCGGATAATCCTTGAACAAAATTAACAAGAGCTGCTTTTGATGCGCTGTAGGGGGTATATCCACTTCTCCCACGAGTATATGAACTAGAGGCAAAAAATAAGAGATGGCCTTTTGTTTGTTTCAGATAAGGAATGCTCGCTTTTGCAACCAAAATATTACCAAGAAAATTTACATCAATTTGATCTTTTATTTCATCAATGTCGGCGGTTTCAATAAAGTTCAATTTCAGAATCCCTGCTGAACAAATAATACAATCAATCTTTTTGTGCATTTTATAGACTTTCGTAAGTGCTTCTGATACGTCACTATAATTACGGATATCGACACCATTGGATCGAGAAAATTGATAAACATCTGCGTTCATTTTTCTGCAAAGATTAAATATCTCCAATCCAATACCGCTATTTCCTCCAAATATGACAATTACTTTGTTTTTTACGGATTCAAGAACATCCGAAGGAGCAATACTCCCTAAATTTATTTTGTGTACTTGAAATATTTTATCGGCGATATGAATATCAAGAGGATATGTTATTTTAATGTTAAATTCCGAATCTTCAATGACAAAAATTTTTGAAAGATTATATTTCAAAATCAACGAGCAGTCATCGGGAGCTCGAATGTAATTGTCGTTCAAAGCCAGTTCATGAGCTTTTTTAATTAATTTGAGAGAAAACCCTTGGGGAGTTTGACCACGATATATACATTTTCGGTCTGGTATATCTTCGATAAATTTTTCTTTATTGATTTTTATTATGGTGTCTGATACTGGAATTGCAACATCAATCGCGGGGTATTTATCTAAAAGTGAAATAATATTTGTTATGGTACCCTCAGATACAAATGGCCTTACGGCATCATGGAATAGTACCTTATCAACATCCTCATCACATGCAAATACTCCGATTTTTGAAGATTCTTGACGGTTTTCACCCCCATTGAGAATCTTTTTTACCTTTCTATAGGCATTATTTTGGACTATTTCTTCAAGTCTATTGTAATATTCGGGATTGATTACAATAATTATACCATTTATCAAAGGATGCTTTTCAAAAACTTCGATCGTGTGTTCAATAATTAATTTACCAGCAATTTTTACAAATTGCTTGGGAATTTCTGAATTAAATCTTATTCCGGATCCACCTGCTAATATAATTGCATAGGTTTTCATATTGCATCACCAAAATTTTTACCTTGTATTTGATTGAAATTAGAAATTAAAATATTATGATATACGAAATAGTATTTCCTAGTATCTAATTTCATATGAAATAGAAATTTAATTTACAAATATTAAATACTCTTTTTAGGAAGGTTCTATTTTTTTCATTGTATAATAGACCAGTAACACCCATCTCAACGGGAAATAAAGCCCATATAAAACGATAAATAAGATCAGTTGGTTAAAAATGGCGGCAACAAGCAGAACAAGTAAAAATTCTTGTATGAAATCGTTAATTATGCATCTGAAAATTTTTCTTAATAATATTACATTTGTACTGATTTTTTTTTCAGTTTTTAAAATCTCGCCAATTGGGTACTCTATCTTCGAAAATATTCTAAATGAATTAAGTTCAACCAGCCAGAGTTGAAAATAAAAAAATGTAGCTGAAAATCCAAAAATTAACGGTATAATGTAAATTTGAGTCTTAATTAGTCCAACGGTAATTCCAATGAAGAGTAACGGAAATGCCAAATTATGACATATTAAATCAAGATATTCACCTTTTTTTGAACAAGTTCCCCGATATCTCGATACTTCCCCATCAGTTCCGTCTAAAATAGATGATATTTGAACAAGAATTGCTCCAATAATACTGAAATAATAATCATTATAGGAGAATAGAATTGCGGCAAATAGATCAATTATAAACCAAAGAAGTGTTATCTGATTTCCGGTGACGGGGAGATATAAAAAAAATTTAGTGAAATAAATCGAAAATCTTCGCCCAAAAATCCGTCCATATAATGAATCATGTAGGGCGCTTTCTGGTGTTTGACAAATCTTCCTTAATTCTTTTATTGAAGGAATTGGCGGAATTTTTTCCCCTCATTTTTGTTTATAATGGTACTTTTAGTTTTACTATTAGCAACCTAATTAATCTTTTTTATTTACTATTGAATCTCGAAATAATTTCTTTAATTCCGGGAACATTTAACTTGATAAATTCAATTTCTTCAATGGAAAATGCATTAATACCGAACATAATCGCCACGTAGGATATGATACTGAGTCCGATTGCAATAAGAATTGAAATTACTCCATCGGGTTTTAATAAAAGAAGGACTATTGACATTAAAATGCATGCAAAAATAATTTTGATGTAATAAATAACTTCAAACTGTAATTGAAAACCCTTCAGTGAATAATAACTGGCAATTGTTGTTAAAGACAAATAAGCCAACAATGAAGCAATACCAGCTCCCAGTAATCCAAAAAGTGGGATCAGGATTAGATTCAAAATGAAATTCAATATTGCTGCAAAAATCCAATTAAATCCGACAATTTTTGTTTGTTTCTTTAATATCAGGATTTGAAAAATTATTGTATATATGCCATATAACAAGGCACTGAAAGCAGCAAACCCGGTAATAATATATCCCTGTTCAGCTATTTCCGGTGTTGTTAACAATTTGATGAGAGGGTAGGATAATATTGTAAGACCAAAAAATGCCGGAAATGCAAAAAATAAAAAAAATTTTAGAGAGTACTGAAGTATCTTTTGAACTTCTTCCATATTGTTCTGATCAAAATGCTGAGATAAAACTGCTGGTAAAAGGACAGCAAATGGGATCATTAACATACTCATTACCAGAAAACCTAATGAATAGCCAGGAGCAAAATAGCCGACGAATGCAACGCCAAGGAATATCCCGATAAGATATCTATTACTTAAACTTACGATCCACTCTGAAAAATTTCCAGGGACTGTTGGCAAACCGAATCTTAAAAAGGTGGGGATTCGCTGAAAATTTGGAACAATGATCCCTATCTCTGATAGTATCAATCCGAACATTATCAAAGAAATTAAAATATCAGCAATGAGGATCCCAAGCAGTATCCCGATTATCTTTAATCCGAGAAATAACGCAAGTAAAATAAATACTAGTTTGGCATAATTCTGGGAAATGAAAAAAATTGAATAAATTTTTAGTTTTTGAAATGTTCGGAAATAATTACTGAACAGATTAATTAAACATTCAAATATTAATATCAATGACATAAACTGGACAATTGCGGTCTCCCCATTAAAAAATAAAACGGCTATTGTGCTAGAAAGACTAAATAACACAAATCCAGTAATTAATGAAATAAAAAGAATTACACAAAAAATAGAATAAAACCCTTCTTGAATTAACTTCCGATTTTCTTCGCCTGCGAGGTACCTTATCATCGTATAAGGTAAACCGAGCATTATAATCGGAGGGATTAAACTAATTGCTGCTATGACTAAAACGTAGTAGCCATAATCTTCAATCGGCAAGGTTTTAGTTAAAATTGGTAATAGAATTAAACCAACAAGAAATACTAAGATATTAGAAAAACCTAATATTCCAATATTTTGAAAAAATTTTTTCACAATATGGTTTCAACTTCCTAATTTAAAAAAGGTAAAGTATGTATTTATGCCCTCGATTGTTATCTTCATTGATTATTGAGGAATTCTGCAAAGCAGCAATAGCAGTAAATTTATAAAGAAAAATGATCTTGTTGGTAGAATCAAAATGAAACGATTTAATTCCCGATCTTTTACAATCCCTGCTTCAGGAGCCAATATTCTGATATAGAGAAGATAATTTTTTGTATAATTTACTATTAATTTTCGAATAGGAATAATTCATTTCTATTTGTCCACCAAAACTTAGTTTATACTCATTGAGAGACTTCTTTTCTGGTTCTGATGTTTCTGTCATCGGAAAAAGCCCTCCAAAATTATATGTTTTAAGTGATTTCCTCTTTGCATATTTAATAGCCTCCCAAATGAGAAAGGCATTCCCAATACTTATTAATGAAGAGGTCTTTTTATCAACTTCAAGTCGTTTTGATGCACTGAACCATCCCAAGATGGTATCATCATCTTCAAGATACAACTCCCCGCCTAATATTTCTCCATTCAGTTCAAAAGTAAATAATGTCCCGTGCTTTTCCATTATTTTTACCTTGGGAAATTCGAGACCGAGAAATCCGAGATGTGATCCATAACCTTTTACCTTTGAGAAATTTTCATAAATCTTATGAAATTCATCGAAATTTTCGTTCATCTTCCATATTATGGGTATTTTTTCGGCTTTCTTGATTTTCTTTTTTAAAGTATCACTCATTTTTTTTCTAATTTCCTCTAATTGTTGATTTAAGTCTATCGTTGAGGTTAATGTTTCCTGACAATTATACCCTGGTAAATTAATCCTGTTTTTACACCAGTGAAATTTTACTATATCGATTTCATCACCGATATCATACGGTATTTCGTTAAAGAAAATATCTCTTCTTTTAAAAAAAAGAAATGAATCATCAATTATTACTACCATTGTTCTCCAATCTGATTGGGAATACTACATATAAAATTTATTGATATTTTTTAGTTGCGATGTCCCGAATTAATTTTACGCATAAGATCATTGTTGGATCCATTTCATCAAAAAACCGTATACTTGACACCAGACATGCCAGGTTGTTGTCGATACGATATAATCGAAAAAATCTGCCAGCAACGTCATGGACAAAGGGTATAATTCTGAAAGCATTCACCACTTGATTCGAGAAGAACAAAACGTGAATTCAATTTTCACTACACGTTTCAGGAAGAATGAGCTCGTCGGGGTCTCATCCGGACAGAAATGGATGAACATTTCGATGAAGTTTGATATCGCAGACATATTCTGGTTGAACCTAAAAATTCTCTAACCAAAAAAGAGCTCTCGTGTAAAATGGTAATTTGTAACCTTCACCAATTCTTACAATTTATTTTGATTAAGGTTTCCTACAGAGCAATCGATACAAAAATTCATATTTACTTAGAATTGTAAATATTAATCCATTTGGAATGTGATTTTTGAATGAATTGCATAAAAAAAGGCGGATTTTCTAATAATTTTTTGGAAAGCAATAAAAAATTACGAGTTGGAATCATCCTTAATAATTATCATCTCGAAACATGGGAATATAATTTACTTGAGGCTATTATCAAGTCAGATTATGCCACACTGGAACTCGGAATAATCAACAAAAACCGAAACAATACCACAAAATACTTTGATAAACCAGTGTCTGACCGGAAAACATTATTTTATCATGCCTATACCAAACTGGAAAAACGAATCAGTCAGTGTAAACCGGATGCATTAGCCCTTATAGACACACGAAAATTCCTTGAAAATGTCCCTAAAATCGAAATTCAGCCAAAAATGGATACATATTCCGATTATGTTGAAAAAGATGATGTTAAAAAAATAAAAGAATTTGATCTTGATGTAATCATAAAGTGTGGATTCCGGACACTCAAAGGAGATATCCTCAATGCGGCTAATTACGGTATATGGGCCTATCACTTTAGTGACGAAACCCGAATAAAAGGTGGTCCTCCGGGTTTCTGGGAGACTTTTGAAAGAATGGGTGAAAGAGGAGTAACACTTCAAATTTTGCCAGAAGATGTGGAAGACGGAATCGTTCTTTACCGCTCATACTTTAGTTGCGAATCTCATATTGTAAGCCTGAATAATAACAGATGCTATTTATCTTCATCATTTTTTGTCCCCAGAACATTAAAAAAACTTCATACTATCGGTGATAAAGGTTTTTTCGATGCTATTGAGCAGGAAAACAAAAAAATAAAATTTTATCAATATCCAGTTTATTCGATTCCGACAAATCTTATGTTTTTAAGGATGTTAATAAAACATTTTTATCGAATTGGAGCCGAAACCATAAGAAATACTTTTTTCCCGAAAAAATGGTTCTTGCTATATGATCTCAACGATAAGATTTCAACATCTTTTTCGCGTTTCAAAAAAATAATTCCTCCAAGAGACCGTTTTTGGGCCGATCCTCATGTATTTTTCAAGGATGATACCTATTATATTTTTATCGAAGAATACCTATACAAACAGAAAAAGGGACATATCTCTCTTATTGAAATGCAACAATCGGGAAAATATACAGATCCGATAAAAGTGTTAGAAGAGCCTTATCATCTGTCGTATCCTCATATTTTTGAAAATAACGGAACGTTATTCATGATTCCGGAAACACAACAGTCTCATAGTATTAATCTCTACGAATGTACGGATTTCCCAACTGAGTGGAAGCATCGGGAAACGCTTTTTGATTCAGTAGATGCCGTTGATTCAACAATACTATTACATAAGAATAAATGGTGGTTATTCACAAATATCGTTGAACCAGGAGGAACAGAAAATTATAATGAGTTATCCTTATTCTATTCCGATAATCCATTGAGTCGTGATTGGCATAGCCATCCTTTGAATCCAATTATTTCTGATATTAAAACTGCAAGATCGGCTGGGAGAATTTTCAAAAAAAATGACATGTTATACCGTCCTTCACAGTGTGGTAATCCTTATTATGGATATGGGATAAAACTCAATGAAATAGTAACATTAACAGAAAAAGAGTATCGGGAGAAAGAAATCGTTTTTATTGAGCCAAAATGGGAAAAAAAGTTGAAAGGAATTCATACGCTATGTTATGAAAACCGATTAACAATGATCGACGCATTTGTTTAAATTTTTTTTATTGATATCCATTCAATTCACATAAAAAATAGACCAATCACAATACTTTCGATGAAACTTACCTGAAACAATATTCTCCGTCTGAAATGCAAGTTCTGTGAATCTTTGCAAGTCCGAAAATTCCAATCAAAGATTTAAGAACTCAAAATTAAATTAACCCTCTACAACATCTCAAAATTATTTTGCATTCCTCGATCTGAAACAGTTCTGAGGATTTCTACAGAGCCGCTTTGTTATGTATTTAAATTATCAAATCTTCTTGTGGATTCAGCTCTATCCATTTTATCATATGTTTCTTTTTTAACTATTACGTTATATATTGCTTTTAATAAGATATATTCGAATTCGATGAAAGTTGATACCGCATGCTTTGTAAACAAGAAAGAAAACAGGATGGAAATTCCAATAATACCCCATAAAACAATCGACAAAGACAAGTTCACTAAAGTAAGCGTTATAAGTGCAACCATTCCTGCGAAAACCAATAGTGGAACGATTGTCAGCATCATCAGGTTCATTGGTAATATAAAAGATCCAAACCATCCAAATTGAGGTCTGAAAATCATTCCTTTGAATTCCAAGAGAATCTGTATCATATTTGTTGCCCTTATCACTTTTTGTTTAATTCTGTCAGAATGCGTATTTGGGGCATATTCATAAAATTTTATGGACGGGTCGTATATTGTCCTAAATCCCTTTTGCCTGACAAAAAGAGCTGATGCCGTGTCAAATGTTGCAGGGCACCTGCTCAGGCCTTTAATTAATTCTCTCCTCACAGAACATGCCTCACCGTTGAAATGAAACGTTGAATCCATGTTGGTCTCTCCTTTGCGCATGAAATCTGAAAGCATCAGATACCAATCTTCTGATTGACCGATATTTTCATTTTTATTCAAAATTTCGGGTCTGCCTGTCACCCCTCCGACTTGGGGGTCCTCAAAGTTGCGTACGATATTTCTGATAGCTGATGCATCAAGAAGAGAACCTGCATCATTAAAAACAATAATTTCACCGGTAGCTGCTCCACATCCTGCTATCATGCTGGGGCTGTAGCCTTTTCTTTCATTAAAGTGAATGAGATGGATTGATGGTGATTTCTTCATGTAATTTTCGATAATATTTGGTGTGGTATCCGTCGAGTCATCCACAAATATTATCTCTGTTTTTTCTTGTGGATAATCCAAAACCAAAAGATTTTCGATCTTTTTGCCAATCATATTTTCTTCATTATGAGTTGGAATCAATACGGTAACCTTTGGCTGATAACCAGGAATACGTCTAATTTGACTTATTTTATTTTTTTTAAAAAAATAAAATAAAACTATACCATAGAGCCCAAAAATTGCCAGTGGCAAAAATAAGAGCGATATCGTCAGAATATAAAGGAGACTATCAATCAATTGGTTCGCCCTGATGAGTACTATTAGATTGAGAAGATATATAAGGGTGGCACACCGTCAGTGCCTTGCATCAATGAATACATCCACCTTTTTCTCCCAGCAGATATATTTACCTGTCGGATTAAACGGTAAACTGGTAAACACGAAACAGGCTTTTAAGGGCTTGTTCACCATACAATGGATTTCGTCAAAGCTCCCTGTGCTTGAGGAGGCATTTAATAATCGCATCTCTTTCATTTGTACGAAATGAGAAAGCGGTGCAGAAACCGTGTTTTACATGATTGCCAGCATAGAAATCGTTTATCCACTCGATGAAAAGACTAAAAAAGAAGGGTCTTGCTCACCATGGTCAAGAAAGGCCTGCCAATCTCCATAGTAACAGCCTGCCGTAACTGCGATAACTATGTCGAGGATACGATCCATTCGGTTATCGGACAGCAGTATCAGAACTTACAGTACATTGTGGTTGATGGCGCTTCCACGGACTCAACATTGGAGATTGTAAATCGGTATCGGAAAAATATTGAAACCATCATAAGTGAGCCGGACGCCGGACAATATTATGGAATTCAGAAAGGAATGGAACTTGCCCACGGCGAAATAATGGCATGGTTGAATGCAGATGATATATATTATCCATGGACATTTTCTGTGGTGCAGTCAGTGTTTGAGAAGTATCCGGAGGTGGAGTGGTTGACTGGCGTTCCAAGCTACATTAATGACGCCGGACAATGCATAAGAGTTGCAGGCAACCCGGGTTCCGCGTATCCCCGGCAGTATATTCGGAATGGTTGGTTCCGATCATCGCTGGCCGGATACCTCCAACAGGAAAGCATTTTTTGGCGCAGAAGTCTTTGGGAGAAAGTAATGAGGCTTGATTTGAGTCTCAAATATGCTGCAGATTTCGAATTATGGACGAGATTTGCAGAACACACGGAATTGTATAGCTTAACGGTCCCACTGGCGGCGTTTCGAACACGGCCTGGGGTACAAATATCTTCGCTTAAAAAGGATGAATACGAGAAAGAGGTAAGCCAGGTCTGCCGTAATCTCAAAAGACCACCGCGTGTATGGGCGGCCATAGCAAGACGAGGCTTAATCGCAAATCATATCTGTCGTATGTTGATATGGAAGAAATGCAAAATAATATCTTATTCTGATGAAAAACAAGATTGGATTATCAAGAAAGCCATACGACCTTTATCTCGGTTGTCACTCGCCCAAGCAATCATTGAGATGAAGTGACAGGCTTTACTCGCCGATGCATCTGGGCAATGTCTATTGGCTGCTGCTTCCCCACGACGGCAAACCCGTAGGTGGCTTTGCACCTAAACCCTGCGCCATCGTTGTCGATACCAGATATTAAAAATGTAAGATCAAATTCAAAATCGTCAAAATTATCTCCTATCTCCTCTGAAAAATTTTGCGAAATGGTTGGCTCTAATTTATAAACAACCAAAGTAAAAGCGGCAATGGAAATTATCCGCAAAGGTTGGCTGAAAATAAATATAAATGACAATACAGATAAGGTAAAATCCCAATCAGGAAACGGATTTTTATGAAATCAAAGTGACCCATAAAGGACTTATTTGTTCTTGTCCGGATTTTGTTAAGCATGGAAATAATTGCTAATATATCCTGAACAAAAAAATTAATGGTGTGGCTCCTTCATTATAACCACCAGCGTATTCAGGATAAGTCCTGCAACTACCAGGAGCATCCCCGTGATCATGATAAATGCACTCCCGATGGCAAGAAGATAATGAAAAGACCCTCCCCCAGCATAAAGCTCGGCGAATACCCACATCTCGGCAACCATCCCACCAACAATGAAGATAAATCCAGGTAATCCGAATAAGAGAAGTGGTCTTCGGTAACCGATCAAATTAACCAGCTGGGTGAGGACGCCAAACCCGTGCAAGACCGGGTTTTTCTTGTGCTTGTGGGGGACATCATACTTAACCGTTATGGGGACTTCCTGGATGGAAAACCCGAGTTTGGAAAAATGGTTGATCATATCCGACTCAACATTGTACCCATCAGATCTGAAATCCAGGTTCTCAAGTGCTTTACAGGAAATTGCCCGGAATCCCGACTGGGAGTCCGTCACCTTGCTCTTCGCGCCGATATTCGTAAAGAGGTCCAGCGTCTTCTGCCCTACCTGGCGGTATTTCGGAATCCCGCTGGTTTTCTTAAGAAAACGGGACCCGATAACAAGATCTGCCTTTCCTTCCATGACCAGACCTGCAACTCTTGGGATCTCTCTTGGATCGTGCTGGCCATCCCCATCAAGCATCACTGCTGCCTTGCATCCCATATTATGAGCATACCGGAGGCCGAGCAGGAGTGCATAGGCTTTACCGGTATTGGCATCGAGCCGGATTACTTCGGCGCCGGCCAGTTTTGCAACGTCAGAAGTCCTGTCTGAAGAGCCGTCATCAACAACAATGACCCGCTCAACGTACTGCCGTGTCCGGAGCACAATTGAACCAATAACCAGCTCTTCGTTATACGCAGGTATCACCGCGATAAGACCTTTGGGCGGAATGTCACCCTCAGGAACAAAAATTATGTGAGACGATATAATTGGTGACTGTGTTTTCACCACCTCATTTTCCTGGGAAGCAGGTGGTTCATTGATTTTGGTGGTAACCATAAATAGTCTCAACTCACGGGTATTCGGCAAATTATCGAATGTAATCTTATCTTCAGGTTAATATAAACAGATGCGAGGCACCGGTGCATGGCATAATACTACATAATTATTTTATGTCTTCAGAAAAATTAATAATTATTGTCAGAATGAGAAAAGAACAAATATTTTTGGATAACCGGCATGGTTTGCGGGAATATAAAATCAGCATGTTATTTGTAATTTTTCAGATAGCTCGCGGCCTGGGCTCCCTTGGTACTGGATCCAGCATCAGGGTTATGTGATGGCATCGGTAGATTAAGCTGTTATAAAAAAAATATCCGATCCACGATCAGGATAAATGCTTGCCAGGGTGGAGAATTGTGTAATCAAAACCCCGGTCGCTGCATGCAGGGATTATGGGGGACATCTTAATAATTTTCTGGTGTGTGTCAAGGAAAGGAGTAAATATACATTTCAGAAAAGCCGGAATTATTATTCAGGGTCTTTTCTCTCTAATAGTAAATTCCGATTTTTTTATTTTTTTAATCCTTTATTGTGTTTTTGTCGTTAATTTTTACCAACATTGCCGGGTTAATAAGGCAGGAACATATATTTATAAACAGTAATGGTGTTTATTCAGCAGGAATCCTGATGAGAAAAGAACAGATCGCAGTAATTGCCCTTGCTGCATGGCTCACAATAATCTCTATCTTCATGCTCCTTGCTCAGACTTTCGACATTAAGATATTCTTACTTTTATCTATCATTAGTTTTCTGATCATGTTGAAGCTGATTACACCAAAATATATTAGTCCTGGTTATACACGGTATACTCGATATATTATTGCAGCTGGGATAGTTTTGTTTGGGGTGATTGTCGCACTGAAAGTAATGGAAATCCTCGATTTGGAAATTGGCTTTTTGTGAAATTTACATAACTGCGTGCTTATTTATGTTCACCCGGGAATCTGCGTTATTGGAAGACTCGTATCCATGTGTGAAAACCTTCCCGCAGGAACTAAAAATGACAGATTCTCCATTTATTTTTCAAAAAATAAGATAAAGTCGAGTAATCTTTTTTGGTCAAACCATGGTTATTATTGTGAATGCAAATCAAATCGTCATTGATACAATTCACAATTTTTCATGAAAGATATAATTATTCCCAAACCAACATTATGAATCAGGTTCATAAGAATATGAATAAATTAGAAATACAAAATGATAATTATTGCAATGAAAGGGAATGGGACTATCGTGGCTAAACAGGGTAATAAATGAAGCGATTAAGTCTGAATAAGTACTCCCTTGCTGCAATTCTTCTATTTGGAGCTGCGACTGTTTATATTGCTATTGCCCTTATTGCCAACCCTGGTGAAATAACCACATCTGCGTCTATTATTGCCGGCTTAATCTGCATAATAATAGGTGTATTTACCCTGGCGTTTTCAGCGGGTGAGCCGGTCGATCCCCAGCTAATAGGATTGCTTCCTGCGCAGGGTTCCCTCAATTTCAACCTGCTCACAAAGCATCTTGGTTACCGGGGGAATGCACATTTTCTCCCCCCACGAGTAACCGGAGAAGCCACTGTATTTCAGTTTAACCCGACATCGACATATGAGGGAATGGAAGGATCTGCAATTAGATCCTTTCATAAAACAGGACCCCCGGGACTTGTCACTCCCCCGTCATGCAACCTCTTGTTTGACGACCTTCAGAAGAATCATGCGCTGGTAATTCCGGATAATAAGGAGGAACTAACGAGTCTTTTCCGTGAAACAATTGTAGATTTTTTTAAGTTTGCTCCAGAGGTGTCTGTCCAGTGGGAGGGTAAAAAGGTCACCATCACGTTTCATGAGTACCCATACATCGATGGTTGTAAGGTTATTGCACAGAAATCTCCGCAGTGTTGTCCCATGAGCCCCTGTCCGGTATGCAGCCTCTGCGGGGCATTGATAACCGAGGGGTTAGATAAGATAGTCTCACTCGATCGGTGCTCAGTAAGCGCTTCTGCTCGCGATGTCACAGCAGTTTTCTCGATAGTATCCTAATTGGATGGTTCCTGATATTCCGCTTCCTTGACCTCTACCCTCAGATAAAGGTCACGGTAGCTCGCAACGATCTGTGAGTGCTTCCAGAATGCAAGAGAACCAAGATGGTGGAATTGTTCAGGTTTTCAGGAATAGGGAAAAGGAGTGATTGAGGATTGTTGAGATGCGGCAATGTGATGCGGAAAAAGCTGGGGTTAATCGGGGAACAGGATGGAGGATGAATAAATTGAAAAAATTCGTTCTTGACAACGGGCAAAGATTGTTGTATGGAATCTCCAAAAATAATATCCTATAGTTTAATTGTCG
>Ga0208980_10000599_pt1 | contig 20726 bp, 23 predicted proteins | sample WetSurMetagenome_3_FD_187993 | JGI IMG/M metagenome (GOLD analysis project Ga0208980, IMG submission 187993) | Wetland microbial communities from Twitchell Island in the Sacramento Delta, sample from surface sediment Aug2011 Site A1 Bulk (version 2) | ecosystem: Environmental > Aquatic > Marine... | reverse complement strand
TTGTTCTGCTTGTTCTTCAACAGGATCTCATCGATCATCCCGTAGTCGAGGGCCTCCTGTGAGGTCATCCAGTAATCGCGGTCCGCATCCTTCACGATCTCCTTGTAGGCTTTGCCTGAGTGCAGCGAAATAATGTCGTACAGCTCCTTCTTCAGCTTCTGGATCTCGCGGGCCGTGATCTCGATGTCGGAGGCCTGCCCCTCGGCGCTTCCCATGGGCTGATGGATCAGGATCCGGCTGTTGGGGAGAGCGAAGCGCTTGCCCGGCGTTCCGGACGCGAGCAAGGCCGTGTCGATCGGCCTCGTCATGGAGCTCGAGGGCGCGGACCTCCAGACGGTGCTCCCGCAGGGCGTCCTCAATGACCGGCAGAAATCTGGTGTAAATAGGATCAACTGTTGCTGTCATAGGTCGGGTCGATGGCGATTGTTTCGACTTTGGAGAGTGCCACCAGGTTTTTGGCACCACAGGCAAACATGGCGATCTTAATCTGCAACTTGATGGTTTCGATGGTTTGAATGGAAGCTTCCAAAGATAAGGTGGCTGCTTTAAGGAATGGTCTGGCAACACCGCCAGCAGTTGCACCCAAGGCCAGGCATTTGGCAATATCAATACCATCCTTTAATCCACCGGAAGCCAGGATGATCATGCGTGGCAGGGCTTGCCTGACCATGCCTATCGATTGGGTAGTGGGGATGCCCCAGGAACGGAAGGCGGCAGCCACTTGCGCCTGGCTTGTGTCTCCCAGACGATACATTTCAACCTGGGACCAGGAAGTTCCTCCGGCTCCGGCTACGTCGATGGCTGCAACACCCGCACTGGCAAGCTTTCGAGCCGTGTCCGCGGAGATACCCCAGCCAACCTCTTTAACAACCACCGGGACCGTAAGGTCATGGCATATTTTTTCAATCTTCTTGAGTAGACCGCTGAAGTTCGTTTCACCTTCTGCCTGTAACGCTTCCTGAAGTGGATTCAGGTGCAGGATGAGTGCATCTGCGTTACATTCCTGGACGACCTTGAGACAGGCATCGACATCGATACCATAGTTCAATTGGACCACACCCAGGTTGGCAAACAGCAGGATATCCGGTGCAACCTTTCTAACTTTAAAAGAGATGGCTGCTTCCGGGTGATCCAGAGCCGTCCGGAATGAGCCCAATCCCATGGCGACTCCGCAAGTTTGTGCGGCTTCGGCTAAGGTGCGGTTGATCACACCTGCCACAGGAGTTCCTCCGGTCATGGATGAGATGATTAACGGAGCCGCAAGCTTATGCCCAAACAGCGACAATTGAGTATCAACCTGGTCGAGAGATATTTCAGGCAAGGCTTGATGCACCAAACCGATCCGCTCAAGGCCGGTGGTGATTCTCGAGTGCACATCCTTTTCGAGATTGATGTTGAGGTGGTCTGTTTTACGAGACTTGATTCCGGTAACTTTTGCCATTTTTATGTGTTTTATGTAGCGTATGGATAAATTGTATCCGATTTTAAGGCCTTGACAGAAAACAGGCGGACATTACAATAAAGATATTACCAAACAATTGGAGGAATTCATGTCGAGCACTTTCGATGACGTTAAAGCGGTAATTATGGATGTGTTGAAGATCGATGGTAACGGGATCAAGATGGAAACCCGGTTCATTGAGGATTTGAAAGCCGACTCCATGGACCAGTTCTTCCTGATCGATGGGTTCTGTGAGAAATTCGACACGACCATCTCGGACGAAGATGCCCGGACCATAAAATCCGTGGAGGATGTTGTAAAATACATCGATTCGCATAAGAAGTAGTACTGACCCGGTGGACGCCAGTATTGGCTGACCACATGATTGCAAGAGCGCGTGAAGTTTCCCACCTGGGACATCTTCACGCGCTCTCAGCTTGCTTATGTCGCATATATAACGACTGATAAATTAAGTTACTGAGGAGTTAAAGCCATGCCACAAGATAGGACTCGAAAAATCGTTGTTGCGGGAGTGATGGCTGCCATCTCAATTTTGTTGGGTGTGACGCATTGGGGGTTCATTCCCTGGTTTGCCGGTGTTTCACTAACTATCATGCACGTACCGGTCATCATCGGAGCAATTCTGGAAGGTCCGGTGGTCGGCCTGGTGATCGGCTTGATTTTTGGCTTATTCAGCATGGTTCAGGCAGCTGTGGCACCCAATGGTCCCGGGGATGTCGTCTTCACCAATCCGTTGATCTCCGTGCTCCCGAGACTGTTTATCGGGCCGGTAGCCTGGCTGGTCTGGAATTCTCTTAAGCGCTGGAAAGTCGTGGGTTTGATTGCCGCCGGCCTGGCGGGCAGCCTGACCAATTCGGTGCTCGTACTCGGCATGATAGGCATCCTCGGTTATTACCCGTGGCCGCTGATCTGGGCTGTGTTCGTGGCCAATGCGATACCCGAGATGATCGTTTCCGCTCTCATCGTCCTGCTCGTGGTGTCTGCCTGGTGGCGTATCAAGATTGGTAAGAAAGAGGGATCTGACCTATAACGGGAAGAACAGGATTCCTAAGGACAAACCTGCCGAGATCAGGCAGGCCAGGATATCTTTCCATCCAAAATGATACTTGATGATGCTCGAACGCTGGTGATGCGAGCCGTATCCACGCGCATCCATCGCGAGTGCCATATTCTCTGCCCGTCTAAGGGAAGTCAGAAAAAGTGGCACTATCAGGGGTATGATTAATTTAACCCGGCTGAGCAACCCCCCTCCGGTTTTTTGCCAGGCTGCACCACGCGAAGCTTGTGCTTTGGCGATCCGTTCGGCCACCTGCGCCAGCAGGGGGATGAAGCGCAGCGACACCTGGATGACCACAACCAGATCGTGCACCGGAAAGCGCAGCCATTTCAATGGAGATAAAAGGCTTTCCAGTCCATGTGTGATCTCGGAAGTTGAAAGGGTTTGACTGGCAATCGTAAGCCCGAGAATCAGGGCGATAAAGCGCAACAGTAAGGTCAAACCGAGCATCAGGTCAGAGACTGCGATGACGTTGGTCCCGATTTGAAACAGAAATGCGCCTTCATTTGGGTTGGGATTGAAGAACACTTGCAGGATTGCGAGGAACAACAGGAAGGGGAGAGGGGATAGCAAGCCGCGCAAGGCAAAACGCAAAGGAAAGCGCATGATCAATAGGCTGAGGACGATCACCACCAGGCCGAAGATCAGGCCGGGCAAATTACGTGAGATGGTCAACACAGCCAGGATCATTCCAAATGAAATGATACGCGCACGACAGTCAAGACGCTCGAGCGGCGTGTCGAGTGAAAGATATTGGCCAAATGGCAGGTTGCGCATGAAATCAAATTCGTTCATACCCCGCCACCTGCTAGGGATTCCAATACAGAGTACAAGTCATTATCGCTGAAGATTCCGGTTGGTAATGGCCACCCAAGCATGCGCAGTCTCTCAGCCACACGGGGCACGAGTGGTCCAACAAGACCTGCCTGATCGAATAATTTCGGTTGCGAGAAGACATCGGCTGCCTCGCCTGATGAAGTCAGTTTCCCGGCACACATAAGGCTGGCGTGTGTAGCCAGCTGGGTGATCTCATCGATGTTGTGCGAGGAAAGGATCAGGGTTAAACCACGCTCGACCATATTGTTGAGCGAAACGAGCAGGCTCTTGCGCGAGCGGGGATCAAGCCCTGCCAGAGGTTCGTCCAGCAGCAGAACGCGCGGATTCAAGGCCAGGGCAGATGCCAGGGTTACTTTTTTTCGTTCACCCCCGGAAAGGCCGATGGTGATACGGTCCTTGTAAGCTTCAAACCCCAAACCGACCGTCTCCATCGCCTGGCGAACCCTTTCGCGCAGATCAATGCCCGTTAGACCGGTTTGTTTTGGTCCAAAGGCGATCTCATCTCCGACATATTGCTCGAACAATTGCATATCCGGATTCTGGAAGACCAGGCCGACCATGCTGCGCAGTAATTGCATGTTGATGTCAGGATCATTCAGATTATAACGATCGACCCGAATAGTGCCTGATTGGGGTCGATAAAGCCCGTTGATATGTTGGAGCAGGGTGGATTTGCCCGAGCCGGTTGCCCCCAACAGAGCATGTACATCGCCCTTGTTAACGGTTAAGTTGATGCCCTTGAGAGAGCGATGTTCCAGTGGAGTTCCAGCCAGGTAGACATGCTTGAGCTTATGTATCTCGATCAGAGCCGGATCTCTGGATATCGAATTGGAAGCGTGCCGGTCGAACTTTTTCCGTTTATTATTTTTGAATGTTGGCAGGTTTTCCAGTAATTCCGTTTCAGAGATGACATTATTGGGAATGTCAGGCAGCCAACGTGAAAGCCGCCTGGCCAGGCGGCTGGCGCGCGGGATTTCGAGCCCCAGTGCTTCAACACGTGCGCGGTTGCGAAATATGCTGTGGGGTATGTCATCCAGGACGATCATGCCGTCGTGCATCACGAGGACGCGCTCTGCCTGGGCAGCTTCTTCCATGGCATGGGTGATGTAGATGATGGTCAAACCCCGCGTATGCATCTCGTGGATCGAATGCATGACCGTTTGCCGGCCAACAGGATCCAACATGGCGGTGGTTTCATCAAAGATGATGCATTCCGGTTGCAAAACCAGTACACCAGCTAGTGCCAGCCGCTGGATCTGGCCGGAAGATAATAAATGGGGAGGTCGTTCCCGGTCTTTCCACAGGTCGTAGTCTTTCAGGATGGATCGTATGCGTCGGAGCATTTCCAAACGGGGGATGCCTAAATTCTCCATCCCGAAAGCGACTTCCTCCTCAACTACCGACGCGATCATCTGATCCTCGGGATTTTGAAAGACCATCCCGACGGTGGCACGGATCATGGCGTGATTTGCTATAAGGCTCGTATCGAAGTTCTTAACCCACACCCGTCCGCGGGTGGGAATATGCAGCGCATTGAAATGTCTGGCAAGGGTGGATTTACCGGAGCCATTGGCTCCCACCAGGGCAACCAGTTCCCCTTTTTGAATCTCAAGATTCACTCCGCGAATCGCAGTGACCCGGGATCCATTGGGCGAGATATGGTCAAAATGCAGATGCTCGGCTCGGATCAACGCTTGCATGTGTCCCTCCGACCGGTATGCATGCAGGAGAAATACCAGTTTTTACTGAGATCAGACGGCATGATTTAAATTCAAATGATCAGTTTGGCTACTTCTTCCGGATGACGGGCAACCTTGACGCCAGCGCTCTCCAGTGTCTGGATCTTGCCCTCTGCCGAACCAGCCCCACCTTCGATGATCGCCCCGGCATGGCCCATGCGCTTGCCAGGGGGAGAGGTGCGCCCGGCGATGAACGCCACCACCGGCTTGGTCATCTTATTCGAGATATATTCGGCTGCCCGTTCTTCATCAGAACCGCCAATTTCACCGATCAGGACCACTTTTTCAGTTTCCGGATCTTCTTCGAATAATGGTAACAGGTCGATATAACTGGAACCGATGATCGGATCGCCACCTATACCAACACAGGTACTGACCCCGGTCAGGGATTGTTTCAATGCGTAGAGGACTTCATAGGTCAGGGTCCCGGAGCGGGAGATGACGCCGACTGACCCGCGAGTGGTGATATGACCCGGAATGATACCGACCTTGGCGATACCTGGGGAAATGATTCCGGGCGAATTCGGACCAATCAGGCGGGTATTTTTGTTTTGCAGATATGAGCTGACCCGTAGCATTTCAAGTACCGGGATGCCTTCGGTGATGCAAACCACCAGTGCGATGCCTGCTTCAGCCGCCTCAAAGATGGCATCCGGAGCAGCCCGGGCGGGAACAAAAATAACCGATGCGTTCGCGCCGGTCGCTTCCACCGCCAGTTTGACAGAATCGAAAACAGGGATCTTTTCGCCTAATTCCCAGTTGCCACCTTTGCCTGGAGATACACCCGCCAGAACATTCGTCCCATACGCCAGCATCTGAGCAGTATGGAAGAGTCCTTCATGTCCGGTGATACCCTGGACGATCAGGCGTGTTTGCTTATTTACCAGGACGGCCATTGTTACCTTCTCTGGAGGCTGCAACCGCTTTATCCGCAGCATCCAACAACGACTCAGCGGTAGTGAGATGAGAATTGGCCAGGAGTTGCATTCCCTCCTCGGCATTAGTACCCACCAGTCGAATGATGATCGGCAATCGAGGTTTGATCTTTTTGAGTGCTGTGAGCATACCCCGCGCAACCTCGTCACAGCGGGTGATACCACCGAAAATATTGATCAGGATGGCTTTAACCTGTTTATCTGCAAGGATGATATGCAGCGCTTCAGCCACCCGCTCGGCGCTGGCACCACCGCCGATATCCAGGAAATTGGCCGGCTCTCCGCCTTGCAATTTGATGATATCCATGGTCGCCATCGCCAGACCGGCACCGTTGACCAGACAGCCAATGTTCCCATCCAGTTTAATATAGGTCAAACCGTACTTACGGGCTTCGATCTCCTCCGGCGCTTCAGCATCCAGGTCGCGCAATTCCGCCAGATCGGGATGCAGAGGGAGGGCATTATCGTCAATCGTTATTTTCCCATCCAATGCGATCAGGGAATTCTCTTTGGTTAGTACGAGTGGATTGATCTCAACTAAAGTGGCATCATTGGAAACATAGATGTTCCACAAGTTATGCGCTATTTCTGAAAAAGTGCGCCACTGATTCTGGGGCAGATCGATACCCGCTGCCAGTTCCCGTGCCTGAAAATCACGCATACCCAACAATGGATCAATGGGCACTTTAATGATCTTTTGGGGAGCGGTCTGGGCGACTTCTTCAATATTGACACCACCCGTGCTGGAGGCAATAAAAACCGGCATTCTAAGGCTTCGGTCGATCGTGATGCCCAGGTAAAGTTCCGAGCGGATACTGGCAGCCTCATCGACCAGGACCCGGTGTACCGGTAAACCCTTGATCTCCATACCCAGGATGGTGGCTGCAAGTTGTTCCGCATCGTTTTCATTCTTGGCGAGCCTGACGCCACCGGCCAAACCGCGTCCCCCCACCAGGACCTGGGCTTTTATGACTACCGAGCCGCCCAATTCAGAAGCGATCTGTTTGGCTTCAGCAGCGGTATTTGCGATTTTTCCTTTGGGAACGGGGATACCAAAACGCGAGAAGATATGTTTTGCTTGATACTCGTGGAGTTTCATCCTGTACTCGGGTACTCCGGTGATTACGTCAAAGCCGATGCATTATACCATGTGGTTGTGCGTATAAAGAAGCCCGGAGAACTCCGGGCTTCTTTTTTTTAAATGGAATTCAGGATCAACCTTTCAAGAAGGTCTCTACGGCAGTCTTACTGATGCGATAGGCACTGCCGATCTGCTTGGCTTTCAGATCACCGGTTTTGATGGCTGCCAGGATATCCTCTTCGGATACTTTAAGGAAAGTAGCTACCTCAGCAGGTGACATGACATCTGGCATGACGGCGGCTGCAGCCGCAGCTGCCTCAGCGCCGGTTTTACCCATGCCGGCCAGGGATTGTTGTAGGGCACCCCCGATGCCCATACCAGCACCGATGCCGGCTGTTAACCCGGCTCCGCCACTGGGATTCTGGGCAGCTTCGCGCATGGCATCTGCAGCCTGCAATTGTGTGTAGGTCTGTATATCCAGCATGCCCATGGCGCGCAGTTCTTCAGCGGATTTATCAGAGGGTTTGAGGTTTCCAATGTAGAAGGATTTCAGGGTTAAACCAACCGCGGCGAAATCATCCTGGGCTTTGGCGCGCACACCGGCACCAAGTTCCTCGGTCAGGCCGATCATTTCGGGGATGCTGTTCTTGGCACCGGTTTCTCCGAGCAGATCCTGCAGCTTGGATAGCAGCATCGTGCGCAGGCGGTTCTCGATATCACCGGTCGTAAAGACACCCTGTGCGCCGACGATCTGGGTGACAAATTGCTGGGGGTCCTTGACCTGGAAACTGTAAGTGCCAAAGCCCTGCAGGAGGGCGACACCCAGGCCCATGCCCGGATTGCGTACGATGATCGGTTGGGGGGTGCCCCACTTGCGATCAGCGAATTCGCGGGCAGAAACATAATAAACCTCAGCTGTGAAAGGCGTGCGGTCATTGAACGCTTTACCAATTAAATCGATCAATTTGGGGATGTTGGCGGTCATGATGGTGTGACGTCCCGGTCCCAGGACATCCAGCGCCTTGCCGTCGCGGAAGAAAACCACCCGCTGGGATTCGCGCACGATCACCTGCGAGCCGATGCGCAAGTCCGCAACACCTTCCTCAGGGAAGCGATGGACGATCTCATCGACCATCTCGCTTGGATATTCGACTACATCAAAGATCCTTGTTGCCATTTTTTTATCTCCTCATGAGTCCATGATTACTTTAAGTGAATCCTGATTGTGATCCGACTGCATCAGGGAACGATGGGGGTCGAACCACTGTCGCTGGATTCAGCGGGGGTCTCGGGCAGGATGGGTGTTTCTGTCGTTGTGGGTTGTGTTGGCGCTGCGTCAGTTGGTGATGTTTCAACCATTTCCAGCGGGGCTGGGGGTGTCGTAATCTGACCCATGAAGGCTTCATAACGCTTGTCGAAAGTCTCAATGCACTGCTGGGCGGTGGAGACCAGGTTGCGAACCGAGGCAGGGAAGCCGTCACTGCCGATCGAGATCTCCATGTTCGATACGGCTCGATCCATGACATCCACCATTGACAACATGGCCTCGTCGTAGGCATAGATCAACGCCAGTTCCTTCTCATTGATCTTGACTGCATCGAACAAACCGGAATATCCGTAGCTGGTCGTGCGAACGCGATCGATGAATTGGCGCAGCTTGATGGCTGCGGATTCAACATCGTCCACCCATTTGATCTCACCCTGAGAGATCAGCTCACGTTGAAAAGCCGAAATACGTCCCCAGATCGCTTCGAAACGGTTGGCAATGGCCTCGCGCATGACTTTGTCGGCTGCGCGCCGGTTGTCCCGCTCAATATAGCCGGAAAAACCGGGGACTTTACTGAGCAGCTTTCTGAAAATATCCTGGCTGCCGGTTACTTGTCCATAATAATCGCTCATTCTACCTCCTGAAAGGATGTTTTCTATTATTTTGATTATAGCATTTATAGTATCTTGCACAGTCCATTATATATCTACGTTAGCGAATAATATTAGTTTTATTAACCTTTGGCGACTGGATTTTCTGGATCACGAATCCATTCACTCCAGGATCCAGGGTATAAACGGGCACCCCTTAAGCCGGCATATTCGAGTGCCAGCAGATCGCTGCAGGCAGTCACACCGGAACCACAGTAGACGATCACATGCTCGATCTGTCGGTTGCCCACCAGCGCCAGGAATTCCCGGCGCAACTCCTCGGCGGGACGAAACCGGCCATCCGGCAGCACGCAGTTCCCAAAATAATAATTGACCGAACCTGGTATTCGACCGGCAACTGGGTCGACCCATTCAATCGACCCACTGTATCTTTCCGGGGTGCGTGCATCGATCACCAGCCAGTTTGGATCCTGGCGGGCGAGATCAACACAGGCGCTGTCCGCCACCATTTCAGGATGCGATTCGCCACTGAACGTGGCCGGCAGGTTCTGCTCTTCCCTTGATTGCAGGGGAAGCCCGGATTGAGTCCACCCGGCAAGACCGCCATCCAAAACGGCTGCCCGGGTGTGACCGTAATAATGCAACAGCCACCATAATCGCGCAGCCTTCGATCCATCAGAATCATCATAGGCAATCACCTGGGTTTGAGGTCCAATCCCCCAATCACCCAGGCGCTGCTGAAAAGCACTTGCTTCCGGTAGCGGATGTCGTCCGGTCTGCGGTGTGACCTCACCGGCCAGGTCCTTATTCTGGTGCGCATAAACTGCGCCCGGAATATGACCCACCAGGTATTGATCCTGCCCCCGGTCAGGGATGTCCAGATCGAAACGGCAGTCAACGATCACCCAATCCGGGTCATTTATGTGAGTTGAAAGTTCCTGGATCGAAACAAGGATCGAATAACTCATTGGATTCTTCTCCTTATGAAATATGCAGCCAGCAGGAGCAGCAAGCCGACACCATCGAACAGGATAAAGCGCATGACCGAAGCATGCAGAGTGACGTATGCCGGTGCCACATTGAGAATTAGCAAGGTTTCACCTGCCACACCGATGGCTTGCATGATTACCGCCTCGGTGAGCGAGGTGGCATGCCGAATCGGGTCTATCAAAGCGACGAGATAGGGAATGTTCCACATCAGGAACAACAGACCAAGACCCTGGATCATGTAGACCCCGGTCGGTTCTTTAAGATCAAAGGAGGGTGCATAGCGTTCTGCGTGCACCAGGAATTCGAAGCTGCATTGCAGGTTGAAGAAGATGACCGGCGCAATTAGTGCCCGGATGAGCCAGGACTTCCTATTAACAATTTCTGTAGATGTATCCACCTTATTTGGCTTTGCCCTGGGCGGCGACGGCCGCCATCTTGGCTTCTACTGCAGCCTGGTCACCCAGGTAATAGTGTTGGATGGGTTTCAGGTCCTCATTTAGTTCGTAGACCAGCGGAACGCCAGTGGGGATGTTCATTCCGACGATTTCATCATCCGGAACGTTATCCAGGTATTTTACCAATGCACGCAGGCTGTTGCCGTGGGCAACAATGATGACCTGCTTGTCAGACTTGATCACGGGCGCGATCGTTTCGTGCCAGTAGGGCATGAAACGGGCCACGGTATCCTTCAGGCATTCGGTCAAGGGCAGATCCTTCCTGTCAATTCCGGTATAACGCGGATCATTACCGGGATAGCGTTCATCATCCGCAGTCAGAGCCGGCGGCTGGATGTCGTAGCTGCGACGCCAGATATGCACCTGCTCTTCGCCAAACTTGGCGGCCGTTTCAGCCTTGTTCAACCCCTGCAGGGCACCGTAATGGCGCTCATTTAATCTCCAATTACGGTAGACCGGGATCCACATCAGGTCCATGCCGTCCATCACCAACCATAATGTTCGGATGGCGCGCTTTAATACAGAAGTATAGGCAATATCGAATTTATAACCACCATCTTTCAATAAAACGGCGGCCGATTTAGCCTCTTCGATCCCCTTGTCGGTCAGATCGACATCCGTCCAGCCCGTGAAACGATTTTCCTTGTTCCAGGTGCTTTCACCGTGACGTAATAGAACAACCTTGTACATTTGATACCTCGTAATATAATTTTGCCCTATTTTATCCCAGTTTGGCTTGACAGGCATGTTATAATATATCAGACAATAATAGTCCGATTAAGGAGTAAAATGACACAATTAAAAGTGGGCGATGAAGCACCCAACTTCAAATTACAGAGTCATTTGGGGGGTCTGGTTGAACTTGGGGCGTTGCGCGGCAAGACCGTTGTGTTGGTCTTTTTTCCACTCGCCTGGACGCCCATATGAAGCGGACAGATACCATCCTACGAAGCCAGTTTGGCTAAAATCGCTGGATGGAATGTGGAAATACTCGGCATCAGCGTCGATCATGTACCCTGCCTGACAGCCTGGGCTGACAGCTTGGGTTCCATTCATTACCCCTTATTGAGTGATTTCTGGCCGCATGGCCTGGTGGCCAGCCAATACGGTGTGATGAGGGTAGAAGGACATTCCGAGAGAGCAATCTTTATCATCGATAAGGACGGCATTATCCAGTACATCGATATACACGACATTGGAGACCAACCGGATAACGATGTTCTTTTCGCAGAACTTGCACGTATCGACCCTCAGAACGTAAAAGTAGAGGTACCTCCAGAGGAAGCCATGAAAGAGCTGCCACTGGGAGGCGTGGTGATGTATTGCACACCCTGGTGCACAGACTGCAAACTCGCCCGGGACTGGTTTAAGGTCAACGAGATCACTTATACTGAAGTGGATATCTTCACTACGCCCGGCGCGGAGCGCCAGGTGCGCACCTGGACAAAAGGTCCCCTGATCACGCCCACCATCAATATCGACGGGCAGATCGTGGTCGATTTTGATCTGCCAAAGCTCAAGGAAATCTTCAGAATGGTTTAGCGATATAACCTCCCCACATTATGCGGGGGTTTTACTGATTTAATTCCCGGCGACCAAACCGTACATCAATGGCAGGGCGGGCAGGTGCGGCGGGGGGTACATGCGCCGGCCGGGTTTCTCGGTCATCCCTTTCAGGAGTTTGGCTCCATTCGAGTAGGGGTACTCCCGAAACGCTCTGATCGTCATGCCGGCTGCGATCACGCTTTCCAGGATATCACCTATCGTCCAGATCCATTCATGGCAGGGATGCGGATTGACGAAGTCCTTAATCCCTTCCAGCTTGCCCATTGGTGACAGTGCAGATCCCGACATGGCCACGTAATCACCGATCCCGTCACCCCAATTCATCGGTTTGCCGGATGTGAAATAGTCATACTTGATCGACCAGTCTTCCTCGAAGATCGAAGCGAACGGATGAAATTCAACCAGGACCAGCCTGCCCCCGGGTGATAGAATCTTCCCAATACGGTTGGCCCAGCGTGGGAGGTCGGACAGCCAGCAGATAGCCCCATATGAGGAAAAAACGATATCGTATCGTTCGCCTGATGCGACGGTTTGATCCAACCAATCGAAGACATCCATGCGGATGAAAGTTGCCGGGATTCCGCTTTCCTTCGATAACTGGGTGGCGAAAATAATGGCTGTATCGCTGATATCCACTCCGGTCACGTCAGCCCCGAACTTGGCCAGGCTAAGCGTATCCTGCCCGGCATTACATTGCAGGTGGACCAGCTTTTTACCTTTGAGGTCTCCAAGTAGATCCAGCTCTTCCGGAAAAAGGGTATGACCGTTGTTTCTCAAGAAGCTGGCCTGGTCGATCTTGTGGCTGTTATGGGCTTCGGTGGCCGCGTTCCAGGAAATGCGGTTCTCTTCATGAAGATTTCGTGGGAGTGGTTTATCAGGCATTTGGTCCTCGTCCCGAGATTATACCGGAGGCTTGGTTGCGTGTGTTATCCAATGAGAGTAAAATGAGTTGGAGGAGACCGAAACATAATGCTGTTGTGCATGAATATCGGTAATACCAATATCTCCATTGGGATTTTCGAAGGGGAAAACCTGGTTTCAAAATGGCGACTGGCCACCGATTACGAGAGCATGCCGGATGAATATGCCCTCAAACTGCTCGGTCTCATGGCGCATGATGCCCAAAAGGTGGAAAGTATTGACCAGGTGGTGATCAGTTCAGTCGTGCCTCCCCTGACCGGCCGCTGGGTGGAGGTTTATGAGCGTTATCTGAATCAGGAACCCTTTCTGATAGATCATGAATCCATTAAAAGCCTGAAAATTGCCTATCACACTCCGGAGGCCGTCGGTGCCGACCGGCTGGCCAACGCAGTTGCGGCGCAGCAACTTTATGGTTTGCCAGCTTGTATCGTCGATTTTGGCACAGCCACCACGTTCGATGCCGTCAGCAAGGAAGGCGAATACCTGGGTGGCGCGATTGCGCCGGGCATGCGTATCGCCTCGGAGGCGTTGTTCTCCCGCACGGCCAAGTTGCCCAAGACCGAGATCGCCCGGCCGCCCGCAGCCATTGGTCGTAACACCACCCATGCGATTCAGGCGGGCATGTTCTTCGGCTACGTTGGGCTGGTCGAGGGCATCGTGATCCGTATTAAAGAGGAACTGGGTCCTGGTACGCATGTCATCGGAACCGGTGGTGGGGTGGACCTGATCGCCAGTGGAACCAAGCTGATCGATGTGGTCGCCCCGTGGTTAACGCTGGAGGGCATCCGCCTGATCTTTGAACAGAATCAAACCAAATCCTGATGACTTGGAGCTAACCGGATGACATTGATTCCTTTTGAAAATAAAAAGATCGTCCTGGGTGTAACCGGCAGTATCGCGGCTTACAAGGCGGCCGAACTGGCCAGCCGGATGACACAGGCAGGTGGGATTATCACTACCATCCTGACCAAATCGGGATCGAAAATGATCGGATCTCAAACCTTCTCTGCTGTTACCGGCCAGAAATCCTATACCAACCAGGATCTGTGGAGTGATAAGGAATATGTCCCACATATTTTCCTGGCTCATGAAGCTGATTTGCTTGTGATTGCCCCGGCGACCGCGAATATCATCGCCAAGCTGGCGCATGGAATTGCGGATGACCTGTTGAGTGTCACGGCGCTGGCATATGGAAATGGCAGCTCGGAGAAACCTTTGATCATTGCGCCCGCCATGGATGGTGGGATGTATATGAATGAAGCCACCCAGGATAACCTGCGCATCTTACAAAAGCGGGGAGCCATCATCATTGGCCCGGAGGAAGGCCATCTGGCATCCGGTTTAAAGGCCAGGGGTCGCATGAGCGAGCCTGAGGATGTCTTCTCGCGTATACGATACTTGTTATCCCGGAACGGTGACCTGAAAGGACTGCAGGTCCTGGTTACTGCCGGGGGAACGCGTGAGTTCATCGACCCGGTGCGGGTGATCAGTAACCGTTCGAGCGGCAAGCAGGGATACGCTATCGCTCAGGAAGCGCTCGATCGTGGGGCGGATGTGACCCTGATCACAGCCCCGACCCACCTGTGTCCGCCATTCGCAGCCACCTGCGTGGATATCTCCACGGCAAAAGAGATGGAACAGGCTGTCATGAAGCATGCACCCAAGGCAGATGCATTGATCATGGCGGCTGCGGTATCCGATTTTACCGTAGCCAATATTCAAACCGATAAGATCAAACGCAATGAAGGCAAGCTGGCTCTAAAATTGGTCGCCACAGATGACATTCTGAAAGCGGTGGCTTTGACTCGCAAGAAAAGCCATAAACCAGCTGTAGTGATCGGATTTGCCGCTGAATCGAAGGACTTGATCAGGAATGCTGGGCGGAAATTATCCGATAAGGATCTGGATTTGATCGTGGCCAACGATATCTCCAGCCGGGCTAGTGGATTTGAAGTGGATATGAACAAGGTTACTTTACTTCTTCGGAATTCTGAAAAGATCGACTTACCTTTGATGGGAAAAGATGAAGTGGCTGTCAAGGTTATTGATCAACTGGTTAAACTTCTAAAAATGGTTGAGAAACCATGAGCAAGATAAAACCGGGATCGATCACAGATGTCCCAGGTATTCGTGTGGGGCATGCCCAGGATGAGACAGCCGGTACCGGCTGCACGGTCATCCTGTGTGAAAAAGGTGCGGTCGGGGGTGTTGACCAGCGCGGGGGTGCGCCGGGGACCCGCGAAACGGATGTCATGAATCCTGTTAACCAGGTGGATGTGGTGCATGCTGTACTACTGGCAGGCGGTTCTGCGTTCGGATTGAATGCCGTATCAGGGGTTGTACGTTATCTGGAGGAAAAGAAGATCGGTTTCAATACCGGTGTGGCGAAAGTACCGATTGTTCCTGCGGCTGTTCTGTTTGACCTGGCTGTAGGGGATGCAAAAGTCCGGCCGGATGACGCCATGGGGTATCAGGCTTGTCTGAATGCCAGCCGTGAGGGGATAAAACAAGGTAATGTGGGTGCCGGCACCGGCGCCAGCGTTGGCAAGCTATTTGGGATGGCACGTGCCATGAAGGCGGGCATTGGCACTGCCAGTATCAAGCTGCCGGGAGGAGTGGTGGTGGGCGCTATAATGGCCGTGAACGCCTTCGGGGATGTGATCGATCCGGTGAATAACCACATTGTGGCCGGGACACGGCTGTTATCGAGTAGTAAAGTTGGAAAACAAACCCTTAAGTTTGCCAACACATTGGAAGAAATGGCAAAACCACTGGGAAAACTGACATTGCGTATAGCTACAAGGTCAAATACAGTTATTGGTGTGGTTGCGACTAATGCCAGGCTGACGAAAGCTCAGGCAACCCGGGTTGCCATGATGGCACAAGACGGGCTGGCGCGTACCATCCGCCCGGCGCATACCATGCTGGACGGGGATACATTGTTCACGCTCAGTACTGGAAACAGGGCAGCCGATCTATCCACGGTGGGAGCTTACGCAGCCGTGGCAGTTGAAAATGCCATTTTAAATGCAGTTCAGCATGCAATCAGTGCTTATGGGCTGCCAGCTATCGGACAATAGCCTAAGACTCTTGCGTTTAAAAATAATCAGCGTTATGATTATCATTCTGGCAGGGATGGGTTAAACCAGTCTCTGCATATCTCATTCAATCTTATAAGGAGAAGAATATGAGAAAGACAGCGTATGTTGTAGTTGCAATGCTTGTCGCCGCCTCCATGCTTTTAACAGCATGCGGTGCGAAAGCGACCGAAGTGCCGGTTGCAGTCGTTGTTGTGAAGAATACGGAAGCGCCAGCGCCGGTTGAATGGGGTTCAGCACAGACCCCCATTGTCATGGCGATGGCTCCCTCAGCCACCCAGGAACAGCTCTCCGTCGGTGGGGCAGCAATTGCTGCTGAACTCAAGAAACTCACCGGTTATGAAGTCACGGTCATCATCCCGACTTCCTATGCCGCATTGGTGGAAGCCATGGGTTCTGGCAATGCCCAGATCGGCTGGCTGCCTCCCCTGGTCTACATGCTCGCGAACTACAAGGGTTTTGCTGATGTTGCGCTGGCAACCCTCCGCAGTGGCAGTGATACCTATGGCGTTCAGTATTCTGCGAATGCCGCTTCAGGGTTCACCCCCTATTTCGATCCGGCTACCAATACCACTACGACCGAAGATGCCGCAACTGCATTGGCACAGTTCGCCGACAAGAAACCCTGCTGGACAGATCCATTGTCTGCTTCCGGTTATGTCGTTCCTTCAGGTATCCTGGCATCCAACAGCATCAAGACCAAGCAAGCTGCATTCGTGATCGGCCACCCGACCGTCATCACCGCCCTCTATGCCGGTGGTATTTGCGATTTCGGTGCCACTTATATTGATGCCCGCACTTCGCTAAAGGATGCCCCCGCTGACCTTATGGACAAGGTTGTTGTCATTTGGCGCACTCCCAATTTCATCCCGAATGACAATGTATCCTACGCCAAGGAACTCCCGGAAGATGTCCGTGCCAAGCTCACCGAAGCCCTGTTGACCATGTCTTCGACCGATGAAGGCAGGGAGATCCTCAAGAATGCAGGTTATCAAATCGAAGGTCTCAAGGTTGTGGATGATACCTTCTATGATGAATTCCGCGCATATCTTGAAGCTACCGGCCTGGATATAACAACTCTAGTGAAATAAACCCGATCAATAAGAAGAGGGGGGGAGTTCCCCCCCTCTTCTCTTAATTAGAAATCATTCGTTTCTTTCCTCCTGGCTCAAGCTCAATTCCAAAACAGAGGTTCATATGTTACGCGTGGAGCATCTCACGAAAGTCTATCCGAATGGTACGCAGGCACTGAATGATGTCAGCTTTGAGGTTACTGACGGAGAATTTCTGATCGTCGTAGGATTATCAGGATCTGGAAAATCAACTTTATTACGCTGCATCAATCGGTTGATCGAGCCAACCTCTGGAAAAATCTTTTGGAATGAACTTGAGGTGACAGCCTTGCAGGGCTCTGAATTACGGGAATACCGCAGGACCATCGGGATGGTATTTCAACAATTTAACCTCGTCAAACGTTCAAAAGTAGTGACGAACGTATTATCGGGCAGGCTGGGTTATGCCAATCCCTGGCTGTCTTTGTTGGGTATTTGGAGTAGTGAGGATAAAAAGCGTGCAGTTAATGCACTGACCCGGGTAGGTATTGCTGAAAAATCGGAAGAACGGGCAGATGCCTTGTCGGGTGGGCAACAACAACGGGTGGGTATCGCGCGCGCACTCATGCAGGAACCCAAGATCGTCCTGGCAGATGAGCCGGTTGCCAGCCTGGACCCCGTCCTGGCGCACAGTATTCTGCAATATCTTGAGCAGTTAAACAAGGATGACGGGACAACGATCATCTGTAGTCTGCATTATCTGGATCTGGTCCATCGTTATGGTACACGGGTCATTGGTCTGAAGGATGGATACAAGGTCTTTGAGGGATTACCCAAACAGATCAATCGACAAAAATTCAAGGATATTTACGGTGAGGAGGCGCAGGAAGCCAAGGCAGCCTATGTGGAGGAACGATGACAGTTCCTTCTTCTGAAAAGAAGCCTAACAAAGTCATCGCAGCGGTATTATCCACATTAATTCCCGGTACCGGCCAGATGTACCTCGGGAATATGAAACGGGGACTGGGAATATTCCTCGCAGTGATCACTGCGCTACTGATGGTGATTTGGTATGGCCATACCGTGTGGTTCATGCCGGTTACATTTTTGTGGTGTTGGAATATATGGGATGCAATCAGGCAACCAAAAGGGGTTTCCATTGCCATTGCAGCCGTCTTCTGGTTGGTTGTTGCTTATGGTATCGGTTGGCAGGTCACCGGGGTGAATTTAGGAGCTCTCTTTCAAAATACTGAACGTGCCAACACGATTCTTGCGCCAATGTTGCGACCGACTTTATTTGAAAAAAGCAGCACGACAATCGAAGCCTATGTCAAGATACAGGTACCCTGTTCAGATAATCCTCCAAAAGCTGAAAGAACCCAGAACAATATACATATTATTGTCACACCCGATTGTGCCAACGTTAATGACACTGTCATCATAGATGCAGATGGTCTTTGGCCGAATATGCCCGTCTATTTGACCTGGCAGGACCCGATCAGCGCTGTCTCAATCCGCGAAACTTTAAATTCGGATAGCGAGGGGAAGATACATACCGAATTATTGGTCATACCGGCGGTACAAAGGGTAGTTTCTGATCCCAGCTTGCCACAATTTCATGAAATTCATCTTAAGCAGGAACAATTCACCGGTGGGATAGAGTTTTCTGATGTGGGCAAGTACATCCTTCAGGGTATTTATGAAACCCTGATGATCGCCTTGCTCTCGACCACGATTGGCGCCCTGATAGCCATACCGATCAGTTTACTGGCGGCCAGGAATCTGATGAGTACCAACGCCTTCACGATGGCGATCTACACCACCGTCCGAACGTTTTTGAATATTTTCCGGTCAATTGAATCACTGATCATCGCCATCGTCTTTGTGGTTATCGTCGGCTTGGGACCGTTTGCAGGTATGATAGCCATCACGATACACACAGTTGCAGCGCTGGGAAAGTTGTATTCAGAATTGATAGAAGGCATTGATCCGGGTCCAGTTGAGGCCATTCGAGCCACCGGAGCAAACTGGTTGAACACGATACGTTACGGCGTCATCCCGCAGATCGTTCCGCCATTTGCAGCACTGACAATCTATCGATGGGATATTAATGTTCGCACCTCAACGATCATTGGTTTTGTAGGTGGAGGTGGTATTGGATTCTGGTTATGGCAGTTCATCCTGATCAGTGATTACCGGGCTGTCAGTTCTTGTTTTATTGCAATCGCTATCGTGGTCATCCTGATGGACTTTTTCAGTGCGAAGATCCGGGAAAGACTGGTGTAACTTGAAAAACACGCCAACTTTTCTCAAGAAGGTCGTCTGGATTTTGGTTGCCATTATCTTATTAATACTGTATGGATTAAGCATTTCAGTAACGAAGCCTGATATCCCGAAATTGTTGACGTCATTCCCGAAGGCACAGGATATCATGTCACAATTATTGAATCCAGATCTGGTTACGCGAGTCACCGGCTCTCAAAAGATCAGACTTGTTTTTCCGGTGCCATGTGATGCAACGATTCAATCAACTCCTATGGCAGACACAGGCCCGCGAATCGTGATTGATCCTGCCTGTGCCAATCCACGTGATGTGATCACAATTCGTGGATACGATCTCGGTAAGAATTCAACGGTTACCATACGATGGGTGCTCCCAACCGGTCAGACCATGAGTATCAGGGCTATTAGCACGGATGAAAATGGTAATTTCATTTATGAGACAGACGTCCGCCCGATCGCGGAGACCACCAATGGTGTCCCTGCCCAGATAGAAGCGGATGTGGCGGAAGAATCAGGTCGCTACATGCCATCCCAGGCATTAAAGGATGTTATCAATGCGATTTTTGAGACTATATTCATGGCTTTGCTGGCGACGACCATCGCAACGATATTTGCCATTCCTCTAAGCTTCCTGGCCGCTTCCAATATCACCAAGCGTGGTTGTTTGGGCAACGGTATCTATAATGTTTCGCGCGGTATTTTTAACATTCTACGTGCCTGGGAACCCATGGTAATGGTTGTTATTGCAGCCTTGATCGTCGGGTTTGGGGCATATGCAGGCGTTATCGCCTTGGTGATTGTAACCACCGCATCACTCGGAAAGATGTTCTCTGAAGCTGTGGAAAGTATCGATCCGGGTCCGATCGAGGCGTTGACCGCTACCGGGTCAAACCGGACACAGGTTATTATCTATGCCGTTGTTCCGCAGATTGTACCGGATTTTCTTTCTTATATTATCTACCACTGGGATATCAATGTGCGTATTTCCACCGTGATCGGGTTTGTAGGCGGTGGTGGCATTGGCTATTACCTTTCACAAAGCATCAATACGTTCCAGTATCAGAAGGCCGGCACAGCGATATTAATGATCATCGTTGTGGTCTGGGCATTGGATTTCCTCAGCGCAGAGATTCGTAAACGGTTCATATAATTGGAAGGCCAACTGATATTACCGTCTACATTGTTTTAGATGGTTAGAATAATTCATTAGATTATTAATAAGTGACAGATTTGCACTACTGAGAATTCATATTAACGAATTTGTTTATATTAAATAGGAAAAGAATTATCGACCAAATGCATATGAAAAATTGATATTTAGTATGTATAATTACCATGCCGGGGATGACAGGCTTCGACGGAAGAGGCTGGT
>Ga0208980_10000598_pt1 | contig 20729 bp, 19 predicted proteins | sample WetSurMetagenome_3_FD_187993 | JGI IMG/M metagenome (GOLD analysis project Ga0208980, IMG submission 187993) | Wetland microbial communities from Twitchell Island in the Sacramento Delta, sample from surface sediment Aug2011 Site A1 Bulk (version 2) | ecosystem: Environmental > Aquatic > Marine... | reverse complement strand
CGTGTTCCGGGGGATCAGTCGCTCGGTGAGTCCGCCCATGGTCTCGAGCCCGAGGGACAGCGGGATCACGTCGAGCAGCAGCATGTCGTCGCCCGACTTGTTGCCGGCCAGCACGTCGGCCTGGATCGCGGCCCCAATGGCGACGACGCGGTCCGGATCGATGTCCACCAGCGGCGGCGCGCCGAAGAACTCGCCCACCAGCTCGCGCACGCGCGGCACGCGGGTCGAGCCGCCGACCATGACCACCTCCTCGACGTCCTGCGGCCCGATGCCGGCATCGCGCAGGGTGCGCCGGCAGGCGGCGATGGTCTTGCGCACGAGGGGGTCGACGAGGGCGTCGAAGGTCGCCCGCCCCAGCCGCCCTTCCCAGCAGCTCCCATCGTCGAGCTCGACGTGCAGGTCCGCCGCATCGCTCTCGCTCAGTGCCTCCTTGGCGGCGCAGGCGTCGCGCAGCAGCCGGCGCAGCTGGTGGCGGCCCGCGTCGTCGCGGATACCGGCCTGCTGCATGATCCAACGCGCCACCGCGTGGTCGAAGTCGTCACCGCCGAGCGCCGAGTCGCCGCCCGTCGCCATCACCTCGAACACGCCGCGATTGAGCCGCAGGATGGAGATGTCGAAGGTGCCGCCGCCCAGGTCGTAGATCGCGTGCACCCCACCCGCGGCGCGATCGAGGCCGTAAGCCACCGCCGCCGCCGTCGGCTCGTTCAGCAGCCGCAGGACGTTGAGGCCCGCGAGCCGGGCCGCGTCCTTGGTGGCCTGGCGCTGGGCGTCGTCGAAGTACGCCGGCACCGTGATGACCACGCCGCTGAGCGGGCCGCCGAGCGAGTCCTCGGCGCGCCGTGCCAGCACCCTCAGGATCTCTGCCGACACCTCGATGGCGCTGACGTCGCCGCCGACCGTGTGGATGCGGGGCACGGCCGTGTCGGCCTGGCGGAACTCATAGGGAAGCAGGCTACCGAGCGACTTGACGTCCTCGAGACCGCGCCCCATCAGGCGCTTGACCGAGGCGATGGTGTTCAGCGGGTCCTCCGCCGCCGCGGCCCGCGCCGCACGGCCCACCACCACCCCGTCCGCGGTGTAACGCACCACCGACGGCAGCAGGTGCTCGCCGGCGTCGTCGGGCAGGGTCTCGGCATGGCCGCTGCGCACCGTGGCGACGAGCGAGTTGGTGGTGCCGAGGTCGATCCCCGCGGCCAGCCGATGCTGGTGCGGCGCGGTGGACTGGCCCGGTTCGGCGATCTGCAGCAGCGCCATGTCAGTTCCTCAAAGCAGCTCGTCCTCGAGCTCGGCCTCGAGATTCTCCGCCTCGACCTGCAGCTTGCGAAGGAATTGCAGCTCGCGCACCAGCTCGGCCGCCGCGGGAAGGGCATCGGCCGCAAGCCGCTCCCCGAGCCGCCCGACCACCTCGTCGACGCGGCCCCCGACCCGCACGATGAACTCCCCGGCCGCCGCGAGCGGATCCGGCCGGTCGCGCAGCTCGGCCAGCTCCTCCCGCAGCTCCATCTGCTCCATCAGGAACGCCGGGGCCATCGGCTGGCCGTGCCGAGGGTCCGGCTCGACCCCCTTCAGCCGCAGCAGGTAGTGCGCCCGCAGCAGCGGGTCCCGCAGGGTCTCGAGGGCCTCATTGAGGTAGGTCGCCCCCTGCATCGACAGCCGGCGCTCCTGCTCGGTGCCGCTCGCATAGCGATCGGGGTGCACGACGCGCTGCAGGTCGCGGTAGCGCTCGGTCAGGCTGTCCGGGTCAACGTCGAAACCGACCGGCAGACCGAACAGCTCGAAGTAGTTCTGGGTGAGGTCGAGCATTGGGGCTTCAGTTTACCCGCGGAGACGCCGGTGCGACCGGTCGATCCGATGGTCACCTAAACAAACGCCGGCAGGGTGCCGGCGCTGTTTCGGCGACGGGTGGCTCGGATCAGACGTTGAAGCTCTCGCCGCAGCCGCACATGTTCTTGACGTTGGGGTTGTTGAACCTGAACCCCTCGTTCAAGCCCTCCTTACCGTAGTCGAGCTCGGTGCCGTCGAGGTAGACGAGGCTCTTGGGGTCGATGATGACCTTCACGCCGCGGTCCTCGAACACCACGTCCTCGTTCCCGACCTCGTCGGCGAATTCCAGCACGTATGCCATCCCCGAGCAGCCGGACGTGCGGACCCCGAGCCGGACGCCCACGCCCTTGCCGCGGTTCGAAAGAAAGCTGGTGACGCGCTTAGCCGCGTTTTCCGTGACGGTGATTGACATGTCGATGCTCCTCGGCTTCTTCACGATGGCTGCTGGCGAGGCGGCACAGCACGGGCCTCGAGGACCGTAAGCGGCAGGGATGCCGCTTACGAGCCTACAGGGACGTATTCACGGCGTGTCCGAGAGGCCCGTGGTGAGCCGCCGCAGCGGTTCCTAGATCCCTCTTTAGCCGCATGTCGGTGCTCACGCCTCGTCTTTCAAGCGCCCCTGCTTCTCGCTGTAGTCGCGGATCGCCGCCTTGATCGCGTCCTCGGCCAGCACCGAGCAGTGCACCTTCACCGGCGGCAGCGCCAGCTCGGCGGCAATCTCCGAGTTCTTGATCTTCAGCGCCTCTTCCAGCGTCTTGCCCTTGACCCACTCGGTCAGCAGCGAGCTCGACGCAATGGCCGACCCGCAGCCGTAGGTCTTGAACTTGGCGTCCTCGATGACGCCGTCGTCGCCGACCTGGATCTGCAGCCGCATCACGTCGCCGCAGGCGGGCGCGCCGACCATGCCGGTGCCGACCTTCGGGTCGCCCTTGTCCATGGACCCGACGTTGCGGGGATTCTCGTAGTGGTCCAGTACCTTGTCGCTGTAAGCCATGATGCTGCTCCTGTCACCGCCGGGGGTCGCCGTGCTCGCCCCGACCTATCCCTGCCCGCGGCACGGTGCGCCGCGGACGCGAATCAGTGTGCCACCCACTGCACGTTCTTGAGGTCGATGCCTTCCTTGTACATGTCCCACAGCGGCGAGAGCTCCCGCAGCCGGTCGACCTGGTGGCGTACCTTGTCGACGACGTAGTCGATCTCTTCCTGCGTCGTGAACCGGCCGATGGTGAAGCGGATCGACGAGTGCGCGAGCTCGTCCTCGCGCCCGAGCGCCCGCAGCACGTAGCTGGGCTCGAGCGAGGCCGAGGTGCAGGCGCTGCCCGAGCTGACCGCCATGTCCTTGAGCGCCATGATCAGGCTCTCGCCCTCGACGAAGTTGAAGGACGCGTTGAGGTTGCCGGCCACGCGGCGCTCCAGGTCGCCGTTCAGATACACGGCCTCCATATCGCGCAGGCCGGCCCACAGGCGATCGCGCAGGGCCCGCACCCGCTCGTTCTCGGTCGCCATCTCTTCCTTCGCGATGCGGAAGGCCTCCCCCATGCCCACGCACTGGTGCGTCGCCAGGGTGCCGGACCGCATGCCACGCTCGTGGCCGCCGCCGTGCATCTGTGCCTCGATGCGGATGCGCGGCTTGCGCCGCACGTAGAGTGCGCCGATGCCCTTCGGACCATAGGTCTTGTGCGCCGAGAAGCTCATCAGGTCCACCTGCGCACGCTCCAGATCGATCGGCACCTTGCCGGTCGACTGCGCCGCGTCGACGTGAAAGATCACGCCGCGCTCGCGGCAGATGCGGCCGAGCTTCTCGATGTCCTGGATTACGCCGATCTCGTTGTTCACGTGCATCACGGACGCGAGGATCGTGTCCTTGCGCAGGACCGACTCGAACCTGTCGAGGTCGAGCAGGCCGCTGGGCTCCGGGTCGAGGTAGGTCACCTCGAAGCCCTCGCGCTCCAGCTGCCGGCAGCTGTCGAGCACCGCCTTGTGCTCGGTCTTCACGGTGACGATGTGCCGGCCCTTCTTCTGGTAGAAGTGTGCCGCGCCCTTGAGCGCCAGGTTGTCCGACTCGGTTGCCCCCGAGGTCCAGACGATCTCTTTCGGATCGCAGTTGACCAGCGCGGCAACGTGCGCCCGTGCCTGTTCCACCGCCTCCTCGGCGCTCCAGCCGAAGGGATGGGAGCGCGACGCCGGGTTGCCGAAGTTACCGTCCGGCGTCAGGCACGCACACATCTTTTCTGCCACCCGGGGATCGACCGGGGTGGTCGCCGAGTAATCTAGGTAAATCGGTAACTTCATGACCCGCAACTCCGTCCTGCGTTCTCGCTCCGATCAGGCCCTGGCCCGGCGCGGCATGACGCGCAGCATGTCCTCGCCGACCTGGGGCGGGGGTGAGGTGTCCTGGCGCCGTGCAACCTCCTGAACGGCGGCCCGGTCGACCAGGTCCCGCAGGCTGATCCGGTTCAGGTACTCGTAGATCCGCTCGCTGAGGTCGTGCCAAAGATCGTGGGTGAGGCAACGCTGGTTGTTCTGGCAGTTGTGCGCCCCGCCGCAGCGGGTCGTGTCCACGCTCTCGTCCACCGCCGTAATCACCTCGGCGACGAAGATCTGCCCGGCGTCGCGGCCGAGGCTGTAACCGCCGCCGGGGCCACGCACGCTGGACACCAGGGTCCGCTTGCGCAGGCGGGCGAAAAGCTGTTCCAGGTACGACAGCGAGATGCCCTGCCGCTCCGCGATGTCGGCCAGCGTGATCGGACCCTGCCCCTGATGCAGGGCCAGATCCAGCATCGCCGTGACCGCGTACCGCCCCTTAGTCGTCAGTCTCACGAGCCACGCTCCTCAAGCTGTTGATCGCGCGCCACTATACAAAACTGAGTGAATTAATCAACTTTTACCTGCAAGGGGATTCAGGTGGTGCGCAGGTGCCCTTCGTCGTCGGTCTCCGCGGGCTGTGACCGGCGCAGCTCCTCCTCTGTCGAGACGATCTCGCACGAGCCTATGTCCGGCAGGTCCGCGACCTTGATTTCCATGCCGAGCTGGCGCAGCGACTCGCACATCGTCTGTATCCGCTTGTCCATCACGTGGATGTGGTCGAGCATGCAGTTGATGGCGTGCGCCACGGGGTCCGGGGCGTCGCGGGTCGCGCCGTAGGCGTCGAAGCCCATCTTCTTGGCGATCGCCTCCCGGTGGCCCGAGGCGTCGTCGACGGGGCGCTCGATCAGCCGGCCCGGCACGCCCACCACCGTCCCCCCGGGCGGCACCGGCTTGAGCACGACCGCGTTCGAGCCGATGCGGGCGCCGTCGCCAACCGCGATGGGACCAAGGACCTTGGCCCCGGCACCGACGACGACGTCGCTGCCGAGGGTGGGATGGCGCTTTCCCTTCGCCCAGCTCGTCCCGCCCAGCGTCACCCCGTGGTACAGGGTGCAGTCGTCACCGATGACGGCCGTCTCGCCGATGACGACTCCCATGCCGTGGTCGATGAAGAAGCGGCGGCCGATCTGCGCGCCGGGGTGGATCTCGATGCCCGTGAAGAGCCGGGCGATGTTGGACAGGAATCGCGCCAGCCAGCGCAGCCCGGCGTTCCAAAGGAAGTGCGACAGGCGGTGCATCCAGACCGCGTGCACGCCCGGGTAGGTGGTCACAACCTCCCACCACGTCCGCGCCGCCGGGTCACGGTCGAACACGCATCGGACGTCTTCGCGCAGGCGCTCGAACATGGACCGGCCCAAGGATCGGAAGTTGAGAATATTACTCAAAAATTGCGGGCCCGGGCCACGACTTCAAGCCGGGGGCGAGGCCTCAGATCATCTTGACGAGCCGCGCGGCGAGCTCCTCGATCGACTGGCTGGTGGTGTCGAACACGGGTACCCCGAGCCGGGCGTAGATCCGGCTCGCCTGCTTCAGCTCCTGCTGGCACCGCGCGAGCGACGCGTACTCGCTGCCCGGCCGCCGGGCCTCCCGGACCCTGTGCAGGCGCGCGCCGTCGATGGTCAGGGCGAAGATCTTGTGGCGGAACGGCAGCAGCTGGAAGGGGATCTCGTCCTTGCCGAAATCATCGTCCGTCAGCGGGTAGTTGGCTGCCCGCAAGCCGTAGTGCATGGCGAGGTACAGGCAGGTCGGCGTCTTACCCGATCGCGACACGCCCATCAGGATGATGTCCGCCTCCGCGAAGTTGTCCAGGCGCATCCCATCGTCGTTCGTCATCGCGAAATTGATGGTGTCGATGCGCTTGTCGTACATCTCGAGGTTGCGCAGCCCGTGGCTCTGCCCTGGCTTGCGGGTGGGCGACAGGCCGAGCTCGCCGCTCAGCCCGTCCATGAAGGCGTCGAACACCTCGATGTAATAGCAGGAGCTGCCGCGCAGGATCTCGCTCACCTCGCGGTCGACCATGGTGGCGAACACGATCGGCCGGTGGCCGTCCTCGGCGGTCAGCTGGCCGAAGCGCTCGGCCAGCTCCAGGGCGCGCTGCGGGGTATTGATGTAGGGCTGGTAGCTGGTCTCGAAGGAGAGGCCGTCGTACTGCGACAGGAGGCTGTGCCCGAGGGTCTCGGCCGTGATGCCGGTGCTCTCGGAAACGAAGAAGACTGACCGCCTCAAGGTACCCCCCTCGTGTCCGGCCTGGACGCTGCGCGCCGACGGCCCGCGGCCCCGTCAATCGAACAGCAGCTCCGCCCAGTGGTTGCGCGCGCGCAGGGCATCGGTCGCTGCCGCCCAGACGTCGGCACCGCCTGCCGCCTCGGCCATCGCCGAATCCAGCCCGGCCCGGCTAGCCCGGGGCCCGGCGAAGTAGACGTAGGTGTCAGGGTCCCGGACCAGATCCCAGAGCTCGCCGAGGTTCTGGGCAGCACCACGGCCAGGCTCGTGGCTGCCGGGGATGGAACGCCGCGTCTTCAGGGCGTCGATGGCCCGGAAGGTGCGCCGATCGAAATACTGGCCGATGTCGCCGGGCTCGTTGGTGTACAGCGCCTCCATCCCCGTGACCGGGCCGTGGAACAGGCGGACCTTGCCCTTCCAGTCGACTCGCGCGTCGTAGGCCTTGTGCACCAGCGCCCGGAACGGCGCGATGCCGGTCCCGGCACCGATCATCACCAGGTTGCTGCGGTTGTCCATGGGCAGGCGGAAGCGGTAGTCGTAGGGCCCGTGCAGGGTCACCGCGTCACCCCTGGCCCTGCTGCAGAGGTAGCCCGACACCGGTCCGCCCCAACGGCGCACGTAGAGGCCGACGTCCAGCCCCCCACCGACCGGAACTGGCCTGACGTCTGCCACCGTGTACAGGCGGAAGGCCTTGGCGCCGCCATCCGGGGCGGCGACCCCGAACGCCTGGCCGTCGAAGCAGGGACCGTCGGGCCGCGCGATGTTCAGCACCAGGCGGCGCAGGTCGACGGGATCGCTCTCGGCGGTGACCCGCGTGTTCTCCACCACGATCGCGGCGACGTGCCGGCTCCGGTCGAGATTGTCGAGATGCATGCCACTCGCTCCCCCGCCCCGCGGATACGACCCAGCGGCGGCGCCCGTGATGTCAGTCCGCCTCAGCTGTAAAGCAGCTCCGACCAGCGGTCCTCGGCGCGCAGCCGCGCCTTCTGCTCGGCCCACCGCTCCTCGGAGCCGGCCACCCGGCTCATGGCGCGGTCGAGCGCCTCGCCGAGGCGATCGAGGCCCGCGACGTAGACGTAGGTGTTCGGATCCTGCACCAGCTCCCACGCCTCCTGCGCGTGCTCCTCGAGCGTGCGCGCGAGCCCGACCTCGGCGCCGAGGTGCGCGCGGGGCGCCACGCCCTGGAAGGCCTTGAACGTCGTCTCGTCGTAATAGTTCGCGAGGTCGGCATTCTGGTCGTTCATGTAGAGCAGCTCCATGCCGGTGCGGGCGCCGTAGAACAGCCGCACCTTGCCCTGCCAGCCACCCACCTGCTTATAGATGTGCTGTATGAAGCCGCGGAATGGGGCGACACCGGTGCCCACCCCGATCATCACCAGATTGGCATTCGTCCCCGGCGGCATGCGGAAGGCGCTGCGATAGGGGCCGGAAAGGGTGATGTGGGTGCCGGGCGCCGCGTCGCAGAGGAAGTTCGAGGCGATGCCCGGGTATTGCTCGCCACTCACGTCGTCGACGTAGAAGCAACGGCGGACCAGGATCTCGACGTCCACGCCCTCCTCCGCCGCGAGCTGCCGCGCGTTCGCCACGGAGTAGCGGCGCAGGTGGTACCTGTTACCGAAGGCGTGGGGCCCTGGCACCACCACGCCGATGGTCTGCCCCTCGAGGAAACGGAACGCCGGGTCGCCGACGTGCAGCACCAGGTGCCTGACCTCGTCGGACGTCGGCGGCGTGATCCGCTGGTTCGCCTTGACGACCGCCTCGCAGGTCGGCCCCAGCTCGAAATCGATGTCGCTCATTCGTTGCTCCGCTCCAGCATTCCAGTTCGGCACAGGACCCGAATTCTACGCGAGCCCGCCACGCATTTCGCCCGCGCCCCGGTCAGTCCCCGCTCCCGCAACGCCCGCCGCTGCACCGGCAGCCGCCCCCGCAGCCACCCTCCGGCCGGAACGGCCCGAGGTCCGGGTGGCGCCGTGCGAAGCGGCGGTAGAAGGCGTCGACCGCAAGCCCGCCGAGCAGGATCGCGAGGATCACCGCCGAGGCGATCAGGGCGTCAATCACCGCCGCCTCCGAGGCCCGCAAAGCCCATGAAGGCCAGCGACAGCAGGCCGGCCAGCATCAGGGTCATGCCTGCGCCGCGGGCCACCGAAGGGACGTCGGCGAGGTCCAGCTTCTCCCGCAGCCCGGCCATCAGCAGGAGCGCGAGGGTGAAGCCCGCGCCCGCGCCAATGCTGTAGACGGCGCTCTGCGCGAGGTCGTAGTTCTTCGCTGTCTGAAACACGGCGATACCGAGGACCGCGCAGTTGGTGGTGATGAGTGGGAGATAGATGCCCAGGGCGCGGAACAGCGCCGGCGAGGTCTTCTTGATGAACATCTCGACGAGCTGCACGGCCGAGGCGATGACCACGATGTAGCTGATGAGACGAAGGAACTCGATGCCGAGCGCGACTAACACCCAGTTGAGCGCATACGCGCACATGGAGCTCACGAACATCACGAAGGTGGTCGCGATCCCCATGTTGAGCGCCGTGTCTTTCTTCCCCGACACGCCCAGAAAGGGGCAGATGCCGAGGAACATCGCCAGAACGAAGTTGTTGATGACGAGGGCATTGAGAAAAATGAAGCCGAGGCTCTCATTGGCCATGGACGGTCGCCCCCTCCTGCTCGAGCGCCTTGCGCTCCTTTCTGTGGTTCATCCAGTCAATCAGCAGCATCCAGCCCGCGAGGACGAAGAACCCGCCCGCAGGCAGCAGCATGAGCACCCAGGGCTGGAACTGCTCGGGCAGGATCCGCACGCCAAACAGCGTGCCGGCGCCCAGCACCTCACGCACCACACCGAGGCAGAGCAGCGCGAGGGTGAAGCCGATGCCGGTACCGATGCTGTTCACCGCCGTGTTGACCACGGTCTGCCGCGAAGCGTAGGCCTCGGCCCGGCCGAGGATGATGCAGTTCACGACGATGAGCTGGATGAAGGCACCCAGGGCCTCGTAGACCTCGAGGCTGATCGCCTGGATCGCGTAGTCCACGACAGTGACGAAGCTGGCGATCAGGACGATGTAGGAGGCGATGCGCACCTCCTTGGGGATCACCTTGCGCAGCATCGACACCAGCACGTTCGAGCAGAGCAGCACGAATAGTGTTGCGAGTCCCATGCTGATGGCGTTGGTCGCGGAGTTGGTGACCGCGAGCGTCGGGCACATGCCGAGCACCGTCACGAAGACGGGGTTCTCTCGCCAGATGCCGCGCACGAAAGTATCGAGCGTGAGCGGCTCTTCCTTGTTCAGCAGGCTCATGTGCCCTCCCATGCCGTCGTGGTCCGCCGCGCGGCCCTGCGTGCCGGCCACGTCATCCCGGGCCATCCGCTCATCGCCCGCCACTCTCCAGCTCGGCCAGATGGCGCAGGATGAGAGGCACCAGCCGCTGGGCGCTCCTATCCAGGCCGCGGCCGATCGCCTTCGAGGTCACGGTCGAGCCCGATATCGCGTCGATCTGCCAGGCCTCGCGCTTGGTGCCGTGCTTCACGGTGACGATGCGGTTGGCGAGCGCTGTGCCCTCGGCATTCACGCGCGCATCCAGGGCCTCGAAGTTTCGCTTGAAGTCCGGGTCCTTGAGCACGGTGTCCCCGAGGCCCGGCGTCTCGTTCATCTTGGTGACCTTGAGCGCATTGATGCACTGGCAGGCCGGATCGTAGGCGAACATGACGTGCACGAGGTCGGCGTAGCCGCGCGACGCCCCGCGCGCCGCGATGCCGACGATCCTGCCGTCGGCGTCGTAGCCTACGTAGACGACGTCCTCGGGCGGACTATCCGCCGCTGCAGGCGCCACGCCGTCCACACGTAGCACGAAGGCCTTCTGCGTCGCCGCCTCGGGCAGCACCGCGAGCACCGCACGCTCGGTGGTGACCCGTTGGTTCTCATCGACGTGGGGCTTTGTCCACTGGTAGGCGAGCGTCACCGAGAACCCGCAGATCAGGGAGATCAGCCCGAGCGTGCGGATCATCGGGACTGTCGGCGATTCCACCGGGACCTGCACGGGGAGCTCGGTGTTCATCGAGGCGGCCTCTCACCCACGACAGCAGCGCTGGACGGCATCACTGTCCCTCCGTCCGCCGGGCGAACCAGCGGCCCCGCGGCCGCGCCCCGAACACGCGCGGCTGTGTCCAGTCGGAGATCAGCGGCGACAGCGCATTCGCGAGCAGGATCGCGTACATGACCCCCTCGTTGAGCCCGCCGAAGAGACGAATCACCACCGTGACCGCCCCGATGAGCAGGCCGTAGATCACGGAGCCAAGCGGCGTGACGGGTGACGCCACCATGTCCGTCGCCATGAACATCGCGCCGAGCATCAGCCCGCCCGAAAAGAGCACGAACCCGGGCGAGGGGTAGATCGCCGGGTTGGCGAGCCAGAGCGGGACGGCGACCGCCAGTGCGCCGGCGAACACCGCCAGCGGAATGCGCCAGTCCATCATCCGGCGGGCGGCGAGATACAGCCCGCAGAGCAGGATCAGCAGAGCGGACGTCTCCCCGGCCGACCCCGGGACGGTGCCCATGAACAGATCCAGGGTGCCCGTCTCGAGGTGGTCGAACTTCTGGATTGCCAGCGGCGTTGCGCCGGTGAAGGCGTCGAGCTTCAGCCCGGCGATCCAGTCCCCGACCGGGGCCGGCTGCATGAACGGCAGGGCGAGCGTGGACGGGATGAGCTCGGTGAAGCGCCCCGGGGCGAAGGCGGGCGTCCAGGTCGTGATCGCGACCGGGAAGGCCGCCTGCACGAAGGCGCGGCCGACCAGGGCGGGGTTCATCACGTTGAAGCCGATCCCCCCGAACAGCGCCTTGCCCAGTCCAACCGCCACGATCCCTGCCACCGCAGCCATCCACAGCGGGAAGCCGGGAGGCAGCGTCAGGGCGAGCAGGATGCCGGTGATCGTCACGCTCCAGTCGCGGACGGTGTTGCCCCTGCCCTGCACGCGCGCGAAGAAGGCCTCGGTGCCGACGCAGCTCGCCACTGTCACGACGATGAGGGCGAGCGCACTGATCCCGAACTGCCAGACCGCCCAGGCACAGATGGGCAGCAGCGCGTACACCACGTTGCGCATGATGTCCTCGACCGACTGCGCCTTCTTCAGGTGCGGCGAGGTGCGGATCTCCACGGGCTGCCTGCTCAGCATGGGGTCTCGACGCTCATTTCTTGTCCTTGGCCGCCTCGATCTTCTGCTCGCGGTTGATCGCCTTGGCGATGCGGAAGTACTGGGTCAGCGGGATGTTCGACGGGCAGACGTAGGCGCAGCACCCGCACTCGAAGCAGTCGTTGAGGTTGTACTGCTGCTCCATCGCCTCGTACTCGCGCTTGCGCGCGAGCTGCCCGAGCATCGACGGGTTGAGGTGCATCGGGCAGACGTCGACGCAGCGCGCACACTTGATGCACGGAAAGACGAAGCGGTGCTTCTGGTCGGCGTGGTCCTTCTCGTACACGACGATGCCGGACATCGCCTTCGTGACCGGCACGTCCACCGACGCGACCGACATGCCCATCATCGGGCCGCCGAGGATCACCTCGTTGGCCTCGGCCTTCGTGCCGACGTGCTCGAGCAGGAAGCGGATCGGCGTGCCGACCGGGACGAGGTAGTTGCCGGGGCGCGCGACACCGGGACCCGACACCGTCACCACACGCTCGATCAGCCCGCGACCACGCGGCAGCAGCTCGCCGATCTGCGCCAGGGTGCCGACGTTGAACACGGCGACGCCGATGTCCGCCGGCAGGCCACCCGACGGCACCTGCCTGCCGAGCAGGCTGTCGATCAACATCTTCTCGGCGCCCTGCGGGTACTTCGTCTCGACCGCGTGAACGCTGATGTTGCCGTCCGGCGGCAGCTTGGCCGCGATGGCCTGCACTGCGTCCAGCTTGTTGTCCTCGACCCCGATCATCGCGCGCTTGGCACCGGTCGCCTTGAGCGCGATGCGTATCCCGCGCAGCAGCTGATCGGTCTTCTCGATCATGATGCGGTGGTCGCAGGTCAGGTACGGCTCGCACTCGCAGCCGTTGACGACCACCGTCTCGATCACCTTGTCCTTGGGCGGCTTCATCTTGACGTGGCTCGGGAAGGCCGCGCCCCCGAGCCCGACCAGGCCGGCCTCCTGCACCGCCAGCACGATCTCGTCCGGGCTCATCGCCTCGACGTCGACCGGCGCGTCGTAAAGGACAGCCTGGGTGGCCGCCTCGTACACCTTGATGAAGATCGCCTCGGCCTTCGGACCTTCCGCGGTCGGGCACAGGTCGATTGCCCTGACGACGCCGCTCGCCGGTGCGTGCATCGGCACCGACACGAAGCCCGCGGCCCGCGCGATCGGCTCGCCGCGGACCACCTCCTGGCCCGGCTTCACCAGCGGCACGGCCGGCGCCCCGCGGTGCTGCGCGAGCAGCACCGCGAGCTCCGGCGCGAACGGCAGCCGGCGGATCGGCAGGCCGGCCGTCAGCTCCTTGTGCTCGAGCGGGTGGATCCCGCCGAACGAGAAGGTCTGTGGCCTGCGAAAGAAGTTGAGGAATCCCATCTAAGGGCAGCACCCTGCGCTAGCCGGCCTCACTGGTACTTCGCAGCCCGCTTCTGCAGCTTGTCGAGATCCTTCTCGCCGGGATTCCACGGCGTTCCCGGGTGGATGCAGCCGGCCGTGCACTTCTCCGCCGCCTTGACGATGTCCTTGTACGGGCCGCCCTTGGGATCGACGACGACCACCTGTTTCTGGTCGTTGTAGGCGAAGATCTTGGGGTTGATCGTGGTGCACTCGTCGCAGGCCGTGCACTCCGGCGTCTCCACCCAGAGGGGCTCCCAGTCGGCGGCCACGGCACCGCCGTTGCCGCCAGCCTTCGCGGGCGCTGCACCGGACCCGGCGAAGTCGGCCAGGGCACCGATGTTGCCGCCGGTCGCCAGCGCGAACAGGCTGCTGGTGAGCTTCTGCGCCATCTCGGCCTTCGCCTGAGCCGCGATCGCCTCCACGTCGACGACCTGGTCCAGGCCGACGAGCGATTTGAGCTGCCGCCAGAACTGCCGGCGCTCGACCGTCGAGCGCACCAGCTCCTCCGCCACCAGCACGCGCATCAGGCGGTTCTTGCCGTCCACGCCCCAGATGTAGGGAAACTTGCCTTCGCGGTCGTCCTCGGCCAGGTCGAGGAACTCCACCAGCGGCACCATGTCGTCGTTCCAGGTGTCGGGTGGGGCCTTGCGGAAGTGCTTGCGGAACCGGCCCTCGGTCAGCGCGAAGTCCGCGAAGGTCATGGGCACCTCGAGCGTCTTCTCCTTGCCCTGGGCATCCAGGTGCTTGAGCGCGTAGGTCGGCCAGTCGTCCTCGATCGCCGGGTTGCCGTCGATGCTGCAGCACTCCCGAAACGTCTCGCCGGCTTCGGGGTCGAAGCGGAACAGCGGATAGGCGCGCCCTTCGACCGCCAACTTGTTCTGGCGCTCGGACGCGTCGTCCGGGATGCCGTGCTCGGGCTGGCAACTCGCGTAGATGTTGAACAGGGCCGGGCGCCGGCTGTTGAGCCCGTCGATGAAGCCCTCGAGCAGGTGCGTGACGTTGGCGATCGAGCCCTGCAACACGAAGGTCGTGCGGTGCGCCATGCCGATCAGCGCCATCTCCTTGCGCATCTCGGTCTTGCCCTTCCAGGCCTTGCCGTACGGCGACATGTCCGCGACCTGGCCGATGAAGCCGGAGGTGCAGGCCTGGCCCCCGGTGTTGGAGTAGACCTGGGTGTCGAGCACCAGGGCCTTCACGGGATGGCCCGACATGAGCATGCGCGACAGGTTCTGGAAACCGATGTCGTACATCGCGCCGTCGCCGCCCACCGCGACCACGGGCGGGCAGAGCTTCCACTCCGCGTCGGTGAACTGCCGCCATTCGAAGTGGGTGAAAAAGGCGTCGTGCTCCTCGGGACGGTACTTGCCGTCCAGCTCGAGCTGCGCCATCCGCACCGCCTTGAAGCCCTCCGCCATCTTGCGCATGTGCCCCTCGAACACGCCCATCGCCACGGACGGCGAGTCCTGGAACAGGTGGCTGCTCCACGGGAAGGGATAGGGGTTGAAGGGGAAGGTAGAGCCCCAGACCGAGGTGCAGCCCGTGGCGTTGATGAAGCCCAGGTTGGCGCGTCCCTGCCCGGTGTGACCCTGCACGTAGCGCCACCGGAGGTGCCGCAGCTTCTCGAGGAGCTGGGTCACCCAGCGCAGCCACTTCTGGTCCACGGGCTCCGCCGCGCCGGCGAGGGTCGCCGACAGGTCGGCGAGGGTCAGGTCGGTCTCCTTGTGGCTCTCGACTGCCTGGCTCACGGCGCCGAGGTTCGACAGGTCCATGCCCTGCGCGAGCTTGAGCCGGATGTGCGTCTCGAGCTTTGCGATCAGCTCGTCCACCTCGGCCACGTGCTTCTTGACCCGAGGCTGCATCAGCGCGGTCGCAGCGGCCGTGAACAGGTGGATCACGGTCTTCTCGCCGCAGCCCATGCAGGCGCCGTCGCCGGACACCATCGACAGGTAGTTGGCCTTGTCGAGCAGCAGCGTGTCGAGCGCACCGATCTTCTCCTCGAGGTCGTCGATGCGGATGAACTCGGGCTTGGTCGTCGGCAGGTCCAGCCAGAATGCCCAGTCGCGCTGCAGCTTGGCGACCGCCGGGTCGGTCTGCGGCTCCTTGATCAGGGCCGCGTCGTCGCAGACCTCGACGCACTCCATGCAGCCTTTGCAGGCGTATGGATTGATCGTGATCGCGAACAGACCGCCGCTGTTCTTCTGCTTCTTCTCCCGGTTCGTCCAGTATGGCTTGGTGATGGCGAATGCGAACCCGCCGATGACCTCCATCAGGAGGCCGAACTCCTGCTCGAGGGCGGCCTTCTGGTCGCCCTCCAGGGCAGACTCGGCCAGCGTCTCGAGCACGGCCTGGTCGAGCAGCACGCCGACCTGCGCCGCCTCGCCCTGCTCCTCGATCAGAGACCGCAGCTTCTTCTCCACGGTCCGCGTCTCGCGCCGCAGGTGTTGCGTCGGGGTCCCGCCCGTCTCGATGCGCCGGATGGCCGTCTCGAACACGTCGCCGACGCTGTTGACGAGGCCAGGGATGGCGCTGTCGGGGCAGGTCGAGTAGCAGTTGCCGCAGGCCGTGCAGTTCTCCGGCACCCACTTCGGGTAGTCGAAGCGGATCTGCGTCATGTCGCGGAACACGCCCGACGACGCTGGGATGATGGACAGGGCCTGGTACGGGTCCGCGAGGTTGTCGCTGCCACGGCCCGTGGCGTAGAAGTAGCCGGTCTGCTCCCAGAAGCGGTGGATGTCGGAAACCCTGCCATCCGCCTCGGGGATCTCCTTGAGCATCACCGGCAGCTGCATCGCCTTGCGCTTGGCCTGAACGCTGGCGGTGACGGTCTTGTCGGTGATCTCCACCGCCTCGTCGAAGCCGCGGCGCACCACGCGCAGGTTGTCCGCCACCACACGCTCGCCCTTCTTGCCGAACTTGTCGCGCAGCTGGCCCTCGATGGCCGCAAACAGCCCTTCCTCGCTGAAACCGACACGCTCCATCAGCGGCGAGCCTGCGAAGAAGGCGCCCTGGAAGGCGTTGCCCTGCATGCGGAACTGCAGCTCCGGGTCGGTAGCCTCCTCGCGGGCGATGGCGAAACCGTCCACGTAGAACACGCGGATGTCGCTGTCGATGATGAAGCGCTGCGCCTGTGCGGGAAAGCTCGCCCACACCGCCTCAGCAGTGCCGAGGCTCGATTGGATGATGAACACCCCGCCCTTCTTCAGGCCGGCGAGCGGATTCGAGTGGTGGAACACGTTCGGGTCGGGCGAGAGCACCACGTCGACGTAGGTGTACTCGCAGTTCAGCGGGATCGGCTCCGGCGCTGCCGAGAGGTAGTAGGTCGTCGGCTGTCCCTTCTTCTCCGAGCCGTACTTCGGGTTCGCCTTGATGTCGAAGCCGAGCAGGTCGTAGAGCGTCATCGCCAGGTTCTTGCCCGTGGTGATGGCGCCCCAGCCGCCGACCGAGTGCATGCGCACCGTGATCGCGCCCTTCGGCATCAGGTTGGGGTTCTCGCTGCCCTCGATTGCCAGATCCCTCACGTGGGGGTAGGCGTCGAGCAGCTCCTGGAGGCGTATCTCCTCCTTCGGGTCGGTCGGCTCGCGGACGAACGCGATCGACAGGTAGAAGAACGTCTTCTGCCTGCCCTCGGGCAGCATGTTCTCGACGGCCCCTATCAGCCCCTCGGGCTGCAGGTCGCGCGACCCCAGGCCGAAGCAGCCGGAATACAGGCGGGGCACGTCCTCGGCGCGGTAGCTCTCGTACTGCGGGTAGGGCGTGCTGCCGCGTGTCAGGCCGTTCTCGAGGCACTTGGACAGCGCGGAGCGCAGGTCGCGCATCAGCGGCAGGTCCTCGGCGAGCGGCTGGTCGGTGCGCTCGAGCACCACCACGCCCTTCTTGCCCTTCAGCGCCTTGCCGACCAGGTCGCCCGGGAAGGGCCGGTACATGGTGAGGTTGAGCACGCCGACCTTGAGCTTGCGGGTCTCGCGCAGGTAGTCGGCCACCGCCTCGGCCTGCACGATCATGCTGCCCTGGCCGACGATCACGTAGTCCGCGTCCTCGATCCGGTAGGTCGCGATGCGGCCGTAGCGCCGGCCGGTGAGGCCGTGGAACTCATCCATCACCTGGTCGGCAATGGTGGAGATGTGCTCGAAGAAATACGGCCGCTGCGCCGCGACCGCCTGCATGTAGGCATCCTGGTTCTGTACCGAGCCCGACAGCATCGGGTTGTCGACGTCCCACAGCTCGGGCACGCGCCGGCGCTTGTCGCCGTAGATCAGCTTTTGCGCTGGCGTCGGGCAGTCGATGATGTCGTCCGGGTGGCCGAGGAACTCCTCGATCAGCTCGCGCTCCGGGACCATCAGCGGCTCGATCAGGTGCGTGGTGAGGAAGCCGTCCTGCGCCACTGCCGCCGGGGTCAGCGAGAGCTCCGCGACCTTGCGGCCGATCAGGTTGAGGTCCGCCGCCTCCTGGGCACTCTTGCCGAAGATCTGGAAGAAGCCGGTGTCGTCGATGCAGTGGTAGTCGTCGTGCCCGCAGTGGACGTTCAGCGACGCCTTGGTGATGGCGCGGCAGCCGATGTTGAGCACGTACGGCAGTCGCTTGCCCACGGCCGCGTACAGCGACTCGTGCATGAAAGCGATGCCCTGGGCGGACGAGAAGTTGGTGGCGCGCAGGCCGGACATCGCCATGCCGGCAGTGACTGCCGCGGCTGCGTGCTCCGACTCCGGCTCGACGAAGACGAGCGGACGTCCGGAAACGTTGACGTGTCCCTTGGCCGTCTCCTCGGCCCAGTACTCGCCCATCTGTGTCGAGGGCGTGATCGGGTAGGCGCCGGCGGCGTCGGAGGCCTCGCGCTCGCACATGATGACGGCGGTGTTGCCGTCCATCGCCATGCGCACGCCGGGGTACTTGACCTGCTTCTCAGTCTTCTTCGTCCCGAACATAGTCTCGTCTCTTGCTCCGCTTTCCGCCGGCTTGCGTGCGGCCGGGCCTGTCTCTGTGGATTCGCGGGACCGCGCCACCCGCCGGTGGCCGCGGCCTTCGGGCGACTGTTGCCGGCCTCAGCCGACGGGCAGCGCCTCCCTGCGGATGATCTTCTTGGCGTCACGTCCCTTGGCCACCGTCTTGCCCTTGGCGTCGTACCAGACGATCGCACCCGTCGGGCAGCGCTCGATCGCGATCTGCGATGCGAGGGCGTTCTTCGTGTAGTCGATGGTCGCGAGGTTGTTCTTCATCGTGATGAGGCCCTCGGGCGAGTCCATCGCGCACCGGCCGCAGGCCGTGCACATCACCTCGCACTCGGCCTCGGCCGCGTCGCCGAAATCCTCGCTCTTGCACGCCACCCACAGCTGGTGGCTGAGCGGCTGCAGCGAGAACAGGTCCTTGGGGCAGACGTCGACACAGTCCCCGCAGGCGGTGCACTTGTCGACGTCGACGACCGGCAGGCCGTAGCGGTCCATGCTGATCGCGTCGAACTCGCAGACGGCCTCGCAGTCGGCGAGCCCGAGGCACCCCCAGCGGCACCCCTTCCCGCCGCCCGACACCAGCGCCGCGGCGCGGCACGAGCTCAGCCCGTCGTAGGACGCGCGGATCCGGGCGACGTGCCGGCCGCCCGCGCAGGCGAGCCGCGCCACCCGCTTCTCGACCTTGCCGAGCGCGACGCCGAGAAAGTCGGCGATCGCGACGCTGGTCTCCTTCGGATTCACGGTGCACTGGCCAGGGGTCACCTCGCCCGCCACCAGCTTCTCGGCGAAGTTGCGACACCCGGCCGTGCCGCAGGCACCGCAGTTCGCCGCGGGCAGCATGGCCTCGACCTCGTCGATGCGCGGGTCCTCGTAGACGAACAGGTACTTGTTCGCGACGACGAGCACGATCGCCAGGAAGATTCCCAGCACCGTGAGGAAGCCGACCGCGACACCGACGAACTGCAGCGAATCCAACGCGCTGAACCTCTCAACCCCGGCCGACCCGGCGTGCACTCTAACAGGCTGACCTGCGGCCCGCAGGCCGCGCCAAAACACTCAATTTCGTTGGGGTTTGCGAGCCTTAGCGCGCCTCCCGCGCAGATTCTCGCACCGCACCGTTTCGAATGCTGCATTGCACCATTTTGGCCCGTGGATTCGTTGATCCACATCAACTCGGTTGGCCAGAAGCTTGCCAAGACGCCGGGTGCGCTCGCGACCGCCGCTGCGGTCGGGACCACGCGGGCCTTTCCCAACGGAGGGGCCTTGAGGAGGCGCGCGCAGCCGAGCAGTCAGAGGCGTTCGCGGAGGAGCCCTTCGATCTCCGCGTCGGTGAGGACGATCGGGTTGGTCTTCATGCTGCTGCCGCGCGAGTTGGCGACGACCCGCGGCACGTCCGCCTCGCCCATCTGATAGGTCCCGAGGCCGGCCAGGGACATCTCCTCGGTCCAGAGCCGGAGCAGGTCCACCAGCGCCGAGCGCGCGGCCCGGGCGTCAGAAAAGGCGCGGCGGCACAGGATCTCGGCCGCGCGGCCGTACCTGCCGAGACCGGGATTCCCCGGCTCCCGCGCCTGCATGGCGCGGATGTTGAGGGCGGTTGCCTCCGCGACGAGCGTTCCGCAGGCGACGCCGTGCGGGATTGGAAAGAAGGCACCGAGCGGCGCGGCCAGGCCGTGGACCGAGCCCAGCCCGGTCTGGGCGAGCGTGATCCCCGACAGCAGGGCCGCGTAGGCCATGCGGTCCTGGCCTTCGCTCGCGCTCGCGCCACCCCGATACCACGCCAGCAGCCCCTCGCGGACCGCCGCCAGGCCGCTCTCGCACAGGGCGTCCGTCACCGGGTTGGCCCGGATCGACACATAGGACTCGAGCAGCTGCGTCATGGCGTCCATGCCGTTCGCCGCGATCAGCGCGCGCGGACAGGACGCCAGGAGCTGCGGGTCGACCACCGCGTACTCGGGAACGAGGCGCTCGTCGCGGAAGGATTTCTTGAAGCCCTGGGTGCCGTGCGTGCTCAGGACCGCGTTCTTGGTCGCCTCGCTGCCGGTGCCTGCGGTCGTCGGACAGGCGATGAAAGGCACCGCGGGGCCCGCGTAGGGAAGCTCGGGGCCCACCCCCTCCAGGTAGTCCATGACCGAGCGGCGCACGCGGAGCAGTCCGGCGATCGCCTTGGCGGCGTCGAGCGCGCTGCCGCCGCCGATGCCGACGACGACGTCGATCCCGGCGTCGGCCAGCCGGGCGACGGTCCCGTCGACGAGGTCCGGCGACGGCTCCCCGGTGACCTGGCAGACCTCCCAGGCGATGCCCTGTGCGGCGAGGGCGCGCTGCAGCGCCTCCCAGTGCGGCGTCGCGGCGAACGACCGCGCGCCCGTGACCACCAGCGCGCGACGCCCCCACTGGCGCACGAGGGCGGGCACACGGGCGATGGCGCCGCGGCCGAACTCGATGCGCGGCAGGCGGGCGATGGCGAAGGCCTGCACGGCGACCTCAGTCCACCGGACAGAGGCCGACGTAGGGCACACCCTCGCGCGGCTCCGCCATCCAGTCGGCCACGGTCTCGCGCCAGCGCAGGTAGTGGGGCGTCTGCTTGTGCGCGGCCGCGTCGGCCTCCGAGGCGTAGGCCTCGTAGAGCACGAAGCGCGTGGGGTCGGTGGTCGACTGCAGGACGTCGAAGCGGCGGTTGCCGGCCTCCTGCACCGACGCCTCGTGGTTCAGGCGCGTCGCCGCGACGAACTCGACGATGTGGTCGGGCTTCACGCGGACGTGGACGATGGTGACGTGCATGGCTCTCCCGGAAGTTGTTGCCTCGGTGCGA
>Ga0208980_10000597_pt1 | contig 20749 bp, 17 predicted proteins | sample WetSurMetagenome_3_FD_187993 | JGI IMG/M metagenome (GOLD analysis project Ga0208980, IMG submission 187993) | Wetland microbial communities from Twitchell Island in the Sacramento Delta, sample from surface sediment Aug2011 Site A1 Bulk (version 2) | ecosystem: Environmental > Aquatic > Marine... | reverse complement strand
TAATAACGGTTAGGTTAAGTGAGTTTGAATACGCTTTATAGCTTATTTTTCGGCATAAATAAAATAATTGCAGGCAAAATCCCTGTAAATGATTTTTACAGGGATCAGGCTAATTTTATTTAGGGTGCAAAACAAATTTTAGATTCGCATTAATAACTTCCTAAGTAACATAAGAGCATTGTGTTACTTAGGAAGTAATTGATTAGGTTTACTTTGTTCTACTTCATTGCTACTCTATGTAACATATAGTTATTTTAATAAAAAAAGAGCACATAGAATGAACGCTGTCGACGCCGCCAATAAAGCGGAAATTGCCATGATGCACGCCGTCCTAGCCAACAAGTTTGGCCAGCTCTATGCGGATATTTGGAAAGTGGGCGTTAACTTGTCGCTGCGCATCAGTGACCTGCTCACCCTCAAGTACGCTGACTTGAATTTTGAGGAGCGCTCGTTAAAGCTGACCGAAGCCAAAACCGGCAAACTGAAGACGATTCGATTAAACTCCGCCGCAATCCTGGTCATTGTCAGACGGCAACAAGAAAATCCTGCCGATACCTGGCTGTTTCAAGTCCACAGCAACCGGGCCAAAGACAAACCGGTGAGCCGGGTTTCAGTCAGTCGCGTTTTTAAAGAAGCCGGGGAACTGTTAGGGCTAACGATAAACACCCACAGTATGCGTAAATCACGCGGTATGGCCATGTATAGGGATGGCGTGCCGGTTGAAAAGATTGCCAAAGTGCTGAATCACTCGAACACGACGTCAACACTTCGCTATTTGGGGATTACCCAAGAGGAAGTGTTAAAGACTTATGATGATTATGAGCTTTGATAATGCGATCAATTCAACAAATGCTGCCAAATCCAGAAAGTTTTACCGGCTCACCTTACCAGTTCTTATTGCCTTAAGTTGGTAGCCCCAAATTTTATACGAATCCTTGCGCCCACCTTTTTGACGCTCAAAATCTTATCCCTAAAATTTCACCCGTTTCGGAAGTTGCTGATTGGGAGAAGGTATTATGAAATTGACCATTTAGCCAAACATACATTGGCGGCCAAAAACTCCTTTCCCTTACCAGACTCAAAACTTCCTCTAAAGCATCAGGTGTTTTTTTGCCTGTTAACCGGAAAAAACTATAGTTCATCATATCTTCTTCAAAACCTTGTCTCAATTCATCTTCCGATTCTAGGTCTTTTATCGGAATCCCGTCGTCATCTTGCATCTCACCATATTGGCGATACATATCTTCTTGGCAAATCCAAAAAGCATATTCATCCTCGACGAATAAATTTTCTTCATCATAGAAATCATCAGTGTCTTTTATATCCATAGCAATAATGACACCAGATCGATAGGCGGTTTCAGTTGGCTCAATGCGTTTGTAACTTTCGCAAACGTGGTGCCAATGATTGAATTTTGCTCGCTGAGCAATCTTATCCAAGGCTTGTGTATGGGTGATGCCTTCTTCCTGCTTCAATTTACGGGCTTTTTGCTTTAGATGCTCAACATCTTTCGATGTTAGTAATATTTGAATGTTCATTTTAAAACGCCTTTTATTTAGTTGCGTTTCAATAGTGCCCACTGCTACAGATTCACAACATAAGGAATCTTAAAATTAATAAAGGTAGTTAATCGTCTCGTCCGAGTTCGCCAAGGTGGGCAGCAGGCTTCGAATCAGCCTTACTGTTCATTTTAAGTAAATATTTTACAGATGGCAATAGGTCTACAATTCTTGCTAAAAAAGAACTAAGGGTTTACCCCAGGAATGACTGCTTAACTTAATCACTGCGATCTTACTACGGTGATTAAAATAAAAAATAGAAAAATTCTTTATATATTTTCTTCTTATTTTTCAATGAAATACAATATCAAAAAAATCATAGATTTTACGAACAAAATATTTCACCACATACTGATTATAACTATTTGATTTTTAATAACTGAATTATAATTAAATTGTTTTATTATGTTATTGCAACATCTATAATAGAATTCATATTTTTTAGCTTATCGGAGCAAATGATGCAAAAAATAAATCAAGCCATACAGGAAAATGCCATCAAAAAAAGCATCCCTACCGAATTATTCATGACTAATGTTGCTAGTCCTACATTGGCGAGACTTATTGAAGAAGTAAAAAATGACAATCAATCAACACTTCACGCTTACGACAGAGTACACAACCGTCATAACCGCTAATCAATTTAGCCTTAATGGTGGAAATTGATACGATCCTGCTTAAGGTTGCAAGTCAATGCAACATTAACTGCGGTTACTGTTATGTATACAACATGGGAGACGATAGCTGGGCGGACATGCCTAATTTTATTTCCCACGACACAATTAAAGCAGTATCAAAAGAACTTGGAGAACTTCGAGCAAATCAACAGCGTACATTTGCAATAGTTCTTCATGGCGGTGAGCCTCTTTTACTGGGAGCTCGCCGATTAGAAACCCTACTGCACTCTCTTCGAACAGCAATACCTGAACACTACTGTATAAGTATTCAAACGAATGGAATGCTTATTTCGGACAAAATCCTTGATCTTTGTTCAAAATTTAAAACGTCAATATCTGTAAGCCTTGATGGGCCAGAAATCACCCATGATGCTAACCGTGTCGGGCATCATGGCGAAGGTACTTTTCATCGCGCATTAACGGGTATTGAAAAACTTAAGTCTCATCCTGATGCGGCATTTTTATTTGCTGGCCTCCTCGCTGTTATCGACCCAAATTCAAATCCACATGTCATCTACAATTTCTTTAAATCAGTTGGCACACCAAATGTAGATTTTCTTTACAGAGATGGTAATCATGACAAATTTCCTGTTGGAAAAACCTCGTTTCATAGCACCGAATACGGTAATTGGTTAGCCTCACTATTAGATATTTATCTAGCCGATCAGACTCCTATTAAAATAAGAATACTTGACGACATTATCAGACTTACCCTTGGCGGGATAGGCATAAAAGAGGGGATTGGCATTACTGATTTCGGCATTGCTGTTATTGATACCGATGGCACCGTAACAAAAAATGACACATTGAAAAGCTCATATAAAGGGGCAGACCGCTTTTTGGAAAACTGGAATGTCCATACTCACCGTTTAATTGATATATTCTCTTCAAGCGAATTCGCTGACGCCCATAAACTGCAACGTCCGACTTCATTAACATGTCAAACATGTCCTGAACTGCGGATATGTGGCGGAGGAATGCCTTTACACAGATGGAAAACAGGAACGGAATATGCTAATCCGTCTGTTTATTGCAACGATCAGCTACACCTTATAAATAAAGTAAAGACTATACTTTTCGGACTTGAAAAATGCGCATAGCCGACAAGCAACTTCTGGATATGGAGAATACCGAAGTATTTGCAATGCCTTTCCCTTACTTCGTTTGCAATCAAGCTATTTCGACTCAATTATGCTCAGAACTATTAACTTGGTTTGAAAACGATGCGCCGTGGAAACTCGTTGAAACCGACTTTTATGAACAATATGAATTTAGTTTTTTTGATGTTCAGTTGCCGTCTGAAATTTCGTTTTTAACTTCTCCTGAATATCTATCCCAAGTGAAGAATCAGGTTGAGCGTTTATTCTCAGTTAAACTTGAAACTCGCATCGATTTTACTGCCCATAAACTAATTTCAGGTCAACGTATCCGTATTCATAATGACTACATTCCAGGCTGTGAAACCCATCGCTTGTTGATTCAATTAAATAGGGGATGGGAAGATGAAAATGGCGGAATGTTAATATTTTTTAATAGCAAAAGTCCCAGCGATATACATAAGATATTTCGTCCAGCGCATAATAGCTCAGTTGGTTTTGCAATTTCTCCTGACTCTCATCACGCAGTGTCTACGATACATAAAAGTGAACGATTTACATTAGTCTATTCCTTTTATCAGCAAGCAGATGAGTAGTCTTCAGAATTTAATTTTTTCCGCCATTGAAAACCCTTCATCTCCGGTGTGGTTTCCAGAATTAACTGAACAATTAGTAACCTATGGTTGGAAAAATATTCACGAAAAATACGGGCTTCAAGAAGACAATTATTCGACCGAAGCAATATTTCATGGACGTATAGGCAATTCAATAAACACCACTACTCGTTTAAGTCCTACTATTCAGAATAGCACTAGCCCATTGCGGTCAATTAACATTTGCCCGATGCCTGAAGAGATAGTGGTTATGTACTCTGATTCTGGTGCAAAACCTTATTCATCCGAGATACTGCAAAACTCAACAGTTTTACAATGTTTGCAGGAATCTCTGGAAATTTTAGCCAAAATACCAACTGTCTATGTAACAGTTTCCCGTCTTGTAGCCTGCTTGCATATTCTTCAGCCGGAGGATGATGATTTTGACATCAGCTATAGTCTTCCAAATATACCGTTCTCTATATTTGTTTCAGTTCCCAGTAGGCGAATGGAAAACGATGTGTTGCGAGTTGCAGAGGCCATTTTGCATGAAGCGATGCATCTGCAATTAACATTGATTGAACAGTTTGTTCTGATGATTATCGAGACAAATGAGAAATATTTCTCGCCATGGAAAAATGAACATAGACATCCAAGAGGAGTACTTCACGCAATCTATGTATTTTGTGTGATTAAACAGTTTTTTGAATTACTTATAAAACAAAATATTTCAACATCATCCATTCAGTATCTGAATAAACGATGTGATGTAATTTCAAATCAATTAGAAGAAATTAGTGATTTTATGAATTGTCCATTTTTTACTGAAGCTGGAAAGTCATTAATAAATAGACTTTTTATTTGATTAAACGACAATACTATAAAATTGATACTATCATTTGTTTGTTTTTATTTCCATTTTTTAAACCTGTAGCTTTATATATGTCAAACAATCTGTTTTTACCTACCATTTATTTTAAATCCCTAGAATTAAAAAATATTAGATGTTTTAGCGGAGAACAGACTTTAGACCTTACCAATGGAGATGATAACCCTGCTCAATGGACTTTGATACTTGGCAATAATGGTGTTGGAAAAACTACTCTATTGCAATGCCTAGCTTGGATGACACCAGTTCCTAAAGTAGATGATAAAAATAATACTGTTGGGATTATTCCTGCTATATCTGATGCGGAAAATGCAGATTTTGAAAAACTACTCAGAAATAACCCAGAGGGAGACTCAAGCCTCTGTGCAAATCTAACACATCGTATTCCCTTGACTGAACTGAATTTGAACACCAAGCCGGCTTTTAATATTTTTACAAAATGCACTTTTAGTGGAAAAGAAGATGGTGACTTAAATAAAGTTAGTTCGAATGGGTCAGAAGATAATGAGTTATATAAAGACACTTCGAATGGCTCAGAAGGTAAACATGAATTACCGCTGGTTATTGCATACGGTGCTAACAGACAACAAGCAATAAGTTATCAAGATAAAAATTATGCGAGCGAAGATGCCGCAAAGATACTTACAGGAACTACAAAACTGATTGATGTGGAAGACTTGCTAAATGATATACATCATGCAGCGGTAATAGAGGGTCGTGAAGGGGAAGCAGAAAAACGTTTAAGTACAGTTAAAAAAATACTGTCAGAGATACTTCCTGATTTATCAGGGGAAGACCCTATTAAAATATACGGCCCTAAATTACCTGGAAGCAAAGGACCTAGTGGTGTACGGTGCATTACGCCTTATAGCGAGGTTCCTATATCTGCATTAAGCTTAGGCTACCGTACAACAATGGGTTGGATAGTTGATTTAGCCTGGAGGCTATATACAAAATATCCAAAATCTAAAAATCCCCTATCTGAGCCTGCAATCGTCTTAATTGATGAAATTGATTTACACCTTCATCCGTTGTGGCAGAGAAAGATAATAACAGATATATCTGTTCATTTTCCTAATACTCAGTTTATAGCTACGGCGCACAGTCCATTAATGGTTCAGTCGGCAGATAAAGCTAACTTAGTGGTTTTAATTACCGAGGATAATCACGTTCGAATTGAGAATAACCCTGAATTTATAAAAGGCTGGAGAGTTGACCAGATATTAACAAGCGATCTTTTTGGAATATCGAGTGCTCGCAGTGAAGCGGTTGAAAATAGTATTAATGAACGCTATGAGTTATTAAAAATTGAAAGAAATGTGGATCAAGAACAAAGACTCAAAGAGTTAGATAAAGAAATTCAAGACTTGCCCACTCTGTCGGCAGTGAAAGATAGAGAAGTATTAGACTTTATTAAACGTGCTGCTGAAGCAATAAACAAATAGGTTAGCCTGATGATAAAAGTAAAAACACCTACAGCTATTCCTAATGTGCTAAAAAATAAAGGGGCTACTCTTACTGAAGAAAACTGTGTTTTATATTTGGCAGATGCTAATTCATATGATTCTGGAAAGAAAAAATTTATTTTTCCACATGAAATATATGGATGTATTGAAGTTAAAGATTCTTTGAAAAACGCACAGAATGGTAAATGTTGCTATTGTGAATCCAAATATACAAAAGGAGCTGTCGAGCATTTTCGCCCTAAAGGTAACTCTATACAAGGAAGAGGGCAGAGCAAAAACTATCCTGGCTATTACTGGTTAGTTTACGATTTGTCAAATATTTTATTCATATGTGGCGACTGTAATACAAATAAAGGCACATATTTTCCTTTAAAAAATCCAAACCAGCGGGCAAGAAATCATTCTCAGCCAATAAGTGCTGAGATACCCTTATTAATTCATCCAGCATTAGATGACCCTTTGGAGCATATCACTTTTCACAAAGAAGCTGTTATAGGATTAACAGATGAAGGTAAAGCTACAATCGAATATATGAAGTTGGATAGACAAGATTTATTTGAAAGTAGATTCGAGGTTTATACTCTATTGAATACTTTTATATACACTGCAAAAAAACTGTATACTCAAGAAAATAATGTTGAGCTTTATAAAGAGGCTCTTCAATACATTAAAGAATATATTTCTCCATCAGCAAAATACAGTGCTATGACCAGTATATATTTTAGTCAATTCTCTAATGAGCCTGAGTTCGCTACCATTTAATTGCACATTTTGTGCTCACGAAACACACCCCTTATAGTTACCACCCCCCATCAACATCTTCCTACGATCCCCGGCATCCAACACTTTACTACAACTATCCCAATCAATATTAGCCACCTGACTATAGCGTTCATCAAATGGATGACGTTTGGGAATACTGCGAATTTTACGTTGCGCCTCCTGCTCATCACCCAATGCAATATCCACCCAGGCATCTTCAAGTATGTCCGGCACCTGCCCGAAGAGCTCAAAAATATCTTCTAAACGTTCCGATAACAACTCATGAACCCGGTCTTCAACAGAATCGCGATAACGCATGTTATACAGTAATACCTCATCACGAATTTGACCGATACGCTGAATACGACCTTTGCGCTGTTCCAATCGCGTTGGGTTCCACGGTAAATCGAGGTTGATTAAGGTACCCAGGCGTTGCAGGTTAAGTCCTTCGCTGGCCGCATCGGTACCCAGAACTAACCGTAATTCGCCAGTGCGCACCATACGCTTGATTTCATCGCGCGGTAGTCGCTTGAATTGACCATTTTTTAATAGCCCCACACTACTCCTATTGGGTGCGGTTTTACATCTTATGTCCCGAATTCAAGATCATTGGCATCCCATTTTGCGACGCAATATTCATTCAAGATATTCGGTAAGGCAGTCGGGTCTTTAACTACCACATATTGCCACAAGCCTAAATTTCCAGCTTCATTAACCGCATTAACCCAACGCTCGGCAGCTTTTGCTTTAATATCGGCGTTGTCGTTATATTGCCCTTTGGTTTCGATAATCAAATTCAAGCCAATATCCAGTTCGGCAATAAAATCGGGAATGTAAGTCGCCGGAATACCGTTTTTCCGATAAGGAATAGTGAACCCCAAATGCTCATTCTTAACCCAGTTAATCACACCAGGATGAGCATCTAGTGCAAACCCCGCACTTTGTTCCCATTTTTTTGTATCCGCTGCCATCAAGTTTAAATGACATTTGGTTACGGGATAGACATCCTTGGTCGTATGATAATCAACGTATTCCGTACTGCCCCGGCCAGCGGCGCCTTTAGCAATGCGCGGCAGCTCCAAATCCCTGTTGCAAGCACCTCCCTTACGAATGGCTTCATATAACGAATTCACGGCAGCTTGCTGATATTTTCCGACTAACAACACATCGCACGGCTGCGCTGTGCCCTCACATTTCACTTTCTCCAACAAGAACCGTTTTGCTGCATAAGCCACTTTAGGAAACAACACTTGCGGCGTAATGGTTCCATCATTACTTTCAAAAGAACCTTGTTCAGACTCCCAACGTTTGCAAACCTCTCTTGCGAGACTGAATGCCACTTGTTGTAAGCGGAATTGTTTGCGCCATTCTGCAAGCGTAAGGAGAGGTTTTTGCCCCGGCCCATATTTAGCCAAAGTGCCGTCAAAAGAAGTGAGCGAATTAAGCTCTACTTGATCAGGAATTTCTTTAGGATCAATAGTCACTTGAGCGACCTGACTCCAAACGATATTAACCTCAAACGTTTGCGGACTGAAATAGCCTTCTACAATTGGGAAACTGATTGCAAATTGAGCCTTTTCCGGATCGCTGAAAATATGATGTGGATCTTTTGGCGGTTTTTTATCCACACTTTGAGAAACCTTAAAGGGTACTAATTCAAAAGGAACGCCAAATACCTTCGCTGTTTCCTCTTCGAATTGATCGGTTTCTTCATTGAGTGCGTAGCTGCGACGGCGTAGAGCCCGGCCAACCACCTGTTCACACAATAACTGGGAACCGAACGGACGCAAGCCGACAATATGCGTAACCGTATTAGCGTCCCAGCCCTCAGCCAGCATCGCCACGGAAATAATGCAACGTATATTACGTCCGGGCGGTATTTTCTCATCTATCCATTTGTAACCACCGTCATTGTCCTCGCTGGCAGCCTTGTCATTATTTTTGCGGACCAATTCAGACCATTCCTCTGGAACTTTACCACCCAGCCACGTTTTCTTGCCAATCGTATCCAGAATAAACCGCAAGCGTTTGGTTTCATCCTTCGTGCCGCCTTCTTCCAAATCCTCAACGACTTTGGAATCAACCCGCACGGTTACTTCTTCTCCTGCCTGATTTCCAAACCAAGGGGGAGCTGCGCCATAGCCACCCGCATCATTTGCCAGCCAGTTAAATACCTCGGCTGCCACTTTGGTATCCCGGCATACGACGATAAATACCGGCGGCACTGGATGCAACTCGCCCTGACTGTCTTGCTGCCACTGCAAGAAACGCTCATGCCAATCTTGAGCCAGCGTTGTAATCGGTGCCGAGGCGTAGGTCATAACAATTTGAGGATTCATTGTGGTGTCATGGCCGTCCTTTTCGGCCATTTCCTCAACCCAGCGCCAAACATTAAAATAAGTGGCTTCATCGGCCCCGGTAATATCGCGCGTCGGCAACTGGGGAATTTTCACCAATCCGGATTCAATCGCATCCAGCAGGCCAAAATCCGATACGACCCACGGAAACGGTTTACCCACTTCATTGCCTGAGCCCTGAATATAAAAAGGCGTAGCAGAAAGATCGACACACAAATGGATGCCTTTTCTTTTCCCTGCCGCCAATTTGTTGATACGATCCAGGCCTTCAATCCAGATTGTCGCTTCCTTGGTATTCTTTTTGGCAAGTGTAGTATCTTCTTCCAAATCAACAATCTTATCGCTGTCACTTCGACGATAGGCATGATGCGCTTCATCATTGAAGACCAGCCAATGCGGAGTGCGGCCTTTACCGGTACCCAGTTCCTGACGTATACGTTTAAACCAGGCTTTATCGGATTCGAAATACTTGGTCTCGATGTGTTCGTCCTTGCGACCGGCATTGATGACTACTTCGGTTGCAACGCCGGTTTTGACCACCTTGGCGGAATCGCCATTGACGCTGTTGGTCTCCTTTTTGGCTAATTTGTGCCAATTGGCAATCATAACTTCACCGCGCCGCAGTTCCTCCATGCGATGCACCGGCACCAATTGCCGGGTGCGATATAAGCTCAAATCTCCCAAGGCCGGGTTCAATTCCTGTAAACGTTCGCGGATAGTCACATTAGGGCAGACAAGCAAAATTGTGTCAGAAAATCGATCATCAGTCGGTGTTGCCACCCGGTTTAAAATCGACCACGCCGACAACATGCCCATGACCGTGGTTTTACCGGTACCGGTTGCCATTTTCAAGGCATAGCGGGTAAAGGCCTTAAAGCCTTTCGCTAAAGTTTTATCGCCCGGTTTATCGACGGGTATAAGCGGCTTGTTTTTCTGGTAAACCTCTGACGCTTCGACAAGGAAAATAAGGGTTTCCGCCGCTTCAAGCTGGGCAAAAAATAAACGCTGTTGCCGCCTGTCGCTGCCGGCGGACCACAAAGCCAACAGTTCTTTCGTCACTGGTGATGCGCCATCATACGGAATACCGGTTAAGACACCGGCGCGCCATTCCTTAACCCGCATTCTTAGCCAATTTACAATTGGCAAGTCTTCCTGTTCGCCAACATTCAAATCGCCTTGCAGCGTCATTTGTTTTTTGTTTTTGCGGCCGCGCCCGGCGCTTTCAGGTACCCGATAATAATAACTGGCGGGGCGTCGGCCTTCTGCTTTTACAGGCGCTTTGCCGTGCTCGATTTGCCAATGCAGTTTCGGCTCAACAAAGGGTGAATTGATGATTGGGTTTTGGACTTCGTTAGACATGGTTAGTTTTTCGACACGGCTAAATAGCTAAAAAGGCGGCTTGGAAAGTACGATAAGAAACAATCTTGACGCTATGAAATGGATTCAGTATTAATAAATCTTCGTCGCCTGTCACTAAATAATCGGCACGCCCGTAAACCGATAAATCCAGTAGAAAATTGTCTTTTTTATCGCGACAATCCTCAAAATGACGAGTTATTTCGATCCATTCCACCTTGTCATAAAGCAAAATAATTAATTCTTCGATCGCTGTACTGGAAAAGTATTTTTTAAATTTAGGACGCTGTAACACTTCAATCAATTCAGCAAAAAGCTCCTCACTAAACAAAATCGTTATTCGTTCGGCAATAAGGGCCTCGCTTAAACCGCCTAGCGCTTTGCCAATTAGAAAACTTATCCAAATATTGGTATCAATTACGACGCGCATCGAACCTTGCTTGCCTGACGGCCTCGACTTCTGCGGTAATATCCTCCAAACTCAATTCATCGGTTTTTACCTGTTCCAGGAATTGCTTAAACCGATTTGGAAAAGTCTCATTTTCCAGCAGCCGTAATAACTCCATTTTTTCCTTAACATTGCATTGTGCAACCGCATTTTTTAATTGCGCAAAATCAATCGAGACAGAAATACTCATTGTTCACCTCTTACTGTTTCATTGTTAGCCATCAAACCGTCTCGCGTATGACCATCAACTCATTGCCACGTTCATCAATCACTTTAACAGCAATACGCTTGTGACTGCCTAAGACAAACGGTTCACTATCGACACCGGCCAAATGCTCCCAAACCGAATCGCTGAAACGGCCTTTCAGGGATTTTTGCAGATTATCCCAGGCAGCGGTTTTGGGGAAGAACACCTGCCGGGCGCAAAAACACATGCCGTTATAGTCGGTGTCCAACATCCAGCAGGGCAGGTTTTCGGCGGCAATCGATTCGGTTTCCAGATCGTGCGGGCGGAAAATATCCAAACCCAGCAAGGTCACTTGATAGAGTTTGTCGCCGGTAGGTGATTTTTCACCTGTTATTCCGAAGTCAATATCCGGCAGACCGGTAACGGAAAAGATCTCTGAGGTTTTGCTGGTTTTCAACAGGTCCGACATCACCACATCAGGTGTGACGGCGACATAGCTGCAAGGCAATTTCAACTTGCCACGATCTTCGATCAATTCCCGTGCCTTGGCCTGTATTGCAAAGCCGAAAAAATACAGCGCGTCGAATTTCAGATAATACGCTTCACGCGAGGCTTCCAGCACGTCGTTGGAGTTAAGCGCGCCGTCTTCCGGACCGAACACTACTGCTATGCGTTTGGTTTCGCCGCTTTGTTCAATGGCTTCGGCATGTAAATGTTCATGTTCAGCCGCGGCTAAAGGGCGAACGTTTTCGAATTGCAGAGTTTTATTGCCCGGCAAACGCAAGGTTTTGCTTTGTCGCAAGACTTCAATCATGCGGTCAAGATAGGCACGGGGATTTTCGTAAATACCGTGGTCCTTGACGCCCTCTGCCTCTGAAAGAGGGCTAGGGAGAGGATATTCTTCAATAGACTTCGCCCCCTGTATCGTCGCTTCGACGGTAAACGGACCGCAGACGCGGGTAATTTTGTTGTTGGTTTCCGGTTTATCAACCAGCGTCACCATGTCCGGTTCTTCGTTATTGGCAATGGATTTGAGAGTAATGTGAGGCACTTTGCCGCCAACTTCCTCCTTTTTTTTATTTTGTTTGCGTTGGTATACGAAACCGCCGGATGGACCGCTTTGCGGTTGTTTCAGTTCGTACCAGGGGAAAGTTGAGGTCAGTAAGCGTTGGCGCGCCAAAGCTAACGGAACACGAGAGGTGTCGCAGGTAATCCAGCGACGACCCCATTGTTCAGCGACCATGGTGGTAGTGCCGGAGCCACAGGTGGGGTCTAGGACTAAATCACCAGGTTCAGTGGTCATTAACATACATCGTTGAATAACCTGTGGACTTGTTTGCACTACATATAGCGGATTTGCAGCTCCACCAAGTTTATCCCAAAGATTACTCATCGAGCGGTACTGAAAATCAGAAAAATATTTAACAAAACGGATTTCATTTTCCGTTGATACAGTCCTTCCTTGATTAATTACTTTAATTAGTGATTCTTTTGGAATACCCCACCATCTTCGACCAGAATTATAATTCTTCCCTTGATATTCTATTTCATACTTTGCACCTGGCCCTGGTTTTGTGAAAGTTACTGACATAAAGAATTTACTTCCTTCAGGGAAAATCACATTTTGGTCTTTGTCATTTTTTGTAACTCTTTTTCTTGTTCCATCAGGCAGTTCAACCATATCGAACCCTGATTCTATAGCATCTTCACGCTTTTCAAACAACGGCTGATATTTCGAAATGTTTTTATTTTTTGCGTACCAAACTATATAGTCCACCCGAGTCGATATTCTTGAAGTAGATTCAAGCCCACCACCAGCCTTTGCAAAAGTAATAATACTCATACAATTTTCAGCGCCAAAAACTTGATCCATCAACTCTTTGACATGATGCAAATTCTCATCCGAAATCTGCACAAACATGCTACCACTTTCAGTCAACAATTCCCGCGCAAGCAATAGCCGGTCCCGCAAATAGGTCAGATAAGAATGCAGGCCCAATTCCCAGGTATCCCGATAGGCTTTAACCATTTCCGGTTCGCGGATCATTTCTTCATCTTTGCCGTGTTTGACATCGCGCTTGCGCACGAACGGCTGAAAATTGGAGCCGAATTTGACGCCATAGGGCGGGTCCATATAAATCATTTGCACCTGTCCGCCCAGTCCTTCGTATTCCAGTAGCGAGTTCATCACTTGCAGGGAATCGCCCTGAATCAGTCGGTTAGTCCACGGGCCTTTGTGTTCGTAAGCATCCAGCTTGTCGCTAATGTCCAGTTCCGGGTCGCCGAATAAATCCAATTGTGTGCCGGCGGCACGATAGCTTTCGAGGGTTTTCAAAATGGCTTGGGTGGAATGGCGTTCGTGCACGAACAACGGAATGGTCGGCACTTTGATGTCGCGTCGTTCTGCCTTGCCGGCCCAGTTTAAAAAGGGTTGCGTCAGGCTTTTAAGCCGTGCCACGCATTCACGGATTGAGGAAAATTTCTCCTCTGTGCCTTGCCAAAGCTGTGGCTGTTTAAAGAGTTCCGCCTCGCCTTGTTCCGCCGCTTCCGCAATCAGATTTAACAACCATTCCGCCATTTCTCGTTCGGCGTTTTCATCCCAGCACAACTCCGGCGCCAGCGAGGAATCGTAACGGTAGGTTTTAGGCTCCTTGCGCCCGTTAAATTCCGGTTGAATCCCGACATCGGGGCGCTGTACTGCCTCTTGTTTGTGAGTGTAATTGCCGGATTGCTGTCCGTTGCTGTCGTCTGCTTTGCTTGCCATAGGTGTTCCGTTGTTATTATTAGTTTTCGATCCAGCCAGCCGTAACCCATTGGTTATTTTCCGGTTGCAGGTATTGGTTGCTGACTTCGGCCAAGCGTTTATCGGCTGCGGTCTCGGCTTTTTGCAGGAGTTCTAAATTAAGTACTTTATCTGTTATGGCCTGGCCAGTGACCGCAGGCTGTTTGAGCCAATCGCTGAAGGCAGGCGGATTGGTAACAACTTTGCCGTTATTTAATACCTGATAAGCGGTGTATTCCTGACGTAAACGATTGCCTTGGTCATTTTGCCAGCGCAATAAGCCGGTAAAAACCGATTGGCCTTTAATCGGAGCGGTTTTTAAGACAGCGGTAAGCCCCATAAAATCGTAGGCTTTTGCCTTGTCTAACAGGTATTGCATGAGGAAAGAATCCAAATCCAGCATGTGGGTACCGGGGCGGCGGGCGGCTAACTGACGATCCAGGGTGACTTCGTAACGCGAGCGTTTGCTGTTCAGTTCCTGCTGTATATTTTCCGGCAGGCGAATATGCCAAAGCGCTTCGCTGTGGCTGGTTTCGACAATATCGATTTGCAATTGCTTGAACATTCCGGAAACGAAAGCACTACTGTGTTCTTTACTAATAGCGAGTTCATTGTGGGTTTCGTTGGGATCATAACTGGCGGCGTTTTGAAACAGTTCACGTTGTTTTTCGGTCGCCTCTTTGGCACGCTGCAAGGCCTCGTCGATACGCTGCTGGGTACGGTCGATTCCGGCTTCGGTGGCGTCACTTAGAATTTGCTTTACATCAACCAAGTCGGCAATTTCACCGAGAATATCGTCTTGCAATTTTTCATTAAATTCATCCCCCATCACGCAAAGGTCTGCAACAACCTGATCGATGCGGGTATACATCATGCTCATAATTTGTTCATCGACGGTTCCCGGTGAATGAATATTAAACACGACGACTCTTTCTTCTTGGCCGTAACGATATAAACGACCAATGCGTTGCACCAAACGCATGGGGTTCCAGGGCAAATCGTAATTGACCATGAGATGGCATTGACGCTGTAAGTTAATGCCTTCGCCACCCGCTTCGGTGGAAATTAAAAACTGGGCTTGGTCTTCGAAATTATTAATCGCTTTCTGACGTTCTTGATGGGGCATGGAACCATTGATTAATTCGACGCAATGGTCGCCGAAGCGCTGTTGTAACGCCTCTTTAAGATAGCTTTGGGTATTGCGGTATTCGGTGAAAATCAAGATTTTTTGTTTGGGGTCTTCCGCTAGTATGGTTTCAACCAGTTCTTTCAGAAAAAGCTGTATTTTTCCGTCATTGGCCCTAAGTTTGACCGCTTCGGCTAATAGTTCGTCCAATAAGGACATTTCGCCGTCAAAGAATTCCTTGGCATCAGTGGCCAATTGTTCCTCCCATTCACCTGAATAACGCTGGTCTTTTTCATCCAGGTCTCTAATGCTGTAGCCTTGTGCGAACTCGCCTTTAAGCCGTTCTTTTCTGCGTTCCAAGGCGCTTTGAATAGCGGCAACACTGGAAGCGGCTAATTTTCGGTATACGGTCATTACAAAACCAATGGTGTTGCCTTTTATACCCCTGGCTTTACCCGCTGCGTAGCCTTGTTTCAGGTAATCCTGCAAGGTTTTGTCGAAGGCCTGAGCTTCGGCGCTGGCTGCTACGCGCATGGCTTTGGTAGTTTTTCCCCTGAAAATAAACTTGCCCTCCGCATCGGTAACATCGGCTTTATGGTTGCGGAAAACCATGTCCCTGAGTATTTCAGGATTAAGCGCCAAAGTCATCAATTCGTCTTTACGTTCAGGGTGCAGTAATTCCAACAACGCTGTAAATTTATCTTGCATGCCTTGGTGCGGGGTTGCGCTGAGCAACAACATTGCATCAGTTGTTTTCCGCAATCCAGCCGCGAGAGCAAAACGCTGCGAAGCTTCATATTTTTGACCGTACTGACGGCGAGTTAAACGATGGCCTTCATCGAAGACAATTAAATCCCAAGGCTCAGCCTTTAACAGGCTTTCCAGATGAGTTTCGTCTTTAAGCCGGTCAATAGAGCCGATGACATGGTCGTACATTTTCCAATGACGGGTTTCGTTAATGACAAAGTCTTCACCGTAAATTTGGAATTTATCAAGTTTAAATTTGTAATGGAGTTCTTCCTGCCATTGTTTGGTTAATCCGGCTGGCGTTATTAAAAGAACCCTGCGTAAATTGCCGCGTTGTTTAAGTGCAGCCATCAGCATGCCGGTTTCTATAGTTTTGCCTAAGCCGACATCATCGGCGATAAGCCAGTTGAGATTTCCCGAGGCAAGGATGTGGTGGACCAGATGGATTTGATGCGGTAAGGGATCAATATCCAAATTGGAAAGGGAGCCGGTATTTTCATTCCATAACTCCAGTGCATAGGCCAATGATTTTAGCCGGAAGCGTTCAGCGCTGTCCTGCGGGCCTTTATCACAAAGTGTAAACCGGTGTCTTACACCTTTTATTTGGCGTAAATTTTCATAAGGCAACCAGATTTGACGGCCTAACTGAAGAAAATCTACCAAGACCTGATCTCTTCCGCCCAAGGTTCTGGTTTTGAGAATAACACCTTCGCCAAAGGGTTTTCTGGTTCGTGAATTGGGAACATCTTGCACATCCATGTTTGGTTTGAATCCGCTTCTTAACTCGGATAAAGGAAGTAGCGTACTTTCATCGCCATTATGCCATTTTACTTTGACCTGAATACCGTCTTTTCTGGGAATGGTTGCTTCAACTCGGCCGAAGCGTTCTTGACCTGATGACAAAGTAAATTTTACCCAAGCGTTTTGTACAGGGATGAGTTGCTTATTCATGTTTAGCGGTCTCCATACACTGCTGGATCTCCAAAATCACCTTCTGGCCTAATGACAGCGTATTTTTGTTCTATGCCTGCCAACATTCGTTCAATATCTATTCGTTCATGTTTTAATGCTTCGATACCTGTTGCCTGTTTAATGAAATGGTAACCGGAATCTAATAATGATTCTTTGTCGTAAGAATCTACAAAAGAAAATATTTCGTTTCCGGGTAAGGAACGGCGAACTGAACCTGTGCGGTATTTTAGATATTTGATGAACGCTTTATATTGTCTTTGCAGCTTTGCACTACAGTACCAATCATCATAAATCTCATCGACAAAATACTCTATCTCTTCTTCCGACGGCACGTTGTTAAATGAGCGAATTATACGTAAGGATTCTGGCCAACTCATGTTTTTGTAAGCTGCCCTTGTTTGTTGGCCGTGTTGATTTGACTCTATGTGTATGAATGAAATCCAGTATTGTTGGTTTTCTGTCCAGAGGCTACGAATGTAAAGAGCTAATTCTAATTCTTCCTGTGTAAGACCTTTGGCCATTTCTCGTTCAATAGCACTTCTTGCAGCTGCCCAGCCATTTTCATAAAATACTTGCTGTAATAACGGTAAGGTTTCTTTAGCCCAATCGTAAGTTTGCATAACTTCAACAGCGATTTGTTTTGCTCTTTCCCGGCGGTCTAATTTGCCTTCTGTTAGAACCTGGTCGTAATAAAATCGATCGGAAGTTTCTTGTTCATCTATCTCTTCAAAGTCATCCAAATCATCCCAGTTGAACTCCTTCTCAATTAGAACGTCCTCAAATTCCGAAATAATTAATATATCTTCTCCCTCATCTGTTTCAAACTCATCATCTTCAAACTCATCGATGCTGAGTTCTTCTTCGTCATTAAACAGATCATACTGCCCATTTTCAGTAGACGTGGCCGATGTGAAAAGTGTCGAAAACAAGTCTTCTTGCCGATGGCTTGAATCTGCTTTGTTTGTAGTAACGGAATCCGTGAAATCTAGTATGGGATTTCTTTTTTGACTAAAATTACTTTCAACGAAGCCCTGTTGGATATGATTGCTTTTTGAGTTGGTTAATACTACGTCGCTTGTAACTGATTGATGGTTACTATCATTACTGAGGTTATTGTCTTGATCGGAGAGAATAGTATTGGATAGCGGGGGTGAAATGAGTGTATTGGGAATTTGTTTTGTTAGCGTATCAGCCAGATTATCGGATGTATCTTCACTGGCATAAACATAGCTGTTTTCTGAGGAATGTGCAGTCTCATCAATATAAGTCAAATCATCTGCATTCAAATCGTCCAGCTCATACGATTCAGTAGTGTCTTTTTTATTAATCTCGCTGTGGCTATTATCGAGAGAAAGCTGCAAATACTTAACAGCTAGGTCCGGTTTTTTTTCCAATAAATAAATTCGCCCAAGAGCTCTAAACATAACCGGTTCATTAGGGATTTCTTCCAGGTATTCTTGAATAATATCAATTGCAGATTTTCTAAGTCCAGCAGTAACAAGTCGATTGACTTCATTCAGAATCGCTATTTTGTCCATGGAATGGGATAAATATAATTTAGGCCTGAGATGATGATATTATTTAGATTGTAATAATCTTAAATCATCACTCCATCATGTTGGTTAGTCTGTGGTGCTCTTGTTCTTCAAGTATAGGCGCAACCTTTCTTTATTATCAGGTTAATTTGTAAAATTAAGATGGTAGTGCGGTTGCGTGTATTAGCACCAAATCCTTTTCTCAACCAAGGGGGTAGCGAAGGGCAAAAGTCAACGGCGTCGAATACCTGCCAGTAAAAAGCGTGAAATGAGCAATGAGTTCCATTGCTCCATAAACCCCATAAACACGGATAATTGCCTTACAAAGTAATTAATTATTTTTTTGCTTAAAAATTCACTGGCAATAGTCTAGGCCTTCCAAAACCTTGGGTGCTTACAGATACAGAAAGAGCAATAGATTCAACACCTGCCGTCACAGCTTTTTTGAAGGCGATAGCATAGGCAGGATAGTGAGTATCATTTACGGTGAAGCTCTCAGCATCGTCCCGCTGAATAAGGTAGAGAAGAACTACCCGGTGCCCTTCCTCTGCTTTCCGTGTTAGGCCTTCAAGGTGTTTCAAGCCCCGCGGAGTAATTGAATCTGGGAAGCGAGCCACACCCTTTTCTACGACAGTAGCACTCTTAACCTCGACGAAACAAACACCTTCTGTCCCTGTAAGCAAAAAGTCCACCCGGTGTCCCGTCTCTACACACCTTTCCCGTTCCAATTCTCCATAACGGTCAAGGCCGGGCACTAAGTGCTGCAAAAGTGCTTCACCCACAATGCGGTTCGCCAGATGTGTATCAGTACCGACCCAGACACCATTAATCTCCACAGCTCTCCATGTGTAGCGGCGCTTTCTTTTTGATTCTCCGCTATCCCAAAGAAGAGCTGGGCTACCAGGCTGCAGACAACCGTTCAGGGAACCAGGATTTGCACAATAGGCAAGGGTTTTGGTGCCATCAGGAAAAGCCATTTCTGCCAAGAAACGCTGCGGACGACTCAAAAAAGTGGCTTTGAGTTGCGGTTTTTGAAAAGGAATAAAAATCTCATTTTTACTCATTAGATAGTTTGCCCAACATTTACAGCATGTTCCTCACTATCAAACCAATCTTTCCTCACGGATTCAGAAGATCCTGCTTCACTCTCGAAGCAGAGACAAATCCCAGAATATGCATAGTACCCTTACTCGTGCATAACCAATTTTCATGGTGTAATAATGATATGCCCTTTTGATTCTTTCAATGTCTCTATTTTTCAATTATCACTTTTCAAAGTCGGTGTCAGCAGCATTCAAATCCAATGTCAGCACCTTGCAAATTGTCGAAGTCGACGTCAGTACGTCGCAAAAACGGGTAGGCCAAAAGTCGTGTGATCAGAGGCTATTTGGCAGAATAGATACCTGTAACCAGCCGTATGAATAGGTTATCGCTCTTTGAATTCTAGCGCCATCCCCCAAATACCCAGCTGACATCGACTTTGAAAAGTGGCAGGAATATTAACTCCATAAACGGCTATATGCCGCAACAAAAACACCGTTTTTTTATCGTCATTTCGTTGCTAAAATACACTTTATAAAATGTTGTATTTTTACGCACAATAAAAGCCAATTTACTATTTTGTGAGCATTATGGCGATTGCTGCTTATTTACGCGTCTCAACCGAGCGCCAAGACCTTGATAACCAGGGCTTTGCAGTCGGTGAGCACTGCAAAGCACATGGGCTCATGCTCGACGACATGATTACCTGTGGAAGAGCCATTAAGATTCATACTGGAACGCCAGGGAAACCTTTCTGGCAGTATGAACATAGCTGTAAAAACCGCCATCTTGGCCCAGTGGGAGCGAAAATGTATAGTGTGTAGTCCTGGATTTACATGTAAAATTTCCAAAAATGGACCTATCATCATGAATTTAAAGGCTTACACTCGCGAACACCATTTCTATGTCGCCATCGCAAAACACGTTTTTCAACATACCGAGAAAGGTATTGTTTTTGTTGGCGATCCGATTCGATTAAAAGACGCGGAAAAATTCAATTTGAAGCCGCTGCTTCTATATGGGCTTACTGTTCCAGGCACCCAAATCGAATGGTACACGTTTTCTTTATTCGATGAGCCGAGATCATTATTTAGTGTTTTGCTGGAAGGCTGGAAAAAGGCATCCGGCCTACGCGGATATCCCGATAACCTGAAG
>Ga0208980_10000596_pt1 | contig 20763 bp, 14 predicted proteins | sample WetSurMetagenome_3_FD_187993 | JGI IMG/M metagenome (GOLD analysis project Ga0208980, IMG submission 187993) | Wetland microbial communities from Twitchell Island in the Sacramento Delta, sample from surface sediment Aug2011 Site A1 Bulk (version 2) | ecosystem: Environmental > Aquatic > Marine... | reverse complement strand
AAAGGAGCTATTGTAATCAATCTTAATGCTGAAGATTTTCTGGAATTCAGGAAACGAATAGGGCTTGGAAAAATTATCAGAGATATTTCAGACAACCCGGGAATTGAATACGTCGTTTTACAGGATTCGCTTGGTATTCTCGCGGCTGGTTCATCTGTCGACACTATAAGCTCAATTGTGTCGGATCCATTTTTAGTAACCGCTATTAATTCAGATAAAATCTATTCCAGAACTCACACATATAAAAACCAGGAAGTTTTTGAGAGTGTAAAGCGACTAAACTATGACGATGAGGTAATTGGTATTTTCAGGATTGGTTTGTCTTTGGATGAAGTTCGTGCAGTTGAAGATAGAATGGTAAGAAGACTAATAATTATTTCGTTGATTCTTGCAGCAATTGGAGTAATTATTCTCAGCATCATCTTCACCACTCAAAATCTTAAGACTGTTTCAAATGAGTTTAAAAAGTTTAAAACTTTCACATCAACTGTGCTTGAGAATATGGGTGAGTCTGTAATCGTAGTTGATGAACAAATGCGAATTACTCTTTTTAACAAATCCTCGGAGAATCTTTTTAAAAGGAGAGAGGAGGAAATCATTCAGAAAAATCTTTCAGAATTATCTGACGATATTACCCGATCATTATTGGAATATTGCAAGAACAGTGATGAACAATGTGCAGATGTTGCAATTGAAACAGCAATTGGAGCTGAACGAAAATACCTGCTTATCAATTTCACCAGGAATAAAGATGAAGATGGCAAAGCGAATTTTATTATTGTTATAAACGATTTAACCGAATCTCGCCGCCTCGAAGAAGAATCAAAACGAAAAGAAAAACTATCTGCAATGGGTGAACTTGCATCCGGAGTTGCACACGAAATCAGAAACCCTATTAACGCAATCGGAATGATTGCTCAAAGGCTTGATAAGGAATTCAATGTTGAAAAAGATTCAGAGGAATATCACAGCATTACAAGTCTTTTAAGAAATGAAGTTACCAGAATAAACAAAATCATCACGCAGTTTCTAACCTACGCAAAGCCGCTTGCTCTTCAGTATAAAAAAGTAGATTCGAAAAATTTTTTCGATGATATTTACAGGTTGTTCGTTGACCAGGCAAAATCAAAAGGAGCCAGGTTGATTAAGCTATCCGACCTTTCTTTTAAAATGACTGTCGATCCGGCATTACTAAAACAATCGCTGATGAATCTGCTGCAAAATGCAATTGATGCCGTTTATAGTAATGGAACTATCGAAATTAATTACTTTGAAAAAGAGAACGATCTTATAATTGAAGTTTCTGATAATGGTAAAGGAATACCAGCTAATATTAAAACTAAAATTTTTGATCTTTACTATACATCTAAACCGGAAGGAACCGGGTTAGGATTAAGCATTGTTCAAAAAATTGTCGCGGAACACAATGGCACAATTGAAGTTTTTAGCGAAGTTAATAAACACACAAAATTTAAAATAACTATACCACAAAAATGAAAGACTACAACATTTTAGTAATTGATGATGAGGCTGCTCAAAGAGATGTGCTCACAGGCTATCTGAAGAAGAAAGGTTACAAAATATTTTCTGCCTCATCTGGTAAAGAAGGAGTTGAGAAGACTCGCGTTAATCCTGTTGACATTATTCTTTCTGATTTTAAGATGCCGGATTTAAACGGAATTGAAGTTCTTGAACAAGTGAAAAAAATAAATCCGGAGATAAGCTTTGTAATCGTTACCGCTTATGGTACCGTCGAAAATGCAGTGAAAGCAATGCGAGTCGGTGCATTTGATTATATTTCCAAACCGGTTGATCTCGATGAACTTGATTTGATGATAGAAAGAATAATTGAGCACAAAAATCTTAAATCGGAAAACCAATTATTAAAATCTCAACTGCAGGAGAAGCACAAAATTTCCTCCATCGTTTCTCAATCTCAAAAGATGGAAGAAGTAATTAATCTTGCAGCAAGAGTTGCAGACAGCAAAGCAAATGTTCTTATTACCGGAGAAAACGGAACGGGCAAAGAAGTGTTGGCAAAGGCTATTCATTATATAAGTCCAAGAAAAGATAAACCATTTGTTGCAGTTAATGTTCCGGCACTTACAGAAACTCTACTCGAAAGTGAATTGTTCGGACACGAAAAAGGCGCCTTCACTGGCGCAGATAAAATGAAAAAAGGCAGATTTGAAATTGCACATGGCGGAACGATATTTCTTGATGAAGTCGGAGATATTCCACAGTCAATTCAGGTTAAGCTATTAAGAGTATTGCAGGAACATCACTTTGAACGTGTCGGCGGAACTGAAAAAATTGAGGTTGATGTTAGAATAATTGCAGCTACAAACAAGAATCTTGAGGAACGAATTAAAGATGGATCTTTCCGGGAAGACCTTTATTACCGGCTGAATGTTGTTTCAATAAAAATTCCTCCTCTGCGGGAAAGGAAAGAGGATATTCTGCCGATGATTGAAGGATTCATCGAAAAATACAGTAAAGAAAATAATAAAGAGACGCTCGAAATTTCTAAAGAAGCCGCTGATGTTTTAATGAAATACAACTATCCCGGCAATGTTCGTGAACTGGAAAATATAATCGAGCGTGCGGTTATTTTAACACGAGGAAAAGTAATCACTCTAAACGATCTTCCGATGAACATAAAAGGATTTAAAGAAGAAAAAACACTTGCAGCACTTGGCAAAGGAACTCTTGCTGAACAGGTTGAGGCAATTGAAAAACAACTAATATTTGATGCGCTTCATGAAAGCGACGGTAATCAAACTAAAGCCGGGAAACTTCTGGGATTAACCGAAAGAAATTTGAGATACAAGCTGAAGAAGTATAATATTAAGCATTGATGGGCTCTTCCTTGTCATTCCTGCGAAAGCAGGAATCAATTACATTACGATTGAAGCAAGCTGGATTCCCACTCCTACCTACCGCAGGCAGGTTCGTGGGAATGACAATCTAGAAAATACAAGTCAGCTACGGCGATGAATACCACGACTGACATGTTTCATTTAGAGGGCGCGTTAAAAGTCAAAACCTAAAGTAATTGCGTAAATCTGGTTGTTATAATCGTAGTAGTAATCGTTGGAGGTGTTCTTAATGTAATTGTAGTTCAATGCAATATAAAGTCCTGTGATAATTTCACTCAAACCAAATTCCAGAGAAGCACCAGCAGAATACTGATTGTCTTGTCTCATTTCATCAAGTTCGTTTCCATTTTCATCTGCGGCGGGAAGGTCCGTGTAATTTCTGATCTCATATCGACCCGAGACTTTTCCCATTATGTTTGGAAGGAAGAGATACGATAACGTTAAACCCGTTTCAATTCCTTCGTTTGAATAAATATCATTGAAGAGCTCTTCTTCGTAATAAATGTAATCAACAGTATTGAAGTAACGGTTTCCACCGCTGAGGTTATTTCTGAAAAAGGCATAAGCACTTAAACCCAAATCATCAGTTATCCCCTGTCCCAATTGTAAATATAATTTTGCCTGAAGAACTTCATCTGAAAGTCCTTCGCTCTGCATCTTTTCGATATAAATTTTTTGATCAATCTCTGCTGCCGCTGTTAGTGAAGTCCGGCTTTCAAAATTGTTGACAGATCTTAAAAAAGCTTTAAGCTGGTAGTGAGAGAAGAGGGAAAAATTTTCGTAATCTATCTTGTTTCCGATCACTCCCAACTGGACTTTATTACTTTCGCTGATTGAATGCATATAATTTGCATACGCAGATATCTGGTTGAAATCATAAATATAATAGTCTTCTTTATTGATTCTTACGGTATAGTTGAGCCCGACATTAAGCGGATTATCATTTTCTGAAAAGAGATAAGTGTTAACTGCACCGAATTTGTGAATTGTTGTTGACTTATCATTGTATTCATAATAGCGGTTGAAAAAACCTGTGTAGTAGATTTCAAAATTGTTTTGCTCTGATTCGAAATCGTAGCCAAGCTCGCCAGTGAATGCATTTATGAAATCAGACTCGTTTAGATAGTTGTTGAAGATATTATCATCGTAATATCCTTCAACATCAGCAGTAAGATAAAATTGTGCTTGTGAATTGAAGCTGAATAAAGAAATCAACAGAACTAGTAAAAGTGGGAAACTTATTTTTCGTCTCATAAAATTATTGCGTTTCAGGATTTACTTTCCGCTGCCGTTTCCGCCGGAACCATTACCACCCTGGCCACCGCTTCCCTGCCCCGATCTGGTTCTTTTACGGATTTTATTAAGGCTCATTCCTCCGGCACGTGTATCTGCAATTCCATCACCGTCTTTATCGATGAAGACATCCTTACCTCTCTTATTACTGTTCTTTCCAGAGAACTGATCTCCACTGTGGATTTTATTTCTGTCTCTGATCTGGTTTTCGTCGCCTTGATTTTTCTGTAGGTTTTGTCCCTGGTTTTTAATCTGTTTTTGTCCCCTATTCTGGTTTTGGGTGGAGTCCTGCGTCTCCATTGCAAATGCAAAACTGAAATAACCAAAGACTAAAAGTGTTAATAATGTTTTCATTTTATTTACCTCCGTGAGAATGAAGACAAAGTATGTGCCGCTAAAAGGGTGTTGAAATCTTATTAATTGATGATATGCTGATGTGAACACGACCAAATTGTTGAGTGCTACGACCAAATGGGCGAGTGAGTAAAGTTCTTAAATATTGGTAACCTATACTCTTTGCTTTAGTAAAGAATTATTCAAATAATTTTTATTGGACGGGCGTTTATTTACTAATGAATTTTAATCCTGTGCTTTTATCATTACAACTGTCATATCATCCGAAGCAGGGAAACCGTTTAAAAAATAATTTACACTTTCCAGCAAACTCTGTATTGATGCAGCCGGATTGGTCATATGTTCTTTAAGTCGTTCGTCTCCATACTCTTCGGATACCGAATTCATCGCTTCAGTAATTCCATCCGAATATAAAAGCAAACGGCTGCCTGATGACATTTCAACTAGTTGTTCAGCAAATGATCCATCCTGTATACCTAATGGTAACCCGGAATAAGAATCCAGATATCGTAACACTTTAGAGTCGATAAATATTGGCGGAAGATGACCAGCATTGGAAAATACAATACTTTTACTAGCTGAATCAATCATAGCGTAAATCATAGTTATAAACCTTGTTCTGGGTAAATCAGTTACAAGAATTCGATTTACATTGAACAGAACTTCTCCTGGTGGTAATCCTCTTTCAGCAAACATTCTAATTATGCTTCGTGCTGACGACATAAGTAAAGCAGCACCTGTTCCTTTTCCGGAAACATCACCTAAGACTAACCCTAGCTTTCCATCCGGTAAAGGAATATAATCAAACCAATCACCCCCAACTTCTCTGCAAGGAATGCATAAGCCGCTTATTTCAAATCCGGTTATGTCTGGAGTCCAGGATGGAAACAAACTTAGTTGAACGCTTCGTGCCTCATTAAGTTCGCTTATCATTCTGTCTTTCTCTTTGCGCTCATTTCCGAACAATCGTGCATTCTCAATTGCTGTTGCAACATGACCAGCTAATGCTTCAAGTAGCTGAATCCGGGAATCCGTAAATGCATTTTTCTCCTGATGCTGAAAATTAAAAACTCCAATCAATCGACCGCGAATTTTCAAAGGAATGTCAAGTTCCGATCGGGTGGATTCTTCACTAACCTGATAATATGGATCTATAGTCACATCGGGTGAATAATAAGTTTCCTCAGTAAAACCTACGTGACCGACCATTCCGTATTCTCCAATCTTGAATCTGTCACCTTTAACATGATAATTGACAGTCCAGCCCCGAACAGCAACAATTACAAGTTCATTAGTCTCTTCGTCTTTAAGTAAAACTCCCGATCTTGAATAACCAAAAGTTTCTGCAACGTCACTTACAACTTCTTCGAGAAGAAGATCAAGGTCTAAAATAGAATTGATTCTCTGAGCTACTCGCTGCAGAAGAAGCAATTCTTTAATTTTTTGATTTTCGTCATTCATAAGAATCGGGTCATTATTTTTTTGTTGCTAAGATGACAAAATATCTCGGCAGCAAACTTTTTACTGGAGATACCGTGGGAGAAGTATTAATATCAGGATTGCCAAGAAGCGTATAAATAATTTTTCTCCAATACCGGTTCTTATAAACTTTTTTTCGCTGTCTTTGCCCGTACAAATTATTTTTATCTACCAAGAATCCATTTTCGCGTAACAGGAATAATAATTCTTCTGGAATGAATTCCTGAGTATGGAATTCATTTGAAGGTTTATCATTCAATGTATTACAATTGGGCGATGTAACCGGTCGATTAGGAGAAGAGACAAGTAAAGTCCCTCCGGGGTTGAGCATATCGTATAAGTTTTTGATCGCGGTTTTATAATCCTTGATATGCTCGATTGTTTCGAAGCAGCTAATCAGATCAAATTTCTTATCAATTTTGAAAGTGCAAATATCACCAACAGAATAACCAATCAGTTCTGACGCAAAATTGTCTTTTGCATATTCGACTAACTTATCATTGATATCAACACCATGATAACTTACAGCTCCCGACTGGATGAACATTGGTCCTGCATACCCGACTCCACAGGCAATATCGAGGACCGACTTCTCGTTGGCAAATTTGCATGCGAACTTATAACGTTCAAGATGATCGGCTTCTATTCTTTCTCCGGATTTTCCGGGAATGAAATATTCACCAGTAAAGTTTAATTCGGTATTAGCCATATTTCAAATTTTTTATCAATTAAGTTATAACTTATGCTCTGGATTTTTCTAAATCAAATTTTACTGACTAGAGTAATGCGTTTATTTTTATCTAATTTTGTACTGTAAATTATTACTAACTCATCCGGGGAAAAATTATGAAAACCATACTTTTAATACTCATTGGTAAAAGAAAAGACTCTGCAGTAAAGGTGCAGCAGATACTTACTGCGTGGGGCTGCAACATAAAAACACGTCTTGGCATTCACGATGGTGTTTTAGAAAACTGTTCGGACACAGGATTGCTTATTCTTGAATTGGTTGGGAAAGAAAAAGATAACAAAGAAATTGCAAGAAAGGTTGCATTAATTCCAGGTGTGTCATCACAGTTGGTTGAACTTACTTTTCCGGCAGAATAGTAATCTGTCTAATCTGAATCGGAATATCTAAATTTATTTATTCGCTTTGAATTCTTTAGAGGCTTCATCTATTTCTTTACGATTATATGGAAGCTCTATTGTAAAGCAGGTCCCGGGATGATCTTTCTTTGCCATTCGTGATGGACTTTTAGCTTTGATTATACCGCCGTGTCTTTCAACAACTTTCTTAACCACCGATAATCCCAGTCCGGAACCTTCAATGGTAATTTTTTTAACATTCACTGCCCGGTAGAAATCATTGAAAATTTTTGGAAGCTCATTTTCAGGAATGCCCACCCCATCATCACAAACTTCGATAGAAAGATTTTTAGAATCACTGTTAATAGTTACTTCAACATAGCCGCCATCAACTCCATATTTAATCGAATTGCCTATGAGATTTGAGAAGGCAATATCGAGAAGAAATTTATCACCTCTGAATTTTTGTTTTGTCTCTCTGATATCTTTCAATTTCAACTTTATCAGATGTGCCTCTGCTGAAGCTTTTCTTCTTTTCAAAACACCTGCAACTACTTCATGAATATCGACTTCATCTTCATCAAACTGATCATATAGAGTAAGTTTCGATACATTAAGCACATCGTTGATCATTTGAATGCCTTCATCGGTTCTGTTTTTCGCTCTGACAAGTTTCTCTTCGACCGTTTCATCAATAGGTCCTAGAAATTTTTGAAGGATAATATCTATATATGATGCAACAGCAACAATAGGAGTTTTTATTTCGTGAACGATACCCATAATATATTTCTGTTTTTCCTTTTCAGCAGCGTTAATCTTTTTCATAGAATCAACAAGATCCTTCTCACGCTTGTAAAGCTGCCGGGCCATTCCGTTTGCAAGGTAAACACTCACAAAAGTCATAAATGCAAAGGTGAAAAGAAATGCCCCGACATAAAGAGGATAATTATAAAGAGGAGAACTCAATAATCCATTAATAGAATGATGAGAAATGATCTGATAATATTCAAGTGTTGTAAGAACCGTAAAGCTAATTATGAAAATAGCTGCCATCGCGTAAACCAAAGCACCGGGAAGAATAAGGCTCCCGATAATAACAAGGAAAACAAATTGCATATATAGAGGCGATTCAATTCCGCCAGTAAAATATACGAGCAGAAGCAGAGCGATCAAATCAAGTATCATTTGAAACAGCGACAGGTAAATAGGATTAAATTTTTCTGGATCAAACTTTACAAATTTTCTCAATCGATGAAGAGTAACATTGTAAATAAGAATGGAAGCAATAATTATTACTCCGGCAATAAGCTGTGTTTCGGAATAATTTATTTTGAATATGAACGTCGTGAGAAAGAGAAAAATGCTGAGCATCACCACGATAGCATATCTCAGCTTGATGAACCAGAGATTTCTTCTGCGAATTGCTTCCCAGAATTCTTTCTGATCACGTGCCCATTCAGGCACCATGTTCATCATTAGTTTATGAAACAATTAATCCTCGTATTATTTCCGGAATAATTAGAATGTCAGTCTTCAATAAACTCAGACTGACATTCAAAATCTATAGGTTTAATAATTTCTTCACTTATGCAATATACTTACCACGTTTGACATAATGAGTATGAAGAAGTTTGTGAGAGATGTATCCGCAAGGACCATCTGTTAAGAACTCATTATATATTTCCACAACGTGACGATTCTCGTGAGATTTTCTAACAGGCAAAGATTTATCTTCATCATAAATTGCTTTTGCTCTTAGCTGACGGATTTCCGATGTTGTTGGAATTGGCTGACCACCACCACCGATACATCCACCCGGACAAGCCATAAATTCTATAAAATGACATTCGCTGAATTTTCCACCGGCTTTAATATCATCCATAACTTTCTTCGCATTGGCTGTACCATGAACAACGGCAATCTTTAATGTTGCACCTTTCAACCAGTTCCAATCCGGAACTAAGTGAGCAATCAGTTTCGGTACTGGTCCAACTTCTTTAATTGGAAGCTCTGCATATTTTATTCCTTCAAATCCTCTCACCGGAGTTATATCAGCATTAGCAAAAATGTTTTCAACTTTCTTTCCTGTAACAAATTCAACTACTGTTCTTAATGCTGCTTCCATAACACCACCGGTCGCGCCAAATATTAATCCTGCACCGGATGCTTCACCGAACGGATCATCAAAATGTGATTTGGGCATTTCGGGTAAATATATTCCTGCTTCTTTAATCATCTGTGCGAGTTCTCTTGTGGTCAATCCGTAATCAACATCTTTAAATCCTGAATCTACCATCTCCGGTCTGTTGCACTCGAACTTTTTAGCAGAGCAAGGCATTACCGCAACTGAAACTATGTCTTTGGGATCGATTCCTTTCTTTTTTGCGTAGAATGTTTTGATGAGTGCACCAAACATCTGCTGTGGTGATTTTGCCGAACTGAGGTTATCAACATACTCGGGATAAAAATGCTCAAGATACTTCACCCAGCCCGGTGAACAGGAAGTAAATTGAGGAAGAGCAACCTGCTCTTTTTTAACAAGTGCTTTATGGAGTCTGGCAATTAGTTCTGTGCCTTCTTCAAATATTGTTAAATCCGCAGTGAAGTTTGTATCAAACACAACATCAAACCCAATTCTTCTTAAAGCTGTATTCATCTCGCCTGTTAATGAGGTTCCCGGTTCCATTCCAAACTCTTCACATATTGCTGCTCTTGGAGATGGTGCTGTTTGAATTACAACATGCTTCTTTGGATCATCAATTGCAGACCATATTTCATCGCGAGGATCATTTGCTCGCAAGGCACCCGTAGGACATCGGTTAATACACTGACCACAGTTTATACAGATTACTTCTGCCAATGGTTTATCCCAAAAAGTTCCAATGTGTGTGTTGTGTCCTCTGTCAATTGCCTCAAGTACTCCGACTTCCTGAAGATCAATACAGGTTCTTACGCATCGCTTGCAGAGAACGCATTTATCCATATCTCGTACTACTGAGTAGGAAGAATTATCAACTTCATATCTCGGATTTTGAATATGACCGAAGTTATAGTGGTCAACACCGTATTCTTTTGCGAGAGATTGCAGTTCACAGTTATTATTTCTGAAACATGAATAACATTCGCCATAATGTTCACTAAGCAGTAAATCTATTATATGCTTTCTTGCTCTTCTTACCGCATTACTTGTAGTTTTGATTTTTATCGGAGCAGTAATCGGAAATGCACAAGACGCCTGCAGAGTTCTCATACCCTCAACTTCAACAACGCAGATACGACAAACGCCTGCAACACATAAATCTTCGTGATGACAAAGAGTAGGGATATGAATCTGGTTTTGTCTGCATGCTTCAAGAATTGTTGTACCAAGAGGAACAGAAAATTTCTTCTCGTTTATTTCGATTGATACTGATCCACCTATGTATTCAGGATTTTCAGGTTTTTCAATTACCAGCGGTTTCTGACTTACAGGGGCTCTTAAAGTTTTCTTATTTTCCATTTCTTCCTCCGTCACCAGCATTAAATATTTCATCGTTAAAGTTCTCAAGAATTGATATGAATGGATTCGGACTTGACTGACCTAATCCACATTTTGATGCGAGCTGCATCGTTCTGCCAAGATCTTTTAATTTATTTATATGAGCAAAAGTGTATTCGCCTTTTTCAATCATCTCGACACCTTCCAGTAATTTTACATTACCCATTCTGCAAGGTGTACACTGTCCACAAGATTCATCAACAAAAAATTCCATAAAGTTTTTCAGCACATGAAGCATATTTCTGCTTTCATTGAAAACCATTACTGATCCGCCAGTTGCAACATCTTCATAAGCCATTGTTCTATTAAATTGAGACTTTGGTACACAATGACCTGAAGCTCCACCAATCTGCACAGCTTTAGCATTATTTGCACCAACAATATCAAGCAGCTCTGAAATTTTTATTCCCCACGGAAGCTCATAAACACCAGGTCTTTCACAATCACCTGAAACAGAAAATAATTTTGAGCCTGTTGATTTATCTGTTCCGAATTTTGCAAACCAGCCTCCACCTTTTACAACAATATGACTGACCGCAGCCAGTGTTTCAACATTGTTAACAGATGTTGGTCTTCCAAGATAACCGGTGTTGATAGGGTATGGAGGTCTGTTACGTGGTTCACCGCGATGACCTTCCAGCGATTCAATCAACGCTGTTTCTTCGCCGCAGACATAAGCACCGGATCCGAGAAATACTTCTATATCGAAGATGAAATCTTTTTTACCTAAAATATTTTTTCCAAGAAGGTTGTCTTTCCTCATAACTTCCAGGTAATCTTCAAGTGGTTTTAGGAGATACTCATATTCGCCCCGCAAATAAACAATTCCTTTTTTTGCACCGATTGTATATCCGCCAACCACCATTCCATCAAAGACCAATTCAGGATATTCCATTAAGAGAACTCTATCCTTGAATGTTCCGGGCTCACCTTCATCTGCATTGCAAACAAGAAATTTTTCATCTGATTTTGCTGCTGCAGTTAACATCCATTTGGTAGATGTTGGAAATCCTGCGCCGCCTCTTCCCTTCAGTTTGGAATCTTTCAATTCAAACAAAATATCTTCGCGTGTCATTGATAATGCTTTTTTAATAGCATCTCCTCTTTTATATTCGGAGAAGATAACCGGACCTGTTCTTTTCTTTTTTAATGTTTCCATAATCACTTCACCTTTCCAAGAAGTTCAACTGCTTTTTCCGGAGTAAGTTGAAGGAAAACCTGGTCGTTGATTGCCATTGCAGGACCCATATCACACAACCCAAGACAGTTAGCATATTCAACAGTAAACTTGTTGTCTTTTGTTGTTCCACCAATTTCAATTCCAAGCTCACGTTCGATTGCTTTAACGAGTCCGCTCTTTCCTTTCATATCACAGGATACCGTCTGACAAATGCGAACAAGATTTCTTCCTTTGGGATTTGAATTAAGAAATGCAAAAAAGGAAATAACGCTGTACACTTCTACTGGATGAATATTTAAAAGTCTTGCAACCTCCTGCTGTGCAAATTCAGAAATGTGTCTGTGCTTCTTTTGAATTTCGTGAAGGATCATCAGTAGAGAGGAGCGATCATTTCCATATTTATTTATGTAGCTCTCTATTTCTTCGGAGAGAGCATTTTTTTCTGCTACAAACATTTACTCACTCCTTATAATGTAATTGTAAAAGTTTTTCTACTTTGTCTATCAAAGTATCGGGAGAGATTGGTTTCTCAATAAATTCATCAACCGGAACCATTTCTCCTGCTGCAAACTCGAGTCCCAACGCTTTTGAAACTGATGTATACATAATAATCGGTATCTCGAATTTTTCTTTTCTAAACTTCTGTGCAAGGAAGAAACCATCATCAGGTTCATTCATCATCACATCGAGAATTATCAGATCCGGTTTTTTATTTTTGACGATCTTGTATCCGTCATCCGGATTATCTGCGGTGACCACTTCATACCCTTTTGCGGAAAGCACAAGACTGCTTGCATCAAGTATATCATGATCATCATCAATTACTGCTATAAGTGCCATAATATTGCCCCATTGTTAATATTTGTGTTCATTTCGTGTTGCTTCAGATACGCATATTAAATGCCATATTCGGCCAATTTTCAATATTGCTTTAAGTGAATTAAAGTGATTATAGATGCTTTATTTATTCATCTTTTCTTAATTGTTGGAAGGTTTATTTCTCAAAAGAGAAAAGTTTTTTGAAAATATTATTTTGTATTTACTAAGTGTTAACGATTGTGAATTTAAATGTTCTTACTAAGTTAGACTAATCACAAATGAAACTTTTACAGGATGTCACGGTCGTACCGTGACATTAAGTTAGTAAGATTAAATTAAAATTCGTCACGGAGCATCCGTGACGACCAAGGTTTTAGTTAGAAACGGTTTATAAAAAGTTTTTTTTCAATTAACGAATCAAAAATCCGGTATGAAACAAAAAGTCCGTTACACATTTATTGATCTGCTTCGCGGATGGGCAATCCTGATTATGATTGAAGTGCACGTGTTCAATGCATTCCTTCTGCCGGAGTTGAAAGAAACAGGCTGGTTTGATATTCTGAATTTTATAAACGGACTTGTTGCACCTGCTTTCCTTTTTGTTTCCGGATTTGCATTCCAGGTTTCTTCCGGCAGCAAGCTTGACGATATGAGAAAACTAAAATCTCCATTCTGGAAAAAACTCTGGAGATACTTTTCAATAATTCTTATCGGTTATGCACTTCATCTTCCGTATAAATCACTTTCAAAAATTATTAACAAAGCAACTTCGGAACAGCTTCAGCAATTTATTGCTGTTGATGTGCTACAGTGCATTGGTGCCGGGCTTCTCATTTTGTTTGCTCTGAGATTAATTATTCGTTCAGATAAAATGTATTATTACTCCATTATCGGCTTAACAATTATTGTGATGGTTCTCTCCCCTGTCTTCTGGAAAACTGATTTTACAAATTTTCTCCATCCAGTTTTTGCAAATTACTTGAACAGGTTGAATGGTTCACTCTTTCCTGTCTTTCCGTGGATAAATTTTATTCTTGTCGGAGCAATCTTTGCAAAATATTTTCTTGATGCAGCTGGAAATAACAAAGAAGAAAAGTTTATCAGGTCTATAACTTTCACCGGAATAGTAATGTTGTTTTTTGGTCATTTGTTTTACTCGGGATTGTTCCCTGATTCTCTTACCTCTATTCTTCCCAACCCCGTATTTTTTGTTGAAAGACTTGGTTATGTTTTAATATTTGCAACACTATGCTGGTATTATACAAAATGGAGAAACGTATCTAAATCATTTGTACTTGATGCAAGTCGTGAATCACTTTTGATTTATTGGCTGCATTTAGTAATTATTTACAGCGTTGTCTGGCAAAATAAAAGTTTTGCGGATATAATCGGTCCAACTTTAAATGTTTGGGAGAGCATTTCGGCAACTTTATTATTAATGATGTTAATGTTATTCTCTGCAAAACTCTGGATCTGGACAAAAATGAAATTCCCTAAATACGCAACGAAAGTTGCCTGGGGAGTGGTTGGAGTGTTGTTTGTAATATTTTTATTGAGCTAAAATTGTAGCACAGATTAATAATCTGTGTTACAGAAAAACCTACTTAATTAAAATCATCTTCTTAACTGAAACGTAATCTCTAGCCTGCAGCTGATACAAATAAACTCCACTTGATAATCTTGATGCATCAAAGTTTATTTCGTGATAGCCGGATTGCATTTCTTTATCAACCAATGTTTCAACCAACTGACCAAGTGAGTTGTAAATATTTATCTTCGCTTTACTATCAACCGGCAAAGCAAATTTTATTGTTGTTGATGGGTTGAATGGGTTGGGATAATTCTGGTAGAGCGAAAAACTTTGTGGAATTTCTTCTTTAACTTTTTCAACACCAACTGTTGTATCATATTTTAGTTTTAGAGATGGATCTGCCCAGAGGTTGGCAATTTTTCTAACATAACCATATAATTGTCCAATTGGAAAGTTGTCCGAAATCATGGCCTCTCCTATCGAATTAATTAATGGATCGAAAATTCTTGATGCCCAGTTGCTTTCAAACAGATGGCCGATCGTGTAATATGTGTAACCAACAAAAACGCACCCACCCAGCGAGCCTTCGTCTGGCAGTGTCATCATAGCTTTGGTAAGGTTAGTATTTGTATCAAGAATTGCACTTTGTCTGCCTGATGAAAAAGTGAAAAAATATTTATCCTGATTTGTGAATCCATTCAAATCCTCAATTGTAATCCAATCTGAACCACCAATGTAAGGATCGTCACCAAGCCCTAATAACCAAACAACTGCATTTCCTCTCTGATTTATCGCTTTATAAATTGAATCGATAGTGCCGTAGTATTGCGATGTGTCATTTTCGGCTATATAAAAAGGTCTAATATAAGACGGTAATGAAGTGGTAAGTCCTAACGCATAATTTATATTGTTTAAATTACTTGCATCTTCACCCGCACAGAGAAATAACGCATTATTCATCCATGAATAGATTGTGTCATTCGTTTCATAGTCCATAACTTTGAAAAAGTAGTTATCTATTTCTATTTCATCTTTACAAGGGATTCTGCCAATTAAAAAATCGGTGATGGTTGAATCATTTCCATAAATATTCTGGCCATAATAATAGTCTGAATGAAAATAAACTGTAGGTTGAGAAGGAAATTGAACTAAAAAATTCGGAACGTCGCTTACAGTCCCTACAATCAAAAAAAATTTCGGTTTCGGCTCTTTCCAGAAAGTTCCTGCATAGCTGATAAAATCTCTGATGTTGTCCTGCGGTGTAGTGCTCGAATCAAACTCAGCATATATCTGGGTTGTATCAACTATTAGAGTTCTGAAATCTCTCACAGTCTCTTTGTGCTGCCTGAATGGTTCACAGGCATTTACAAATTCTGGAACTGTGATAATAATATAATCGTACTGGTTTGTTGTATCTCGCAGTGTAACCGGCTGTGAGTGAAGAGAAAAAAAACTGACGAGCAGAAGAAAAAATGTTATGCCTTTCATCTTATTACCTCTTTTAATAGTTATTGAAAGAAAGGTAAAAATATGTGTTGCGAAAACTCCTCTTTTTGTTTGTTAGAAACGTCAGGAAAAATACTTTATCTGTCAAGTCTCAATTTGAAGACCTTAATATTCCAATGAAAAGGGCGAGTCATCGACTCGCCCCTACAAAGTTTTGTGATATCTTATTATTTGATAAGAAGCATTTTCTTTACTGAAACGTATTCGCCTGCCTGCAGTTGATACAAATAAACTCCGCTTGCTAAGCTTGATGCATTGAAGTTTACTTCGTGATAACCGGATTCCATTTTATTATCAACTAACGTTTCAACTAATTGTCCGAGTGAGTTGTAAACATTAATCTTAACTTTGCTGTCAACAGGCAAAGCAAACTTAATTGTTGTTGATGGATTAAAAGGATTTGGATAATTCTGGAACAAAGAAAAATCCTTCAGGGTAGTTACATCAATTTCTACTTCGTCACTGTATGATACTGTTCCATCAAAATCAACTTGCTTTAATCTGTAAACATAATTTCCGGGATTTGTGATTTTGTCTTTATAACTATAGTCAGTCATTTCAGTTGTGGTACCTTTCCCCTCAATAAAAGAGATATTCAACCAATCATTCTGACTTCTTACTCCTGACTTCTGACTTCTCTCAACCTCAAATCCCTGGTTGTTAGTTTCTGTTGCCGTTGACCATTTCAAAATAACTTCTCCGTCAACATTCTCTGCTGTGAATGAAGATAGTTCAACCGGAGTTATACTTGTTATCTTCATTGCAATCGGAACAATAATTTCAGAATGAAGTGGATCGTTACTAGTGATTACCATATCCATTGAGTAATCACCGCTGTCAAGTCCTTCAGTAACGAAGTTCAGAAGAACTGCAATCGAGTTTCCGTTATAAACTGTTCCCTGCATATTTTCTGCGCTCAGCCATTCTGGTTCGGCAGAAAACTGGAGTGCAAGATTGTTCTGGAGATAAGTTGCATTGTATGCTACCTGCAGACCATCACTCCCATTTTGATTTTCGATTCCGACTGAGCATGAAGTTGAAGTTCCGGTAATTGTTTTGTAATACAGCATGATCTTCCCGTTTTTATTTAGCACAAACTGAAAAGTGAATGGTCCAACTCCAGCACTATAACCCGGCCAGTTATTGTATTGAACAATAAATTTATTCGGTTCCTGTTTATAATAGACTTGACCAGAAGATCCGCCATCAAGATCATCCCAGATCCCGGCAATCAGATTATTAGGAATTTCTATACCCGGCATTAGGGGATTGCTCATTCCCGCATCTGTAATATCAGAAAATGTAATAAAGCCATTCGAGCAAAACCAAATGTTGCTGTACTCAACTCCGTAATATTTAAATGTGAATCCAAGTGGAAATGGTCCGGCTTTGCCTTCATCTTCCCCGGAATAAACGCTTGTTGGAATCCAGTTTGTAACCTGTGTCCCGGTTACTACGATATCATTCCATTCATAAACCGGTCCGTCTGGATCATTACTGTCTATCCATTCATATCCGAATAAATCTGGTCCGCCTGAACCTCTGATCATCATACCTTTTCGTAAATCAGGATTCTCTTTGGTAGCTGAGTTTACATTATCATCCTTTGTCTGCACTATTCTTGCAAAAACCTGTCCCGGGAAAGTATTATTAGTTAAGCTTATCTCGTAATCCAAAGTAGAATTCAAAGATGAAACGTTTGATATCAAAACAGAATCGGAATCCGTTTCATTTGGAAGAATTATACAATATAGTGAATCGGGTGTAACCGAAATCTGTGGAGATGCCCAGGTTGTCATTGTTGGAACATTCGACATTATGGATTTATTTCCCCAGAGATCGAGTGCTTTTATCGCAAAGTAATATTGGGTACTGAAAGAAAGATCATTAAGGATATAGCTTTTCGGTGTTCCTGATGTATCGGGTCCACCTGCAACCATTACCTGCGGTGCATTTTCAAAATCGCTATTTGTAACAATCGGTGTAGTTGAATAACGTAAATCATAACTTACGATTCCAAGAAAGGATGAATCCAATGGCGCTGTCCAGTTCAATGTAACAGAATTTGAAGTTGGATCAAGTACGCAGAGATCTGTTATCTGTGCTGGTGCAATAGAATCAGGATTTATGCCCATTGTAAGAAGCATTGTGCAGTCACCAAAAATATTATATTGTTCCATCAGTTTTAAACCTTCGCCGGTGCTTCCACCCCAGAGATCCATTGCATGCATTAATCCGTTGAAGCAAATTCCGCCGACTGACTGTTTCTGTCTTGTTGTTAAAAGCATCATTCCATGATTCTGCATATCACAAGGAGGAACCCAGCTTGCATTTGTTGATGCACCGTAAGCAGCAATCGCACCTCTTGGAGTAGTCATATTACCAGTTCGAATCCATGCTTCCTCCATACATTCACTCATTGTGAAATCACCATTAACACAAGCTACATCAATTATAAATGGATTCTTGTAACCATTCGCCAGCTGGTGAATGTTTGAATTACCGAATCCGGTAGTACTCCACGAAGTTCCTGAACCATGTCCAATATAGTTAACGATACTTCTGCCATCATTAAGTGCATTAGTTACCTGTGTTGCAGTTGCACCCGGATCATAAATCTGATCAACAGTTGTAAAGTACATATCATTTATCAACATATCCCTTAATAAATTTGCACGCAGCCAGTCAGGTGGACTTCCTTCATTGCTTGCAACTCCGGTTCCTTTCAAATACCACGCTGCATCTGGACCAGTGTCGGGATATTTTTCATATTTAATTAATTTCCACAAAACATAATCAAGATTTGCTGCTGAAGTTGGAGAGATTCTTGAAATAAAAGCATCTGGATAAGCATCACTGCCAGCAAGTTTAACATAACAAGGATCTGAAGGAGCTCCTTCATACTGGCCATTGATTGTAGGAATCTGGTTTGCTTCACCGACAAGAATTATGAAAGTCAATCCTTCTGGAGAATTGTAGAGATTCTGAATATAATTTTTAATTGCCGTTGATCCTGTACCGGTTTGTGTTGGATATTCAGCGAGCAGAGTTGTAATACCTCTTTCAACTTTCCAATCATAGAAAGGAGTAACATTACTTGCAAAAGCAGTCGGATAAACTATAAGTAATCTTCCGGTTTCATCAAGAGGAATATAATCAAATTCGCCGAAACCATAATTAATAAAGAGAGATTTGTAAACTTCGTTGAATTCTTTGTCAACAGCTTCGAGAGGATTGTTTCTGACAAGAGGATTTACAGCCTGAAGACTAAAATCATTATAAACTTCAACAACAATCCGTCTGCATATTTTTAGTTTTCCCTCTATCGGGTTGTACTGCATTGGATTGAACTGGATTGTCTGTCCACGAAGATCACGAACGATGTAGGGAACATCAAGTTGAATGTTTTGTTCAGGATACCAGCTGTTTGTTGTATAGAATTCACTATACTCAAACGGTACTGAATCAGGATCGATATTCCTTGTGAAATGTCCTTTCGATGGCATAACAGGAAGAGTTTCCTTCGTCTCATATTCAGCATCAACAATTGAGTAATTAGTTGCTGCGAGATCTGGAATGACAATGCTTCTCCTGTCTGCCGGTAGCTGAGGTAATCCTCTTTCCATCAAAACTATACTTCCAGGAATTTGATATTGAACACACTCGGTTCCATTCACATCAACAGTGCGTCCTTCGTATTGAGTAAGAATATATTCAACTTTTGTACTCTGAGATGTAGCACTCAGAATGTTGGTTTTTATTCCCTCATCGTTTAACCACTGAGCTATTGAGCTAGCAGGAATCAGAAGTAGAAATAAAAAACAACAGATAGTTCTCCTATAATACTTCATTTATTTCACCTTATAATAAGTGATAAAAATTATTTTATTAGTATCATCTTCTTAATTGATAAAAAGTTATTTGATTCCATTCTGTACATATAAACTCCACTCGAAAGTTCTGATGCATCAAACATAATTTCATACTTGCCGGCTTTCTGTTCGTTATTTAAAAGCACTGTTATTTCTTCTCCAAGTAAGTTATAAACTGCTAACTTCACAAGTCCATCTTCCTGTATCGAATAATTAATCGTCGTGTTTGGATTGAACGGATTTGGATAGTTCTGTTCAAGTGAATAAACTAATGGTATTTCAACTTCAACATTTACTTCATCCGAATATGTGAATGATCCATTGAAATCAATTTGCTTAAGTCTGTATAAATATTTTCCTGTTTCTAGTTTTGAATCTATAAATGAATATGATTTCGGTTCTGTTGTAGTTCCGAATCCCGCTGCATATCCAACTTGCACAAATGAACCTCCAACACTCATCCTTTCAATCTCAAATCCCTGGTTATTTGTTTCTGTTGCTGTTGTCCAACTCAGTTCAACATCTTCACCATTTGTAGCGGCTTTGAATGATGTTAACTCTACCGGGACTGTGTATTCTAAAGTTAAATTATCCCAATAAATGTTATCGTTGTTGAATGAGTTTCCATTGAATGTAATTTCAATCTGAGCGTTTTGTCCACCTGTTGCTGGTGTTGTAAAACTGCCTGATATCAATTGTGGTCCAACATTTCCTGTTGCATTAACCTGATTGTATATCGGTGTGCTTGTTGCTCCACCATCATAAGTTAGGGCTACTGTAACTGTTCCGCTTGGATCTGCATACCAATCAAAATAGTAATTGAATGAATAGTTCATCTCCTGATTATCAGGTAGTGGAATAACTACAGACCGGATCTTTGACACACCATCAAATTGTGGAGTCCAACTCATTCTTAATTCCGGAGAAGTTCCACCGGCTGAACTGGAATTATTTGCTGACCAGTTCGTTGTGCCAAGTGGTCCCAAAATTGTCCAGTTATTCATGTTTGCAAAAGGTTCAATCCATTGGACTAAGTTAGGATCCTGAATTGTAGTAAACTTCCAAACACTTCCGGGAACAGTACAAGTATCATTCTTTCCGATAACCTGCCAGCCATATGTTGTGTTATAATCCAGAGGCTCAAATGGTGCTAATGAAATTGAAGTTATTGGTGAACCACTGTAAACCTGTGTCAGGCTTCCGACTTCGCCAAACCAAACTTCTAT